>Ga0256839_1000279_pt1 | contig 65831 bp, 46 predicted proteins | sample 354166metaG_FD_185968 | JGI IMG/M metagenome (GOLD analysis project Ga0256839, IMG submission 185968) | Hydrothermal vent microbial communities from Mid Atlantic Ridge, Atlantic Ocean - 354-166 | ecosystem: Environmental > Aquatic > Marine > Hydrothermal vents | place: Atlantic Ocean: Mid...
CCCGACCCGCTGCTCCAGCCATCGATAGTCGTTCAAAATGCGGCTGTCGGAAGAGAAAAGCGTTTCGATGCGAACGGACGTTCTCAAACGTCCAAGGCCGCTCGCTGCCCCCAGCACCGCCACCATACAGCAAGCGACCACCCAGGGAGCCCATTGCCAATGTCGCTCAAACCACTCCACCCACGCACGACGTTCCAACCGGGTGCCCGTCCCCAAGGGAGAGACCGATCGTACGGACATCGGCGCCACTCGCAGCAGCACAAACAAACCGGGCACCAGACTGAGCACCAGCGCCGTGGCAACCATCACACCAAGAGCTCCGTACAAACCGAACAAACGAACGGGCGTAAGTTGGCTGACGGAAAGTGAGGCGAGCCCCAAGGCGGTGGTTCCACCCGACAGTAAGCATGGCAACCAGCCTTGCCGCCAAGCACGACGCGCTGCATCGTGGGGCGAACCGTCGCGGCCGGAGTAGTAATTCGCCAAGTGCAGTCCGCCCGCCATCGCCAGCACCTGAATCAGTGGTGGGAGCACGATCAGCAGCGCGTTCATGGTTTCGCCGCCGTAGTAGACCAGAGCCAACGCGGCACCCTGCGACAGCGCGGCGACACCGAAGACAATCAGCGCGGCCCGGAACTGCTTCAGGCACCACCAGCTCAACAGAAACACGACAATCGAAGAAGGCAGCGCCGCCACCGATAATGATCGCTGACTCGCTCGGTCCACCGTCCATCCATCGGCTACCGGACCCGCCAGATGGATGTCGTCATACGCCACGCCGGCGTAACGGTGCACGGCGACGCGCACCAGATCCACCAACTCGGCTCGCCGAGCCAGCCCGGCAGGCGTAAACGCGATCACAAGGCAGGTCGACCGACCATCCGGACCGATCCAGCTTCCTCGCAACCTTCGGCGAAGAGGCACACCATTGCCCCATGCCTCCAGTGCAGCCATCTTCCCGAGCAGCCGGCGCCCCGATGTCACGCTCTCGAAATAGGATGAACCCTCCTCACTGCGAAACACCGACGATTCCCGCAATACCGACTCGACGGCATCGAGCCGACCGTCGTCGATCCGGCACTCCGGCCAGCCAACGATCAGCAGATCGCCGCTGCCGAATCGGCGGAGGAAATGGTCGAATGCGGCTCGGGGCGGAAAGGACGACGGCACCCAGTCCAAAGGAGAATTGGCGTTGTCCCGCATCGCCCCGGCAGCGCCGTAGACGATCGCCGGCAGAAGTAGGCTCAGATAGATCAAGTACAAACGGTATCGGTGGGACATGCCAGTCATCCGTGTTCGCCCCCGGCATCCAGTACAACCTCTTATACCGGCAAGGCAGCCTCGCGTCGAGGCGAAAGGAGACTGAGAAGAGTCAAGAGCGTGACAGGCCGGAGACGATGTCGACTTGCGAGAGATACCCAAGCGGCGCAACTTTCCAGCCTTTCCGAATCCGCACCACAAGGACCACTGCCGTGATCCCTACCTTCGGACTTGAGATCGTCGCACGCAAACTGGGCAACCTGGCAGCCAACATCCGCCGACTCGGTCCGCGCGAGGCCTGGCGACTCTATCGGTACCGCCTGAGCGAACGGTACGATGACTGGCGGTTGGGAATCCGCACCACCGGTCTGGTCACCCCCCGAGAGCTCGGGCACGACGCCCATTGTCAGCCGTACGAGGCCATCCACTACCGATGCCTGGACGTGATCATGGACTACTTCGATCCGTCGCCCGAGCTCGATGTCCTGCTGGACTACGGCAGTGGAATGGGGCGAGCCGTGATTGTGGCGGCCATGCGACCATTCAAACGAGTAATCGGCGTCGAGCTGTCGTCCACACTCAACCAGATTGCTCTGGACAACATCAGCCGGGCCCGGTCCAAGCTGGTCTGTCCGGACGTTCAAATCGTTACGATCGACGCGACGCAATACCACGTTCCCACGGAAGTCACCTCCGTCTTTCTGTTCAATCCTTTCAACGGCCCCGTCTTGGAGGCCGTGCAGCAGCAAATCCGTGATTCACTGCGACAAAAACCCCGACCGCTGCGACTGGTCTACATGCACCCGGCCCACCAGGTGAACACGTTTGACCAGTGCGATTGGCTCCAGCGAGATCGCCAACTACCGACGGCCGACTGGGACGATGTGAAAATGGTCGGCTATCAGGCTGTGGTCGAGCGGATGCGGGCAAGCACCCCCTAGCTCCGGCACCCGGCCCCGCGCCACACCGCACACCGCGCGCGGCATTTCGGAACAATTCCGGCCGCGACCGCCCCGGCGTTCACCCCAGCGCCCCTGACTGCCTCGCGAGCCGCGCCGCCCAGCAAAAGTCTGTAAGTGGCGTCAGTTTCATAGGTTTTGACAACCAGACGACCCCAAAATAGCAATATCAAGACATTGAGATCCCGTTTGGCACCCTGCTTGCACTAAGAAAGGGCCAACCGCTTTGGTTGCCTGAGGCGTGTGTTCCTCCTGGCCGTGACGTTGCTGTTGCGCTCCTCCATACACGAATGGCAACCTGAGCGGTTTTTTCGTGCGCGCAAAAGAAAGTGCGAAGTGGCCGGTCCCTGGCTCACCGCACTGTCCTGGCTCCCGATGAGCGAGATCGCCTACACCCGAGAAGCGGCGACCTGAAGCACATTCATCAATAGCTCGGAAAGGAGCCCCTCATCGAGCGAGCCGCCGACGAGCCAGTCGTCGCCGTCGCCACCGAAGATCTGGTCATCGCCCCACCCGCCGATGATGATATCATTGTCGCTGGGAGCCACACCGACCGGAATCTCCGCCGTGGTGTCGTCCGTCGCGTTATCGGGTGACACCGTTTCCTCGGATGAGGACTCGGATGTCGTTTCCTCGGCGATCGGATCATTGCTGTCGTCGTTCAGCAATGACTCATCCACCGGAGCTTCATCAACGGGAGTCTGATCCAGCGACGACTCGTCTTCGGTCCCACCATCCGACGACTCGGAAATCGCCTCGTCTGTCGGTGCTTCGTCCAGAGGCACGTCGGCGATCGGTTCGTCGACTGTGGGGGTCTCCTCAATCGGGTCACCACTCTCGTCAGCAATGTCGATCGGCACCAGCTCCTCTTCATCGCCGGCGTCGTCGGCTTCCTCCGTGTCCTCCGTGTCCCACTCATCGTTACCGGACTCCGCATCCGGAGTGGAATCGCTGGCATCGTCCGAGGTGTCATCCGACGGGTCGCCCGTCGAGTCGTCCTGTGCCGCCAGTTCTTCGACAGCCCATTCCGGAGTATCGAGACAGACTCCCTCGAGCGGATCCGTCGATTCGCTACTCACCTCCTCAGTGCTATCCGACTCGACACTTGTTTCATCGCCGCTCAGAGCTTCATCACTTGGATTCTCATCCTCAAGTGCTTGGTCGGTGGGAGCATCGTCGATCGGCGCCAGCGGTTCGGCCACGGCCGGAGGCTCCATCTCGAACAGCACGTTGTCACCGGCACCTCCCAGCAGCACGTCGCCCACCATGCCCGCGGCCAGGAAGTCGGCATCGTTGCCGCCGGTGAGGATATCGTTGCCGAAACCTCCCAGCAGTGTGTCGTCGCCGCTGCCCCCTCGAGCGACTACGCGCACGTCCGTGTCATTGACGAACACGTCGTTCCCTGCGTTGCCCTCGAAGAAAATGCCGACCACGTCGGCCGCATCGAATACGGCGTCGTTCTTGTCGACGGTCACACCGCTGGCGTCCCGTTCGGTAGCACTGACAATGATCTGGCCGTCCTGCTCGTACATCTCGACCAGGTCGTCCTGCTCGGTTCCCATCACGTGGATCCAGCCGTCGGAAAACCCGATGTCGGCGGCCAGCAATTTGCGAGCCTCCAACGGTTGCAGGGCCAACTTGCGCGGCTTGCGCTGCCGGCGCGTCGCACGTTGACGTTTCCATCGTCTCATCACAAAACTCCTTCTGTGAAGTGAGCCCGGCCGGTAGCCGCCGCGTGGCGGCCCAAGTCCGTGCCGACCGACGGCTCGAATGACCTCCCGCTCGCCGACTTGCCGTCCCCTGCCCGGACCACGGTCGGCGCTGACGTGGGCCATCAGCAAGGCACGTTACGTGCCAACGTGGATGCGGCACCCGGTTCAGCGCAGCCGTGATACTGCCCAACCGTTCGCAATTCCAGAACTTAGCAACAACGAGAAGTGGGCTCTCACTGCCGACTTCTCGTCACAACTCTCGCCACGGACAACAACGCCGTGGTACATTCTTCCCGTATCAACGGAACTTTTTGCACAACCGGCACACGGGCCGAGCAGCCGGCGCAGTGCTTGACGTCACCGCGGGACGGTGAGAAGATCAGTGAAGCTGCACAGCTTTTTCCGACGAGAGAAGTTGTTCGGCTTCCTTTTCGGTGACGTTCCCCATAGCGACAGGAATCCCCCGATGTTCCCATCTTCCCCGTTGGCTCGAACATTGCCGTTCTTATTCGCCTTGCTGGTTGCCCATCCGGGTCGCCCCCATTTGGAGTGCGCGGTGGCCGCGAGGAGGCCGCCCCGCATGCACGTCGCCGCCTCGAGCGCCGCCGCTCCCAAGGCTCACTCTCCTACCCCGTCACATCCATCTGCGCTCGGAGTTCTCATCATGTGCGGTACCACGCAAGCAGCCGACGATTCCGGCTCGGCCGACGAAGCGGCTCGGCAAGTTGTCGAAGAGTACGAGCAAGTCGTCGTACCGTTGGAGATTGCCGCCAACCGAGCCTGGTGGGATGCCAACATCAGTGGGAAGGACGACGACTTCGCCCGGAAAGAGGCTGCGGAAAATCGGCTGAATGAGGCTCTGGCGGATCGCGACCGTTTCCGGCGCATCGAGCGGGCGTACCGCGCCAAACCCGAGGATCGGCTGTTGGCCCGCCAGATCGAACTGCTCTATCTGCTGACGCGCGAAAAGCAGTTGCCCAAGGAACTGTTGCAGCGGATGACCAGCAGGGCCAACCAGATCGAAAAGGCGTTCAACGTCTACCGGGCCAAGGTCGACGGGCGCGAACTGACGAATAGTCGGGTGCGGGAGATTCTCAAGAAATCGCGAGACAGCGAGCAGCGCCGCAAGGTCTGGGAAGCCAGTAAGGGAGTGGGAGCCGTTGTGATCGACGATCTGCGCGAACTGGTAGCGCTGCGCAATCAGGCCGCCCGGCATTTAGGCTACCGCGACTATCACGTGATGCAACTGGCACTCAACGAACAAGATCAAGCCGAAGTGCTGAAACTGTTCGACGAACTGGACGAACTGACGCGCAAGCCGTTTCTCGCCACCAAGCAGATGATCGATGAGGCGCTGGCCAAGCAGTATGGCATCACGGTCGATGAGCTCCGGCCGTGGCACTACCACGACCCGTTCTTCCAAGAGCCGCCGGCCGTTTACGACGCGGACTTGGATGGCCCCTTCGCCGGCACCGACATCGTCGCGATCTGCCGCAAGTTCTACCGCGGCATCGGGCTTCCCATCGATGATGTGCTGCAGCGCAGCGACCTGTTTGAAAAACCCGGCAAGAGTCCTCACGCGTTCTGCACCGATATCGACCGCCAGGGCGACGTACGAGTCCTGTGCAATATCGTGCCCAACGAATACTGGATGGGAACCACGCTGCATGAACTGGGACACGCTGTCTACAGCAGCAAGTATATCCCTGGTGAACTTCCCTACCTGCTGCGAACCGATTCTCACATCCTGACCACCGAAGGCGTGGCCATGATGTTCGAGCGATTTTCCAAAAGCGGCGACTGGCTCAAAGCGATGGGAGTGCCCATCACCGACTTGAGCGCCTACAACCGGGCGGCAGCTCGCATGAGGCGCGATCAACTGCTGATCTTCTCGCGCTGGTGCCAGGTGATGCTGCGGTTCGAGGCCCAGCTCTACCGCGATCCCGGGCAGGACTTGAATAAGCTGTGGTGGGACCTGGTGGAGAAATACCAGGGAGTCCCTCGTCCCCAAGGGCGAAGTGCCCCCGATTTCGCCAGCAAGATTCACATCGTCTCGGCTCCCTGCTACTACCATAACTACATGATGGGGCAACTCTTCGCCTGCCAGGTCCATCGCACGATCGCCCGCGAAATCCTCAAGGCGGAAAACGTGGCCGATGCCTACTACACGAACGATCCTCGAGTCGGCAAGTTCATGCGCGAACGAGTGTTCGCTCCCGGCAAGACGCTGCCGTGGAACGAACTGACACGTCATGCCACCGGCGAACCACTCAACGCCAAGGCCTTTGCCGCCGAATTCGGCGGTGGAGCATGAGATATGGGCGAGGCGAAGACGAGTGGGGGCCGAGCAATGCCGCGGCACAAGACGTTGCCGGAAGGCTAGCTTTCTCCCGCTTGAACGCCGGCCCGCCGGCCGATATAGTCTAGAGCTTGATCGGTCGATCGCCCCCTTAGCTCAACTGGCAGAGCATCTGACTCTTAATCAGAGGGTTCAAGGTTCGAGTCCTTGAGGGGGCACTCGCTAAGCCGGGACCTCACAAGAGGTTGCGGCTTTTTTTGATCTTGGTCAAAGTGGTCACGTCGCGAGAAATGCCCCGACACTCTCTGGAGATCGGATCGACGTAGCACCGCTCGCTAGCCATGGCTTTGCCGATCGCCCGCCGTACTGGAATCGACATACTCCTCCAATGGGGGCAGAGTGGGCACATGGAGCTATTGTCAGAAGTTCTGTCCTGGGTCAGATACGGGCAGCCTCCGGCTTCAAGATTCCGTCTTGGAATGCACGTCTCTTTAGCGCGTGTATAATCTGGCCATCGCTGTCGAGGCTGCCATCTCAGTCTGTCCATTCACCCACGTCACTTAGGCCAGCATGCTAAGGTGATTAGCGACGACAATGCGAAATGTGCGACAGCTCACGGTCTGAAACGCTCGTTCGGAACTCAGTGGGCAATGAACGTAAAGCCGGTGGCCTTGCAACGTTTGATGCGGTGCTCGTCGGTTCAAACGACGCCAAAGTGCTCCGATCGACCAGGACGTGGAGGGCGTTGCAGAGGAACTGCCAAAGTGGAGTGCTTGGTACCGTGAAAACGGCACACGGCGCCTCGGAGCCCCGATAATTGGAGGGTTCGAGGATAGAGTGATCGAGGGGGCACTCACTAAGCCGGGACCTCCACGGCGAGCCGTGCCATCTCCACATTGCAGATTTGCAGACAGCGCCATCGGCGGTGCCATCAACCGCTCCAATTTCATGAGAGAAACTACCATGACGCATCCTCAACGAAGTCCCCACCGTCTCACCCGACGGTTGGCGTTTCTCGCCACGGTCGCTCTGTTGATCGCGATGGCGATCGTTCGCATGGCCACCGCCGGTCCCTTGCGGGCAGGCGTCGCCAAAGTCGATATCACCAGCGAGGAAGCGGGGCCGGTTCACGGGCGACTCTACGTGCGAGCCGTCGTACTGGAAAGAGATTCCACGCGGGTCGCCCTGATTGCGGTCGATGTCGTGGCCATTGGCGAGATCGGCCCGATCGGCAACGCCTATCTCACCGACGTCCGCGCGGAACTCGATCGGCGGTTCGGCATCCCCGCGTCCCATGTCTTGATCAACGCCAGCCACTGCCACGGCATCGTATGTCGCGATGTGGCCCGGCGCACGGTCGACGCTGTACGACAAGCGGTGTCCCGACTGACGGAAGTGCGAGTCGGAGTGGGCACCGGCCATGAAGATCGGATCATGGTCAACCGCCGAGTGCGACTCAACAGCGGCAGGGAACTCGATATCCGCCACGCTTATGCCATGCCTCCCGATGATGCGGTGGCCGACGTGGGCCCGATCGATCCGGAAATCGGCGTCTTGCGACTCGATCGCGCCGACGGTTGCACGCTCGCCATCGTCTACAACTTCGCCTGTCACCCCATCCAAGGCGTGCCCGGCGGCGGGAATACGGCCGACATCACCGGATTCGCTTCGCAGGTGATCGAAGACAACATGAGTGACGACACGGTGGCACTGTTTTTTCAGGGATGCGCCGGCGACATCAATCCCGTTTTCTACAAGGCGGTCGACTTGCCTCGCGATGCCGAAGCCCTCGGCAACCGGCTGGGACTCAGCGTGTTGAAAGCAGCCCGAACGATCCGGTGCCGCGTGGACGATCGCCTGGAAACCGTCAACAGCGTCCTGGAACTGCCGCGAGCCGACTACGAGGAGCGGATCCGGGAAATGGAAAAAGAGCGGCAGCAACTGGTGGAATCTCTGGGCGGTACCAGCCTCAATCTCAAGACCTTCCTGCAACTCTCGACCAAGTATGGACTTTCACCGGAATTCCCCTCCTACTACGCTCACGAATACATACGCGAAAAGAAACTCGGACGGGAACACCTCAGACATCTCGACCAAGAGAACCGCCGAAACCTGGCTCGATATGCCAAGAACGTGCGGACCATGGAGCGGATCACGCGGATCAATACGAACCTCCGCTTGCTGCGCAAACACCACGAGCAGGCGATCGCCGCCGGTAGCCGCACACTGGATGTGGAGCTGACGGCGGTCCGCATCGGCGACTTCGTACTGGTGACGTTCCCCGGAGAACTGACGGTCCAAATCGGACTGAACATCAAACGGCGCTCGCCGCACAAGCACACGTTCGTGGCCGGCTACACCAACGGCTATATCTACTACGCTCCCACGGCCGAACAACTGCGCAACCAGGGGGGAGCTCAGGAGGACAGCGACTGCCTGCTGGCACCGGCATGGCAAGGACTGTTCGAAAGCCGAGTCGAACAAATGTTGGGGCGACTGTAAACCGGGTCGAAATCCGCGCGGGACGAAAAGCGACGGATACCTGTAGCTTTCGAGATCGGCTGGAGTCGACCCCGGCAAGACCCTATAATGGCCGCACATTCAATGGACCGACCGCGGCCTTGACCGGGCCCCTGGATCTCCCTCTCCTCCGGAGCAAACGAAATGATGTGGAAAACAGTCTGTATGGCCGGCCTAGCGCTGGCATGGATCGGTGGAACCATGGATGCCGAAGAACCGTTCACCGCAAGAAAAGGACCCTTTCCTCCGATTCCCGAGGAAGTGACGAGTTTCGGAGCGGCCATCGCCGGGGATTCGCTCTACCTCTACGGCGGTCACACCGGAGCAGCTCATTCCTACTCCAACAAGGATCAAGGTCGCACGTTGTGGCGCATCGACCTGAAGACGCCCAAGCAATGGGAATCCGTGGTCACGGGACCGCCTCTGCAGGGCCTGGCCTTGGTGGCTTGCAATGGCAAGATCTATCGCATCGGTGGCTTCACCGCCGTCAACAAGGAAGGCGAAGAACATGATCTGCGGTCGACGGCCAGCGTGGCCGTCTGCGATCCGGCGACCGGGAAATGGAACGACTGCTCTCCCCTGCCCCAGCCCCGCTCGTCGTTCGACGCGGCTGTCCTCGACGGCAAGATTTATGTCATCGGCGGTTGGCATCTTTCCGGCAGCGATGACCGGGCCCAATGGCACAATACGGCCTACGTGCTCGACACGGCTGCCGAAACTCCCACCTGGAAGGAACTGCCGACCCCGCCGTTCGTGCGGCGAGCCCTGGCGGTCGCGGCATTCGATGGCAAGATCTACGCGATCGGCGGCATGCAACAGCGAGGCGGACCAACGACTCGGATCGACATCTACGACCCCACGACGAAACGATGGTCGCAAGGCCCCTCGCTGCACGGCCGGCCCATGAACGGATTCGGCGCTTCCGCCTTCGCCGCGGGAGATCATCTCTACGTCACCACCATGGATGGCAGCCTGCAGCGACTCGACAAAGGAGGGAGGGCCTGGAAGAGCCTCGGCAAGCTGGAGCACGGCCGCTTCTTCCATCGCATGTTGCGGCTGAACGACCGGCAACTGCTGATGATCGGAGGCGCCAGCATGTCGACCGGTAAGTATGACGAGATCGAAATCATCGAAATCCGTTAGCAGACCAACCCGCGGGTCTCGTTCTCCGGAGGCAATGATGCGCACTCTGCTTGTTCCGCTCGCGATCGTGATCCTGGCAAACGCGTTCCCCTGCCCGCTCGGCGTGGCCGGTGAACCGGCATGGCCCGGTTTCCTGGGGCCGCGATCGAGCAGCCTGAGCGACCGCGATCTTCCGCTGGCGTGGTCCGCTACCGACCACGTTGCCTGGAAAGCAACGATCGTCGGTTACGGCCAATCCAGCCCTGTCGTGTGGAACGGACAGGTATTCGTCACTTCTATCTCCGGACCGATGAAACAGCATTGCCACATCACGGCCTTCGACCTGGCCGGCGGGAAGAAGTTGTGGCACCGCGAGTTTCCGGCAGCGTTCCAGACGGCCAACAACAACTACACCAGTAAAGCCGCGCCGACACCGGTCGTCGATGCCAATGGGCTGGTGGTGTGGTTCGAAAGCGGCAACCTGATCGGGCTCGGCCATGACGGCCGCCTCCGGTGGCAACGGGACCTGATTCAGGAGTACGGCAGGATCGACACGCGGCACGGCCTGGGATCGTCGTTGGTTCAGATGGAAAACCTGGCGGTCGTCTGGGTGGAACGGCAAACCGATCCGTATATTCTGGCGGTCGACAAATCAACCGGAAAAACCGCGTGGAAGGTCCCCGGGCTTCAAGTCACGACCTGGAGCACTCCTTGTCTGCTTGAGGTCGACGGCAAACAACATCTCGTCTTCAGCGGTGGCGGCAAACTGGTTGGACTCGATCCGGACACCGGAGACAGGCTCTGGGCCTTCGAGGACCTCGCGGGCAATACCATCCCGGCTCCTCAGCCGCTCGCCGGCGGGCGTCTCCTGATCGGAGCATCGGCGGGGAGCGAAGAAGGCGGCGCCAACACGGCCAAGTCCAACGGTGTCATCCAGGTGTCTCGCTCGGAAAACGGTGGATTCCAGGTTGCCTATCGCTGGCGGGCCAAACGAGCGACCTCCTCGTTCGGTTCGCCCATCGTTCATCGAGGACTCGCCTATTTCATCAACAAGGCGGGAGTTCTGTTCTGCCTCGATGCCGACTCCGGAAAAGAGCACTATGTGAAGCGACTGGGAGACACCGCCTGGGCAACTCCTCTAGCGGTGGGCGACCGTGTGTATCTCGTCGGCCGTGGCGGAACGACGATCGTGATCCGCCCGGGAACTCGCTTCGAAAAACTGGCCGAGAACCGGATCAACACCAAGCCGGCCCCGGCTGCCTCATCGCTGACGCCACCGACCAGCTCGCAAGGACCGCTGATCCAATACGCCATCGTTGCCGTCGGCGACAGCATCCTGATCCGTACCGGAGATACGCTGTACTGTTTCCGTGAACCGTGACCCGCGACGATCCCTACACACCACCAAAAGCATCGGGCGAAGGGGCATCGGGCGGCCCTTCGTTCCTGCGAGGCAATCCGCTGTGGCTCCCGGCCATCGTGCTATTGCTCCAATCGCTGATAACATTCGCGGTCTGCCTGCAGGTCGTCGCCGTCCTGGTCGAATTGTCTTGGCGACGGCCTGAGGATTCGGACTTCGTGCCGCTGGCCATCTTCGCCGCGAGCCTGATCGGCCAGGTCGCCGTGATCGTCGGCTCGGTCAGCGCCCTGCGGATGAAGTGTTACTCGGCTGCCTGGTGGGGCGCCGTCGTCGCTTGCATCCCCCTGCTGACACCTTGCTGCGTCTTCGGAATCCCGTTCGGAATGTGGATCATCCTGGAACTACGGCGAGAAGACGTTCAACGGAAGTTCGCCGAACGGAAAGGGGACGCCGGATGAGACGCAGCCGAACGCGGGCTGCGCCCGCCAGACCGGAGGCGCCAGACCGGAGGATGTAGGGGTGGTGAGGACCGCCAAAGGCCAGTGCCCGGTGCGCGCACGGCGCGCAGATACCAGCAAGCAAGACTCGAACGGACGGCAAGAACAGCCTGCCTACCGGTGACACGTCAAAGCCACATGCACGGAAAGAACGGCGATGGCGATAAAGGGGATCACCAGCAGCCATTGACTCAGTTGAACCGACATCACGCACCTCACGTGCATTCTTGGGCGCGCAGGGCCTCCTTGACCTGCAGCCACCGTCCTTCCAGGCTTCCCATGTAGAGTCTGTAACCATGCCCGCCGCACCGCTCTCCCGTCTCGGATGGGTCGCTTGCGGCGTGGAGTCTCGCGACAGCCTCGTAGCCTTCGAGCGGACGATCCATTCGCCCGCACCCTTGTCTTATCGGCCGGCGTCCACGGCCGCGGCCAATCCGCCCCGGCTCCTCCACCGGCTTTCGCTCGGCTGCCTAATCGGAAAAGTCGAATTGTTGCAGTAGCGCCTGGTAGGCCTCGGGAGTGTTGACATTTCGCAGACTGGTCAAGTCCGGATCGGCGTGCCGCAGTTCGTCGACGTCGATCCGCCGACTCGGCACTTGGTCGAACAGCGCAATCGGTCGCCGGATTCCCTGCTCGAGTAGCGCATCGATCACCGGAGCCACACTCACACGATACACGCCAGCCAGACAGTGAGCGTGATGCTCATCACAAGGCACCGCTACGTCCGCAGCTCCCAACCGATCCGCCACCGCCCGCACGAACTGCGGCACCAGGAGCGGCGCATCGCAGCTCGCCACAAAAGCCCGGTCGACCTCGGACGCCAGAGCTTCCAGGCCGACCCGGATACCCTCGAGCGGTCCGGCCGCCGGCCGCACGTCGCGAGCGACGGCAACGCCCGAGGGAAGCACGGGGAGGAGCTGACCCTCCGCCGCAACCACAACCACCGGCTCCGCCACCTTCGCCAACCGCCGCACCACACGGAGCAACATCGGCTCGCCTCCCAGCGGCAGGTCGGCCTTCGATCGCCCCATTCTCCGACTCTGGCCGCCGCATACGACGATTCCCCCCAGTTGTTCCACTTGGATTCCTCGCTCAACAGTGCCGCTCGTTCTCATCGGTCGACATTCTCTCGCCCCGTTGCCAACGCCCCGGGATCGGCTAGTGTGAATAAAACCAGTTTATCTTCTGCGACTCCCGCCAGTCAGACGACCTGCCATGCCCCTGCGACTTTCCCTTCGCCAAGTCCCACCGGTGCCTCTCGAGGTGGAACAGGTTCTTCCGTCGGTTTTCCGCCGAGTCGACCGTGCCGACTGGCCACGACTCGAAGTCTACCTCGGCAAAGAAAAGCAGACGTTGGGGGACTGGTTCGACTTGGCGGGAACCCCCGACAACGAAACGGTGGTCTGGGAAGGCGATCTGACTCGCGTTCATTGGATCGGCGCCGGACTCGATACCGGCCGCATCGAAATCGATGGCTCGGCCGGTCGGCACATCGGCAGCGAAATGACGGGTGGGGAAATCGTCGTACACGGTGATGCTGGCAACCATCTCGGTGCCGAAATGAAAGGGGGCCGGATCGTCGTGCATGGGTCGGCCGGCCATCTGGTGGGTGGCGCCTATCGCGGGAGTCTACTCGGCATGCGAGGCGGCGAGATCATCATCGACGGCAACGCGGGCAACGAAGTCGGGCATTCGATGCGACGAGGCCTGATCGCGATTGCCGGAGACGTCGGCGACCTGGCCGGCTTCGCCATGCGAGCCGGAACGATCGTGGTCGGCGGTCGCGCGGGGATTCGCCACGGTGCCGAAATGGTGCGCGGCAGCCTGGTCTACCTGAGTGACACAAGCGTGTCGCTCCTCCCCACCGTTCGGTCCGGATCGGTTCAGCAACCGGTCGTGCTGCGACTGATCGCCGCTCATTTGGAGAAAACCGGATTTCGCCACAACCGGCAGTGGGGCAGTCGTCCGTACCGTATCCACCACGGCGATTTTCTGGCAGGCGGACGTGGAGAATTCTGGATCCCGGCAGTTTGAAGGGTGAAGGGTGAGGGGTGAGGGGTGAGCGCGAGTACGAGCGAGTGGTGGAAGAAGATGACAAGGATGGACAACCTTCGACTCGACGATCGATGAGCCATCGGCGCAATCGCGCTTCGAACGACGACGCCGGCTGGCGACAACCATCGTCGCAACTTCGTACTCGTACTCAGGCGCCGGCCGGTAATCGTGCTCGGCATTTCCAGTCGTGCAGGACGCGCGCGTCGCGAGCGCAGCGAGGCGACACCACCGGGGGAGGCTCACGCGGAAACTCGCTAACGCAAGGGCTGCTTGCCCATGGCTCTACGGATCAAGCCGATCTGGCCGGCATGGAGCATTTCGTGGTGAGCGCAGAACCAGAGAGCCCCCAGTTTCGTGGGCTGCCCTGCAAAGGGCATATCGACCGGCTGTTGCAGCTCCTCGTCGGAACACTCGGCCAGCTCCCGCTCCACTTGCGTGTGAATGTTGCTCAAGACTTCCAACAACTGCTCCGCCGAGTATTTCCCGGAAACCTCGGCTGGTGTCGAACCCTTGGCGAAATCCCGGCGAAAACTCCCCGGCAACAGCGACCGGTCCTCGTCTCGCCGTCCCCGGCGGCGGAACAGGGCCAACCCGTACTCGGCCATCGCCACGTGCCCGATTTGCCAAGCCACATGAGTCTCCAGGCCGGGCGGCATCGTGTACCACTCCTCCCGATCCACGTCCTCGATCATGGCCAACGTGTAGGCTCGAGCCGACTGAATCTGAGACCAGGCATCCTGGCAGCGTGAATTGGGCATCGTATGCTCCTCGTTCAACACCAGCGTTTGGGTGGTAACCGGCAAGGATCGATCCGACATCGTCGGGCCGAAATATCGTAACCGCCGTTGCCCATCGGTGGGAAGACGACGGTGCTCTCGCCCATCTCTCGGGCCTCCGACTCCTTGCGCGCGCTCTGCTGCCGATGTAAGATCAGTGCAGTCAACGTCCCACCATCCACCACACCACCCTCGATCAGCCGAACCCGACTTCGATGTCCGTTACGCTTCGCATCACCGGCGGCTACGTTTACGACCCCGAGCACAATATCGACGGCCAAGTCCACGACATCTGGATTCGTGACGGCAAGGTCATCCCGGCCCCCGAGGACCCGCAGGTTCGGCCGGATCGAGAAATCGATGCGCGCGGGCTCGTGGTGATGCCCGGCGGTGTCGACCTGCACTGCCACATTGCCGGTCCCAAGGTCAATGCGGCCCGCAAGATGCGCCCCGAAGAAAAGCGGCACGGGGAAGTCGTCCGCCGCACTCCACGGACTCACAGCGGCACACTGGGAAGCGTGCCCAGTACGTTCGCCACCGGCTACCGCTACCTGGGCATGGGCTACACGACGGCGTTCGACGCCGCCATCCCCCCCCTCTCCGCTCGACACGCTCACGAGGAATTCGCCGATACGCCGGGAATCGACAAGGGGTTCTTCGTGCTGATGGGGAACAACCATTTCGTCATGGAGTCGATCAAGCAACGGGACCGCGCACGACTCGATGCGTTCGTAGCTTGGTTGTTGAGAGCCGCCAAAGGGTACGGCATGAAAGTCGTCAACCCGGGCGGCGTCGAGGTGTGGAAACAGCACCGGGCCGGCAACGTCACCGATCTGGATCAAGTCGTCGACTATTTCGAGATAACCCCGCGACAGATCATCCGCGAGTTGGCAGCCACCCGCACGCGTCTGGGACTCCCTCACCCCATCCACATCCACTCCAATAATCTCGGATTGCCGGGCAATTGGCAGACCACATTGGAAACGATGCGAGCCCTCGATGGTCATCGTGGTCACATGACCCACATCCAATTCCACAGCTATGCCGGGGGGGATGTCGATGAAACGACGTTCGGCTCGCGCGTTTCCGAACTGGCCCAATACGTCAACGAACATCCCGAGATCACCGTCGACGTCGGCCAAGTGCTGTTCGGCGACACTACCAGCATGACCGGAGATGGTCCACTCGGCTATTACTTGCATCAAGTCTACGGCACCAAGTGGTTCAGTTCGGATACCGAACTCGAAGCGGGCTGCGGTATCGCTCCGATACGCTACCGCAACAAGAGCCTGGTACATGCCTGGCAGTGGGCGATCGGGCTGGAGTGGTACCTGCTGGTGGACGATCCGTGGCGCGTGGCCATGAGTACCGACCATCCCAACGGCGGATCGTTTCTGGCATATCCGCAGATTATTCGCCTGCTGATGGATCGAGACTACCGCAAGGACGTGCTGAAAACCGTCCACCGGAAAGTGCGAGAGCAATCCTGCCTGGGAGATCTGGATCGGCAGTATAGTCTCAACGAGATCTGCATCATCACCCGCGCCGGTCCGGCTCGTATCCTCGGGCTGCCCCACAAGGGTCACCTCGGTCCCGGCGCGGATGCCGACGTCACCATCTACGCGCCTCACGAAAACAAGCAAACCATGTTCGAGTTTCCCCGCTACGTCGTCAAAAGTGGCGAGATTCTGGTCGACGACGGCGAGATCCGGGAGACGACATACGGCAAGTTGCTGCACGTCGCGCCCGATTACGACCGGGACCGCGAAGCGGAGATCGCGGACTGGTTCGAGCAATACTACACGATTCGCTTTCGGAACTATCCCGTAGGCAACGAGTACTTGCACGAATCGGAAGTCGTCTCTTGTCAAGCCGAGGCAGCGGCGCCATGAACGACGTGCGGATGCGAGGGTTCGCCGAACGAACATCGGTGGAGGATGCGGTGGCGTGGGTCGACCGGCAAGCCGCCTGGATCGTGCCCGAAGTCGTTCCGCTATCGGAGGCTCGCGGGCGCGTACTCGCCGAACCGGTTGTCAGCCGGATCGATGTCCCGACTTATCCTCGAGCCATGATGGATGGGTATGCGGTGCGAGCCGCCGACACGATGGGAGCCGGCGACTACGACCCGCTCCCGCTCCGCATCGTCGGAACTTCTCTGCCCGCCGCACCGGCCAACGTCACCGTTGGCGAAGGAGAAGCCGTGCGGATCATGACAGGCGCGCCGATGCCCGAAGGAGCCGACGCCGTGCTTCCCGTCGAGCAAACCCAGCCCGGCAGCTCGACCGACTCCGTGCTGGTGCTCGCCGCGGTGGCTCGAGGCCGTCACATCGGCCAAGTCGGCGAAGACATCCGTCGCGGTCGTGAAGTGCTGACGCGGGGACGCGTGCTCCGTCCGCAAGATCTCGGCGTCCTTTCGTCCATCGGGTTGTCGGAAGTCTCCGTGATCGGCGCGCCGCGCGTCGCCATCCTCGTCACCGGCAACGAAGTGCTGCCGGCCGGATCGAAGCCGGCCGACTACCGGATCGCCGATGCGAACGGACCGATGCTCTCGGCATTGGTCGAGCGCGACCACGGATGTGTCACTGACTGTCGCTACGTTCCTGATGACCCCGATGCCATCGCCGAGGCCCTGCGAGCCGACGCCGACATCATCCTCGTTTCGGGTGGCTCTAGCGTGGGCGAGGAAGACCACACGCCGCAACTGGTGCGCAAGTTGGGTATGCTGGCCGTCCACGGGATCGCCATGCGCCCCAGCAGTCCGGCCGGAATGGGAACGATCGGCCACCGCCAGGTCTTCTTGTTGCCGGGAAATCCCGTTTCCTGTCTCTGTGCTTACGATTTCTTTGCCGGCCGCCTGATTCGGCAGCGAGCCGGCCACCGAGCCGATTGGCCCTACCGGCAACAGCAGTTGCCGCTGGCGGAGAAACTCAGTTCGGCCATCGGCCGCACCGACTACGCTCGCGTTCGCATCCAGAACGGGCAGGTCATCCCGCTAGCCATCCGCGGTGCGTCTATCCTGACGTCAACGACTCGCGCCGACGGGTTCGTAATCGTTCCCGAAGCCAGCGAAGGATTCGCCGAGGGGACCCCGGTCACGGTCTATCGGTACGATGCGTGAGATCCGTTCGCCGGTGCCAACTCGACGAAACAGGCCCGAAGCTCCCCGCCTCACGCCCCCCTCATCCCCCTTCACACCTCACACCTCACACCTCACACCTCACACCTCCCACCTCCCACCTCACCCCTCACACCTCCCACCTCCCACTTCGCACTTCCGCCGCATACCACTTCTGCACACGACGCTCGATGCCACGCAGGATTTCATAATCGCTGGGATGAGGCGAGTCGAAGGCGGGGCGGAGCGGGATGGGAACGTCGTCCATGCGGTAAGCGGTTCCCGCGACGTTGATGCCGTACGTGGCTACGGTGAAGGCGACAGTGGCGGCGCGCGTCGTCGGAGTCTCTTTGGGATCAAGGGCGACGTAGGGAATCGACTTCAAGTGTTCGCGAGCCGGCTGGCTGAAGTTGGCCATCGGGTCGCTGGCGATGATCATGGCCGCATCGGCTTCGCGGTTGGCCAACACGTCCGATGCCGTGTATTCGCCGGGGTTGAACCGAGGATAACCTCGCCCCAGGTTGACGCCGAACGGAAACCCGGTTCGCCATGACACAACATTGTCCGCTCCAGTGACATTCCCATGCCCGCGATTCGGCTTGCAGACGAAACGCGTGTGGCGGTTCATGTCGCGCGTCAGGGCCAGGAGAGCTTCACTGTTGGCGTGTTTTCCGCGAGTCATCGTCAGCCCCATGCCGAAAAAGATCACACCGAATCGCGCGGCCTTCATGCGATCCATCAAGTCTTGCCACACGACCAGCGGCTGCCCCGTCTCTCGCTCGACCTGCTCCAGGTCGACCTCGATCTCGGCGGCCAGCGCCCGCAAGGTCCAGAGAGCTTCGAAGTCCTTGCGAGGCCGGATGGGGATGAACACGTCGGCGGCTCGAGCCGACTTGGTCTTCCGCACATCGATCACCACGCATGTCCGGTCCTTGCGCCCGCCGGGAACGAACATGCCTTTGGGCATCAGACTGTAGCGGGTGAAATGCCGGGGATGACTCTCGGCCGGATTGGAGCCCCAGAAAATGATCAGATCCGCCCGATTCCGCACTTCGCCCAGCGAGCAAGTGACTTCACCGACACCTTGAAACGCCATCCCGGAAGGACCGTGGCACACACTGGTGGTCGTGTCGAGGTTGGCTCCGATCCAGTCGGCGATCGACACCGCAACTCGCTGCGATTCGCACGTCGTATCACTCAAGCCGTAAATCAAGGGATAGCGAGCCTCATATAGGATTTTGGCCGCCCGCTCGATTCCCTCCTCCACACTGGCCGGCCGCCCTTCGATCCGGCACGACGGAACGTCTTCGACCTCATGGTTGAGAAACCACGACGTTCCCAAGACGCAAGCTTTCTTCGCCTTGACAATATGGTCGTCCTGCACGTGCAACTCGATGTCGTCGCAGACACAGCCGCAAAACGTGCAGGTGGCGTCTTCCACGATCTTCAGTCCGCCCCGAGTCGCCTCGGCATCCGTCGACCGGCTCATGAGATTCTCCCCGTATCGATCTCACTCGGATCCGCACTCTCGATCGTGACATCCATTCCCTTGCTGGTCGGCATTCCCGATCCATGAGTCTCGCCGCCCATCAGCCGGCTGGAGTATTCGCCGTAAGCCATGAACAGCAATCCGCAAGGGAGTTCGTCTCCCTTGACCGCCACGACCGGTAATACGACCGAACCGAACTCGCTGCGGATGCGGACGGCGCAGCCCTCCTCGAGCCCCAGCCGCTTCATATCATCGGCGTTCATCTGCACCGTGGAGATGGCCTGGCTGTAACGCTGGGCATACTTGCCCTCGCTGATGCCGCATCCCTGATCGCTGGTCCGTCCGGGAATCAAGATGAAGGTCTCGTTGGTCATGATTCCAGCTTGCCTCAACATGCCGCACAGGGCAAGGGGGTCGAAGGCGGCAAACAGCCAGACAGGGCTCGAGCGAACCGGGCCGCTATTGCCGATCGTCGCCGTACGAGACGCGCACCACCACATCATGGCAAGTCAGACTCGACGTGCGCACTTTCACCGACTTCCAGTAGGCGTCACCCACTTCCGAACTGTTGGCGGCTCCGAAGGCGATCTCGTTGCGAGGATACCCGGCTCGAGGCCGCAACCGTCCCCGCCCATCCAGTCGCAGCACTCCGTCAACGAAGACTCGAATATCGTCGCCCCGCAACTCGATGCGGTACGTGTGAAAGTCGCCAGCCGTATCCATCGCATGACGGGTGTGTGGATGGTGATAGAGGGCGATATGGTCGGGAGCGATCTTGAGTCGTTCCCCCGACCGGCCGTTGGCCACGATGATGTAACTGGCGCCGGAGACGGCTTTGACGCGAGCTTCTACCACCGACATCCCTTCGGCATCGGCTCCCCAATTCGCCCGGTAAAACAGGTAGTCGCCCGCCTTCTTGCCTCGATCGGCAATCCGCAGCGCTCCGTCTTCTAGCGATTCGCTGGTTCGTTGCGAGCCGCGGTCGCGCCGCCACGGCTTTTCCGGCCTTCGGGAACCTTCGAAAACGAGCGACCATGCGTCTTTCTGCACCGGCACTTCCTGCCAAGCCACCGTGACTTTATTCAGTCCTCTGCGCACGGCCGCGGCCGGAAGGGCATAGTCGACCCAACCGTCTCGTACGCTGCCATCGGAAAGCGCGTTGCCATTGAAGGTCGTTCGGATTTGCCTCGAGTTTCGCAGTTGAGGGATATTCAGATGAAGACTGACACGGGCCTGCCACCCCGCCTTGGCCGCAGCCGGCAAGTCGTCGGCGATCATCAGATGTGCCGTCAATGTCTGCCGGCTGGTGATCGGACGGGGATGATGAGGAGTGAGGGGAGATCTCGACTGATACCGAGCGCCGCCCACCAACGTGCTATTGGCGTCCGCATCACGCACCGTTACGAAATAGAGCTTCTCGAGATAGCGAAGAGTCTGGGGATCTCCCAGTTCTTTCCACAGCGGAGCATGCGGATTGAAGAAATTGAACAGGTAAACTCCATCGGCGTTGGCAGCCCACACATTGGCTGCTCGTCCCCGATACGATTCGACCGAATTGCGCAAGAAACGGCCTTCTCCGCGAACCCGCGATTCGGCCAAACAAGGATAGACGGGAACTCCGTAGCGATGTCCCAATTCCACACTTTCGCGCCACGGACGCAGACGGAAATAGCCGCTGGGTACCCACAGGTCGATGAGCCCTTCCTTGAGCCACGTTTCCAGATCGAGCCCAACATCCCGGCAGAACTCGGGCGAATCGTGAGTGCGAACAGCCAACAGGATGGGGCGTCCTCGCCTCACGCCAACGGCCTCGGTCATCGTACGAATCCGCCGCACCAATTCCGTCATTTGCCGGCGGTTCTCGTCCGTGGCCGTTCCACCTTGCACATGGTCGCGGAAGAAGAACGAATGCCGGAGGAAATCGAGTTCGATCCCGTCGATGTCATAGTTCCGGCAGACTTCCTCGACATACCGGTATGCCAATTCGCGAATCTCCGCACGGCCGTAATCGACGGCCGTCCAACCGCCGATTCTCGGACGAGCATCCTTCCGACCCAGTAGCCACTCGGGGTGTTCTCGCTTGAGTCGGCTAGCCGCCAGCATCAGCGGCCCGTACCAGGCTCCCGACGCATCGTGCGTGTCGTTCATTCGAAAGGACCAGAAGACCTCGATACCATGCTCTTTCCCGAAGTCCACCATCACTTTCAGTGGATCGATGCCCCGGTCGATAAAAGCCTGGGTCTGATTGTTGCGAAAGCCATCCTGGTCGGCAGTGAACAGACTACCCACCTTCGTGTTGTGGGTGAAACATCCGAAAGGAGACGACCACGTGCAATAGAAGATCGTATCGACCTGAGTTCCGGCAAGCGGCGTCGTTCGATGGGCCAGCAGTCCCTCGGCCGAAACATCGTCTCGACACAGATAGACCGGCTCATTGCCGTCATTGTTGAAGATCAGCCGGCGGCGTTTGGCGGCCGCCTGACGGCGCAGCGATCGCAACTCGGCAAGCCGCTCCGACGACTCTTGGCCGGTCGCCGGCAGCGCCGCAAGCCACAATCCCAGGATGACACACCAATGGACGGTCTGCGCTCGCACTGCCGACTCCTCTCCAGAACTCCAGATCCGGCATCATTCCATGGATGGGGAACAAGCAGGCTTTCCCATGCTGTCAACGCTCCACAACCCAGATGTTGCGATAGACCACCGGGTTTCCGTGTCCCTGCAGGTACAGACCATCCGGGGCGGGGCCTTCTCCGTGCCGTCCCGGTGTCGCGTGAGGCAGCTCGAGATCCTCGTGAATCACCACACCGTTGTGGCGAATCGTGACGCGTGCGTTGGCCGTCTTGTTGCCGTCCTTGTCATAGCGAGCCGCGGTAAAGTCGATGTCGTACGTTTGCCAAGTCAGTGGCGGGTAGCACATATTGACGATCGGCGCGGCGATCTTGTAGATGCCGCCGCACTCGTTGTTCTCGCCGGAAAGCCCGAATGAGTCCAACACTTGGATTTCATAACGACTCTGCACGTAGACACCACTGTTTCCTCGAGCCTGTCCGCGAGCCTTCGGCTTGAACGGAGTGCGGAACTCGACGTGCAACGTATGGTCACCGAACTTCCGCTTGGTCCAGCAATTCGCCGCCAGCAGTTTTTCCATGACGATCTTGCCATTTTCGAACTCATCGGCCGAAGAACCGTCGAACAGCACAATCGCGTTCTTCGGCGGTTTCTTACCCAAGGTCGGACTCTTGCGATGCGTCTTTTTCAACCGGGCGACCTCGTCGCCATCGAAATTCTCCACGATCAGATCGCCGTCCACGATCTTGGTGACGAATTCCGGTCCTTCGATCGTAACCACACCGTCGATCCGCCCGCCTTCGGCCGACACTTGTTCGTCACCTCGGCTCCAGCCGTCTCCCGGCAGCCCGCCCTTGTAACCGACGACGCGGAACTTGCCGTCGCCCAGCGCGATCACCTGCGCTCCCCATTTCTCGCCATCGACCGTTTCGCCGACGTACTCGCCTTGCGCCTCGTAATCGGGCCCTGCCTGCTTGGGATCGAGATAGACATGGCCTTTGGGCGGAGCCGCTGAAACGACCAGGCAACCCCACGACACACCTACGATTACCAACAACGCTGCAGCCCGTTTCATACACTCATCCTCCTCGGATCACTCTCAAGTCATTTGCTTCGAATGCAACACGTCCGTCGAATCGTGTCCCGGTGGATCGCCATTTTCTCCCCGGTAACGGCCCTCATGATGGCTCATCCGCCGACGGGAATCAAGCGAATCACCTGCAGGTCGCACAGAGCACCATGGACGGGACCATTCGGACGGAATACGGCTTCGGTCCGTCCCGGCTCGAGCTCCACCGTTCCGAGCACCTTGGTGGTGTACCTCGCCCAGTCGCCGGTGGAGGCGATTTCTCCGGTAAGCGATTGTCCCCCGATCGTAAACAAGTAGCGGTTGCCGGAACTGGGTAGGCCACACGAGTAGACGAGGTAGACGCGATATTTGGCCGCCTTCTTCACCTCGACGTCCCAAGCCGCCCAATCCCGGTCACTGTTCCAATAGCCCAGATTGCGAAACTGCGGTTCAAAGACCAGCGTCGGCCCATAAATGCGGGCATGGATGGCGAACAGCCGGAAGGAGCCGTCGTCCCGCACGGGCGCCAATTGCGGCTGGTTGCCCGGAAACGACTTGGGAGTCGGTTTGAAGGACTGCAGGTAGGCGATCACGTGAGCCGTCTCGTCGGGAGTCATTTCCTTCTCCAGTCCCTCGGGCATCAGGGACTTACCGGTACTCTTGAGTTGTTCCACTTCGCTTCTCAGGATCACGTGCTCCTTGGCCTCCTGGTCTACGAGTGTCACACGATGGGCAGCTTCATTGAGCAGCAGGCCGGAGATGACGCGTCCGTCCGTGAGCGCGACGACGTAGCTTTGGAATCGATCCTCCATCGCGCGATTCGGATCGAAGATGGCAGTCAACAGGAATTGCCTTGATCGGTTGGTCAGCGTCAGCAGGTCGGGACCGATCACGTTGCCGACACCTTCCAATTGATGACACGTCGAGCACCGCTTCTTGAAGACTTCCTTGCCTTTCGCGGCATCGCCCGGCAAATCGGCGATGGCCGCAGCCATCTGCGCAATCACCTTCGCCCGGTCTTCGCTCACTTCTCCGGCCAACAGCTTCTCGGCTCGACTCCGCAGCGCCTGAGACTGGTGGCTGCGCAACATCGATAGCCGCGCGGCTCCCAAATCGGCCGCGGTGATCTCTCCCGCCTCGATCCGATTCAGGAGTTCCTCGGTCCAGTGGGTGCGGGAAAACAGAGCGTCCAGCACCTGCCCCCGGATGCTCGGCGAGAGACTCGACCAGTTGGCCAGCATGGCCGTGGCTGCTGCCGGGCTACCCAACTGCCTGAGCCGTGCCACGGCTTCCCGCTGGATGGGAATGGCGATTTGAGGTTGCAGCAGGTCTTGCAATACCTCCAGGTCGTCGCGCAACCGCCGGCCGTCGCGCCCCAATAGCCGAATGGCCGCCAATCGCGTCTGCAAATCGGCCTGGTCATCCGCGACCATGGCTTTGGCACGCTCGATCCAAGTAGCCAGTCGCCGACGTGTCCCTTCGGAAATCAGACGTTGAGACTTCGCGCCGGTGCGCCGCACAACATCCAGCACTTGTGCCAGGACAGCAGGGTCCGGGAGAGTCGCGGCATCGGCCGGCAGAACGTGATCGACGATGCGCGTCACTCCATCCCCGTCCGAAAAAGCGCCGGCTTGCTCCAACAACTCGGCAAGCAGCGCCGTCCATTTCCCGGTCGGTGCTTTCTCCAACACCTTGCGGACGACTGCATTGACGTTGTGCTGATCGAGAGAACTCAGAGCCGCCTGTCGAAACCAGCGGTCGTCACCATAGGTGGCCAACCATTCGCCGAGCCGCTCGGAAGCTGCGGCGGTCCGGCATTCTCCCAGAGAATACGCCAGTTGGAGACGCAGTTGCGGGTCGCGCGCGGGATCTTGAGCCAACACCGCGGCACGAATCTGTTCGTTTTCATTCAGCCGGCGTTCACTCAGTTTGATCGCGTGTCGTGCTACCGCCGGATGGGTGTCCTTCAGCGCGGTCAACAGCACGGCGGGCTCGAGACAATCGAGTCCGTCGAGTGTATAGAGTGCATGAAGCCGGGCCTGCGGCGAGGAAGATCCCTCGACGGTTTCCACCAGATTCGGCACCACATCATCCTCACCTCGCCAGAGAATGAGTTGCTGAGCCATACTGCGCACCCAACCGTTGGAACTGTTGAGTGCTTCGACCCACTCGGCCGGAGATCGATCGGCCAATCGAGGAAACGGTCGAGCCTTTCCATCAGCCGGTACCACACGGTAGATCCTTCCCATCCGTTCTCCGGCCCGCACGTCGAGCTTGCGCCGCCACGACTCGGGAATCCACTGGGGATGTTCGATCACGAAGCGGTACATGTCGGCCACCCACACCGCCCCATCGGGGCCGGTGCGCACCATGACGGGGCGACTCCAATTGTCTTCCGAAGCGAAAAACTCCGATGACTTCTGCTCGTCGGCACGGGTGACTCGAAAGCTGTAACCCTCGGGCTGCATGACGCCGCGGTAGACCAGATCGTGTACCGGCTCGCAGACAAAGACATTTCCGTAATACGACTCGCCCAGCAGCGTGTCCCGGTAAATCACCGGACTGCAAGCGGAGGTGAAGCGATCGACCTTGTCGAAGTCGTTGAACCTCGTCAGCGTACGACTGGCGGGAAACACGGGAGCCGCACCCGGTGGTACGCAGATGCTCCTTCTCACCGCGCCGGCCCGCAAATGGACATTGCGCCGGAGGTATTGCTCGTCAAGCACATAGTGCCAGATCGGGTCGCTGTTGTTTCCGCCGAACCAGTTGCCCCAATCGTCCTGACAACGGCCATACTGCGTGCTTCCCGACTGCGTCTCCAAATCCCCTGTGTCCGGGTCGATCCGCAGATCGCGGCCGCTCACCGAAACGGTCCTTCCTGTCTTTAGTGACACGATCTTGCCACCACTATCTCCGTTTCCCACGTAGACCCAGTTGTCGATTCCGAAACGCAGGCCGTTGACGCGATGCTGCTGGTTCCCTTCACCGAATCCTCGAAACAGAACCTTGCAGACCTCCGCCTTGCCGTCCCCGTCCCCGTCCTCGAAATAGAGAATCTCGGGCGCGGCCGTCACCAGGATTCCCTTCCGCCAGACTTTGACGCCTGTGGGAAAAGGAATGCCGTCGACGAACACCGTGGCGCGGTCGTATCGCCCGTCGCCATCCGTGTCGACCAGGCGTTTGATGCGCCCTCCCGGTTTCCCCCGGCCGTCCATTCCGTTGGGATAATCCCGCATTTCGACCACCCACAGGGAACCATCGGGCCCCCAATCGAAAGCCACCGGGTCGACAATCAGCGGTTCCGCCGCAACGAGTTCGACTCGCATATCTTTGGGAACGCGAATGGCTCGCCGGGCCTCTTCGGGTGCCTTCGCCGGTGGCAGATCGCGCTGTTTCTCTTTGGAATAATACGAATGAGGCAACAAACGCTGGATGGTGTCGATGATCCGGTCTTCCACGGCCGGATCGAACCGAGTCGGCTTCTCATAGTAGACCATCGACGAATCCGCTTCGTATCCGCCCTCCCTGAGAATTCGCCGTGACGGAATGTAACACGGGATGTCGTTGGCGTAGGCCACCGTCCAGATGCGATCCGGATCGAATTCACGGTCGATGCGGATGGCATAGTCGACCACGACTTCGCCACCCAAGAAAACGAATGCCAACGAGTCCGCGAACGTCCAGGTTCCGATGGGATACTCGACCTTTGCGGGAATCGTCTTTCCTTCGTCGAGCATTTTGAGGAAATGTCGGGCAAGTTGTCCGCGAGCCCCGCCCGCCTTGGCCTGCTTCTCCCACTCCTCTCGCTCGGGCAGTTTCCCCAACGGCAACGAGATCTGATCGAATCGGCAGCGGATTTCACCTTGGATCGGCTTCAGATCTTGCGTGAGCAACCGAGCAACTTCTTTGCGAACCGCTTCCCCGTGCTGCTTGCAGTATTCGAACTTGCCTCGAGGCTCCGGGTTGGCGTCGGCACCGCAGCCGATGATCACCAGCGCCGTGGCATCGGGAAAATCGGCTTCAATGTACTCCTGCGCAAAGCCCGCCCAATCGCCGGCGATCTCCATGTAATTGCCGCCCAACGTCGTACAGTGACAGGCATAGCCGACCAGCACGGCAATCGGGGTGCCCTGGGAGTTCCTCGCCACCAGCACCGGGAGGCGACGATCGGTCGGCCCGTCAGGCTGAACTCCGAATCCGCGCCACGCTCCTTGTTTGAGCACTCGTCGGTTGGCGGCGAAACCCACCTGACCACGCCCCCAAGCAAGCGTCGCCGGCTGCCGATTTTCCAGAGCCTTGAGTCCCACCTCGACGATCTTGTCTTCCAACTCCCGACGGAATCTCTCGAGATGAGCCCTGTGTTCCGCCGGAACGGGATCCTGAGAAATAAACGGAGCGTAACCGACGACCCACGGTGCCGAATGCGTATGCGTACTGCACACGGCAATGCGTTCCCGAGGCACTCCCGCCTTGCCCCCGATTCTCTGACAGACTTTTTCCACGAGATCGGCGGGAAAGCCGCACGTCTCCACGTTAATCAACAGCACCGGACCACCCGACGCTTCATCACCGATCGCCAGGGCCCGCACGTGGATTCTCTGAGCCACCTTCGCAACTTCGTCTCGACGGCCGGCGTAGCCGGCCAGCCGCACGGGATAGTCGGGGGTGATATCGACTTTGGCCGTCCCGACGGCGTACGTGGCGGACACGCCCGGATCCTCGGCCCAAGCCACCCCACCCCAAATCGTGACGGCGCAATACACCGCCACCGGCCACACCACAGATTTCGTCCTCTTGGCCATCGTGCCGCCTCGTCGCTGGCTGGTACTGATACGGCTGGTAGCAAAACTCTCGCGCGCAGGCAATCCATCCGAGGATCGATGGCAATGCGGCGGGTCTTGGTACCGGTCAAAGGAAATAAACTCGACTGCATTTTACTCTGCCGGAGCCCAACATTCGACCGGCCCACTCAGTGATCCTCAAGACCGGCCTTTCGTGCTATAGTGGACGGTTGTTCTGAATCGGCTTTTGCGAAGTGCAAGACTGCATTTCCACGAGCCATACGCCCGAGGCGCCTGGGTAGGACGGCGAGTGGCATGACACGTATCAAGAACCATCCGGCAGACTCTCCGACTATGAAAACTCCGCTCGGTCACGCACGGTTCCATCGTTGCATTCTCCTTGCCACGGCCCTCGCCGCCGTGTCGGCAATCTGCCCACCGGCCTGGAGCCAACAGCGGAAAACCGACAAGACAGCTCGGCCTCGTTCCTTGTTCGACGGAAAGACACTCAAAAACTGGAAAGTCGTCAACGAGTTCGACTTCGCCCGTCACGGCAAGGTCACGGTCGAGAACGGCGTGATCGTCTTGGCACCGGGCAAGCCGGGAACCGGTATCGCTTGGACGGGCCCGTTTCCTCGCGACAACTACGAGGTCAGTCTCGAAGCCATGCGTTACACGGGCGAAGACTTCTTTTGCGGCATGACCTTTCCGGTCGGCAAAGAGTACTGCACACTGATCTTGGGTGGATGGGGCGGAACGCTGATCGGCCTGTCCAACATCGACGGCCAGCCCGCCGACGAAAATGAAACGACTCAGGCCGAGCGTTTCGCCGCGAACCGCTGGTATCACGTGCGTCTAAGGGTCACTCGGGCAGCGATCGAAGTTTGGCTGGACAAAGAGTCGATCATCCGAGTCGAACGAAAGGACCGCGAGTTTTCGATCTGGTGGGAACAGGAACCGATGCGGCCGTTCGGGATCGCGAGCTGGTATACCGGATCGAAGCTGCGCAATATTGCACTGAAGGACCTGAAGCCGTGACGCAACTCGACGGTTCGGACGCGGCCGCACCTCCCACCTCGGCGGCGGAACACCACCTGCCGCTTACCTTGCGCCAGTGGGCCCAACATCTTCGACAGGCGGGATTGGTGGAGCCGGAAGAACGGACGCAACTGGACCAACTGGCTCGGATGCTCGAGGCGCGATTCCACTTCGAAACACACTATCAGTTGCGGAACTTGCGCTACATCTATGACCAGCTCGATCCCGACTTGCTCGGCAGCGACGGACCGATGGAGACGACGGAGCGGGCGGCAGGACTGACTGAGCAGTTCATGGAGCAGTTCGAGACGATTCTGCGCCGCGCCAACTACCGGCATCTCGACCGGGAAGAAATCGAACAAGCCGCGTCAGCGGCCAGCGACTGGGGCGTTCACCCGCAAATCGACCTGGAAGCGTTCGACTATCTGATGGTGTACGCTCGAGGCGCGGGAACATTCACACGGAGTCGCCGCAAGCCTCTCCGCCCCTGGCAATGCGAAACGGTGAAGGTGCCTCACTACGCCCGGCTGGTGGTCGCCTTCTCCCTCAAGCCCGGTTACGAACTCACCGACGCCGTTCGCGATTCCGCCGTCTATCTGAAACTCTTCAAAGAAATCCCCCACGCGGACGTCGATACGCTGCTACCCTGCTCGAAAATCCAAATGTCCTGGTTCGACCGGACGCGCATCGCGCTGCCGACGATCTCCGGGCTGGGAATCCTGGCCTACAACCTCTACAAGCTGACGCTGGTCGGATTCGCATTGATCCTCAGCAGCTTCTACAGCTTTCTGGCTTTTCTCGGAATCGTGGGAGGCACGCTCGGCTACGGCGTCCGCTCCTTCTTGGGATACCTCAACACCAAGAACAAGTACCAGCTCACCTTGACACGCAGCCTCTATTATCAGAACCTCGACAACAATGCAGGAGTGCTGTTCCGGTTGCTGGACGAAGCCGAGCAGCAGGACCTGCTGGAGACCCTGCTGGCCTACTGGTTCGTGTTGAAAGCCGGTGCAGAAGGGATCGATGCGAGCGAGCTCGATCGGCGCATCGAGGATTTCCTGGAAGGAGCCGGATTGGGACGCATCGATTTCGAAGTCGACGACGCCGTGCGAAAGATGGAGCGACTCGAGTTGGCACAGATCGACCCAATCGGAAAGTGGCAAGCCAAGCCGGTGAGCCGGGCGCTGGAGACTCTCGACCGGCAATGGGACGCCCTGTTCGACTTTCATCGATCGTCGCCGATCCCCTCGTCGAGCCAACGAACGGAGCGAAGTGATGGACTTTGATGAGCAACTGAAGAAAGCCGTGGCTCGCGGAAGGCAGCGCAGCGAGCGGAAGACGGAGCAACAAGCTGCCGAAAAGATGACCGAAGACGAATTCCGGCGTATGCACTCGTCGTTGCGGTTGTCGCTCTCCGACTACATCGAGGAATGTCTCAAGAAAATCCCGCAGCACTTCCCCGGGTTTTCCAGCGAGACGGTGTTCGGGGAGCGAGGGTGGGGAGCCGCGTGCAGTCGCGACGACCTGCGCCTGGAACGAGGCAAACGCACGAACCTCTATAGCCGAATCGAATTGACCATCCGCCCCTACTCCAACCTGCACGTGATCGAACTCGCCGGCAAAGCCACCGTGTGCAATCGCGAGGTCTTCAATCGCCAGTTCTTCCAGGAATTGCCGGACGTGGACGAGAGCGAATTCCGCCGGCTCATCGATGCCTGGGTACTCGAATTCGCCGAGCTCTATGCGGCGAAGATGTGACGCATGAGCGTTAGAGCCTACGCACGCGCCTCGAAGAACATCACCACCTCGACCGGAGCGTGACTCTCCGAGGCCGAGCGGTACCACTCCCAGCGGGCACCAAAGCAGGCGGCCTGAGTCAATCGCACTTCCGTGCCGGCTCCTTCCAGAATGTAGGCTGTGACCTCCGGATCACCCGCAAAGGGCGGACAGAACTCGACGTGAACCGGCCGCACGCGTTGCCCGGTTTCCAATTGCCCGCGCACCAGTCCGTGAACCCGTACTTCCCCCTGAGGAGAGACCTCGCGAGTCAACTGCCGCTCGACATGCTCTGCCAATAACGGAGCCTCCGCTTCCTCGGTATCGGACTTTGCGACATCGGGCTCCCGCGGTTCGCCCACTTCGTGCCGCGATGGTTCCACCTCCGCGGCCCGCTGGTCCACAGCCGACGAAACCTCGACCAGACCAATCATTCGTCCGCGGTGCGCGTACCAACTCGCCTCGATCGCCAACCCAGACAACCACACCAGCGCCGGCGCATACGACGTCGCCGAGTTCCCCGTCATTGCCGAAGCCATGGCGGCCAGCGATGCCGAGCCGGCCAGGTCGATACCCCAATCCCATCGCGCACCGACTCCCGTCGTATCGAAGACGCGCATCAGCCGAGCCGCCAACACGACCACGAGTGAGAGAGTCCAGGCGATCAGCACCGTGCGACCGCCGAAGGGGCTTTCCAAGGAACCGTTCCATCTGCGCGTCAGCAGAAACAGCCCCAGCAGCAGCAATGCCGCCACAACCGACGAGGCCACGGCACGGATCAAGAGTGGCGGCAGGCGAAGCGTGCGGCACCGCAGCGGAGTATTCCAGGCTACTTGGTTTTCCGACATGCCGTGGCCTGCTGGTGGCTCAAGCCGTGGCGGGATGCACTCCCGCAGCGGTCGCCAGTTCTTCGGCTCGGTGAGTCTTCTCCCAGGTGAACTCGGCCTCGCTGCGTCCGAAATGACCGCCGGCCGCCGTCTTACGGAAGATCGGACGACGCAGTTCCAGATACCCGATGATCCCCGCCGGACTCAAGGGAAAGAACTCACGCACCAACTCGCAAATCCGTTCATCGGAAACCCGGCCGGTCCCCTGCGTGTCGATGTGGATGCTCACCGGTTCGCTCACGCCGATCGCGTAAGCCAACTGCACTTCACACCGATCGGCCAGGCCGGCCGCAACGATGTTCTTCGCCACATGCCGCGCCATGTAGGCGGCGCTGCGGTCGACTTTGGTGGCATCTTTCCCACTGAAAGCCCCGCCGCCGTGACGCCCCCAACCTCCGTACGTGTCGACGATGATCTTGCGCCCGGTGAGACCGCAGTCTCCCTGAGGTCCGCCCGTGACAAAACGGCCGGTGGGATTGATGTGGTAGGTGATGTCGCCTTGCAACAGCGAAGCGGGAACGATCTGTTTGATGATCGACTCGATCACGTACTCGCGGATCTCTTCCTGATTGACCTCCGGGGCATGCTGCGTCGATACGACGACCGCATCGACTCGCTGAGGAGTCCAATCTTCGTATTCGATGGTCACCTGAGCTTTGCTATCGGGTCGCAGCCAGGAGACTTCTTTCTGAAATCGAGCTTCGGTCAACCGGTTGAGAATCCGATGGGACAGCGAAATCGGCAGGGGCATCAACTCCTCGGTGTCGTTGCAGGCGTAGCCGAACATCAGTCCCTGATCGCCGGCCCCGATGTCCTTGCCGGCGGTCGAGTCCTCGTCGACGCCCATCGCAATGTCGGGCGACTGCTTGTCGAGTGCCACCAGCACCGCGCAATGGTCGGCCGACAGTCCCATTTCGGCGTCCGTGTATCCCACTTCCTTGATCGTTCGCCGCACCACATCGGTATAGTCGATGGTGGCCTTGGTGGTAATCTCGCCGGCGATCAGGGCCAGCCCGGTCGTCACCATCGTCTCGCAGGCAACGCGGCTGTAGGGATCCTGACTCAGGCAGGCGTCGAGCACCGCATCGGAAATCTGATCGGCCAGCTTGTCCGGATGCCCCATACTGACCGATTCACTCGTAAACAAATACCGACCCTTGGCCACGGAACTACCTCACATCAAACGGTTTAAAGCGTGTAACAAAAGCCGCCGTATGGCTTGCGAGCCTCGGGCATGTTGCTTGCGGCCGGGAGTCATGTCAGCGCCTCTTAGGGCCTGGAACAGATCCCGCCGCGCGGCGAGACAACGCCGCAAAACTCTACGGCGCCCCGAGTGTCTGGCAAGCCGGCCCGACACGAATTTTCGCATTATAGGGGAAGCCATGCCCGACTTCAAAGGCACGCATTACTTCTCAGCGGGTCTGAGCGCCTCCGCGTGAGATCCCCCAAACCGCCGCTATCCGGCGTGTCGCGGGCCGCACGCGGGCCAATGCAGTTCGAGCCGGTCCAGGCCACTCGGCTCCGGCGTCCCCTCCGGAATCCACTTCCAAGTAGCTCCCATTTCCCGCATGGCGCGGAAATCGCGAGGCGCATACGGCCAGGTCAAATGGGGCGTCTCGACCCAACGCCCCGCCTTTACCCGCGAATCCATGGCGGCGTCCAGCACGCCGCTGGTCATCAACGTTCGCTCGACCGGATAGGGAGCCCGGCGCCGACGAAAATGGACCTGAATCGCATGCGAGAGCGCCTTGAACAAATTCCGGTTGTTCCAAGGCCCCACATAGAAGCTGGTCGCCTTCGATTCCGCCGCGCCCTTCAAACGGCAAGCGAAGTTCCACCGGATGCCGCTGCTGCCTACCTTGAGCACCATCGCCCTCAGTCCATCGGCATACTGCAATTGGATCCCATGCATGGCCACCGGTTTTCCTGCCGAGTCTCGGCCTCGGCGGTCGAAGCATCGAACCAGATCATGATCGGCACCCAGTTCGTTGGCCATTGCTCGCTTGGCCAGTTGCACCGACCACTCCGACCGTCCGGCCGCCTCCCACAACCGGTCGTGATCCAGAAAACGAAGTCGGACGACGCCCGTTTCGCCTCCCTTTCTGGCTTCGACCATCGACTGCAACACTTCCAAGCCGTGAAAGTCGTACGACTCGACGCCTCCACCATGGATCGATACGGCTTCTGCCATCTCACAGCCCGCCGGCAGTTCGAGGGCCGGTCGGCGCTGTGCCAATGGTACGGAGCTTCCCGCCATCAGCGGAATCTTCATGGCTCGTGCCGTATCCACCATTTCCTTGGCCCAGTCCCAGCGGTACGACAAATGTTTGTCATTGAACACCGGGGCCACCCGACCCGACTTGCGAAACACCGACACGATCTCGTCGAAGAACCTCTTGCGCGGGTACATCACCTGCCCTTTCGGCGTCTTCGGATAATGTCCGTGTTCGCCGATCGACAAGACGGCATCCACCGCCAGTCGGTCGGCTCCGCAACCGAGTGCTTCGCGAATCGAGCCATAGATGGGAATCCCGTAGACCCTCGCGATGTCTCGAGCAAAATCGTTCTCGGGGAACTGATCGACGTAGAAGCTGACCACGCGGACTCCCGGCTCGATCGGCTTGCCGTTGAACAGGTAGCGATTGAGGAAGTTCTCCAAGATGACATGGGCGTGACTGCGGAAAAAGCAGGTCGTCATCACGACGGCGACTCGAGGCCGAGACTCCAGTCGATCGGCTCCGCGGCACACGGCAGTCGCCGCCAAGGACGACAAGGCACCGAGGCAACTGCGGCGGGTGAGGCAAATGGATGAAGACATGGTTTTTTCGACGGGCGTGGAGCGGAGGGAGAGATACCTTCAGCGGAACAGTATAGCGGATGTATCGCCTGGGCGTGCCTTCGCGCCAGGTGGCTCGGTGCCTGCAGCTACCATGCCGCCCTGCGCTCTCTGCACCTCCGCGTGGGGCCCATGACACACTCAGCAGCCACGGTTCCCTTTCGTCTCATGCAGAGGCGCCGTGCCCGCAGAGCCGTTGAAGAACCCGTACCCGGATGGCGATCGGCAGACGGTCGCTACCTGACGAACGCTCGACTTCCACATCACCTAAGGAAAGAACGGCGGCCGCCGGGCCACGGATTCGCCGTCGATCATGGCTCGCACTTTGCCGCAGAGACGCTCGACGATCCGTTCCAACAACACGCTTCCTTTTTCCGCCGATGCTTCCAACGGCGATCGATCGGGTTGGTCTCGCATCGCGTCTCGATCGACGTTGTCAGGAAATGCGGCGAGCGCCACAGCCGTTTCGAACTCCTGAGCGTGCCCGGGCAGAGCCTCCGCCCCGCCACTGAGTACCTCGCCGGCGTCCTGCTCGGTCAGCAAATCCCAATACGATATCCACTGCAGGTTGACGGGAAACTCCCGCAAGAACTGATCCCACACCCCCTCGAGCGGCGCGATGTTGCCCCCATGACCGTTGACCACGAGGATGTTCTCGAACCCTGCTCGAATCAGGCTGCGGATGATATCGTTGAGTACACCAAGGAAGGTTCCGGGACGCAGCGTGAGGGTCCCCGGATGACTCATGTGGTGCTCGCTGATACCGACGGCGAAGGCGGGAGCCACCAACACCGACGGAGCCATCCGCTGCGCCGCCTGCTCGACAATCCACCGCGTACTCCTCCAGTCGTGTTCCATCGCCAAGTGCTCGAGGTGCTGTTCGGTGGCCGCCACCGGAAGCAGCACCGCTCGCAGTTCCCCCGACTCCATCCGCTCACGGAATTCCCGACGCGTCAGTTTGCCCAGCAAGACGGGCGAGTTGTTCTCCATGATGTGGCTCCCAAACGCGGGCTTCGCCCGAAAAGCCGCCAATGCACGATGCGTTCACGCCGCGCATCCTGCACTGGCTTGCGGTTGTCACGACTCCTGCCGTCTCCGGTCTCCCACCTCCAGCCCTTGCCGGCGCAGCCCGCGTCAGGGATATCGCCATTCCCGGCGCCAACCCTCCGGCGACTTGACGTAGACCGTGCGCTCATGCATTCGAGCCGGACGGTTGATAAAGAACTCGATGTGGTCGGGTTCCAAACGATAGCCGAACCAGTGATCGGGCCGAGGAACGGGGCGGCCTTGCAGCTCGGCTTCCAATGCCAACACCTCGCCAATGAAGGCCTCGCGGCTCACCAACACCTCCGACTGTCGCGAGACCGCCGAGCCGAGTTGAGCGTCCCGCGGGCGAGTCTCCCAATAGGCATCGCTTTCCTCCGGTGCAATGGGATGCGCCACCCCCTCGACTCGGATCTGCTGCCCGGTTTCGTCCCAGTAGTAGCAGAGCGCGGCTCGAGGATTCTCGGCCAATTGTCGTCCCTTGACGCTGAGCGAATTCGTGAAGAAAACCAACCCCTTCGGCTCGACGCGGCGCACCAGCACCACGCGCGACGTCACTCTGCCATCGGCGCCGCAGGTGGATAGCGTCGCCGCCTGCGGTTCGCGCAATCCCCGGGCCTCTGCTTCCTGGAGCCACTCGGTGAGTTGCCGAAATGCTTCCTGGTATACGGGATCGCTGTCCGTCATCGTCTCGCACCGCCCATCTCACACTCCCAATATCGCGCCCAGAGCGTCCTTCAGCTCAGGGTAGCGATAAGCGAACTGGAGCGAAAGCAAGCGGCGGGGAATGACGCGAGTACTCGCCAACAGCAACTCCTCTCCCATCTCGCCCATCACCGAGCGTACGGCAAAGGCGGGGAGCGGCAGGAAAGCCGGTCGGCGCAGCACTTCGGCCAGCGTGCGCGTGAACCGGGAATTGGTGACCGGATGCGGCGCCACCGCGTTGACCGCCCCCTGCAACCCGGAGTTGCCGACAGCCAGCCACGCGATTTCCGCCAGATCTTCCAGGGCAATCCAACTCCAGTACTGCCTCCCCGATCCGACTCGGCCCCCCAATCCCAGCCGGAAGGGGCGCAGCATGGCGGCCAGGGCGCCGCCCTCTCGAGCCAGCACGACACCGATGCGCAGTCGGACCACGCGAATCCCCGCCTCTTCGGCCGGGCGGCTCGCCTGCTCCCACTCCCGGCAAACCTCGGCCAAGAACCCCCGCCCCGGCTCCGACGACTCATCCAGCTCCTCGTCGCCCCGGTCACCGTAATAGCCGATGGCCGATGCGCAGACCAACGTGGCCGGGGGACGCTCGAGCTGCGTGAGAATCCGGCAGAGGTTTTGCGTTCCCCGTACGCGGCTCTCCCGAATCCGCCGCTTCTTGGCCGCCGTCCAACGGCCGGTGGCGATGTTCTCACCGGCCAGATGAATCACGGCCTCGACCCCTTCCCACTCTGACAAATCCGTGGCACCGGTCAACGGATCCCAACGGATCGCATCATCGGCGGTTCCGCTCGACCGGACTACACGCACGACCTCGACCGGCTCGGAACGCAAGCGATCTCGTACGGCGGATCCCACCAGGCCGCTGGAACCGGTTACGGCGATGCGCATGGTTGGCTCTCCTACGGTGATGGCGACCCTACTCGGGCCGAAGGGCGTCCCACGTCCAGTGGCGGTCGCTGGTCTGGCGGACGGTTTCGCGAGCGAACCCCAGCGAGGCGACGATATCCTGCACTTCTTCCACCGTCAGTGCGGCCCGGAGCGAATCGGCGAACAGCTTCTGTTGTGTGGCCGACTGGTCGGCCACGTGAGTCTCCACCAGACGGCGCAATTCGTCTTCGCTGTCAGGCCGAAACAGGTCTCGGAAAAACAGTCGACCCCCCGGCTTGGTCACGCGCACCGCTTCCCGCAGCAGCAGCTTGGGCTCGGGAATGTGATGCACGATGCTGTTGGAGATGACCAAATCGAACATGGCGTCGGGAAACGGGGTCGCCTTGCCGTCGATGTGCTCAAGTTGAATGCGGTGGGTCACACCGGCGATCTCGAGTCGATACCGAGCCAAGTCGAGCATCTCGGTGGAGAGGTCGACGGCCATGATGCGGCATTCCTCCACGCGCTGGCACAGCTCGATCGGAATCAGGGCGGTTCCCGTCCCCAGGTCGAGCAGATCGCCCCGCACTTCGCCGCCGGCCAACAGGTCGTCGACAAACTGGCGGTTCACGGCCTCATGGTCCATCTCGTCGTATTCGCGAGCCTCCTCGGGGCAGTCCATGACTTCCGGTTCAAGAACGCGTTTGAGCATCGGAGTCTCCTTGGAGAGGCACGGGGCGAGCCAGCCACCACCATAGCGTCAGCAGGCCGGCCACCAGCAGATAGGCTACGGCTATATGATAGGGCGTTTGGCCGGCCGACACGCCTAGGGTGGAGAAATCGATTCCCCGCCACCCGGCTCCCGGCACCCACTGCAGCGGCCAGAACATCTGCTCACTGGGATACGGCGAGTGAATCACGCCGAACAGAGAGCAACCGGCGCCGATGGCGAACCACAGGGCTCCCCGCAACAGCCGCCGGTCGATCAGGGCGGCCAAGGCCGAGGCCCACAGTAAGCTGGTGACGATGAAACCGGCCGACAACATCTGCACCGTCTGCAGGGCCGCCGCTTGTCGCGGATCGAGTTCCGCCAAAGGACGTTCCAGGAGCGGCAATAGCGGCCCGACGTAAATCATGACCAACTTGGCCAAAGCGGGAACGGTGGCCAGGGCGATGGCCGGGTAATGGCGCCGAACCGTAGCGAAGTAGCTCTGAGCCGTGATCTCCAAGCCGATGAAGATCAAGATGGGAAACACGGCAGCGCGAGGAATCACGAGGTAGAGATAGCTGAAATACCCGAGCAGACCGGCACCGCCCACGAACAAAGCCGTCGCCAGCGTATAGGCGGCTCTTCCACCCATCGCCTTATACGCCGGGTGGCCGATGTACGGAGTGGTCTGAATCACGCCCCCGCAAAGGGCAGCCACCAGCGTGGCCACCGCCTCGATGCCGATGACCGTGTTGGTATCGTAGTCGTCTCCGGCAGCCGCCGCGCTTTCGGTGCAGTCGATCCCGCCCACCACCGTCGCCAATGCGAAAGGAATCACGATCGGCAAGTAGTGAAAGGCTCGTCCCATCGCCCCGATCCACTCGAAACGGAACACCTCCCACCAGCCGGTCGGCAGCAGACCGTCTCGAGGATCGAAGGGCAGCTCCTCCACCTCCATCATTCCCGTCGCTCGCATCCAGTAGTAGATGCCGCCGGCTACCAATAGCGCTCCCAGAGCTCCCGGAAGGCGGAAGGGGAGCTGAATGCGAGCCGTCAGGGCGGTGAGGATCACTGCCAGCGCCGCCATCCCGACCAGCGGATTGTGCAGCACATCGACCAGCGGCAGAAAGCTGATCAACACCAGCGCGATCGCGGCCAGGGAGCCCAACAACCCGGCTCGAGGCACCACCCGGCGTACCCAGCTCGAACCCAACATGCATACGAGCTTGAACAGGCCGGAAATGAAGATCGAGCAGATTCCGACGTGCCAGGCCAGTCGAGCCGCCGCCTCCACGTCGAGCCCTTCCGATTGGGCGGCCCGGTAGACGTCGCTGAGGACGAACAACACCATGCCGATCGTGCTGGGCGTGTCCAGCCCCAACGGCATGGCCGTGACGTCCTCCTTTCCCGTTCGGCGAGCCAGCCGGAACGCCAGGGCGAAAAACAGAAGATCCCCCACCAGCACGCCGACGGCGGTCCCGGGAACCAGATGCTGCAGGGCAAAAGTTACCGGAAAACCGCAAACGGTGTACAGCATGCTGACCGTGAGCAGCAGATCGGCGACGTTGTCTAACATCAAGCCGAAAAAGGCGTTGACGTCGCCCGCGGCAGCCCAGCGATAACGAAATCGACTCACCGATGATCCCTTTGGCGCGGGTTTTGCACATTCTGAGGAATGGTTGCACGCGTCGGCCCGGCCATCGAGCCAGTGGTCGTTCCGAAACAACGCAATCGCCCGGAGGGGAGACGCCGCGGACCGCTGCCGTCGAAGGCTGGTGGCTACAGTCATAAGCGGGCGGGTCGGCCTTGTCAATTCTCCTCCCAGACGCGGGGCCGTCCGCGCCGTCGTCCCACGACGTAGGCAACAGATCCGAAGCCGAAAAACGGCACGGCGGGTTCTCGTACTGGCTCGAAAAAGGCTCTGAAAGAACAGGGAAGATGTGCTATGATGAAGGCCTGCGCATCGGCCGATTCCGGTGCGAACCACAGAACCACCAAGCCCGTATTGAACATGAGACGATCGATTGAAATCAAACGACCCGGCTCGCCTCGAACCGTCGAGAAGCTCGCCGGATTGACCGACGAGCAACTGCTTGCTCGGTACTGCAACACCGGGGACCGAACCGTATTCAGCACCCTGGTGCGGCGTTACGAGCGCGAGTTGTACAACTACTTGAGACGGTACCTGGGAGATGCGGAAATGGCCGAGGACGCCTTTCAAGCGACGTTTCTCCAGGTTCACCTCAAGTGCGAAACCTTTGATCCGGCCCGCCGATTCCGCCCCTGGCTCTATACCATCGCCACCAACCAGGCCATCGATGCCCAACGGCGTAACAAACGGCACAAAGCAGCCGTCAGTCTTGATCGAGGCGGAGTCGATCACGGTGAACAGACCCAGCGAATCGGAGATTTGCTGGAGAGCGGGGTCGACGACCCGTTGGACGAAGCGGTGCGCAGTGAACAAGGGGAATGGGTGCGGGAGGCCGTAAGCCGGCTCTCGGACAACCTCAGACCGGTGATCGAATTGGTCTACTTTCAAGGAATGTCGTACGGAGACGCCGCCGATGTGTTGGGAATCCCGGTCGGCACGGTCAAAAGCCGCATGCACGCGGCGGTCGCCAAACTAACGGCGACGTGGCAGGCCTGTGGACAACCGTGGCTCGAATCCTCCAGTATTGACGACGCCAATGATTGACCGCGAAGACCTGCTCGGATACCTGCTCGGCGCCCTCGATCCGGACGAAATGGCTCGCGTCGACCGCGCCATCCGCCAGGACCGGGAATTGGCAGACGAGTTGCGGGCACTGCAAGCCGCCCTGGTTCCACTCGAGTCGGAGCGAGATGCCTATGATCCGCCGCCAGGGCTGGCCGAACGAACCATTCGCATGGTGGAGACCCACCGAGCGGTCCCCCGCAATCTGGCGACAAAATCCTCCCGCTTCCGCCATGTGGACGCCCTAGCCACGATCGCCTCGGTCGGCATCATCGCCATGCTCGTCTTCCCGGCCCTGCTCACTTCCCGCTTTCGTGCTCAAGTCCAACAATGCCAGTCCAATCTGCTGGCACTGGGAACCCAGTTGATGTCGTACGCCGATGCCCAGCCGGACCGCTCCTATCCCGCATTGTCACAGTCGGGAAAACTGGCGTTCGCCGGCGCCCCGGCAGTGGAGTTGCGTGAGCACGGCTTGCTCGATCAGGACACTCGGATCCTCGTCTGTCCGGGAGTTCGGCGCGATTCGTCCAGTTGGCTGGGGATCCCCTCGCGAGATGAGCTGCTTGCGGCCGAAGGTGCACAACTCCACCAGCTCCAAGCACGCGCGGGAGGCGATTACGGCTGGTATTTGGGCGTGATCGATGGCGGTCGCTTTCAGGCTCCCCGACATCGTGGACGCAGTTTCTTCGTGGTGGCGTCCGACGCACCGTCGAACAACTTGAGCCATTTAGCGAGTCCCAACCATGGCGGCGTCGGCTGGAACGTGCTGTACGACGATATGCACGTCGACTTCATCAAGGCTCGCGACGTGGAGCAGTGTGCCGATGATCCGCTGCGCAACCACTTGGGCTTGGTGGCCGCCGGCGTGGGAGGCAATGACTCGGTGGTCGCTCGCAGCGGCACGCCGGTCCAGATCATCACCACCATCTTGTGGCAGATCGCTCCACCACTCTCCCGCTGAACTCGCTGGGATTCGGCCCTCGGCTCAACGACGTGTCGGTGACCCAAACGTTGCCCCAGGGGATCACTTCTCCGCCGGCGTGTTGCTCGAATGCTACACGTTCTCGGTCGCACGATCTGGCAACCAATGGCGACTGAACGCCATAAGCCTCAACCCTGTTTCGACTTGCGCTGCGTTCTTCACACTCGCATCCTCGCCGCTCGGTGGCATTGGCACTTGTCTTGCCCTCTGACACGGTCACACGGACGAACTCGACCGCCGGTTTTCTCGACCGGCGGCGGTGGTGGGCGAGCCTCCGTCCCCTCGGGCTCGCCCATCGCGTCCGCCGCCCTACTGCAAGACAAGTCGATCCACTTCGCCGACCGAGGATTGCCCATGCACGCCAACCAACTCGTCCATCTGGCCTCGCTCCTTTCGCACCACCGCGAAGCACTGATCCACGAAGCCGATCCGATCGTCCCGCCAGCGCTGATGGACTACTGGGCGGCGGCGAAGGCCAGACATTGCCGGTGGGCCGATTTCCTCAACGCATGGCAAGCCGAACATGCTTCGATGAAGAAGACGGATGCCGGGCAGCGGGAGCGGCACTGGAACCGAACTCGAGCCTGCCTCGAGGAAATCCTGTTGTCGGACTTGGCAACTCGTGTCTTCGCCGCCGCCGCTCAAGCCATCGATGATCGTCTGGGTATCCGTGAGTGGTCTCCGGTGACCGGCAGCATTCATCAGCGACAGCACGAGTTTCGCGGCCGAGCCATGCAGTTGCTACTGGTCGACCCCGACGTGCCCTTCAAGAACCGGCTGGCGCTCGATCAGTTGCGGCGGCGAGTCGAACGCTGGACCGATTTTCTGCTCGCGCCCTGGAGCCGGCAGGCGGACGTCTCAAGCTTTGCGTTCGACGTGGATCGCGTCGCCGACCATGCAGAGACTCTGGCGAATGGGCACCGGATCGGCAATGAAACGTACTGGACATTGGCTCAAGCCTCGCTGGAAGGAGCCTTTCGCCGCCCCATGTTCACGCTACCTTTCAGTGCCCGGCTCAATCGGCAAATCGCGGTTTCGATCTTGGGGTGTTTTCCCCAGTCCTTGTTCTCACTCGACGGCGAAGACGCCCCGGCCTGGGTTCCGCGGCTCTTGCGTACGGCTCGGCAGACCGAGCAACTGCTCGACGCGGCGCTCCGCCCCAGCTACCGCTCTTGAGTCCGGCTCGCAGCCACCGAGTGACGCCCATTTTTTTCTCAAGCCGACGACGCAACCGAGTCGAAGGCACAGAGAGGGGCCGGCTTGTCCGCCGCGCCGCTCTCCTCTCATCGTGAGCGTCTCGATCATGGAAAATGCCGAATTCGCCCAGTTGGCACAGGACTGGACCAACGACATCCTGGTTTGGATCGGGTTTGGAACCGTGATCGGCCTGCTGGCCAAGGCGATCATGCCGGGCCGCGACCCCGGCGGTGCGATTGCCACGTTGGCGATGGGAATCGGGGGCACGGTCATCGGTTGCGGCGTAGTCGGTTTCTTCTTTGAGGGTCAGCGAGTCACTCCCATCAGTCCGTTGGGAGCCGTGGTGGCAACGGCAGGCGCCTTTATTATTTTGCTGTTCTACCGCCTGCTGTCGGGATACCTGTTCATCGAAGGCGAGACTCGCCCCCGTCTCCGCCGCTTTCGCCGGCGCTACCGCCGAGTCCCCGTTTACGACTACGACGATTGAGTTGGGTCTGGGGATTCGCCTGAGCCCTCAGCTCTTCCCAGCGGCGTTCCCACTCGGCCACCAGGTCTTTCAGCCGGTCGGGATGGCGCTCGGCCAGGTTGTTGGTCTCCGTGCGGTCTCGAGACAGGTCGTACAGCTCCCAGGGCTCTTCGCGAGTCGCCACGATTTTCCAGTCCCCGCGCCGCAGAGCGCGATGACCCTCGTGCAGCCACCACAGAGTGCGAAGCGTCGGCGACGACGATCCGGCCAGCGCTCGGGCCAGACTCCGGCCGTGGTACGGTGGCTCCTTCGACTTCCCTGCCGCCGGCCAGCCACCGGCGAGTTCCAGCAACGTGGGCACGATGTCGACCACGTGTCCCACCTGGTTTCTCAACGCGCCCCGATCGGCGATCGCAGCGGGCCAACACGCAATCAACGGAGTGGCGATGCCACCCTCGTGAACCCACGTCTTGTGGCGACGAAACGGAGTGTTGCAGACGGTGGACCAACCCGGTCCCAAACAGTAGTGCGTGGCCGCGGATCCGGGCGGCGCCGCGGGATCATGCCCGTCCCCGCGTATCATGATCTCCGCGCTCGCCCCGTTGTCGCTCAAGAACAGCACCAGGGTATTCTCGGTTGCCCCCATCGCATCCAACTGCTCGAGGATGCGTCCAACCTCCCGGTCGATGCGGTCCACCATCGCGGCGTGCAACTCCATCTTCGTCGATTGGAATCGCCGCTGCTCGGCCGTGAGTTCGTTCCAGGGATGGGGGCGCTCGACTTCGCCCGCTCCCAGTCGCCGCAATGCGTCGGGGAAATGGTACGGCGGACCGATGTCGGACTCGACCGGAGACAAGACGCCACGAACCAAACCCATCTCCCGCACACGCTCCCAGCGCTCCATGCGCACGTGCTGCCAACCATCGTCGTACCGGCCGCGGTAACGTTCGATGTCCTGAGGAAGCGCGTGCAGTGGAAAATGGGGCGCGGTAAAGGCGACGTAAAGGAAGAAGGGAGCGTCGCGGTGCTGCCCGTGATGCTCCTTAAGAAACTCGACCGCGTGATCGGCAATGGCGATCGTGCCGTAAAACCCGGAATCGGCTTTCACGGGCGCCAGTTTGCGATCGTCGAGAAAGTGCACGCGAGGCGAGAAGAATCGCTGCTGGTCGCGCAAGTAATAGGAACGGTCGAAACCTTGCGCACAAGGCATTCCGTCAATGTGCCACTTGCCGCTGTGATAACTGTGATAGCCGAACGGTTTGAGCAGACGGGGAATCAAAGGAGCCCACTCGGGACGTCGGCCGCGTCCGCCACTGCGAATGCCGGGCACCTGATCGCGCCGAATGGCCTGAGCATAGTAGCCGGTCAGCAGTGCCCCGCGAGTCGGCCAACACCGTCCCGTGTTGTAGAACTGGGTGAACCGGACACCACGTTTGGCCAGACCGTCGAGATGGGGCGTCGCAATCTCGCCGCCATAGCACCCCAAGTCGGAAAACCCCAAATCGTCCGCCATCATCAACACGATGTTGGGTGGCCCGCCCGCACCGAGAGCCACCTCAACGCGGACAGCCAACCCCAGCCAAGCTGCCGCCGCCACGAGGAAAATGGTTGTCACCTGTCGCATCGACGCCTGCCTTTGCTCTTTCACGTGGGTGGAGTACTCTCGAACCATGGTCATGATAGGTGCCCGCCCAGTCGATTCCAAGCGACAGATATTTCCTCGAGAAGAAACCATCCGGCTGAACCATCTAACCAGCAGGGAACCGTCTCGACGGTCGCGATGGTTTGAAGATGGATTGTTGATTCCAGGACGATTCCGACCGTGACTACATCGCCGCAAGACTCCGACCATCACGCTCACCACCACGGGCACCACCATGAGCATCCGGCTCACGCCGAGCATTCCGCACCGGCGCCCGCGGCTCACGCCGGACACGACGAACACGCATCTCACGAGCACGGCGAGGGGCATGAGGAGCACACCGGCCATCACAGCCATCATGCCCATATGATTGTCGACTATCGTCGCCGGTTTTGGGTCAGTCTCGCACTCAGCGTCCCCGTTCTGATCCTGTCCCCCACGTTGCAGCGTCTGGTGGGAGTGGAGCAACTGTTGGGACAAATCCCGGGAGCGGCCTGGATTCAGTTCATCTTGGCCAGCTCCATCTACTTCTACGGCGGCTGGCCGTTCTTCAAAGGCCTGGCCGAAGAACTCGGGAAACGTCAACCCGGGATGATGACGCTGATCGCCGTGGGAATCAGCGTGGCCTACTTCTATAGCGCGGCGGTCGTGCTGGGCCTCTCCGGCAAAGTCTTTTTCTGGGAACTGGCGACGCTGATCGACGTGATGCTGCTGGGGCACTGGATCGAAATGCGATCGGTGATGGGCGCCTCGTCGGCTCTCGATGCGCTCGTCAAACTCATGCCGGCCACGGCCCACCGAGTCGCCGAAGGGGGCCAGACCGAAGACGTCGAAGTCTCGCAGTTGACCAAGGGGGATCGGGTCCTCGTCAAGCCGGGAGAAAAAATGCCGGTCGACGGCGTCATTGTCGAAGGGAGAACCAGCGTCAATGAATCGATGGTGACGGGCGAGAGTCGACCGGTGGAAAAGAACGCGGGAGATTCCGTCATCGGCGGTTCGGTCAACGGGGAAGCGTCGGTCGTCGTCGAAGTGCAAAAGACGGGAAGCGAATCCTATCTGGCTCAGGTGATCGAACTGGTTCGCCAGGCGCAGGAATCCCGCTCGCGCACCCAGGACCTGGCCAACCGAGCCGCGTTCTGGTTGACCGTGATCGCGCTGGCCGCCGGGCTGGTCACGCTGTTGGTCTGGCTGGCCGTCGGTCACTCACTCGCCTTCGCCTTGGAACGATGTGTCACCGTGATGGTGATCACCTGCCCGCACGCGTTGGGTCTGGCCGTTCCCCTCGTCGTCGCCGTCTCGACGTCGCTCGCCGCGCGCCACGGCCTGCTGATCCGCGATCGGACCGCCTTCGAGCGGGCTCGAGGCGTCGACGCTGTTTTGTTCGATAAGACGGGCACGCTGACCGAGGGTCGTTTCGCCGTCTCCGACGTCATCGCATTGGGCGATCTTCCGGCTGACGAGTTTCTGGCACTGGCTGCCGCCATCGAGCGGCAGTCGGAACATCCGATCGCTCAGGGGATCGTGGACTCGGTCGCATCGCAAAAGCTGGAGATCCCAGCGGAGGTTTCCGACTTTCGGTCGATCCCCGGCCGAGGCGCGATTGGCAAGGTCGGTCGGCACGCCGTCCAAGTCGTGAGCCCGGGGTATCTCGCCGAGCGAGGCGAATCGATGGCCAACGATGACGTGAAGCGGGTGATGGCCGAAGGCAAGACGGTCGTGTTCGTCATCGTCGATGATCGGCTGCAAGGAGCCATCGCCCTGGCCGATGTGATTCGACCCGAGTCGCGGGAAGCGCTGCGGCGACTCAAGGAACTCGGCGTCCAGGCCATGATGCTCACGGGAGACGCAAAGGCCGTGGCGGCGTGGGTGGCCGAGGAACTCGAGCTGGACGATTACTTTGCCGAAGTACTGCCGGACGAGAAGGCAGCCAAGGTGATCGAGGTGCAGCGACGCGGGGCTGTCACCGCCATGGTGGGAGACGGAGTCAACGACGCTCCGGCTCTGGTCCAAGCCGACGTCGGCGTGGCCATCGGCGCGGGAACCGACGTGGCCATCGAATCGGCCGACGTGGTGCTGGTCCGCTCCGATCCGCGGGACGTCGTGACCATCATCGAATTGGCTCGAGCCACCTACCGGAAAATGGTCCAGAATCTGTGGTGGGCCACCGGCTACAATGTGGTCGCCATCCCGCTGGCAGCCGGTGTGCTCTATCACGTCGGGATCGTCATGCCGCCGGCCGTCGGCGCTGCTATCATGGCACTCTCCACGGTGATCGTGGCGGTCAACGCGCGTCTGCTTCGCATCGCGCGCCCCGACCGATCGCCGTCTGTGTGATCGCGCAACCCGACTGTGCCCTTCCTCTACGGAGAAACCGCGCCATGTCCTCCCCCTCGAGCCAGCTCCATCGCCGCCGGCTGCTCGCCGGCATCCTCCCTGCCGCCGCCTGCTGCGCCGGGTCTCAAGTCGCTGCCGCCGGGGCCCATAATGTCTCCGGCTCGCCACCGGCTGTCGTCACCGTCTCCGGCGACGGGTCTCAGGATCAAACGGACCAACTGCAACAAGCGGTCGAACAGACCGGAGGAGGCGTGTTTCTGCAAGGGACCATTCGGATCAGCAAACCGGTCGTGCTGGAACTCGATCGGATCGGTACCCGGTCGATATTCGGTGATGGATCGGCGCGACTCATCATGAGTGGACCTGGTCCCGCATTTCGGCTGATCGGTACGCACCATGGCACGGCGGCTCCTCACACCGTCAAGCCGAATGTGTGGGAGAGACAGCGCATGCCCTGCCTGGATGGCTTCAGTATCGATGGCGAACACGAACAGGCGTGCGGCATCGAAGCCGTCAAGACGATGGGGATGGTGCTCACACGGCTCCACGTACGCCACTGCCATCACGCCGTGCACCTGCGCGAACGGAATCGCAATTTCATCATCCAGGCTTGCCACTTCTACGACAATCGAGGCATCGGCGTCTATTACGATCATGTCGACCTGCACCAGTCCAATATCGGCGATTCGCACATCTCCTACAACGCCGGCGGGGGAGTGGTATCGCGAGGCGGCAATGTGCGAAACATCCACATCGGCAACTGCGATCTGGAGGGCAATCATCCCCCGAAAGACTCCCCTGCCTCGGCAGCCACCGCCAACATCCTGATCGATTGCCGCCGATCCCAGTATGGTACGGCCGAAGTCGCCATCACCGGCTGCACGATCCAGCACACTCGCAACAGCCCCGACTCGGCCAACATCCGCATCCTCGGACGCTCGGATATTCACCGTGAAGGCCACGTGACGATCACGGGCAACGTCTTTTCCGATGTGCAGACGAATGTCCATCTCAGCTCGGTGCGAGGAGCCACCATCACGGGCAACACCTTCTGGCAAGGGTTCACTCACAATCTGTTGATCGAGGATTCGGCCGAAATCGCCATCGGCTCGAACAATCTCAACCGCAATCCCCGCTATGCTCACTCCCGATTCGGCCACATCCGTCACGAAGTCCTCATCCGCAACAGTCGCGATGTCACCATCTGCGGACTGGTGCTCAACGGTGTCCGCCAAACCGAAGGTGGCCTGCGACTGCAAAAGTGCCGGCGAATCGTGGTCAACGGTTGCACGCTGGGAGACTGCGACGGACCGCCTCTGCGATTGCAACAGTGCGAGGGCGTGGTTGTGCAAGGATGCGTGATCGGCGACCCGCAGCGTGAGGATGCCGTCGCCGTTCGGGCGGACGAGTGCGGCCGGATCGAACTGGCCGGAAACATCGTCTACGGCAAAGTGGTGAAGCCGGCTTAAGGTGCGGAGCAGCGCGACCGTTACCGTGCCGCGCCCAGCGACTGACGCTCGAGTTCCACCAGGCGAGCGTAGGCTTGCTGCTCGTCGGTGGTGGCGACGAACGGCAGATTGTGCTCCAACGCCATGTTTTCCAGACAGCGAATCAAGCGTTGGCACTTCACCCAGCGTTTTTCCACAGCCGACCGCTGCTCGGTCTTCGCCCGTAGCTGCTTGTCCAGCTTGAGCAGTTCGGCGTACTGGTGCGATCGGCGGAGCACTTTCATGACTGCGTCCGACTCGTGATCCAGGGCGTGAGCCACCTCGGGATGCCAGGGATTGGAAAACTCGGGCCAATGAGCCAGCAACGATTTTCGCACGGCCGCCGCCAGCAAATGCCGCTTCCGCGACAACCGACCGATCTCCTTGCTCAGTTGCTTTTTCTGGTTGTCCAGCCGCTTGGCCAACTCCTTGGCCTGGCTGGCTCGAGCTTCCTGCGAAAGGTCCAACTCCTGCGACAGCGTCACGGCCACGCAGCGTTCGTCTTCCCGGGCATCCGCGATCAGCAGATCAAAGGGCGTGTCCGCCGAATACCAATCGATGGCCGCACTGTCGTTTCCCGTCTCCTCGGCGAGGGGCATCGTGCTGTACTCGCGAAGAAACGCATCGGAAGTCTTGACGCTGATGTCGATGGTAATCGATTCGCGCAGCGCGTACGCGTGAGCCTCCAAGAACGAGACGCGGCCGTCGCCATCCAGATCGGCACCCTCGACCGGCTCGCCCGTGCGACTCGTCCCCGAGATGGCGGCCCAGAAATAGGTGCTGTACTCGTGGTAATTCTCTTCATTGATTTCCGGGGTACAGCCGGCAGCCGGTCGCGTATGGACCGTGGCCAGAAAGCCGCAACGGGGTTGAGGCGCCACACCCTGGTCCGGATCGCCGCCTCGAAAGATCAAATGAGAAAAGCCGCCCGAATAACATTGCACCATCACAAACACCAGCGGCACGGTTTCGGGAAGCTTGTCCAATTGCTTGGCAAAGTCCCGCATGGTGATCGACTGGTTGTTCCAGAGATAGAGTTTCGTGTTGTGCGGCTGTTTCTTGTCGGCCGCCCGGCCGCCGTGCGCCGTAACGTAGATGAAAACTCGGTCTCCCGCCTCGAGTCTCTTGCGGACCGACTCGAACCAAGATTCCAATTCCGATTTCGAAGAGGGACCGGCGACTCGGTCCAGTTCGTGATTGCGGTATTGGTCGTACAGATACCGCGTCTGGCCGAACAAATGAGCGACCGCTTCGCGCGCTTCGGACATGCCGCTTTCGCTGGGACGGAACTGGAGATCGCGAGCCGGATCGTCGCCGTCGGCGAACAGCACCGTGTGGTCGACACCCTTGGGGTAAAACCGATCCAGCACCCGCTGGAAAAACTGGACGTTCTTCTCCAGCGAAACCTGGTTGCCCTTGGGCGAGTATCCGCCGCCGATGGTCAGAAAGTAGTCGGTGCCCACAGCCGCTCGAGTGAATCCCAAGACCAAAATCACAACCGCGCAGCGCATCCTGACGCGGGCCGCGCCCGCAAGGCCGGAGGCGGGAGACCGGAGGCTGTAGGGATCGTGGTGACGACCGAAAGCCAGTGCCCGATGCGCGCACGGCGGGCAGATGTTACGAAGTAAGACGCTGACCACGGCCTTCCTTCCGTTGCAAAATGACGTTCTGCCCGCTCCTCGCCACACCCACTGGCAAACGGACACCCGACATGCAATCTAACCCGTTTTGGGGGAGCCGTCAAGTGATCTGCGTGGCCGGTCGCCTCGGCGCAACCACCAGCGGGCGCGCGCTCACAGACATCGCAGGAACGCCACCAGGTCCGCCTTTTCTCGTTCGCTCAGCCGCAGTTCCAGTACCAAGTTGAAGAACTCGACGGTATCTTCGAGTGTCAGCAGTCTGCCGTCATGCAGATAGGGCGGCGAGTCCTTGATGCCTCGCAAGGGAAACGTCTTGATCGGTCCGTCGGCCGCCGCCATCCGCCCCAGAATCATCGTCGGTTGGTAAAAGCGTTCCGTGCGCAAGTTGTGCATCAGGTTGTCGGTGTAATATGGCGGCGTATGGCACGTGGCGCACTGCCCCTTGCCGAAGAACACCTCCTGCCCGCGCAATTCGCTTTCGGACGCCTTGGTCGGATCGAGTTTCCCGAACACGTTCAACTTGGGAGCGGGCGGGAAATCGAGCAGCGCCTGGAACTCGGCCATGAAGTGAACTTGGCTTCCCCGCTCCAGAATGTTCACTCCCTTTTTCGTGGCGATGACCGGATCGCCGTCGAAATAGGCTGCCCGTTGCTCGAATTCCGTAAAGTCCTCGATCGTCTTCAGGGCTCGCTGCGAACCGAACAGACGCTGCACGTTCACGCCCCGCAGCGAAGGCGTGTCGATGCGGTGCCGAAACGGCTGCGGCCGAATATCTCCCACCAGGTGAGTCGCCGCGTTCGTGTGGCCGTTGACATGGCAGTCGAAGCAGGTGACTCCGCGGTGCGCCTTGAGTGACCGGCGGTCGTGCGTCGCATTGAACTGCTGCTGCGCTGTCGGGGTGAGCAGCAGGCGCAGTCCCTCGAGCTGCTTCGGATTGAGGATACCGGCAAACAGCCGATAGTAGTTGTCGATCGTCACCACTTCGCCCTGGGAAACGTCGCCCAAGTCGGGTCGAGTCGTCAAATAGATCGGCGGCGGGTACTCGGGCAGGAAATGGCGGGGCAAGTCGTAGTCGAGATCGAAACGGGTCAGATCGCGGCTCTCCTGGCGTTTGATTTCGTCGATGTGATGCCGAGGAAACAGCATGCCCCCTTCGGCGTGATGGGGATGGGGCAGCGGATAGAACCCCGCCGGCCACAGTCCCCGCGTCCGGATTTCCGCCGGCGACATCGCCGACAACTGTTGCCAAGTCACTCCTTCGGGCAGACGAACGCGAACGCCCGCCTGAATCGGCTTGCCTCGCGACATGGCGACACCATCCGCCGCCCGGTCGCTCAAGTCGTACCGCTCATTCAGCAACCGTTGATGTCGTTGCGCAATCGCCGCTTTCTCCGCTACCATCCGCTCGACCAATCGCTCGAACGATTCCCGCTCCACCACCGGCGCGTAACTCGAAGCCGGCGCTTCCTGTCCTCGCACTAACGGAACGGCAAGGACCATCGCCCATGCGGCGGCCAGCCCCACCACCGTCCGCATACCAGTCACCGTCATTCGTTGTCGGGTCTTCCACATCGGGAGCATCTCCTTTTTGGCTCGAAGTTCCAGCCGACCACACCGGTCGCCGGCGGCTGCCGCACGAGCGGCCGCTCGACTTCCACTCTGTCCCCGGTGATGATATCGTGGCCCAGATCATATGTCCAATATATAATTCCAATCGAATCAATAGGTATGTCCTATGGAGCTTCATCAACTCCGGTATTTCGTGGCGGTGGTGGACGAGGAGAATTTCACGCGAGCCGCCGAGCGGTGTCTGGTGTCTCAGCCCTCCCTCAGCCAGCAGATCATCAAGCTGGAGAAGGAACTGGGGCAGCCGTTGCTGGAACGGTTGGGGCGGCGCGTGCAACTCACCGACGCCGGACGACTTCTGTATGACAAAGCGCTGCGGGTCCTCTCCACTGTAGATGGTGTGCAAGACGAGCTGGCGGAGTTGAGCGGCGAGGGACGAGGGCGCTTGGCGGTGGGAGCCATGTTGACGGCGGCTCCCTATCTGCTTCCCAAGCTGGTGCGACGTTTTGGCCGCCGGTTTCCTCATGCCGAGATCATCCTGCACGAGGATCTGACCGAGCAGATCGTCGACCGGCTGATGCAAGGCGAACTGGACGTGGGAATCCTGGCACTTCCTTTGGAACAGCGGCCGTTGGAAACCACCGAGTTGTTCACGGAGGAGTTGCTGCTGGCCGTGCCGAAGGGGCATCGTTTGGCGAGCAAGAAACGGGTCACGATGGCGGATGTGGCTCGCGAGCCGTTCGTGTTGATCGACCCGCTCCACTGCCTCGGCCAACAAGTCTTGGCGTTCTGTCTGGAGCGCGACTGCCGGCCTCGCGTCGTCTGCCGCAGCTCGCAGATCCTTACGGTACAACAACTGGTCGGATCGGGAGTGGGAATCAGTCTGCTTCCCGAGTGTGCGGCTCGTGCAGATCGCACTCGCAAGTGTGCTTACCGCTCCTTATCGGCTGATCGCCCGACGCGTACGTTGGTGCTGGCATGGCGGGAGGGGCGTCATCAAAGCCGAGTCGTCCGCGAGTTCATTCGCGACGCTGAACAACATGCGAAATAGCGACGGCCGCCATGAGGTAAAACCACGGCATCAGCGGTGTGCGCATCCGCATGTTGCTGAAGTAGACCGAGTGGAGCAGCGTGAATGCCAGGCAACCGGCCAGGCCGATCCAGGTCAAGGTCCGGTCGATCGACCACGCTCGTCGAACGCCCACGAGAGCGGCCCCGAACAGGCAGACGTACCACGCGGCGATGCCGTAGCGCACTGCCCGGCTCGTACTCGATTCGCCGCGGGAAGCCGCGTGAGGAAGCGGGCTCCACAGTTGCGCGATGCGCACCGCCGTCGATCGCACGAACATCGCCGGCTGGGCCTGGATCGACTTGACGGCCAGTCGCCGGCACCCCTGATCATAGGCACCCTCGAATCGACTACACGCCTGGGGAACCACGAGTCCCGCGGACTCCAACAGCGGTTGCAACTCGCGGGCGTCCCAAGGCACGCGCCACCCTCGGGTTCTCAGATGCCGATAGTAGGCCGGATTGTTGGAAAGGAGCAGCGTATAGCCGCCATGCGTCGTCAAGGGAGTTGCCACGCCGACCAGTCGGTAGTTGCGGATGGCCCACGGAGTCAGCACGATCGCCGCACCCAATACCATGGCAATCGCATGCCGAAGCGCCACCGACGAGGGTCGGTGCCGCATCACGGCCACCGCGAGCAACACGCCCCAGGCGAGAAAGACGGGCCGGCACAAAGCCGCAACTCCCAGCAGCACTCCCCACATCCCGGCCAGGTAAAGAGGAGAATTCGAGGAGGGACGGTGAGTTCTCATGGCATCGTGGAACACGTCGGGGCTGTGACGGTAGGCGTCGTACCAGCGCAATCCCAGCACGATGGTCAGTAGAGCCAGCACCGTGGCGGCCGTCTCTGTCATCGGGTAGGCCGACCAGAAGAGCAGCAGGGGATCGACGGCGGCCGCCATCGCCACCAGCCACGCGGCACCAACGCGCAGCCGCCTCGCCAAATCGAACGTGAGCGTGGCGATCGCCAAAGCCGCCATCAGGTGCAGCAGCGCCACGTGAATCGAGCCGACATGCCGAAAGCCACTCACCAGCGCCAGCACCATCGGATACAGGGGCGGACGATAAGCGGAGGGACAGAGCTGACCTCCGGGTAGAGTCCGCGCCAGCGTGCGAGTCCGGCCGAGGTTGTCCGCAAACCGCAGATAAGCGTCGACATCCTCGCCCAGGTGTGAGCTGCGCAGGACCAAGTTGCCGCCCCACAACACGGCGACCACCAGCCACACACTGTAAAGCACGTGCCTTGCCTTGTCGGAACCGCAGGAAGTGGATGGGTGGGATGCAGGAGTCATCTCTTTCCGATGGTATCAGATGGCGAGGATCGAGGTCATCAGAGGGGATCGACTGTTCGGCGGACCGTACGACCATTGCCGGTCGGTAGCCGGCCTCTACAATGAGCAGCCGGTGTCGGTTTTGGCGATCGGTGGCGCGGTAGTTCCTCTCGGCTTCCCCATGAACACGTTTTCCGGCTTTCTGATAGCCCGGCATCGCTGGCTGCTAGCGACGGCACTGTTGATCGCCGCCATTTGCTATGTTCCTGCCAACCGCCTCGCCTTCGATCGGTCGATCGACCAGATGTTCGCTCATGACGATCCGCTGCTCCCACCCTATCGGCGTCTGCAGCAACGCTTCGGTGGGAATGAAGTGGTCCTGCTGGTATACGACGACTCCCGGTTGCTCGCCTCCGACGGTTCGGGCCTGCAGCGGCTTGCGCGAACCAGCCGCGCCTGCGCCGCCGTTCCCGGTGTGCGAGCCGTGCTCAGTCTTGCGGAAGTCAACCGCGTGCTCGAGGAAGTGGCCCGCGTTCCCAGCCTGTTTTCCAGCCGGAAACGGCCACCGGTGGTCCTCGATCCGGCCCCGTCACTCGGAGCCGCCTATCGCCGGATGTTCACGGGGATTACTCACGGCAGCGACGGCCGCACGGTGGCCGTCGCCTGCCTGCTCGAACCCGTCTCGTCCGCCTCGGCACCTCGGCGGGAGATACTGGTCGAACTGAGGAAGATCGCTTCGAAGCTCCCCCAAGCCGTGCTGGTGGGTGAACCGGTGATGGTGGAGGATGGGTTCGACTTGGTGGAGGCCGATGGTCGGCGGCTGGCCTGGGGAACCACGACCCTGCTGGCACTCACGATGATCATCCTCTTTCGCAACCTGCGTTGGATGCTGATTCCGTTGGCGGTCGTCGGTTGGTCGCTGGTGACGACGCGAGCCGTGCTCTACTGGAGCCGCATGGAAATCACGATGGTCAGTTCCATGCTTACGGCCATCATCACGGTGATCGCGGTCGCCACGTCCATTCACTTTCTGGTTCGCTTTCGAGCCATGCGACAAGAGGGGCACTCACCGGAAGACGCCCTGCGCCGAACCGTGGCGCTATTGCTGGCCCCGGTGGCCTGGGCATGCCTCACGGACGCCGTCGGTTTTCTCTCGCTCCGTTGGGCTCGAGTCGGACCGGTACACGATTTCGGCATCATGATGTCGCTGGGCGCCACGATGGTACTCGTCGGATCGCTGCTGATTATCCCCGGTATGGCGCTGGTGGGCGGTTGGGCCCGAGATCCGGCATGGGCTCCCGGCGAGGCCCGCTTGGGGCAAGGCCTCTCGCGCCTGCTGACGGCGGTCGAACGCCACCGCTGGCGTTGGCTCACGCTGACCCTGGCCCTGGTCTCCGTGGCCGCATGGGGAACCCGCCGGCTGGAAGTAGAGACCGATTTTACTCGCAACTTTCGCAGTGACAGTCCCATCGTGCGAGGCTACGATCGGGCCGAACGCCGTCTGGGAGGTGCCGGCGTGTGGGACGCCATGATCCCGGCACCCGCCGAACTCGATCAAGCCTACGTCGACCGGGTCTTGCAGTGGGAACGCAATTTACGGCAGTTGCAGGTCTCCATTGACGGCAGGGCATCGGCGCGGCTGACACAAGTGGTTAGCTACGCGGATCTGCTGGCGGCCACGGAGAAATCGCGCCTGTTGTCTTGGTTGCCGATGCCGCTGCAAGCTGCTCAGATGGCCGGCCGCATGAAACAGGTCGTCTCCACGATGTGGTGGCGCGATCGCGATCACGACCGCAGCATGCTGCGCGTGCTGCTGCGTTCCAAGGAGCGACTACCGGCCCGAGCCAAACTCGAGTTGATCGCCGCGGTCGAGCAACAGACGAAGGCCGCCTTCGGAGACCTTGAGCATGGGGAATTCCAGGCGGAAGTGACCGGCTTTTACGTCCTGCTCGCCAACTTGATTCACAGCCTGCTGCGCGACCAATGGCTCTGCTTCGCCATCGCCACGTCGGGCATCGTGCTGATGATGACCATCGCCTTTCGCTCCTGGAAACTGGCGCTGGTGGCACTGGTTCCCAATCTGCTGCCGATCTTCCTGCTGCTGGGGCTGATGGGGCACCTGGAAATCCGCATGAATATGGGCGCGGCCATGATCGCCGCCGTATCGATCGGACTTTCGGTCGACAGTTCGATCCATTACGGCATCAGCTTCTTGCGGGCCCGACGAGCGGGTGCCGGGCGCCGCCAGGCACTCGAGGCGGCTCAACAAACCGTAGGACGGGCGCTGGTTTTCGCCACGCTGGCACTGGTGCTCGGTTTCAGCTCGCTCTGCACCAGCCAGTTCATTCCCACGGTCTATTTCGGCGGGCTGGTGAGTCTGGCCATGCTGGGCGGACTGGCGGGCAATCTGATCGTGTTGCCGCTGCTGATTGAGGTCGCACGGGCGTAGTTTGCAGGCGTCAGGCGTCAGGCTTCAGGTTTCAGGCGTCAGGCGTCAGGTTTGAGGCGTCAGGCGTCAGGCTTCAGGTTTGAGGCGTCAGTGTCGCAACACGTGAAGCAATACGTTGAGTCCGATGCGATAAGCGTCTTCGCTGATGTAGCCTTTGCAGTCGGGAGAGTTGGAGTTCTGCAGCGCGCAACTCAAGTCGTAGGGCGAAAAAATGACGACCCAGCGTCCCTGCTGCCGGATACCCTCCAGCAAAGGTGCGATTTTCACTTCGCGGCTCCCCACACCGTCGTTGCCTCGCTGCGGGTCGTTGAGCGTCACACGGTCGAGTTCGAAGCCACCATCCTCGTCTCCAAAGATCGGATCGGAAGCGGGAATCCGCTGCCATGCTTCTCCGGGAAGAGCCAGTGAGATTTCTCGGTGGAATGCTCGAGTGAATTCCCCGCTCGAGCAGATCGCGTCGGCGAACAGCACGCCGCCGTTGGCCAGATACCGGCGCACCGCCTCGCGTTCCTCTTCGCTCCACTTGAAGTCGAACCGTCCTTGCATGTAGAGCACGGGGTACTCGTACAGCTTCCGGTCCGTCGGTCCGACTTTGCGATTCTCCACTCGAACCCGCAGTCCCAGTTCGCCGGCGACGAATGCCAGCAGGTTGGGAAGAGCCTGGGGCGCGTCGTCGCCTCCTCCTTCGTGCATCAGTTTGGCGACAGTGAGCACGCCGCGATCGGTCGGCGGAAGCTCGGTGGCCTTCCTGGGCAGCTTGACCCGGTGGAGCTTCTCCTTGAGTTTCCGATTGGTGGCGTAAGCGATCACATTGCGGCCGATCTGCACGCTCGCTTCGATTTCCCTGCGGACTCGATCGGGAACCCGCTCGAGCGTGCGGCGGTCGCTGAGAGACCAGAAGCAGGACAGATTGCGGGGACAATAGACCACGCTGATCCGACAGCAAGCGTCGACTCCCAACAGCGGCTTGAGGAAATCGGGGTCGACTCGGCCGTCCGCGTACCAGATCGGATGGTCGGGCGGGAGCATCCTCAGCGGCGAATCGGGAAACAGCTCCTCCATCAACTGCCGGAACGCCCGATCGAAGACCCGCGCATCGCAGCCGTTGCCCTGTCGAGCTTCGGCGAACACGAAACCGCCTTGTTGGATATATGCCTTCAGCTTCTGTTTGTCCTCCGGCCTTACCGGCAACTCTCCGGCTCCCGTGAGGAACAGCACGGGAGCTTCCAGCAAATGTTCCACGTTCGCCGCCTGCCAATCGACCGACTGCCAGGCCAGCGGCTGCTGCCAACTCCGCTCGATATGGTCGACCAACTTGGGAATCCCGGCCGGATGGTAGTCCCAATCGTCGCGATCCCCATATTCGAGTTTGGCGACGACGATGGGACGCCTCCCCTTGGAAAGAAACAGCAAGGCCAGCGACGTGCCGATCACCGGCTGTTCTTCGCCGACCCCGCTTCCCCGCCACTGATCGCCGACGCCCCGGCGCTGGACTTCCAGCAGATATTCGGCCCCTTCGCGATACCAATCGTGAGCACCGATAAAACGACGGCCCGTCAGACGCCCCACTCGCTCCAATCCGTACAAATAGTACAGCACGTTGTGAGTGGCCCCCGGGTTCATGCGAACGGAGAAGTGTCTCCCCAGCCAATCGAGTCCCCGCTCGATCCGTACCCAGTCGGGATCTTCGTCGCCATTCCCACAGCAGCGAACTCGGCCCCCACGTACCGTGGCCCTCGCTCGGCCCGTCTTTCCCGAAGCGATCACCAGCGACGCAATGCCCGCGGTGGTCATGCTGCCGGTGCTGTGGTGTCCTTGCGTGTAGATCCAGCCACCGTCGTTACTCTGCGTCACGCGAAAATGAACGGCAACCATCTCCCAAAACGAATCGGGCAATGGAACGCCGACGCGTTCGGCTTCCATCAGCGCCAGCACGGCGAACTGAGTGTTCGAATTGTCGTAGCCGGCCGGCCTCGGCGTGTAGCGCCATGCAATGGCCGGACCCATCGGCGTCTGGTACCGCATCACGGCCTGTTGCAACCATTCGACGTTCTCGCGGATCAACAACCGATCCTGCTCGGGTTCGGCCATGCAAAACACCATGGTCTGCAGCGAGCGGCTGTAGGTGTCGACTCCTTTGAAACTCCGCAGGTGCCGAAGAGCCAATTGAATGGTGGGCGAGTCGGGTGGTTCTCCCGCGTGCAGCAAGGCCAGGGCCACCAGAGGAGTGACACCGCCCCGAAAGATTCCGTCACCCGGCCACGTACCATCTTTGGGATTCTGCTTCGCCTTGAGGAACGCGACGGCCTTTCGAATCGAAGCCCGCACGTCCTCGGCCGTGACCTCTTCGGCCTCGAGCCGGCCCGTCGGCACAGCCACCATCCCGAAAATCAGCAGAGCCCACAGCAGGAACCGTCTTCCCCGGCGTCCGCTCATCTCCGGCCCGCTGCTGTCGAATGCCGTGCTCACTGACCGATTCCCATCCCGCCCCCGAAATCCCCTGCGACTGTCTCCATCGTTGCAACCGGTTCATCGGCGGCAAGACCCGACCGATCGGCCGGCGGGCGCCCCTGTCGCGTGCAACGTCCATGCCGACTCCCCGTGCTGTATTGTACAATCTATCGTCTCCCTGCGGTGGCCGGGGAAGAGAGGGATCCTGTTCGGCTCGGACGGCAAATGCTTAGAAAAGGTCGATTGTGGCGAAGAAACCGCGTAATCTCGGAGATGTGCTCAGTGAGTTTCGGCAGCAGCGTGAGCGGATGCAGGCGGAACTGCAAAAGGTCATCGTCGGCCAGGAGGAGGTGATCGAGCAGCTTTTCGCCGCCATCTTCACTCGCGGACATTGCCTGCTGGAAGGCGTCCCCGGGTTGGCCAAGACATTGATGGTCAGTACGCTGGCCCGCATTCTGGACGTGGCGTTCAAGCGGATCCAGTTCACGCCCGACCTGATGCCGTCGGATATCACGGGCACGAACGTCCTGGAGGAGGACGAGGAAGGTCGGCGGACTTTCCGTTTTATGGAAGGGCCGGTCTTCACCAACATCCTGCTGGCGGACGAGATCAACCGGACACCTCCCAAGACGCAAGCCGCACTGCTTCAGGCGATGCAGGAGCGTGAGGTCACGGTAGGACGAACCACGTTTCCGCTCCCCGATCCCTTCTTCACCATCGCCACTCAAAACCCGATCGAACAGGAGGGAACGTATCCGCTCCCCGAAGCCCAACTCGACCGCTTCATGTTCAATATCGTCATCGATTATCCGTCTCCCACCGAGGAAGAGGAGATCCTGGCGGCCACCTGCCGGCATGAAAAAGTGACGGTGGACAAAATCCTCTCGGCACGAGCCATCGCCAACATCCAGAAACTGGTCCACTCCGTCGCCGTCAGCGACTACATCATCAAATACGTCGTGCAAATTGTGAGGGCGACCCGGCCGAAGGACCCGGCCGCTCCCGATTTCGTCCGCGAGGTCGTGGATTGGGGAGCGGGCCCGCGAGCCGGCCAGTTCCTGATCCAAGGCGGCAAGGCACTGGCCGCCATGGACGGCCGGTTCTCCGTGGGAACCGATGACGTGCGCCGCATCGCCGTCCCCGTGCTCCGTCACCGAATCGCCACCAATTTCCAGGCCCAGGCCGAGGGGTTCACCCGCGAAGACGTGATTCGAAGAATTGTAGAGACGATTCCCGAGCCGGAAGTGCCCAAGTTCGTCGCGCCTCCCCCGATCGCCGAATAGCCGCCCGTTGGCGTTTGTCCATGTCCACCGCCGAGCAATACCTCAAGCCCGAAGTCATCAACCAGATCAAACGGCTCGATCTGCGAGCTCAGTTCGTGGTCAAAGGCTTCCTGCAGGGGCTGCACTCCAGTCCCTTTCACGGCTTCTCGGTCGAATTCAGCGAGCATCGCCGCTACACCGTCGGCGACGACCCCAACGACATCGACTGGCTGGTCTACGCCAAAACCGACAAGTACTACGTGAAGAAGTTCGAAGCCGAAACCAATATCACCGGCTATCTGGTGATGGACCTCAGCGAATCGATGGGCTACACCTACCGCCAGGACCTCACCAAGTTCGACTACGCGATCTGCCTGGCGGCCTCCCTGGGCTACCTGATGATCCACCAGCAAGACCCGGTGGGATTGGTGACGTTCGGCGAGAAGATCCAGGGCAGTCTGGCACCCCGCTCCAAGCGCACCCAACTCTCGACCATCCTCTCTCAGTTATCCAAACTGAGCCCCACCGGCCGCACCGATATCGCTCGCAGCCTGGCTCAAACCGCCGCGCTGCTGAAGCACCGCAGCCTGCTGATGATCTTCTCCGACCTGCTGGCCGACCCCGACCCGGTTCTCCAGGCCCTGATGCAACTGCGGCACGCCGGGCATGACGTAATCCTGTTCCACGTATTGGACGAAGCGGAGGTGCGGTTTCCCTTTCATGGCATGGTGGAAATGATCGATCCCGAGACCGGTGACAAAATCGCGGTGGACGCAGACGGTATGCGGGACGACTATCTGTCGGAACTGGAATCGTTTCGCCGCCGGTACAAGGAAAAATGTTCCCGAGCACGCATCGACTACGTCGAACTGGACACCAGCATGCCGTTCGACAAGGCGCTGCTGGAATACCTGCTGATGCGCCAGGCGCGGTTCTAGAAAAAGGGGGGGTGCAGCAGCCGTGACCTGGTTAAACGGAGCCCTGCTAGGCGGATTCGCACTCGTGGCGATCCCGATCCTCATCCACTTTGCGATGAGAAAGCAGCCGAAGCGGATTCTCTTCCCGGCACTCCGTTTCGTGCAGGCTCGCCATCTGACCAATCGCCGGCAATTGCGAGTGCGCCGCTGGCTGCTGCTGGCGCTGCGCTGCTTGGCGATCGCCACCGTGGTGGCGCTACTGGCACGCCCTTCCGTCGCAGCGCCGCTACTGGGCGACTGGATGTTGATCGCGACCTTCGCCGGCCTGGGTCTATTGGGAACGCTGCTGCTTTTGGCCGCGTTGGCCGCTCGCCGCGGAGCCGTACTCTGGCTGCCTCTGGCACTGGCCGTCGTCACCCTGTTGGGAACTGCCGGCTGGTTGCTGGCCTCGGTGCTCTCCTACGGCAGCGAATACCAGGTGGGAGACGCTCGAGCTCCCGTTTCGGCCGTGGTGGTCATCGACAATTCGGCTCGCAGCGAGTACCTGGTGGCCAATCAAACGGTGCTGGGCCGCGCCAAGGCGGCCGCCAAGCGGCTGATCCGCGCCCTGCCGACCGACAGCCAGGTCGCCGTGTTGAGTCTCGATCGGGGGACGGTGTTTTGGAGCGCCGGCAAACGCGCGGCGGTCCGAGCCGTCGATCGGGTGCCGGTCGTCCGCCAACCCGCCGCGCTGCTGGATGTGCTGTTGCAAGCCGAACGTCTGGCCAAGGAAGGACGCCACCCCCGCCACGAGATTTACGTCTTTACGGATCTGACGCGCCCCGGCTGGCCGGAGGAAAAGCACCCCATCACCGAACACCGTCGGCAAGACGCATCGTCGTCACTGTTCATCATCGACGTCGGCGTGCCGCAGCCGACGAATGGAACTCTGGATGATCTGCGACTGGCGGCCGCCGCAATCGCCGGTGCCGGTTCGACCGAGCTGCACGTCACGTACTCCAGTACTCAACCGCGAACTCGAACGATGGAACTCTACTTGGAAAAATCCGATCCCTCGTTGCCGTTCGTGCGGGACGGTCGTCGCGTCCAACCCCCTCGCGTACTGAAGGACAAGGTCCAGTTGACCGCCAGTCCCGATCAACCGGCACGGCACACGTTCTACCTGGGCAATCTGCCGCCCGGCACGCACCACGGCGAGGTGCGTTTCGTCGAAGGCGATCCGCTGGCCGTCGACGACGTCCGCTTCTTTACGATCGTCGTTCGTCCACCCTGGCGAATGCTCGTCGTCGGAGGACCCGGCACGGCGGTCCCCGCCTGGACCGAAGCCGTGGCACCACGGGAACTGAGAGCGCGAGGAGAATCTCCGTTTCACGTCCAGCGGATCACGCCCAGCGAATTGGCGACGGCCGACTTGACGCGGACCGACCTGGTCTGCCTGCTCGACCCCCCCCCCCTGCCCGATGACATCTGGCAACGGCTCGAAGATTGGCTCAAACGCGGCAAGGGACTCTGCGTGGCGCTGGGCCCCAATGCGGGGACCCCCGAACAGTGGCAAAGTGATTCGGCAAAGACAGTGTTGGGATGCGTTCCCACCGTCGTGTTTCGAGCAACCGACGCATTTGTGTCACCCTCCGGCTATGAGCATCCGTTGCTGCGGGCGTTCCGGCCGTTTGCCGACACGGTGCCGTGGACCGAGTTTCCGGTGAGGCGCCACTGGTCGGTCGATACGGTCGACGAGAGCTGCAGCACGGTCGTGCGATATTCGAACGGCGAACCGGCACTGCTGGAACATCCTGTGGGGCGCGGCCGAGTCTTGATCATGACCACGCCGCTCACCGAGATCGACCGCCCTCGGGGCCGCGTATCGTGGAACGATTTGGCCGGCCCCAACGACTGGCCGCGATTCATCCTGGTCAACGAAATGGCGGCCTACGCCGCAGGCGCCCATGCCGAACGCTACAACTACTTCACCGGGGAGCGCGTCGTGCTGCCCAACATGGCGGGCGAGCATCCTTCTTCCTATCAGCTCGCCAAACCGACCGGACCGCTTCAGTTGGTGCGGGCCGGCGAGGGAAAACTGCGCATCCCCTGGACCGACACTCCCGGCCATTACCGGCTCAAAGGAGTCGGCGACACGACCGTGCTGCGGGGCTTTTCGGCGAATCTGGCCGCCAACCAGAGCGATCTGACTCGAGTCTCCCCGGAACGGCTCGATGCTCTGCTGGGCAAAAACCGCTACCAACTGGCTCGGACCCTCGATGAACTCCAGCGGCAGCAGGGAACGCAGCGGTCGGGGCGCGAGTTCTACCCGTATCTGGTCATCGGGCTGGTAGCGCTGCTCCTGGCCGAACAAGCTCTGGCCAACCGATTCTACGGCCGTTCGACGGACCAGCCGTCCGATGCGCCCTCGAAGCCCTCAACCGCGCAACCACCGGTCGCCGCCAGCGCCTAAGGAGACTGGATCCCGAGTGAACGGCGAAGTCGATTCAACGTTGGAATGGATGATCCGCCCGATCTTCGATCAGCTTGGGATCGTGGCGCTGCTCGCCGCTGCGCTGCTGGCGGTGTGGTGGTGGGTCCGACCCGGCGGACCAGTGACAAGATCGCGTCTCCGTCTCCTGCGGCTGATTCGACTCGGCGTCATCCTGCTCGCCGTACTGGCCATGCTGCGTCCCACCCTGGTCCGCTCCACTACGCGACAGCAGCGAGCCGGACTGGTGTTGCTACTCGATCGCAGCCGCAGCATGACTCTGCCGGGGCGAGAGTCGAGTCAGACCCGCTGGGATGCCCAGCGCGACTATTTCCGCACCATCGAGCCGCTGCTGAAACGACTCGGCGAATCGGTCGACGTGCGAGTCTTCCTCTACGACACCAGACCGCAGCTCCTGCAGGTTCGCGATGATGCGTGGGACTTGCCGCCGGCCGCCGGCGACGCCAAAACCGACGTCGGCGGTTCTTTGCAATCGGTGCTGCAAGACGATGCGGGCCAGCGACTGTTGGGCGTGGTGGTCATGGGAGATGGAAACCAAACCGTATTCGACAGCGACGTCGATCCCTACGCAGCCGCTCGCGAACTGGGAGCGGCCGGGATTCCGCTGTTCACGCTCCCGTGGGGGCCCTCCGGAAGCTCGGCTCAGTCGCGGGACGTGGCCGTCGAGCAATTTCCCGAACGCCTGCACGCCTTTGTGAAAAACGAGCTGGAAGTGCGAGGAGCCGTGCGCATCCGCGGGCTGGCCGAGCGGCAGATTCCGGTCGAACTCTGGCTGTCCGACGACCAGGGCCAAAACCGCAAGATCGCCGAAGTTCCCGTCCAAACGAGTGAAAACGACGCCGTCGTCGCGGTGCGCATCCCCTACGTTCCCGAAACCGAAGGAGAATTCCGCCTGACACTCAAAGTCCCCTCGCAGGTCGGCGAACTGGTGCTCGACAACAATCAACTCACCGCGTTCCTCAGCGTTCGCGAAGGCGGACTGCGGGTGTTGTACCTCGAAGGAGAATTGCGGCAGGAACAGAAATTCATCCGCTGGTCACTCGATGCGTCCCCCGACATCGCCGTGGACTTCCAGTGGTTTCCCGCCAAACAAAAAGACCGGTGGCCCCTGACACTGGGCGACGCGCTGCAGCCCGACCGCTACGACGTGTTCGTGATCGGTGATCTCCCCGCCGCCGCCGTCGAGTCCTCCGAGTGGGAACGCCTGGCGGCTCGAATCGATGAAGGCAAGGGCCTGATCATGCTCGGCGGGTATCGTTCCTTCGGAGTCGGCAAGTACGGCAAGACGGCTCTGGCCAAAGTCCTCCCCATCCGCATGCACCTGTTCACGCTCGACCGACTCGACGCGGCGGCGCTGAGGCGCTGGCACCTCCCCGAACCGGTGCCCATGATCCCCGTTCGCGATCATCCCGTCACCCGACTCGGCGACCGCGAAGCCAACACGGAAATCTGGAAGGAGCTTCCACCGCTGAAAGGAGCCAACCGTTTCGCCGAAGTCAAACAGGCACCCGGCATCCAAGTGCTGCTGGAATCACCGCAAGGCGCGCCGCTGCTGGTCGCCGGTGAATTCGGCAACGGACGCGTGCTGGCTTTCGCCGGCGATACGACGTGGCAATGGTGGCGGCTGGGAAAACAGTCTCTCCACAAGCGGTTTTGGCGGCAGGTCATCTTGTGGCTCGCCAAGCGAGACGACGATCAGCGGAAAGAAGTATGGGCGGAGTTGTCCAGGCGACGGTTCCTGCCCGGTGCCGAAGTCACACTCGACGGCGGCGCGAAATCGAGCAATGGCGATCCCGTTCCCGGAGCTACCTTGATGGCCGAATTCGTCAGCGACCCCGGTCTCGGTGACGCCCCGACCAAATTCCCGCTGGCTCCTCTGCCCAGCCAGGACGTTTATCGAGCCCGCCTACCCAAACTGATGACGCCCGGCACCTATCGAATCAAAGTCACGGCGCTGGCCGACGGCCAAAACCTCGGGCAAACCCAACTGGAGTTCCAGGTGCTGGACCGCGATCTGGAACTGGCATCGCATGCCGCCGACATCGAGTTTCTGACTCGGTTGGCTTCCTTTACCGGCGACGCCGGCGGCCGTCTGGTGACACCGGAGGAACTGCAGACCACCCTGCGGCAATGGTTGGCTCATCCACCGGCCACCGAAGAACCGGTACTCGAACGCTGGACGCTGGGAGAGTCGGCCGTGGACGCCTGGATCTTCCTCCTCCTGTTCGTCGGGCTGCTGACCTGGGAATGGGCGCTCCGTCGCCGCTGGGGATTGGCATGACGTCCAGCGGGAACGAAGAAGTGGACCAAGTGGACAACCCCATTTTTTCGCGGTAGGGACCGCCGTTTCCGGCGGCCCCCCGCACAGATCCGTACACGAAGAATTACCTCATACGGCTCCTGCATTGCGTCGGGCGTCGAAACGCGTACTTGGATACG
>Ga0256839_1000280_pt1 | contig 65709 bp, 52 predicted proteins | sample 354166metaG_FD_185968 | JGI IMG/M metagenome (GOLD analysis project Ga0256839, IMG submission 185968) | Hydrothermal vent microbial communities from Mid Atlantic Ridge, Atlantic Ocean - 354-166 | ecosystem: Environmental > Aquatic > Marine > Hydrothermal vents | place: Atlantic Ocean: Mid...
CACATCCCCCATGCACCAGGACGTCATGTTCGGCACCCCTACCCTCCGGGTGACCGCCACCCTGGCCGACGGAAGGGAGGTGGTGTTGATGGAGGAGGGACGGTTCACCGAAGCGCTCCTGCCGGCAACCGGTTGAGGGCAGGCCCTGTCGGCCCGAGCCCCGAGAAGAAGGCTCCGAGCACAGGGGATCAGCGGCGGGCTACCAACACCCTGTTGCCGGCCACGTCCTGCCACTCCACCACCGTGCCATCCGGCCAACGGACCTGGACCCGGGCCACCTGGGTGAAGGGCCCCAGGCCGAAGTGGAGACGGGGGTCCTCGGTGGCCAGGTAGCTGCTCCCCACGTAGAGTTCCCGGCGCAGCGTGCGGCCGTCGGGGAGCTCCACCAGGGCCACCGTGCCGGGCACAGGCGGCTCGGGCTGCACCTGGAGCCAGTGGCCGGGATCGCCCTGGTTGCGCAGGAGCACAGCCGGCCCCGCGATCTGGTTGATGGCCACGTCCAGATCGCCGTCGTTGTCGAAGTCCGCGAGAGCACTGCCCCGACCCAACAGCGGCCCCACCTGGGCCAGGCCCACCTGTTCCGTCCAGTCGAAGAAGAGATTGGGCCGCTGTGGGCTCCCGTTCAGGTTCACCGTCCGATTGCGGAAGTAGCGGACCCGTTCCGGATCGGTCTCCAGGTTGGTCACCGGGACCCGGCCGTTGACGATGAGGATGTCCGTGTCCGTGTCCTGGTCGAAGTCCGCCATGTGGACGCCCCATCCGGTGACCCCGTTGCCCAGGCCCGCGATGCCGATGCGGAAGGTCGCGTACTGGAAGGTGAGGATCCCCTCCTCGGGCATCCGGTTTCGATAGAGGGCGTTCAGCTCCCGTTCCCAGTTGGTGATGAGGAGATCTGTCCAGCCGTCGCCGTTGTAGTCTCCGCCGGCCACCCCCATGCCGCTGCCGGCATCGCCCACCTGGGCCTGTTCCGTCACCTCCACGAAGCGGAAGCCGATCCCCTCCGGGTCTGCAGAGGGGCCGCCGGGCCAGGGCTCGTTGACGTAGAGGCGATTGGGTTGACCGTCGTTGGCCACGTAGAGGTCCAGGTCACCGTCCTGGTCGAAGTCCGCGAAGAGGGCCCCCAGGCCTCGCTCCTCCCGCACCAGGCCCACCTCCTGGGTGACCTCCCGGAAGGTGACCCGGCCATCCGGGCCCGGCCCCTGGTTCAGATAGAGGCGATCCGGCAGGCCGTAGTAGTCCTGGGGGAACGCGCCCACCGGCTTGGGCACCCGCCTGTCCAGATCGATGTAGGCGGCCACGAAGAGGTCTGGCCAGCCATCCCCGTTCAGGTCGCCGGCCGCGGCCGCGGTGTTCCACTCCGGGGCAGCCACCCCGGCCGCCGCGGCCCCTTCGGTGAAGGTGCCGTCGCCGTTGTTCCAGAGGAGCACATCGGGCCCGTCTGCGGTGATGAAGAGATCGGTCCAGCCGTCGTTGTCCAGGTCCGCGGCCAGGCAGCCGTTGCCCCGGAGGGCGAGATCCGTGCCTGTGGCCTGGCTCACGTCCACGAACCGACCGCCCAGGTTGCGGAAGAGCCGGTTGCGGGGAAGCCCTCCCCGGGCCTCCCAGAGAGTGGCCTCGTCCTCGGCATAGGAGTTCACCAGGTAGAGGTCCAGCCAGCCGTCCCGGTCGTAGTCCAGCCAACAGAGGCCGCCCCCCATCGCGGCCACGGGATCGGCGTAGATCTCCTGGAGGAAGGCCCCGTGTCGGAAGGCCAGGCCCACCTCCGCGGCCACGTCTGTGAAGCGGATGTCGCCGGACATGGGAGAGGGGAGATCGGCCGCCGGCGCTCGCGGGGTGGGCGGTGGGGGAGCCGGGGAAGGTGGTGGCTGGGTGGCCGGGCGATCCGGGGAGGGGGCCTCCGAGGGGTCCGCCCCCTGCACGTCCTCCAGCCGCTCCACGGGAAGGCCGCTGGGCAGCTCCTGGGGGATGAGGTCCGAGAGATCCTGGGCTCTGGGATCCGTCAGGGCGTGGAGAAAGGCCACCAGATCGGCCACATCCTGGTCGTCCAGGGGCAGGCCCTGGGCCAGCCGGGGATCCACGGTGTCCCCCTGCTTCTCGGGCTCGAAGGGGCGCAGGCTGCTGTAGAGGAAGGGCGGGATGCCGTTGTCGCTGGGATCGTAGGTGGCCGCGCTGTCCCAGATGGCTGCGTGGTGGCGGATTGCGGCCTCCAGGGTGGCGAAGGCGCCGTCGTGCATGTAGGGAGGGGTCAGGGCCACGTTGCGCAGGCTAGGAGTTCGAAAGCGATAGCGGTCGCGCCACTGGAAGGTGACCCCGGCCCGGCCCCAGTCCTCCCGTCCGGTGTAGCCATGCCCCTTTCCGGGCCCGAGCTGGGGCACCAGCAGGTTGTAGAACTGCTCGTCGGTGAACAGGTCTCCGCTGTGACAGGCCGCGCAGTTGACCTGGGGCTTCAGCTCGCCGAAGAAGAGGAGCGCGCCCCGCTTCTGCTGCTCGGTCAGCGCGTCCCGATCGCCGGCCAGGTAGCGGTCCCAGGGAGCATCGGTGAAGATCAGGGTGCGCTGGAACGCGGCCAGGGCCTCGGCCATCCGCTCCAAGGTGATGGGGTTCTCCCGGTCCCCGAAGACCTCTGCGAAGGCCTCCCGGTAGGCAGGGATGCCGTTGAGCCGTTCCACCAGGGCCCGGCGAATGGTCTGGGGGGCCAGTTCGCCGAAGGTGGCCCCGGCCATCTCGTGGGTGCTGACGATGGGGAAGAGGGCCTGGGCCGTCAGAGGGTCTGTGAGGCCCATGCGGTTCACCTCGGCCTCCAGGGTGCGGACCGGGCCGCCGGGCTCCTGCTGCTCCACCCGGCCGTCCCAGAACAGGGCCGAGAGGAGCGCGGCGTTCAGGACGGTCTGGGAGTTGCGGGGGATGAACTGGCCCAGGAAGGGGTTGCCCACCCAGGCATCGCCGTTCTCGTCCACCACCGCGGTGAGCCGACGCACCGGGCTGGCCTCTGGCCCCAGGCGCAGACGCTCCGCGAAGCGGCGCCCCGGCCCCAGGCCCACCCCGCCGCTGCCGATGGACAGGACCCGGCCGTCGGCCATGGCAAAGGCCGGGTTGTGGCAGGTGGCACAGGATATGTTGCGGTCGCCGGAGAGGATGGGGTCGAAGAAGAGATCGCGCCCCAGCTCGGTCAGGGGGCTCTCCGGCTCTCGGCGGTCCCGGCCGGGAAAGGGACGCAGCCCGAGCCGGGCCACCACCTCCTGGAGCGCGGCGTCCAGGTCCTCCACCGGACGGGGGGAGACGGGCGTTGGCGGGACCGAGGAGCCCGGAGGCGGCCAGCGGTCCGAGGTCGGGCCATTGCCGAAGGTGACCCGCAGGATGCGACCGTGGAAGACCTCGCTGATGTAGAGGGTGTCCGTCTCCCAGTCCCACAGCATGGCGCCGGGGAAGTTCAGCTCCGTGAGCACGGGCTCCAGGGTGCCATCCGGCAGCAGACGGCTGAGGCGGCCGGTCTTTGGGCGGTAGCCCGAGCCGTCGAAACAGCTGGCATCCGGGGTGAAGCGGGCGAACTCCAGGACCAACAGCCCCCCCGGAGACCAGGTCACGTCGATGGGCATGTTCAGGCCATCCACCAGGGTCCGTTGGTTCCGCTCCTCGTCGATGGCCACCACCTGTCCGCCGCCTTCGGGATAGGGGCAGCCGCCGGTCAGGGTCACCACGTACTCGAAGGTGCCATCGGGCTTGTCCCAGCGGACGATGCCTGTGGGCACGGCCTCGATGGTGTCCCAGGGCTTCTCCGGGTTGGGCAGGTCTGCGAAACGGTGGATGAAGACCGTGCGGCCGTCCGGCGTCTCCTTGGCCACCCCGTTTTCGCTCGCGTCCGCGACCACGGGCACCCCGGTGGGGTCGTAGGTCATGTCGAAGGGATTGGTGAGCTGGACGTAGTTCCACGGCCGCATGGCCACGTCCAGATCCTCCGGGGTGAGGGGGGTATCGGGAAGGGCCAAGCCGTTTCGCTGCTGTTCCGGGGTCAGGGGAAGGACCCAAAGGTGGCCGGCGCCGAAGTTGCCCACGTAGATGCGGCTGCGATCCGGCGCGAGGCTGACCAAGGGCACCCCGGCCAGGTCGCCGGCATCCCGGGTGCTGGGAAAGCCACTGATGAGCCGCCCGGCCCGGCCGTCCGGGCGGATGAGGCTGACGCCGCCGCTGTCGTCCCGTTGGCCGGTCCCCTCCTCGGCCACCAACAGGCTGCCGTCCGGCAGCTTGGCCAGGCCGATGGGGCCCAGGAAACCTTCCTGGAAGATCTCCACCCGGGGGCGATCCCAGGGGATGGGGGTCGGAGCGGGCTGGAGTTCGGAGGGGGTCTGAACGCCCACCAGGCCGCAGGCGGCCAGGAAGAGGGCCAGGATGAAGAGCAACAAGGGCTGTACGGTTCTCATGGTTCGGAGCGGATCAGGTTCAATACCAGGTCCGGGCGGTCCGAGATGAGGCCATCGACCCCCCACTCGATGTAGCGGCGCATCTCCTGGGGTTCGTTGACGGTCCAGGGGATGACCAGGAGCCCCTGGGCATGGGCCTCCTGGACCACGGCCGGGGTGAGGAAGTCGCCCCGGGGCGAGTAGATGGCCGCTCCCTGGGCGGCCAGGGGTTTCACCGCCATGGGAGCCCGGGCCAGGGCCGAGAGGCGGATGGCAGGGTTCAGCCGACGGATGGCCCACAGGGAACGGTGGTCGAAGCTCTGGACGATGGCCCGCTCCACCAGGCCCCGCTCCTGGATGAGCTGGACCAGGAGCTGCTCGAACAGGCCGGGGTTCTGGCCGTCGAAGCCGTCGCCGATGGTCTCCGGCAGGTCGGGGCGCCGCTTGGTCTCCATGTCGAACTGGACCCGGGCCGCGTTCTCCCGCCGGGCCCGGGGCTTGTCGGCTGCAGCCGCGTAGCGCGCCACGAAGTCGAACAGATCCTCCAGGCGGGGGATCCGATAGTCGTCCCCGGCCAGCTCCGTGGGCCCTGGATCCTGCAGGGGAAAGCGTTCGGGATCGGGGTTCCGGTCACAGCGGTACTGGCGCACCTGGGCGTAGGTCAGGTGGCGGATCCACAGGTCCTGGGGCGGCACGGTCGGGTCGTCTGGATCCGGGGCCGTGGGGCCCCCGGGCAGGGGGTCCAGCCGGCACTTGCTGGGCTTGATGGCGGGGTCGTGCCAGATGACCAACACATCGTCCGCGGTCAGGTGGAGGTCCAGCTCCAGGGTGGTGACCCCTAGGTCCAACGCGGTCTCGAAGGCCGGCAGGGTGTTCTCGGGCTTGAGGCCTCGCGCCCCCCGATGTCCCTCCACGTCGAAGTGTGGGGGCACGGCCAGCGTCTGCTCTGTGGACAGGGCCGGCACCGGTGTCCACGTGCCGCTCCCTTCAGCCGGGGCGAAGGGCGAGGTGGCCTGACAGGCGGTCAACAACAGGGCCAGGAGCCAGACGACGGATGTGCCGTGGAATCCATGCATGGAGCTGTCCGTGGAGTGGGGGAGGATGGTCCGAGCGCAAGCCCGGAGGGACGAGCCACGAAAGGTGCACACGAAGGGAAGGATGGGATGGGAGGAAAGAGTAAGGAGTAATGGGTGCAGGTTCCGAAGCCGGAATGCCCCCTTACTCCTTACCCGTTTCCTCGGTCGGTTCACCGGGCAGGGCTGTGCTGCCCCGACGCCCCTCACAGGTCCAGAAGGGCAGCACAGCCGTTCAGCCTGCTCGGCAGAACGCTCAGCCTACTCGAAGAACGCGTTGTACTCCTCCAGGAGCTGGTTGGCCTTCTCCGCGGCCTCGTCCAGGGCCTCCTGCGGGGTCAGGCCATCGTTCAGCACCCGGCTGTAGGCCTCCACGATCAGCCGTCGGATGGCCGGGAAGGGGCCGGCTCGGCCGCCCAGCACCGCGTAGTTGAGGGAGCCATCGTCCAGGGTGGTCTTGGTGGTCACCAGCTGGTCGATGGCCGTGCGGAAGTTCGGGTTCTCATCCCAGAACTCCTGGAGCCGCGGGTCCTCGTGGGCCTTCAGGTTGACCGGGAAGTAGCCAGAGCCCGTGTGCCAGAAGATCTGCTGCTCGGGAGCGGCCATGAACTTCATGAACTCCCAGGAGGCCCGGTTGATCTCCTCGTCGCCGGAATCCACAAGCCAGAGGGCTGCGCCGCCGATGATCACGCCGTTGCGGTCGCTGCTGTCCGAGTGGGGGATGAACGCGGTGCCCACCTCGAACTCGGACTTCTCGATGATGGAGACGTCGGAGGTGGAGTCGATCTCGATGGCTGCCTGGCGGGTCTGGAAGGTGCTGTCCGTCTCCGTCCAGGTGCTGCCCAGGTTGGGGGCATAGCCCTCCTGGATCAGGCTGGTGAGGAAGGTGAAGACCTCCACGCCCTGGCCGCTGTTGAACTCCACCGCGGTGGCCCGGCCCGTGCGGCCGTTGTTGTTGTTGAAGTAGAGGCCGCCGCTGTTGGCCAGGATCTGCTCGAAGTACCAGCCCACCTGGCCGAAGGTGAAGCAGTAGGGCGCGACCTCCGCCTCCAGGAGCTTGTCGCACAGGGCCTTGAACTCGCTGAAGCTCAGGCTGTCGTAGATGGGCTCCACCCCGGCCTGCTCGAACATCTCCACGTTGTAGTAGAGGATGGGGGTGGAGCTGTTGAAGGCCAGGGCCACCAGGCCGTTCTCGTCCGAGTAGTACTCTCGGACCGCGGGCACCAGGTCGTTGGGATCGAAGTCCTGGTACTTCTCGATCATCTTCCAGGCCGGGAGGACCACGCCGGTGTCCACCATGGCCTGGAACGCGATGTCGAAGTTCTGGGTGATGTGGGGCAGCCCCCCGGTCTCCATGGCCGCCTGGAGCTTGTTGAAGGCGTCGTCGTAGCTGCCCTGGTAGGTGGCGTTGACCACGATCCGGTCCTGGCTCTCGTTGAAGCGGGCCACCAGGGCGTCCACCAGCTCACCCAGGTTGCCGCCCATGGAGTGCCAGAACTCCAGGGTGATCTTCTCGGCCGGGGCCTCTTCGGCCGGGGCCGCTTCCTCGGCCGGTGCGGCCTCCTCCGCGGGGGCGGCCTCCTCCGCAGGAGCCTGCTGGGCGGGCGCCGCGGGCTGCTGGGCCGGGCAGGCCGCCAGCACCATGGCCAACAGGACCAGGACGGTGAGGAGTTTGAACGTTCGTGTCATGGGAGTGTACCTCCTTTGGAGATGGGTAGATGGTGAGACGAAGCTCAACGACCGAGTTGAAAGCACAGAACCCTGCAGAACCCTATGGATGGAGAAGAGCCCTGGGATGGATGGAGGAGGAGGGCAGCCAGGATGCCCCGCGCCTCGGCACATGGCCTCGGGGCCATCGGCCAGCGGGCCGCGGAGATGGAAAGCCCATGCGATCGGGGCGTGTACGGTGCATGCCACTCCCCCACCATCCGTTGCCCTATCCCTTCAGCCCGGTCATCGCGATGCCCTGGACGAGCTGCTTCTGGGCCACCAGGAAGATGATCAGGGTGGGGCCCATGGCGATCATGGTGCCGGCCATGATGGGCCCCCAGTCCGCGCCCCGCTCCAGGGTGTTCATGAAGAAACGGATGCCGATCTGGAGGGTCCGCATCTCGTCGCTGTTGGTGATGACCAGGGGCCACAGGTACTGGTTCCAGGCGCTGAGGAAGGCGAAGATGGCGAAGGCGCCGATAGAGCCCTTGCTCAGGGGCACCAGGATCTGCCAGAGGTAACGCCAGTTGCCGGCCCCGTCGATCAACGCAGCGTCGTAGAAGTCCTTGGGAACGGTGAGGAAGAACTGGCGCAACATGAAGACGCCGAACGCGCTGGCCAGGAAGGGCACGGTCAGGCCCTGGTAGGTGTTGGCCCACCCGATCCGGGAGATGAAGACGAAGTTGGGGATGAAGACCAGCTCGAAGGGCACCATCAGGCTGCCGATCACCAGGTAGAAGAGCCCATCCCGCCCCGGGAAGCGGAGGATGGAGAAGGCAAAGGCCGCCAGAACGCTGAAGAGCACCTGCCCCACCATGATCACCCCGGACTGGACCGCGCTGTTGAGCAGGTAGCGGTCGAACTGGGTCTTCTCCCAGGCCACGAAGTAGTTCTCCGCGGTCCACACCTGGGGCAACAGGTGGGGAGGGAAGGCGATGATCTTGGCCGGCTCCTTGAAGCTGGTGAAGAAGGCGATGAAGATGGGGGTGGAGATCACCAGGCCCACCGCCAGCAGGAAGAGATGCATCACCAAGCCGGTGGTGTCCACACGGAGGAAACGCGGCCGTTTGGGTGGAGCCATGGTCGACGCGGGCGCGGTCATGGGGATCCCTGTGCTCACTGGTAGTGGACCCGTCGGCTGACGGTGACGAACTGGATGTACGACATGAGCATCACCATCAGGGCCAGCAGGTAGGCCTGGGAGGAGGCCAGCCCTCGGTCTCGGGCATCCACGAACGCGATGCGGTAGATGGCGTACACCATGGTGGTGGTGGATCGGCCGGGGCCGCCCTGGGTCAGGACGTCGATCTCGCCGAAGGCCTGGAAGCTGTAGATGATGTTGATGATGAGCAGGAAGAAGAGGGTCGGCGAGAGCAGGGGCAAGGTGATGTGGCGGATCCGCTGCCAGGCATTGGCCCCGTCCACCTTGGCCGCGTCGTAGTACGACTCATCGATGTTCTGGACGCCGGCCAGGGCCACGATGACGTTGAAGCCCAGCTGTCGCCAGGTGGTGGCCACGATCACCGCCACCAGGGCCCAGGTCCGGTCTGCGAACCAGTTGGGGCCCTCCTGCATGGATTCGATGAGACCGAGCTGGAGCATCCAGTAGTTGATGTAGCCCACCACCGGGTGGAAGAGCCATTTGAAGAGCACGCCGGTCACCGCGCTGCTGATCACCACCGGGACGAAGATCAGGGTCCGATAGAGGGGATCGATCCGCCCCAGGGGGTAGGCCAGGGCGATGGCCAGGGCCACGGCCAGGATGAGGCCGGTGGGCACCGTGCCCAGGACAAAGAGCAGGGTCACCCGAACCGTCTCCCAGTAGTCTGGGCTGGTCAGGGTCCGGATGTAGTTCTCCAGCCCGACGAAACGGGTGCGGTTGCCAAAGGGCGAGATGCGCTGCAGGCTGAGGGTGAAGGAGGCCACGATGGGCCAGAAGACGAAGAGGATGAGGCCGATGAGGGTAGGAGACAGATAGAGATAGCCCTCGATCGCAGCCGACACCTCCTTGAACAGATTGCGCCGCGGCCGGGTGGCCAGGGGGGCCGAGGCAGAGGTCAGCGTGCTCTCGGATTGGCTCATGTAGGCAACTCCGTTTTCACGTGTTCATTCTCGCGTAGTTCAGCCGCCACCGCCCAGGGCTCAGGACATTCGGATGGGAAGACGGTGAGTGGGCGGCTCGTGTGTCGCCTGACGACGGGGGAAGGGGGTGGCGTGACAGAGCCCTGGGATCAACCACGTCTTTGGCCCTAGTATACACGGCTCTGGATGGGATGACAAGCTGGCGAGGAAAGTCGGACGGCTCCCCTGCGCAAGGTCGATGGTCTCCTCCGCCCAGCACGAAAACCGCGGATCTCGCCTCCACCGGGCGGGCAATCCAGAGCCTATCTCCGCCGGCCGGGCACACCCCCGGAGGGTCTCCGAGGAGGGCCCGGGGACAAGGACAGATGGCGCCTCCCCCCAACGGGCCAAGTGGGCAGACCTCCCCAGGTGCGAGACCCACCCGCCCCAGGACAGGCTATCCCACGGTGAGCTCGAAGTGGACCGTGTAGCTGCCCAGGGCCTCCCGACACCCCTGCTCCACCGCGGCCGGGTCCGCGTTCGGCCCGGGCGTCACCTGGACTCGAGCCACCATCCCCAGCCGCTTGTCCGGCTCCACCTGGAGCCGATGGTTGGCCACCCCGGGAACCCGGGTCAGCTCTTCGGCGAAGACCTCCTCCACCTGGCGGCGGATCAGCTCGGGCTTGTAGACCTTGCCCACCGCGGTCAGCGGGAGGGCATCCACGATGTAGACCCGCTTGGGGACCGCGGCCCGCTCGCCGATCTGTTCCTGGGCAAAGGCCAGCAGCTCCTCCACGGTGGCCGAGGCTCCGGGCTGGAGCTCCACGTAGACCACAGGCACCTCCCCTACCCGGGGATCCGGCCGCCCCACAGCCGCGGCCAGGGCCACCGCGGGGTGGCGGTGCATGGGTTCCTCGATCTGCTTGGGGTCGATGTTGTGTCCCCCCCGGATGATGAGCTCCTTCTGTCGACCGGTGAGCCAGAAATAGCCGTCCTCGTCCTGGTAGCCCAGGTCCCCGGTGTTCAGCCAGGCCCCACCCTCGTCCCCCGCGTCCAGGAAGACCCCTTGGTTGTAGAACTCGTCCCGGTAGCCGGGAAAGACGTTCTCCCCCCGGAGGACCACCGTGCCCGTCTCGCCGGGCCCACAGAAACGGACGATCCGCTCCCCCTCCACCTGGGCAATGGCCATCTCCTGGTAGGGCAGGCGGAGGCCGATGGAGCCCACCCGGATCTCCCCCTCGATGGGGTTCACCGAGGAGACCGAAGTGCCCTCGGTGAGGCCGTAGCCCTCCACGATGCGGACCCCGGTCTTCTCCTGGAACTGGCGGGCGATCTCCACGGGGAGGGGCGCGGCGCCACAGGTAGCTCCCCGCAGGCGGCTCAGGTCGGTCCCCGGGGGCACAGGCACATGGAGCAGGGCCTTGAACAGGGTGGGCACCCCGCTGAACAGGGTGCAGCCGTAGTGGGCCAGGATGGCCCACAGGTTCTCCACCACCCCCTCGCCTCGAAAGCCCTGGGGCGTGGCCATCACCAGGCTGCCGCCGAACTGCCAGGAGCCCAGGCCCACCGCGATGGCCCCATAGTTGTGGAAGAGGGGCAGCCCCAGGAAGTTGCGGTCCTCCGGGCCCGCGCCGATGGCGGTGGAGGTGGCCCAACTGTCGAAGACCTCGTTCCGGTGGGTGTGCATGGCCAGCTTGGGCGTGCCCGTGGTGCCGCCGGTGTGGAAGTAGGAGGCGATCTCCTCGGGCCGGATCTCCCGCCCGCTGACCAGGCGGTCCGCGGGGTACCGGGCCCGGGTCCGGTTGAAGTCCAACACCCGGGCCCGCAGCCGTTCCCGCCCCTGGCCCCGGCGCATGAAGTGCACCACCAGCTTCTTCAGCCCGCCCAGGTAGTCCGCGAGATCCACCTGGAGGATGGTGTGGAGAGAGGGCACCGAGTCCACGATGGAGGCCACCTTCTCCCACACATCCGTCCGGGGGAAGGGCGCCAGGGTGACCAGCACCCGGGTCTCGCTGGCCCGGAGGATCTCCCCGATGGTCTCCGGCTCCAGCAGAGGGTTCACCGGCCCGACGATCCCCGCGGCCTCTCCGCCCAGAAAGGTGAAGTAGGTCTCCGGCAGGTTGGGCAACACGTAGCTCACCACGTCCGTGGGGCCGATGCCCAGGTCGTGGAACATGTTGGCCGTCTGGTGGATCCGGGCCAACATCTCCCGATAGGTGAAGGTGACCGGATTCCGATAGGCCGAGGCCTGGAGGAAGAAGAGAAGGGCCAGGCTCTCGGGACGCTGGGCCGCCTGCCGGGCGATCACCTCATAGGTGGAGCGGGGCAGGTCCCGCTGGGCCAGCGGGACGGATTCGATGGCCTGGATGTCGGCCAGGGAAGCCACTCCGGGCATGAGCCTCCTCCTCGGTGGAACACACTCGGTGGAACACAGACGTGCAGCTCCCGACGCATGACAGACACAGAGATGCGCCGGGGCCAGGACACCACCTGAAACCCGGGGGCAGAGGAGTTGCACCACAGGGGGATATGCGGTAGGATCGAGACACCGGCCGACAGGTGTGCACGAGGGTACACGGGACCGGCGCTCCGGGCCCTCCCGGGATTGCCCCCTATCAAACACAGGTTCGGCCGAAAAGTCAAGAGAGGCCCTGTCGCTGTCTTCGCCGAAGGCCCAGAGCCCTGCCGGACCCGAGTCTCTCTGCTCCCAAAGCCCTGGGCGAGCCGATGGACTGGAGCCGATTCGAACTGTTGACCTTCGACTGCTACGGCACCCTGATCGACTGGGAGACGGGGATCCTGGAGGCCGTGCGCCCGCTCCTGGCTCGCCATGGCATGGCCGCGGAGGACGAGGCGGTGTTGGCGGCCTTTGCCCGCCAGGAGACCCGGGCCGAGCTGGAGCTGAGCCCCAGGGCCAGTCGGCCCCTCCTCTACAAGGAGGTCCTGATCCTCACCCTGGCCGGCATGGGCCAGGAGCTGGGCCTTCCCCTGGCCATGGAGGAGCTTCTGGCCCTGCGAGACTCCCTGCAGCGCTGGCCGGCCTTCCCGGACGTCCCAGAGGCCCTTCGGGCCCTGAGGCCCCACCACAGGCTGGCCATCCTCTCCAACGTGGACGACGATCTCTTCGCCTTCTCCCAGGCCCAGTTGGGCGTCTCCTTCGACTGGGTGATCACCGCAGAGCAGGTGGGCCACTACAAGCCCCATCCAGCCCATTTCCGCGCGATCCTGGAACGGAGCGGCCTGCCCGTGGAGCGGGTCCTCCACGTGGCCCAGAGCCTGCACCACGACATCCGCCCGGCCCGAGAGATGGGCTTCACCACCGTATGGGTCAACCGACGGCAGGGCCGGTCCGGTGGCGCCACACCGCCGGCCCAGGCCATCCCCCACCTGGAGGTCCCAGACCTGGCCACCCTGGTGGCCCGGATGGGGTATGGTCCCTCCCAGGGACCCGGCCACGGAGCCCATGATGGCACACAGGGATGAGGTCCCAGCCCGCGTCCAGGGCCCATCCATTCCCGGAGAGTGACGACCATGAGCGAGCCCACACCGATCCACGAGGCCCTGGAGATCCTGCTGGCAGGCCAGGATCTGACCGTGGACCAGGCCGACGCGGCCATGAGCCAGATCATGCGAGGCGAGGCCACGGATGCCCAGATCGGGGCCTTCCTGGCCGCCCTGCGCCTGAAAGGTGAGACCGTGGAGGAGATCACCGGCTGCGCCCGGGCCATGAGGCGCAGCGCGGTGCCGGTGCAGGTGGACATGGAGGACCCGAGATTGGTGGACACCTGCGGCACAGGAGGCGACCGGACCGGCACCTTCAACATCAGCACCACCGTGGCCTTCGTGGTGGCCGGCCGGGGGATCAAGGTGGCCAAGCACGGCAACCGCTCTGCCTCCAGCCAATGCGGCAGCGCGGACGTGCTGGAGGCCCTGGGCGTGAACCTGGCCCTGGAGCCAGAGCAGGTGGCCGAATGCATCCAGGAGGTGGGCATCGGCTTCCTCTTCGCCCCCCGCTACCATCCAGCCATGCGCCACGCCATCGGCCCTCGACGCGAGCTGGCCACCCGGACGATCTTCAACCTGTTGGGCCCCCTGACCAACCCGGCCCATGCCACCCACCAGGTCATCGGTGTGCCAGGGCCCCAGTGGACCGAACCCCTGGCCCATGTGCTGGCCCGGATGGGTGTCCGGGCCGCGTTCGTGGTCCACGGCCGCACCCAGGACGGCCGGGGCGTGGACGAGCTCACCACCACAGGGCCCAACCGAGTCAGCCACCTGCGGGACGGCCAGGTCACCACCTTCGAGCTTCGGGCCGAGGAGCTGGGCCTGCCCCGGGCCTCTCTGGAAGAGCTCCGGGGCGGCGACGCGGCCACCAACGCGGCCATCCTCCGGGGCATCCTCAGCGGCGCGATCCGAGGCCCCAAACGGGACGTGGTGCTCCTCAACGCGGCCGCGGCGTTGAGCACCGAATGCGGCGACTGGGAGGCCGGTCTCCAGGAGGCCGCGGAGAGCATCGACAGCGGCGCGGCCCTGGACGTGCTGGAACGCTTCGTGGCCAAGACCCGCCGCTTCGCCCCCTGAGCTTCCCATGGCCCCCTCCTCGCGCTCCCGCCCCGGGCCCGGAAAGCCCTCCCGCCCTTCCCAGATGGAGCTGGCCCGCCGCCGGGGCAAGCTCCTGGACTACATCATGCAGTGGAAGCGCCAGGAGCTGCCCAAGCGCATGGCCCGGATGCCCCTGGAAGACGTGAAGGCCCTGGCCCATGTGACCCCACCGGCCCGAAGCCTGGCCCAGGCCCTGACCCGGGAGCCCGGCGTCAGCCTGATCGCCGAGGTGAAACGGGCCAGCCCCTCCAAGGGCCTCATCGCCCGGGACTGGAACCCTTCCCTCATCGCGGAGACCTATGCCGAAAACGGGGCGGCAGCCATCTCCTGCCTGACCGATGAGCGCTTCTTCCAGGGGAAGCTGGAGTACCTGACCGGGATCCGGGAACGGCTACGAAAACGGGGGCTGGAGGTGCCGATCCTGCGCAAGGACTTCCTCTTCCACGAGTACCAGATCTACGAGGCCCGCATGGCCGGCGCGGACGCAGTGCTCCTCATCGCGGCCATCCTGGGCGACCGGGAGCTGGGAAGGCTTCTGGAGCGGACCCAGGAGCTGGGCATGGAGGCCCTGGTGGAGGTCCACACCCCAGAGGAGGCCCGCCGTGCCCGGGCCGCAGGGGCCCGGCTCATCGGGGTCAACAACCGGGACCTGCGCACCTTCCAGGTGGACCTGGAGACCACGGCCCGGGTACGGTCCGCGCTGCCTCCGGACGTGATCCTGGTGGGGGAAAGCGGCATCCGAGACGAGGCCGATGTGCGCCGCATGGCCGCCATGGGCTGCCATGCCATCCTGGTCGGGGAGACCTTCTGTCGCCTGCCCCAGGCCCGACGGGCCGCCGCGGTGCGGCGGTTCGTGCAGGCAGGAAAGGCCCCGGCCGACGCTCCGGGATAGGCCCCGTCTCCGGGAAACCGACGGGACGGCCCGGCCAGAGGGCGGGGCCTGACGCCCCCTGACAGCCTGTACCCGGACGGGCCGTGGCTGTCCATCGAGATCCATCGTCCAATCCACCCGAGATCCACCCGAGCATCAACACCCCCATGACCGGAACCCTCATCAACGTGATCGCCGTCCTGTTGGGCGGCACCCTGGGTCTCCTCCTGGGCCATCGGCTGCCCAAGCGGGTCCAGGAGACGGGGATGCACGGACTCAGCGTCCTGGTCATCGTCATCGGCATCACCATGGCCCTGGAGACCCAGAACATCCTGCTGCCCATGTTCAGCGTGCTGCTGGGCGCGATCCTGGGCGAGCTGTTGGGGATCGAGGAGGCCTTGAACCGGCTAGGACGCCTGGTGGAGGAGCGGTGGGGCCATCGCTTGGGCCAGGGGAAGGTGGCCGGCTGGAGCGTCACCCGGGCCTTCGTCACCACCAGCCTGCTCTTCTGTGTCGGGCCCATGACCATCCTGGGCAGCATCCAGGATGGGCTCATCGGCGACTACCATCTGCTGGCCATCAAGAGCGTGCTGGACGGCTTTGCGGCCATCCCCTTCGCGGCCACCCTGGGGCCCGGGGTCCTCCTCAGCGCAGGCACTGTGGCCCTGGTCCAGGGCACCATCGCGGGGCTGGCCATGGTGCTGGGCGGTGCCTGGGACGTGAGCCGGGAGACGCCTTGGGTCCTGGAGCTCACCGCCAGCGGCGGGGTGCTGGTCACGGCCATCGGGCTGAACATGCTCCAGTTGACCCAGATCCGGGTGGCCAACCTCCTGCCGGCCATCGGCTTCGCCCCCCTGCTGGTCTGGATCGCCCAGGCCGTGGGCCTGTTGTGACCCCGACCGTGGCGCCCGGGGCTCACCCGTTGGAGGGCTCCTCCTCGCCCTCCGGCACCAACAGGTAGCCGTACCCACGCAGGGTGCGGATGAAGCGGGAGGCCTGCTGGCCAGGGGGCTCGACGCGACTCCGGATGCGGCTCACCATGCGGTCGATGTTGGCGTCGTAGACATCGCCCTGGGCCTCGGACCACACATGGGCCGCGATCTCGTCCTTGCTCACCGGGCGGCCCCGGTTCTGGTACAGATACCACAGCAGGTCGAACTGCTTGGGGCTCAGGGGCGGGTCCAGTCGTCGGCCGTCCACGTAGACCTGCCGGGTGACCGGATCCACCCGGAGGCCCCGCTCCCGGGCCGCGATGAGGGAGGGGGCCGTGATGGTGGCTCCGGGATCGTGGAAGCGGAAACGGGTGGACGCGAACTGGACCACCGTGCCGTCGTCCAACCAGGCCCCAGCCCCAGGCCCCAGCCGTTTCCCATCCACGTAGACCCCGTTCTTGCTCTCCAGGTCCCGTATCCAGTAGGCATCTTCCCGCCGCCAGATCTCCGCATGGCGACGGCTGGCGTAGGGGTCCACGAGCACGATGTCGCAGTCCAGGGCTCGACCCACCCGGGTCACCTCCTGGGTCAGCTCGTACTCCTGGCCCTCCTGGGGGCCGGTCAGGCAGATCAACCTCGGATACCGGCTCACGACAGCTCCTCCCGATCTCACGTCCTCCTGGCCTCGCGTCCCCGTCGCCCTCGCGAGGGGTTTGGTGTCCGGACCCCACATGGCCTACACTGTGGGAGCGGGGAGGGAGCCCTGGCCCCCTCCTCAGCCCGGGGGAGGCCCCTCCGGGCCTTGCCCGGCCCGGGTCCTCGGTGGAGGACAAGCTCTCTCGCGGTGCATTGTAGCAGGAAGCCGGGCCCGGTGTCACACCCGGGGCCCAGAGGGACCATGCGCGAACGTCCACCCACTTCGGACCACCCCCCTATCTCCGACTCCCCGGCCTCGGGAAAGTCCGCCCCCCGGGCCGAGGCGCTCTTCGACCTCACCGGCCGGCGGATGGGCCGCTACCTCATCGGCCCCCGCCTGGGCCAAGGAGGCGCGGCCATGGTCTACCAGGCCTACGACCGGGTGGAGGGCCGCTCCGTGGCCCTCAAGATCCTCCTCCCGGGCGCAGGCACCGTGGCTCGAGCCCGTTTTCGCCAGGAGGCCCACACCGCGGGCCGGCTCCGCCACCCCCACATCGTCCGCACCCTCCAGGTGGGCGAGGCACCTGAGGAAGGGTTGGCCTACATCGCCATGGAACTGGTGGAGGGAGAGAGCCTGGCCCATCTGCTGGAACGGCGAGGCCACCTGAGCCCCCGGGAGAGCTGCAACCTCCTGGAGCCCATCGCCCGAGCCCTGGACGAGGCCCATCGCCTGGGCGTGGTCCACCGAGATGTGAAGCCCAGCAACATCCTCCTGCGTCCAGCCAGCCCGGGCACGCCCCACAGTGTCCAACTGGACTCCCTGGACCACCCGGTGATCCCGCTCCTGACGGACTTCGGCATTGCCCGAGCCCTGGACATGCCCGAGCTCACCGGCGAGGGCCGCACCATCGGCACCCCGGCCTACATGGCTCCGGAACAGTGTGAAGGGCGGCGGACCGTGGACAGCCGCGCGGACATCTATTCCCTGGGCGCGGTGCTCTACCGCTGCGTGGTGGGCCGCCCGCCCTTCACCGGCTCCACCACCCAGATCCTCCACGCGCACGTGTACGAACCCGTCACCATCCCCGAGGAGCTTCTGGACACCCTGCCTCCCCTGGTGCTCCAGATCCTACGCCGCAGCCTGGCCAAGAACCCCAGGGAACGCTACCCCTCGGCCGGGGAGATGGCCCGGGATCTGGCCCTGGCCGCGGGCCGGGATGCCGGCCCGGAGGAGGAGCGGGCCCCGGAGAACGCCACCCTGACCCTCACCGGCCTGTCCCAGGTCCCTCCACCCGCCACCGAGGCCGTGTTGGTGCCCGGAACCCAGACCCAGGTCACTCCCCCGCCTCCAGGGACCGCACCCTCTGGCCCAAGACGGGGCTGGCCCCAGGCCCGAAGGTGGATGGCCGGGGCCGGCGGCCTGGCCGGTCTGCTGGTGCTGCTCGCGGTGCTCTGGGCCGCAGGCGGCCGACTGCTCGGGACAGGAGCGCCCGAAGCCCAGGCCACCCCAGAGGCCGCTCTCCTGGCCGGCACTCCACCGAGTTCCACCCCGGCCTTGTCCACCCCCACCGGGCCGGTCCACCCCGGGCAGGCCCAACCCTCTGGCCTGCCCTCCCTCCCCGAGGCGACACCGTCCGCCACGCCCACCGCGATGCCGACACCGTCGCCCACCGCGACGCCCACGCCCACCCTGCTGCCGACGGACACCCCCACACCCAGGGCCACCCCCAGCGCCACACCCACCCCCACCCCGGAGACCCCCTTGGTCGGGGCCTGCCCCTACGTGATGGACCCGGTCTTCACCGAGCTGGTGACCCAGGACACGGGGGCGGTCCGGGAACTGGGATGCCCCACCAACGTCGCCATGCCCGTGACCTTCGAGGTCCAGCCCTTCCAGAACGGGCTGGCCATCAGCCGCCAGGACCAGCCCATCATCTACGTCCAATACGCGGGCAACCAGGAGTGGGAACAGCACCTCAACCGGTGGACCCCAGAGATGCCCGAGCGGATGGAGCTGCCGGATCTGACGCCGCCCGGTCCCGGGTTGTTCCAGCCCGAGAGGGGGATCGGGCTCCTGTGGGCCGGGAACGAGCAGCTCCGTGCCACCCTGGGGTGGGCCACGGCCCCCCCGGAGGAGGCCCAGGGAATCCTCCAGAGCTTCGAGGGCGGTCTGCTCCTCTGGAACCGGAACAACGGGGAGATCTACATGTTCCTCAAATCACGCCTGCGCCTGTAGCGGTGCACCCCCGATACCCAGCAAAGGAGGCCCCGATGGCACCCTCTGTCTCCCGTCTTGTGGACCTGCGTTCGGACACCGTGACCCAACCCACCCCTGCCATGCGCCAGGCCATGGCCAACGCGGAGGTGGGAGACGATGTCCTGGGAGACGATCCCACCGTGCGCCGCCTGGAAGAGGAGGTGGCCGAACGCCTGGGGAAGGAGGCCGGCCTCTTCGTGCCCAGCGGCACCATGGGCAACCTGGTCTGTGTCCTCACCCACTGCACTCGAGGCCACGAGATGATCGTGGGCGACCAGGCCCACATCTACCTCTACGAACAGGGGGGCACCGCGGCCCTGGGGGGCGTCCATCCCCGCGCGGTGCCCACCCAGCCGGACGGCACCCTGGCCCTGGAGGCGATCCAGGCCGCCATCCGCCCCCTGGACGACCACTTCCCCCTCTCCCGGCTGGTGACGGTGGAGAACACCCACAACCGGTGCGGTGGCCGGGTCCTGGGGCCCACCTACATGGACGCGGTGGGTGAGCTGGCCCGCCGCCATGGGCTCCGCGTCCACGTGGATGGGGCCCGCCTGTGGAACGCGGCCGTGGCCCTGGACGTTCCCCCTGCCCGGCTGGTCCAGGCCGCGGACAGCGTCAGCGTGTGCCTGAGCAAGGGGCTGGCCGCGCCGGTGGGCTCCGTGGTGGTGGGCAGCCGGGAGTTCATCCGTCAGGCCCGGCGAACCCGCAAGGCGGTCGGCGGGGGCATGCGCCAGGTGGGTGTGCTGGCCGCGGCCGGCCTGGTGGCCCTCCACCAGATGGTGGAACGCCTGGCCGAGGACCACGCCAACGCCCGCCAACTGGCCGAGGGCCTGGCCGAGCTGGAGGGCATCCACGTGGACCCGACCACCGTGGAGACCAACATCGTCATCTTCCAGGTGACCCATCCCGACTGGTCCCCCCAGGCCCTCCAGGCCCGGCTGGCCGAAGAGGGGATCCTCCTCTTCGCGATCGGCGGTTCCCGCATGCGTGCGGTGACCCACTACCAGGTGCACGGGGAGGACATCGCGCACACCCTTCGGGTCCTGACCCAGATCCTGGCACGGCGATCCCATCGCATCGCGGGCGCGCCGACCACCCGCTGAGGAGCCCTCCATGTCCCGAGCCGCTTCCCTGACCACCCTCTGGCGCATCCTGCGGGAGGTGGACCTGGAGGCAATCCGCCAGGAGGCGGTGCGCCCCTTCCGCCTGGCCATCACCGGCGACGATCCCCGGGCCAACGAACATCTGGCCCGGCTCCTCACCGACCCCGAGACGGCCTCCCTGATCCACCCCTGGATCCGGGTGGTGCCTCCCGACCAGGTCCTGGCCCACGACATCCCGGCGGACCTGGTCCTGGTGCTGCTCCACCGGGCCCCGACGCCCGACGACCTGGAGGAGCTCTGGAGAAGGCTGGGCCGAGTCCAGATGCCGAGGTTGGTGGTCCTCGTGGGCTCCGGGACGCCGCCGGCCCCCACCCCGCCGATGCCCCAGGACGGGAAGACCCGCTGGGTGGCCGTTCCCCAGGTGGACCGGAACGCGGTGGAAGGCCCCCTGGCCCAGGCCCTGATACAGACGGCCCCGCCCCACCTGCTCCTCTCCCTGGCCCGTCACCTGGCTGGCCTGCGCCCGGCGGTGTTCCAACACCTGATCCAGGAGACGGCCCAGGCCAATGCGACCTTTGCCTTCAGCACCGGGATCGCCGAGGTGGTGCCCCTCCTCAACGTCCCCTTGAACGTGGGCGACACCCTGGTGCTGACCAAGAACCAACTGGTCATGGCCTACAAGCTGGCCCTGGCCGCCGGGAAATCCGGCTCGCCCCGGGAACTCATCGGCGAGATCCTGGGCGTCCTGGGAGGGGGCTTCCTCTTCCGCCAGATCGCTCGAGAGCTGGTGGGGCTGGTGCCCGTGTGGGGGGTGTTGCCCAAGACGGCCGTGGCCTATGCCGGCACCTGGGCCATCGGCCAGGCCGTCCTCCACTGGGCCACCGAGGGGGCACCACTTCCCCGGGAACAGCTCCACCGGCTCTACCAGGAGGCCCTGGAGCGTGGGCGGGCCGCGGCCCAGGCCTTGGCCCAGAGAGTTCGATCCCGGAGATGAATCCGAGGGCCGCGTCGGCGGTGCGGACGGTTGGGCTGGAAAGCCCCCATGGATCCCAGGGCATCATGGCCCATAGGGGCCACCGCCTCTATGCCATTTGGCTGAATCAAGTTCGGGAATGTGGCCGATATGCTCCATAGAGGACCCTTGCGCTGGACCATAGGGTCGGACCGTTCGCTGGATCCACGCAGCCTGTGGCAGGCAGGCCTGCCTTTTCATACAGGGATACCGACCATGACGGTGGAAGCCATCTCCTCCAGCCACGACAACAACCGTACCAGCCTGCAGGCCTGGGCGGCCTACTCTGCCCGGGTGACGGTGAAGCTGAAGAGCGACGCGGATCGGATGGCCGGAACCCCCACCCGCCAGGTCACCCTGGAGAGCCAGGCCGCGGGCCCACGGACGGAGAGCCTGCACGCCAGCTGCGCCTACGACGCCTGCGCGCAGGGCGGCCTGGGCTCCTCCGGCGCCCTGATGGGCAAGGCCACCATCGTCCAGGTCAAGCTCAACGGCGAGCTGAGCCCGGAGGAGAAGCGCCTGCTGGAGGAGCTACGACGACGGGATGCCCAGGTCCGCCGCCACGAACAGGCCCACCTGGCCGCCGCAGGCCGCTGGGCCCTGGGCCCTCCCCGCTACACCTACCAGATCGGGCCGGACGGACAACGCTACGCGATCGGCGGCGAGGTCCGCATCGACCTCTCGCCCGTGCCCGGAGATCCGGAGACCACCCTGCGCAAGGCCCGCCAGATCCAACAGGCCGCCCTGGCCCCCATCGACCCCTCGGCCGCAGACCGGCAGGTGGCCATGCAGGCGGCCGAGATGGCCCAGGAGGCCCTGCGCCAGATCCAACAGGAACGACTGGAGAGGATGCGGTCCCAACGGGAAAAGGTCCAGGAACCCCAGGGCGAAGAGGAACCAGGCCCCGAGATCGCACCGGCCTCCGAGGATCCCTCCACGGTCCCGGAGACCCACGCCGGGGTCGATGGCCCGTCCGAGCCCGAGGAGGTCACGTCCGGGGAGCTCATCGGCACCGCCTTCCCCCGTGGAGAGCAGGCCCTCCGGCAAGAGCCCCACACTCCTCGCCCGGCCACCTCCCCGCAAAACCTGTCCTCGGTGGACGTGTACATCTGATCCCCCGTCCCCCTCATCCGGGCAGTCTCGGGTGGGGGGGACTCCGGAGACCCCCCTCTGCTGTGTCTCCCGGCGCCCGCAAGGGCATCTCTCGCCATGGCCGGGCTCGGCAGACCCAAGGCCTGCCTCCCCCCAACAGAGGAGGAGCCCCCACCTCACCGACGATATCTGAAATCTGGGGCATGGCCCGTCCGTAGGGTGAAATTCAGCAATTCACGATTTTAGCCAAACGGAGGAGTGAGCATCCTCAGATGCGGCATCGCCCCTCCGGAATCGGTATCTGAGGATGCCGACTCCGCTACGAATTCGTGAACTGCTGAAATTGTCTCCCCGGGGCTTCAGGGCTATACTGAGGCCGATGGGATTTCTGCGGCGCCTCTGGACCAAGTACCTGCAGGACGAGATCGGCACCCGGGCGGCAGCCCTGGCCTACTACGCCCTCTTCTCCTTCTTTCCCCTGCTGCTCCTGGTGATCGGTCTGGGCGGCTACATTCTGGGCGATCCCCGGATCCAACAGGAGGCCGTCGCGGGCCTGGTCCGCTACATCCCGGCCCAGGGAGAGCTGCTGGACCCGATCCTCCAGCAGGTCATCCAGGCCCGGGGACGGTTCAGCCTCATCGGCACCCTGACCCTGCTCTGGGCGGCCTCCAGCTACTTCAGCTCCCTCTACGGCGCCATCCACCGCATCTTCGACGGCAGCCGTCTCCGGGCCGGCTGGAAGATCCGCGTGTACGCCCTGTGGATCACCCTGTTCACCGCCCCTCTGCTGGTGATGCCCACCCTCCTGACCGCCCTGAGCGCCCCTCGGATCCGGCACCTGCCCCTGCCCGCTCCAATGATCGACCTCATCGACGCCGGCCTGCACCAGGCCTTGGCCCTGCTCCTGGCCGTGGTCGTTCTCTACCTCTACTTTCGACACATTCCCCTGCGGCGCCCTCCCGCCCTGAGCGCCGCCATCGGGGCCTCCACCGCGGCCCTCCTGTGGACGGGGCTGAACGTGGGCTTTGCCTGGTACCTGAAGAGCGGCCTGGTCCAGTACAACCTGGTGTACGGCTCCATCGCCTCGGTGATCGCGCTGGTGCTGTGGCTCTACCTCAGCAGCCTGAGCATCCTGGTCGGGGCCGAGGTGGCCGCGATCCTGGCCCACATGCCCTGAGCGGCTGGAGACCCTCCGCCCCACCCAGGTTCCATCCCCTCCCGCCCCATCCCGCGGCCGATCGCCGGAGACCTACGCCAAATGGCGTATCGCCAGGGCCGAACATCCGCAACGGACCGTGGGACAATGCGCCATGTTGCAGATGAAGTGGTCGTTATCTGACGGTATGATGATGGAGAGTGGAGGACAGGCCCGTTCCCCGGCAACATGCCCCCGCCACCGGAAGGTGTTGCCGGGACCGAGGACCGGGGTGCAGCCCCCTATTCGGGACCACCGGGCATCGTCAGCCTATTCCGGGAGAGGCTCGGCCAGGATACGGATCTCCGCCGGGCGGCACGGGTTCGATACCTTCTGGTGGAGCTGCGCTCCCTGCCACCCACACGCCTTCGGGCACACGAGGGACAGATCGCCATGCTAGGACTAGGTTGGCTCGCTGCGGGAGAGATGGGACGGCTGCGCCGGCGTGCCCTGGGTCTTCTCGGGGCCCTGCTCCTGCTCGTCCTCGTAGGGGCTCCCATGGCCGAGTCCCAGGACACGGTGACCATCGTGGGCGAGGTCTACCTGGATGCCAACGGGAACCGGGTTCGAGATCCGGACGAGCCCGGCATCCCCGGGGCCGCGATCCAGGTCTACGCGGCCGACGGGGCACAACTCCTCACAGCCCACTCGGATCAGGAGGGATACTACGTGATCGGGGGGCTGCCCCACTCCAACTACACCCTGGTGGTACAGCCGCCCTGGGGCTACGTGGTCCTGGACAACGGCACCACCGTCTATCGGACCGCGGAGGTCCAGGGTCCCGTGCTGGTCTCCACCCCTCTCAGCCAGGGTCACTTCCTCTTCCTGCCCTTGGTCGCCCAGTGATTCCATCCTCCGAGCCACCGCACACTCGGGGGAGGGGCGTTTAACGCTCCTCCCCTTGTTCGCGTGCCCGCCAGGAGGGCCGGCGGGGTGTGTCCCTCTGGGAGGCGGCCTTGCCCGGCCGGGCTCCCTTCAGGCCTGCTCCACGACGAAGACCAGCTCGCTGGCGAACTCCCGCTCCCACCGAACGCGCCACCCAACAGGCAACATGTCGGGAAGGCGATCCCGATAGTGGCGAGGCATGCCCTTGACACGCCCCCCCAGGGAGTGGACTGGGAAGGAGATCACCACATGGCGGGCCTGCAGGGACGCCAGCACCTGGCGAGGCGCGGTGGGCTCCAGCCGCTCCAGACAGGGCAGGACCTTCAGGACCAGGGCCACGTCCACCGGCTGGGACGGAGGTTGATGGATCACGTCGCACACAAAGGCCTGCCCTGGCACCTCCACCAGGGCGAGGAAACGGTTGAGAAAGTCGATCTGGTCCTGGAAGAGATCGCAGGCCAGGTAGGTGGTGGTGGGCGCCAACCCCATCCAGGGAATGGCCAGAGGGTTGAGGCCACAGGCCAGATCCAGGATCGAGGTCACCGGGGGGAGTGCCTGGAAGAGGGCCGGGTAGAAGAGATCCAGGATGGGGAGGCGTTCCCGGGTGGAGGTGTGGGCACCCATCACCCGGCGCAGGGCGGCGCGCCACCCGGGCCCGTCGCCGCTCTGGTAGGCCTGGGCCATCTGGTCCAGCCAGGCAGCGTACTCCATCCGGGGTGCCAGATAGGCGGCTGCGCTCTGGTGCAGGCGGTTCTTCACGGCCTTGGCCGCGGCCTTGACGGAACGCCCCTTGTCCAGCTCCTGTTGGGCCAGGGCTGCCACCAGGTGGACATCCAGGGTGCGGTACTTCCGGCTGGCCCGGACGGCCCGGACCACGGTCTGGACCGACGGTGGAAGCCCCTCTGGGAGCTCGGACTCGGCCCTGGAGAGCGCTGCCATCCTCAGAGGTACCGTTCCTTCAGCGCCCGCTCCATCTCGCGGCGGGCATCTCGCTCGGCGATGGCCGCCCGCTTGTCGTACTTGCGCTTGCCCCGAGCCAGCCCGATCTCCACCTTGGCCAGGCCCCGGGGCGTGATGTACATCCGCAGGGGCACGATGGTCCACCCCCGTTGGGTCACCGCGCCGTGGAGGCGCTGGATCTCGTGGCGGTGCAACAGCAGCTTTCGGGGCCGGGTCTCCTCGTGGTTCTGGCGGTTGCCGTGACGATAGGGCGCGATGTGTACGTTCATCAGCCAGGCCTCGCCGTCCCGGATGAGGACAAAGCCATCCCGGAGGTTGACCCGCCCCTCCCGAACGGACTTGATCTCCGTGCCTGTCAGCGCGATACCGGCCTCCAGGGTCTCCTGGATGAAGTAGTCGTGGTAGGCCTTGCGATTGGTGGCCACCGTGCGCTCGCCCGGTGGTCGGTCGCCCTTTCTCCGCTTTCCCGCCATGGGCCCCTCGTCTCAGGTTCTCCGCCGGTCCTCCCGGAAAGCAGGGCCAGGGCCTGCTGTGGCCCGTGGCCGAACGGGAGGGCTCACTGCCCCCGCTCCAGGAGCTCGATGGCCCGTTCCAGTTGGATGTCCGGTACCTCCTCCGGGCCCTCGGCCAGGGGCTCCACCACGATGTCCGGCTCCAGTCCCTGGCCGTCGATGGACCGCCCTGCAGGGGTGAACCACCGGGCGATGGTCACCCGCAGAAGGCTGCCATCGCTGAGCCGATGGGGAAGCTGGACACTGCCCTTGCCGAAGGTCTTGGTCCCCACCAGCACGGCCCGGCCCGCGTCCTGCAGCGCGCCGGCCACGATCTCCGCCGCGCTGGCGGTGGCCTCGTCCACCAACACCACCATGGGGATCCCCTCGGGCAGGAGCGCGCGCCCTTCGGTCCGGTGGATCTCCTCCCGGCCGTCGCTGAAGCGCTCGATGAGGACCACCTGATCCTCCAGGAAGACGCTGGCCACCAGCTTGGCCTCCCGGAGCAGGCCTCCTGGGTTGCCCCGCAGATCGAAGACGAGCCCCCGAGGGTCGTCCTCCAAAAGCTGTTCCACTGCGTCTCGAACCTTGCGGCCCGCGCCCTCGGAGAACCGGCTCAGCCGGATGTAGGCGATGTCCTGGTCCGTGCCCACCATCTCCGTGGAGGTGATGGGGATCTCGATGACATCCCGCACCACCACCACGTCGAAGGACTCCGGCATCCCGGGGCGCAGGATGGTGAGCACCACCTTGGAGCCCTTGGGCCCTTTGATCTTGCTGATCGCGACCTGGAGGTCGCCCATCTCCGAGACGGGCTCGCCGTCCACCGCGATGATCAGGTCGCCACGGCGCAGGCCGGCCCGCCAGGCCGGCTGATCCGGGAAGGGCTCCACGATGCGCACCGCCTTCAGGTCCTCGTCCCATTCCACGGTGGCCCCAATGCCCTCGTAGTTCCCCTCCATGCTGTCCATGAAGCTCTGGGCCTGTTCCGGGGTGAGAAAACCGGTGTTGGGGTCGTCCAGCGTGTCGATCACACCCCGGATCGCGCCGTAGACCCGCTCCCGCTTGGGGGGCATCTCGCCGTAGAAGTTCTGCTCCAGCAGCTCCATGGCCTCCCAGAAGACGGCCATGTCCTCCGGGCGCAGACGGCGTTCCTCCGCGTCTGCCCCTTCTTCGTCGATGCCCGAGGGCAATCCCGCCGAAGGGAACTCCTGGGCCGCAGCGGTCCAACGCCCCAGGAAGAAACCGGCCGCGGTACCCACAGAGAAGGCCACCAGGGCGACGAAGAGCACGCCCACCACCAGCCACATCAGATGGTTCAGCCGGATGGGGCCCGCGGTCGAGGCCGTGGACGGAGCAGGGGATGGGGTTGTGGAAGATGATCGCATGGCACACACCTGAGCAAAGGGATGTTCTGGGAGTCCAGGCACGGGCTGTGCTCCCATTGTACCACAGCCGACCGGTTTTGGACGTAGCCCGGAAACCCTTCTCCCAGGCGGGAGATCCCCCCTGAAACCTGTCCCCCCATCGCGCCGTCCCTTGCCGACGACGGTGGACGACATCCGGGTACAGGCCCTACGTGGAGAAAGGCCCCGGCTATGCTACAATGGACACGGGTGCGCGTTCCGTAGAGGGTATGGAAGATCCGTTGGATACCCGACCATGACCGTCCAGACGCTCCGTCCTCCCCAGGAGACCACCGTGGTGGTGGCCATGAGCGGCGGCGTGGACAGCTCCGTCGCGGCAGCCCTGCTGGTGGAACAGGGGTACCACTGCATCGGCATCATGATGCGCCTGTGGGCCGAGGTGGCGCCCGGCCAGGGCTCTGCCAACCGGTGCTGCACCCTGGAAGGGGTGGAGGACGCCCGACGGGTGGCCGACAGACTGGGCATTCCCTTCTACTACATCAACGCGGAGAAGCCCTTCAAGCGCCACGTGGTGGACGAGACCTTCATCCAGGGCTACGCGTCCGGGCAGACACCCAACCCCTGCCTGGCCTGCAACCGCCACATCCGTTTCGGCTATCTCCTGGGCTACGCCCGGGCCCTGGGCGCGGACTACCTGGCCACCGGCCACTACGCCCGGCTTCGTCGACAGCCGGACGGCTCGGTCCACCTGCTCAGGGCCGTGGACCCGGCCAAGGACCAGTCCTACGTGCTCAGCGTGCTGGGACAGGAGGAGCTCCGCCAGGTGCTCTTCCCCCTGGGCGAGTACACCAAGGAGCAGGTACGGGCCATGGCCGCAGACAGGGGCCTGCCCACGGCCAGCAAGCACGACTCCATGGACCTGTGTTTCGTGGCCGACGACTACCGACGCTTCCTGCAGGCCTGGGCCCCGGCCACCATGCAGCCCGGCGAGATCGTGGACCGCCAGGGTCGGGTCCTGGGCCGACACGGAGGGCTGGCCGGCTACACCATCGGCCAACGGAAGGGGCTGGGCATCTCGGGCACGGCCAGGCCTCTCTACGTCCTGGCCCTGGACCCGGAACACAACCGGGTGGTGGTGGGCCCCCAGGAGGCGCTGGGGCGAGACCGCTTCACCGTGGAGCAGGTCCGCTGGACCCTGGACAGGCCGGTGGCGCCCGGCACCCGGGCCCAGGTCCAGATCCGCTATCGGGGTCGCAGCGCGGGCTGTACCCTGGAGCTGGAGAGCCCCGAGCGGGTGCAGGTCCTCCTGGACGAGCCCCTGCGGGACGTGACCCCCGGCCAGGGCGCGGTCTTCTACGACGGCGAACTGTGTCTCGGCGGTGGGCTCATTGCCCGGGAGAGGTGACCGTGGGCTTCCTCCATCCCAACGTGCCCTTTGCCCTCCTCCTGGTGGCCATCTACGCCAGCCTGTTCCACCTGTGGGCCGGACGCAACCTCCGGGATCTGGGCCTCTATCTCCTGGCTGGGCTGGTGGGCTTCGGCCTGGGCCACTGGATCGGCCGCACCCTGGAGCTGGATGTGCTGCGCATCGGGACCCTCCACGTGGTGGAGGGAAGCGTGAGCGCCTTCCTGGCCCTGATCCTCGTCCGTTCCTTCCAGACGCCCTGAGGAGCATCCTGTGAGCGCGACCATCCGGGATATCGCCATCATCGTCATCGCCCTGGAGACCGTGATCCTCAATGCCCTGCTCATCGTCCTCATCTGGCAGATCTGGCGGCTGGTGCGGATGTTGCGGGACGAGATCCGTCCCATCCTGGAGGATGCCCGAGAGACCGTGGACACGGTGAAGGGCACAGCCACCTTCGTGAGCGAGGAGGTGGTCTCCCCGGTCATCCAGGCCGGCAGCCGCCTGGCCGGCTTCCGTCGCACGGTCCAGGTCCTTCGCTCCGAGGCCCAGGCCTCCCTGGAGACCCTGGCCTGGCTCCAGTGGCTGGTCCAGGGCCCTGGAAAGGGGAAGCGGTCCTCCAACGGGTCCCATGCCCCGGGCCGCCCCCCCCACACCCTCCCGGAGGATCGGTGACACGCCATGATGGCCACGGTGTCGTTGGAGGAGGAGATCCGCCGCTACTTGGAGGGACAGGGGATCGAGTTCGACGACCGCTCCCGTTCCTTCGTGCAGCTCGACTTCGGCTTCGGCGATCTGTTCCAGAACCGCTACTTCGTCTTCGACGCCAAGGAGAAACGACAGCCCTACAACCCCCGCAACTGGCCCACGGCGATCCCGGAGCCCCATCTCTTCATCCTGGACGATCTGGCCGCGCGCAAGATCCTGCTCCACGCCCCCAACGCAGGGCTCGTGGTCCGGGACACGCCCAACCAGCGCTACGTCTTCTTCAGCGTGGTGGACCTGTTCCTCATGCCCAAGCAACGGGTCAACCGCCCCATCCATCGCCGGGAAGACGCCAGCAAGGGCAAGTGGCTGGTGGACCTGCGCAACGGCCAGGCCAGCCCCCACCTCCCGGGGGTCTTCGGGGCCATCCAGGCCTATCTGGACCAGCGGGAGGCCATCTTCCACCGGATCCTGGCCTGCTACGGCACCTACCAGGACGAGGCCATCGGCAGCGGCGGCACCGTGCGCCGGCCCGACCACTGGGAACAGGACGTGGGCACCACCCGGTAACCGGCCCGGCCCGTTCCATCCACCGGACATGTCCCCCCGGAGATCTCCATGTCGTCCCTCCACCTGACCCTGCTGGATGCCACAGCCCCGGACTGGCCCAAGGTCGTGGCCCAGATGGACCGGCTTCTCCGGCCAGACCAGGGTCCCTACCTGTTGCCTCGCCACTTCGTCCAGGTGGTGTTGCCGGCCATCGGCGGCCACCTGGCCCGGCTGGAGCGACAGGAGCACACGGTGGGCTACGCGGTCCTCCTTCCCCGAGCTCTGGACCGGGGTGTCCCGGTCTTCACCCTGCGCTGCCATCCCCTGGAGCCGAACCCACCCTGGAGCCCGGAGGAGCTGCAGGAGGCCGCGGGCCGAGCCCTGCCGGGGGCCCAGGTGGTCCCCTACGATCCCCGGGCCCCCCACACCTTCTCCCCCACCTCCCACCGCCAGAATGGCCTGGACCTGGGGCGTCCCTCCCCGGAGGAGGCCCAGGCCATCCCCGAGCTGCAGCAGCGGATCTGGGGCAACCCGCCGGATCAGCTCTACCCCGTGGACATCCACAGCCAGGAGTTCCGTCTGGCCACCTCCCTGGTGGCCCGGGTGGAAGGGCGGCCCGTGGGCTTCCTCCTGGGCTTCTTCCGCTTCGACAGCCATCCCCTGCCCCCCTGCTGGGCCGCCCGGTTCCAGGCCCGCCTCCGGATCGAGTCCCAGACCCTGGGCGTCCTGCCCGCCTACCGGGGCCGGCACATTGGCTTCCACCTCAAACGCCTCCAGGCCCTCCAGGCCCAGGCGCAAGGGATCCATCTCGTCCATTGGACCGTGGACCCTCTCCTGTGGCCCAACGCGGTCCTCAACTTCGTCCGGCTCCGGGCCATCGCCACCGAGTTCCACCCGAACTACTACCCCCTGCACAACGCGCTGAACCGCGTGGCTCCCTCGCGCTTCCGTCTCACCTGGCTGGTGGCCACGGAACGGGTCCGGCGCGCGTGGGCCCAAACCGACTCCCAAGCTCCCGTGGACCTCTCCAGGGCCGCGGATGTGGTGTGGGTGAACAGGGGAGAGCGGCAGGCCCACCTGAGCGTGGACGCACCCCGGATCGCGGTGGAGATCCCCCGGGACTGGACCCGCATGCAACGGGAGGAGCCGGCCCGGGCCCGGCGGTGGCGCTCGGTGACCGACGCCCTGTTCCAACACTACCTGGGCACCGAGCCGGGACGGTACGTGGTCACCCAGGTGGGGGTGGCTGGGAAGCGTCGGGCCCTCATCGCCCGTCGGGTGGACGAAGGTCTGTTGGACGAACTGGCCCGCTGAGAGAGGCCCCTCCACGCCCCCCTGGGCCCGTGGGCCTCAACCCGAGACGGTCTTCTCGGCCACGAAACAGCCGGCGGTCTTCTCCACCCGGATCACCCCATCTCGGGCCCACACCTCCTGGAGCACCTCGGCCATGGCGGCCAGCAGGCGCGGCCGATGGCTGCCGTCCCCAGGCGGGTCTGCGATGCGGTCCACGGCCATGCTGGCATAGTAGGCCAGGGCTGCCTCCACCGTGGGGAACCGAAAGGCATCCGGGCGGACGTGCACCCGGGCGTTGGGAAAGACCGAACGGACCAGGGCGAGATGGTCCAGGGAAAAGCGCTCGGTGACGCTCCCTTCCAGGGGCCGGTATCCCAGGGAGCGGGCCACCTGGGCATGGAGCTCGTGCAGCCGCCGGAGGTGATCCCCCGCGTTGGTGGCCAGGACCACCCGACCGCCTGGCCGCAACACCCGCCACATCTCCTGCAGCGCGGCCCTCCGATCGGGCACGTGGTAGAGCATGTGGTTGGCCATCACCCGGTGAAAGGCCTCGTGGGCCCAGGGGAGCTGCTGGGCATCCCCTTGGACCACCCAGCCTCCCTGTCGGGCAACCTCTGCCACCATCCCCCAGGAGGGATCCAGGGCCACCACCTGGGCTCCCCGCGCGGCCACCAGGGGATGGTAGATGCCCGGTCCGCAGCCCACATCCCCGATCCGCTCCCCGGGTTGGGGATCCAGATGGTCCACCACCCATTCCAGGAAATCGTCCGGGCGTTCGCTGTAGCGGCGATGGGCTTCCTGGCGGATCCGCAGCCGGGCCGCGTCCCCGTACTGGTAGGCCAGGTAGCCCGGATCGGTGGAAAGGTCGTGTCCCATCAGGCCGTTCCGACCAGGCTGTGCAACGCCTCCAGCAGTCGGTCCGTGTGTTCCGGCCGCCCCACCGAGATGCGGATGCAGTTGTCCAGCCCGGGTTTATCGTAGTGGCGGACCAGGATCCCCATCTGCTCCAGGGCCTCCTTCAGGGCCCGGGCATCCCGGCCCACCACCCGACAGAGGATGAAGTTGGCCTGGGAGGGGACGGGCTTCAGGTAGGGGACGGAGAGCAGGTGGGTGAAGAGGCGTTGGCGCTCCCGGGTGATCCACCGGACCCGTTCCCGGAGACGCTCCGGGTGCTGGAGGCTGACCAGGCCGGCCACCATGGCGGCCACGTTCACGTTGTAGGGCTGTTTGAACTTCCAGAGATGGGGCATGAGCCAGGCCGGGAACACCCCGTATCCCAGACGCAGACCGGCCAGCCCCGCGGCCTTGCTGAAAGTGCGCAGCACACAGAGGTTCTCGTGTTCCGCCACCCAGGAGGCCCGGCTGGGATAGTCCGCGAACTCCACGTAGGCCTCGTCCAGGACCACCATCACCGGCAAGGCCAGTAGCCGTCGCAGATGGGTGTCCGGCAGCCAGGTGCCCGTGGGGTTGTTGGGCGAGGTGAGGAACAGGAGCTTGGGCCGCTGCCGGGCTCGGGCCCGGGCAAAGAGCTCCTCCACCCCGGCCACGTCCACGTGATAGTCCGGCAGCCGCCACACCTCCACGGCCTGGGCGCCCTGGAGCCGGGCGTCGAAGCGGTACATGCCAAAGGTGGGCGGACAGGTCACCACCCGGTCCTTGGGGCGCAGGAAGAGCCGGCACAGGAGGTCCAGCAGCTCGTCCGCGCCGTGGCCAGCCAGCACCTGCTCCGGGGCGACCCCCAGATCTTCCGCCAGGCTCTCCCGCAGCGCGGTCTGCTGGGGATCCGGGTAGATGTGGTAGTGGGGATAGTCGGCCAGGGCCTCCACCACCTGGGGAAGTGGCCCGTAGGGGTTCTCGTTCGCGTCCAACTTCACGATCTGCTGGGGGGGGATCCCCAGCCGCTGGCTCAGGACCTCGAAGGGCTGGATGGGCGTGTACTCCTCCAGGCCGGCCAGGTGGGGGTTCAGGAGATCGGCGGGGTGGAACATCACGCCTTCCCCCGGGGCTCCAGGCGACGGCGGACGGCCGCGGCATGGGCCGTGAGCCCCTCGGCCTGGGCCAGGCGCTCCGCGGCCGAGCCGATCCGATCCAGCGCGCCGGGCTTCAGGCCCACCACACTGATCAGCTTGACGAAGTCCCACACGTTCAACGGGCTGGCGAAGCGGGCCGTGCCGCCGGTGGGCATCACGTGGCTGGGGCCGGCCACATAGTCGCCCAGCACCTCGAAGCTCTCCTCGCCCAGGAAGACGCCCCCGGCATGGCGGACCCGGTCCAGCCAGTTCCAGGGATCGGCCACCAACAGGCACAGATGCTCCGGCGCATACTCGTTGGCCAGGTCGAAGGCCTGGGCCAGGTCCTGGGTGACCACCAGCCCGGAGGTCTGGCCGAAGGTCGCGGCCGCGATCTCCGCCCGTTCCAGGCCCTCCATCTGGCGGGCCACCGCGGCCTGGACCTGTTGTGCCAGCTCCCGGCTGGGGGTCAGCAGGATCGCGCTGGCCAACACGTCGTGCTCGGCCTGGGCCAGCAGGTCCGCGGCGGCCAGCTCCGGGTCTGCGTGCTCGTCCGCGATGACCACGGTCTCCGTGGGGCCGGGCAGGCCGTCGATCCCCACCAGGCCGAAGACCTGCCGCTTGGCCAAGGTGGTGAACAGGTTGCCCGGCCCGCAGATCTTGTCCACCCGAGGGATGCTCTCGGTGCCGAAGGCCAGCGCGGCGATGGCCTGGGCGCCCCCGGCCACGTACACCCGCTCCACACCCACCACCTGGGCGGCTGCCAGGGTGACTGGGTGGGGGCGGCCGGTGTCCGGCTGGGGCGGCGTGACCACCAGGACCTCCGAGACGCCGGCCACCTGGGCCGGGATGGCCGTCATGAGCAGGGTGCTGGGCAGGGGGGCCGTGCCGCCGGGAACGTAGATCCCCACCCGCTCCAGGGGACGCACCACCTGGCCCAGAGTGCCCTCCGGCCCGTTGTGGATCCAGCTCAGCGCGGGCTGGCGCCGGTGGAACGCCCGAACCCGGGCCGCAGCCACCTCCAGGGCATGGACCACCTCCGGGTCCACCCGGTCCCGGGCGGTCTGAAGTTCCCGGGAAGAGACCTGGAGGGAGACCTGTTCCACCCCATCCAGGCGGGCCGTCCACTCCTGGACCGCGGCATCGCCCCGGCAGCGCACATCCGCCAGGATCCGGCGCACGGCCTCCTCCGGGCCAATGCGCTGGCCGAAGAGCCGTTCGTTCGCGTCCAGCAGGCCCGGGGGCACCTGGAAGGCATCCCAGGGCCGACGACGCAGCACCGTGGAACGGGCGGTGGACAGATCCAGGATGGGGATGGCAGTTCCAGAGGCCATGGTGTCCCTCACTGGCGCAGCCGTTCGGCGTCGTCGATACGACCCAACACCACCAGGATGTCGTTCTCCTGGATACGGAAGTTCGCGCTGGGGCTGACCAACAGCTCGTCCCCCCGGCGGATGGCCACCACGGTGAGGCCGTACCGTTGGCGCAGGTTGGACTCGGCCAGGGTTCGACCCCACAGGCTGGGGGGTGCCAACAGCTCCACCACCCCCACCTCGCCGCTCACCTCCAGGTAGTCGATCAGGTGGCCTGCGGCCAGCCGACGTCCCAGCCGAATGCCGGCCTCGTGCTCCGGCAGGATGACCTCGTCCGCCCCCACCTTGAGCAGGATCTCCCGTTGGGTACGGGTGCGGGCCTTGGCGATCACCCGGTTCACGCCCAACTGGCGGAGCAGCACCGTGGCCAGGAGGTTGCTCTCGAAGTCCGTGCCGATACAGACCAGACCCGTGTCGAAGTTGTCCACCCCGGCCTGGCGCAGGGCCTCCAGGTTGGTGGCGTCCATCTGGACCACATGGGGGAGGATGGTGCTCAGGTACTGGACCCGCTCCTTGTCCGAATCGATGGCCAGCACGTTCCGCCCGTGTTCCACCAAGGTGGTGGCCACCGAGGTGCCGAAACGCCCCAGGCCGATGACCACGAACTCGTGTTCCTCCTGGCGAAAGGGGTCGAAACCGCTCTGGGGGCGGCCCCCGAGCCTCGGGGCCGCCTCCCCTGCCGAGGCGGTGGCCTGGGAGAGCTCCCGGGAGCCACGGGAGACCATGCCCCGGAACACAGACGAGAGGATGGAGATCATGGAGGTTCCTGACACGGGATCGGGACGGACGGCGCTCCGCCAGGGCCTGAACGGTACACGGTGCCCCCCATGATAGCCAATCCCCCAGGAAGGGGCAAGCCGTCGATCCTCCGGAGAGATCCGTTTTTCCCGATCCAGGGAACCCATACTATAATGGCCGGTTGATGGCCACCGAATACCGTTACTGTCCCCAGTGTGCCACCCCACTGGTCCACGAGATGCGCTTCGACCGGGTGCGTCCCGTGTGCCCCCGGTGTGGTTTCGTCCATTTCCAGGATCCCAAGGTCGCGGTCATCGGACTGGTGACCCACCGGGGCCGGGTCCTGCTGGTACGTCGAGCCGTGGACCCGGGGAGAGGCCAGTGGTCCCTGCCCGGGGGATACATGGACGCAGGGGAGATGCCCCACCAGGCCCTCCAGCGGGAGCTCCAGGAGGAGGTGAACCTGGAGGTCCAGGTCCAGGAGCTGTTGGGCATCTACCCCCTGATCGACTACACAGGAGAACGGGTGGGCATCGTGCTGGCCTTCCGTGCCCACCCCCAGGGCTCCACCCAACTCCTCCAGGGCACGGACGACGTGGATGCCGCGGGCTGGTTCGGCCCCCAGGAGCTGCCGGAGGCGCTGGCCTTCCAGTCCACCCGGGAGCTCCTGCGGAAGTGGGCACAGGGGGAACCCATGAGCCACAAGGAGTGAATCGGCATGTCCAGATCCCTGGCCGTTGTGGGCCCCCATGGGGCTCCGGAGAGTCCCTCCCAGGAGGGGGACGACCGGGACATCCAGACCCAGACGTTTCTCATCACCGGTGGCGCGGGCTTTCTGGGCATCAACCTGGCCCGCTATCTGTTGGCCCGGGGCCATCGGGTGGTGTCCCTGGACATCGCGCCCTTCGACTACCCGGAGAAGGACCGGGTGACGGTCCTCACCGGGGACATCCGGGACCGGACCGCGGTGGATCGGGCCATGGAGGGCGTCGATCAGGTGGTCCACACCGCGGCCGCGCTTCCCCTCTACCGGCCGGAGGACATCTACAGCACCGACATCGATGGCCTGCGGAACGTGCTGGAGGCCGCCTACCAACACGGCGTGGGACGCTTCATCCACATCTCCTCCACCGCGGTGTACGGCATCCCCGACCACCATCCTCTGAAGGAGGACGATCCCCTGGACGGGGTCGGCCCCTACGGCGAGGCCAAGGTGGCCGCGGAGCGCATCTGTGAGGAGTACCGGGCCAAGGGGATGATCGTGCCCATCATCCGCCCCAAGTCCTTTGTGGGGCCGGAGCGCCTGGGGGTCTTCGCCCTGCTCTACGACTGGGCCAAGGACGGCAAGCACTTCCCGGTGCTGGGCAGCGGCAACAACCGCTACCAGCTCCTGGATGTGGAGGACCTGTGCGAGGCCATCTACCTGACCGCGACCCTGGAGCCCGAACGGGTGAACGACACCTTCAACATCGGTGCCGCGGAGTTCGCCACCATGAAGGAGGACTACCAGGCCGTCCTGGACTACGCAGGCCATGGCCGGCGCATCATTCCCCTGCCCGCGGGGCCGGCCATCTGGCTCCTCCGCATCCTGGAGCGGATGGGTGTCTCGCCCCTGTACAAGTGGGTCTACGAGACCGCGGCCAAGGACTCCTTTGTCTCCATCGAGAAGGCCCAGCAGAAGCTGGGCTGGCAGCCCAGATACTCGAACCAGGAGGCCCTGATCCGGAATTTCCAGTGGTACCTGGACCACCTGGACCAGTTCCAGGGCAGGAGCGGGGTCTCCCATCGGGTGCCCTGGAAGCAGGGGATCCTGGCCGTGGCCAAGTGGTTCTTCTGAGAGGTACGAGGTCAGCCCTTCGGCCGGAACCGGTCCGGTTCCTGGAAGAACTCCAGGAGCTTGGCTCCCTTGGGCACTCGGGCGCTGTGGACCACGCCGCCCGGAATGTAGTAGGACTCCCCAGGCCGCTTCACGCTCACCTGGCCGGCCACGGTGAACTCCACCTGGCCCTCCAACACGGTGCCCCACTGGTCCTGGTGGCTGTGGGGTGGGATCTCCACGTCCTCCTCGGCCTGGAAGAAGACCACGAGACCATGGTCGGAGCGGAGCATCCAGCCCCGCAGGCCGGCCACGGGCAGCTCTGCCTCGGGCAGTTGGGTGATCATCGACGGGTACTCCACGGTCCACCTCCTCCTTGTCCGGGTCCTACTGGGCTTGGGGATCCTCACAGCTCCTTCACCAGCTCGTGCTGGCGATCGGTCACCAGGAAGTTCAGGGCCACCAGGATCCGGTTGAGCCGGCTGTCCGCGGGCTCGTTGACCAGCAACAGGTCCGCGTCCCGGTGGGTGAGCTGCAGCGCCTGGAGGATGGGCCGGCCCGCATCCAGGAGAGAGGCCGCCGGATCCACCGCGAGGTCCAGGATGTTCACCACCGTGCGCCGCTCCTCGGCCACCGGGTATCGACGGTACAGCGCGTAGGCCACGGGCAGCCCATCCCGAGCCAGAATCACCCGGGCCTCCATCAAGGGGGCATTGCGCAGCAGGTAGGCGGCCCGCCGCTGCCAGACCGGCGGCAGATCGTGCCAGCCGTGGTAGCGCCGGATGACCTCGGCCGGATCCGCGGGCTGGAGCTTCTCATAGGGAGCCGGCAACGCGCCCTGGCGGGCCGGCCGTTCCCAGATGAGCAGCTCCCGCCACTCCGTGTACCCCAGACGGCGATACATCCGTCGGGCCGCTTCGTTCCAGACCAACACCTCCAGCCGCAGACGGCTGGCTCCTCGGGCCGCGGCCCGCCCCTCGATGGCCGCCATGAGCCGGGAGCCCCACCCCTGCCCTCGATGAGGCGGCGCGACGGCCAGCCCTCCACACCAGGCCTCCTCGCCGTCCACGGCCAGCAGGGCCACGCCCACACCTCGCCACGTGCCCTGCTCTCGGGCCATCAGCACGGCGCAGTCGTCCAGAGCCATGCCGGAGCGCTCCAGGAAGCGGGCCATCTCCCCATCCGTGGCGAATCGGGCGCCATAGGGGTAGTCGGTGAACCCCCGGTTGAAACCCTCCCGAAGACGGGTCAGCCCCACCGCGGAGGCCAAGGCGATCTGCGGAGTGGTGGACATGGCGACGCTTCCATCCCCGAGGAACGAAGGGCCCACACAGGGGGCCATCCCGCTCCAGGAGATCGCTCAGGGATCCGGAACGTGCCGGGAGCCGAGCTGCTCGTCCACGGCCTGGGCCGGCTCTCCCCATATGTCCGGCGACACCTGGGCCTCGAACGCGGCCAGCTCGGCCAACAGCCGCTCCTTCACCGTCTCCTCCGCGCCACTGGCCCGGATCCCGTTGCGCGCGATCCGGACCAGGTCCTTCGGGCCATAGCCGAAGACATCGACCAACACCCGGTACTCCTGCTCCAGGCTCGTGTTGAACAGGGGTGGGTCGTCGCTGTTCACAGTGACCCAGAGCCCCATGCGGTCCAGGTGGGGAAAGGGGTGATGGGCCAGGCTGGGGTAGACGCCCAGGCGCACATTGCTGGTAGGACACAGCTCCAACGGGATCCGATGCTCCCGCAGATAGACCAGCAGGGTGGGATCTTCCATGGCCCGAACTCCGTGGCCGATCCGATCCGCGCCCAGGCCGTGGAGCGCGCCCCAGATGCTCTCAGGGCCCACGGTCTCGCCGGCGTGGGGCACGGAGAGGAGCCCGGCCTCCCGGGCCTCCCAGAAGGCATGGGCGAAGGGCTCTGGCGGCGCGCCCACCTCCGCGCCGCCCAGTCCCAACCCCACCACGCCGATCTCGCGTCCCAGGAGCGCGTGTTCCAGGGTCACGGTGGCCGCCTCTGGGTGGTAACGGCCTTCCTGGAAGGGGCTGTTGCGGATCACGTCGAAGACCCAGCGCATCTCCACGCCGAAGTCCCGCCGGGCCCATGCCTGCCCCTGTCGAAGCCCCTCCAGGATCTGGTCGATGGACAGTCCCTTGTCCCTCTGGAGGTGGGTATGGGTGTAGGTGGTGACCGTGAGCTCCCGGTAGCGGATGTTCTGCCGGGCCATCTCCTCGCCACAGCGGTAGACCACGGTGGCGAAGTCGTCCGGGGTGCGGAGGAAGGCCTGGAGGGTGAGATAGATGCGGACGAAATGGTCGAAATCCCGGTAGACAAACCAGCGGCGGAGGCTGGCCACGTCCTCCCCGGGCAGCCGGTGGAGCATCCGATGGCGGCGGGCCAGCTCCAGCACCGTCTCCGGGCCGATGGTCCCCTCCAGGTGGACGTGGATCTCGGCCTTGGGCAGCCGGTGGATGAAATCGTGGATCTCCATGGCCGATGGCAGATCTCGTCAGGTGCCGATGTCTCCCCCGGGCCGCGGGGCTTCCAGCCCCGAGAGAGGAGGAGGTCGCGAGAGGGCCCAACCCCCAGGTGTGGGCTGGCCTGTGGTAAGATACAGCCATGGGGAAGTTTATAGCACGAAGCGCATCCGAGGTCAATCCGATCCCCCCACCCACCGCCGCCCCGGTGGAGCTGCCTGCTCCCCCCTGGGCCCAGGTGGATCCCCTGCAACGGGTGCGGGCCTGGCTGTATCGTGGACTGGTCCTCCTGGCCGTGGCCCTCCTGGGGGGCCGGGCAGGGCCGGATGCCCGGGATCTCCAGCTCATGGCCATCCGGAGCCTGGTGACGGGCTGGGAGTTCAGCATCCTGGCCTGGGAGATCCGGGCCCTGGGAGAGCACGGCCGCCGTCTGGTGGCCCCCCCTACCCCTCCCACGGAACCCCAGGCGGCCCGGGCCCTGGTGCGGGCCTACCTGGATCGGGCTCGACAGCTGGGCGAGGCCGAACACGCCCTGAACGTGTGGCTGAGCGAGCACCCCAACGACGTGGAGAGCCCAGAGGCCGTCCGGCTGCGGGCCCGCCTGGCCGCTCTCCGGGCGGAACAGGCCCGAGCCCGCCCCACCGTGGAGGTCATCCTGGCCGACCAGGTGGCTGCCGAGCTCCGGGCCGCGGGCTTTGGCGTGGGCGGCTGGGTGCTCCCCCCGGTCCTCTTCACCTTCGCGGAGCCTCCCCAGAAGCTCACCATCAGCCCCCGATCCCGGATCGAGGCCCTCCACAGCCAGCTCCTGGACCGCGAACTGGATCCCGCCCAGGCCACCGTGGTGGAACGGACCATCCTGGAGCGGACCGACCTCAGCGCGTACATCGCGGGCATCGGGGGGCTGGGCACCTGGCCCACCATGGTGATCGATCGGGCACCCCTGCCCTGGGTCCTGAGCACCGTGGCCCACGAGTGGGTCCACAACTACCTCCTCCTCTTCCCCCTGGGCCTCCGGTACGGGCGCAGCCCCGAGCTGACCACCCTGAACGAGACCGTGGCCGAGATCGTGGGCGACGAGATCGGCCGCCGGGTCCTCCTGCGCCACTACCCCGAGCTCTATCCCGTGGAGCCTGCCCCCATCTCCGGGGAAGGGCAGGCCGCGGACAGGCCGTCCGATCCGCCGGCCTTCGACTTCACACAGGAGATGCGGGAGACCCGGCTCCAGGTCGATCGGCTCCTGGCTGCCGGCCTGGTGGAGACCGCAGAGGCCTACATGGAGGCCCGTCGCCGTCGCTTTGTGGCCCATGGCTATCCCTTGCGGGTGCTGAACCAGGCCTATTTCGCGTTCCACGGCAACTACGCCACCGGGCCGGCCAGCACCAGCCCCATCGGCCCCAAGCTCCAGGAGCTGCGGGAGCGGACCGGCGACCTGCGCACCTTCCTCCATACCGTCCGCTGGTTCACAGACCCCACGGATCTGGACCGGGCTCTCCAGCGCTACTCCCCGCCCCCGCCCACACCGCTGCCCACGCGATAGCCCCCATGGACTTCGACTTCGACGTGGTGCCCGCGACCTTCGTGGAACGCCCCAACCGCTTCCTGGTCCGAGCCCAGCGCGTGGACACCGGCGAACGGGTGGAGGCCCATTGCCCCAACCCAGGTCGCATGCGGGAGCTCCTGGTGCCCGGCGCCACCCTCTACCTGAGCCTGGAGACGGGGCCGGGCCGCCGTACCCCCTACACCCTGCGTTTCGCGGTCCATCCGGAGAGCGGACAGCTGGTCAGCCTGACCACCCAACTGCCCAACGGCCTCTTCCGCGAGGCCCTGGAGATGGGCCTCCTGCCCCCCCTGTCCGGCTACACCGAGATCGCGGCAGAGGTGCCCCTGCCCCTCCAGAGCGGCACCGTCAGCTCCCGCATCGACTTCCGCCTCACCTCGGCCCAGGACCCCACCCGGCCGCCCTGCTGGGTGGAGACCAAGTCCGTCACCCTGGTGGAGGAGGGCGTGGGCCTCTTCCCCGACGCGCCCACCGAACGGGGGCGTCGCCACGTGGAGGAGTTGGCCCAGGTGGTGGAGCGGGGCCACCGGGCCGCGGTGGTCTTCGTGGTCCAGCGCCCAGACGCCCACCGGGTCCGCCCCCACTGGGAGACGGACCCCCGTTTCGCCCAGACCCTGGTGGACGCGGTCCAGGCCGGGGTGGAGACCTACGCCTTCACCTGTCGGGTCACCCTGGGCTGGGTCCGCCCGGAACGGGCCATCCCCGTGGGCCTGACCCCCTGAGCGAAAACCGTCCAGATGGCCAGGTGGAACTCTCCCCGGCTGTCGAGCGCGCTCCTGGAAAGCCCCCGCCTACAATAGAGGTGCTGTACCCTCGGACCCAGCACGGATCCCGGGGCTGTGTCCCGTGCCTCGACCCCCGAAGGAGAGAGGGCCATGCCACGTCCACAGGTCACCATCGACGGCAACGAGGCCGCCGCGTACGTCGCCTACAAGACCAACGAGGTCATCGCGATCTACCCCATCACCCCGGCCTCGCCCATGGGGGAGCTGGCCGATGCGTGGAGCGCCCAGGGCGTGCCGAACATCTGGGGCACCGTCCCTCGAGTGGTCGAGATGCAATCGGAGGGCGGCGCGGCCGGAGCGGTCCACGGCGCGCTGCAGACCGGCGCCCTGAGCACCACCTTCACCGCCAGCCAGGGCCTGCTGCTCATGATCCCCAACATGTACAAGATCGCAGGGGAGCTGACCAGCACGGTCTTCCACATCGCGGCCCGCTCCGTGGCCACCCATGCCCTGTCCATCTTCGGCGACCACAGCGACGTGATGGCGGCCCGGACCACCGGATGGGCCATGCTCTTCTCCAACTCGGTCCAGGAGGCCCAGGACTTCGCGCTCATCGCCCAGGCCGCGACCCTGGAGAGCCGGGTGCCCTTCCTCCATGTCTTCGACGGTTTCCGCACCTCCCACGAGGTCAACAAGATCGAGCGGGTGACCGACGAGGACATCCGGGCCCTGATCGACGACGAGCTGGTCCGGGCCCACCGGGAACGGGCCCTCTCGCCGGACCGGCCCTTCATCCGGGGCACGGCCCAGAACCCGGATGTCTTCTTCCAGTCCCGAGAGGCGGCCAACCCCTTCTACCTGGCCACCCCCCAGATCGTGCAGCGGGCCATGGACCGGTTCGGCGAGCTCACCGGCCGTCGCTACCGCCTCTTCGAGTACGTGGGCGCGCCGGACGCGGAGCGGGTCCTCGTCCTCATGGGCTCCGGCGCAGAGGCCGCGGAGGAGACGGTCCACTACCTCCTGGAGCGGGGCGAGAAGGTGGGCCTGCTGAAGGTCCGGCTCTTCCGTCCCTTCTCCGTCCAGGATTTCGTGGCGGCCCTGCCGGCCACGGTCCGGGTCCTCGGCGCGCTGGACCGGACCAAGGAGCCCGGGAGCGCGGGGGAGCCCCTCTACCTGGACACGGTGACGGCCATCGCGGAGGCCTGGGAGCGGAGCACCCCGGCCCCTCGGGTGGTGGGCGGCCGCTACGGCCTGGCCTCCAAGGAGTTCAACCCGGCCATGATCGTGGGGGTCTTCCAGGAGCTGGCCCGGGAACAGCCCCGCCAGCACTTCACCGTGGGCATCACCGACGACGTCACCCACAGCCACGTCGAGTACGATCCGGACCTGGACATCGAGCCCCCGGACGTGGTGCGGGCCGTCTTCTGGGGGCTGGGCTCCGACGGCACGGTGAGCGCGAACAAGAACTCCATCAAGATCATCGGGGAGGAGACGGACAACTACGCCCAGGGCTACTTCGTCTACGACTCCAAGAAGGCCGGGGCCCGGACCATCTCCCACCTGCGCTTCGGTCCCCGGCCCATCCACAGCACCTACCTGATCCGCCGGGCCAACTTCGTGGCCTGCCACCAGTTCGGTTTCCTGAGCCGGGTGGACGTGCTGGAGATGGCCCAGGAAGGGGCCACCTTCCTGCTCAACGCGCCCTTCGGCCCAGAGGAGGTCTGGGATCAGCTTCCCCGGGAGGTCCAACAGCAGATCCTCGACAAAAAGCTCCAGTTCTACGTCATCGACGCCTATCGGCTGGCCAAGGAGCTGGGGCTGGGCGTGCGGATCAACACCATCATGCAGACCGCGTTCTTCGCCATCAGTGGGGTGCTGCCCACAGACGAGGCCATCGTCCGCATCAAGGAGGCCATCCGCAAGAGCTACGGCAAGCGGGGCGAGATCGTGGTCCGGAAGAACTTCGCCGCGGTGGACGCCGCGCTGGAGCACCTCCACCGGGTGCCGGTGCCCGACCGGGTGACCGGCACCCGGGCTCGGGTGCCGGCGGTGCCGCCGGAGGCCCCGGAGTTCGTCCAGGAGGTCCTGGCGCCCATGATCGCGGGCCAGGGCGACGGGCTGCCGGTGAGCATGCTGCCGGTGGACGGCACCTACCCCAGCGGCACCACCAAGTGGGAGAAACGCAACATCGCCCTGGAGGTCCCGGTCTGGGATCCCCAGGTGTGCATCCAGTGCGGCAAGTGTGTGCTGGTCTGTCCCCACGCGGTCATCCGGGCCAAGGTGGTCCACGAGAGGGACCTGGCCGACGCGCCCGAGGGCTTCCTCTACACTGCCGCCCGCTGGAAGGGCATGGAGGGCTTCCAGTACACCCTCCAGGTGGCCGTGGAGGACTGCACCGGATGCTCCCTGTGCGTGGAGGTCTGCCCGGCCAAGAACAAGGAGCGGGCCGGCCGCAAGGCCATCAACATGGAGCCCCAGCTTCCCCTCCGGGAACAGGGCCGCATCCACTGGGACTACTTCCTGGGGCTGCCGGAATACCCCCGGGACGGCCAGGGCCGGGTGGTCTACGCCACCGGCAACGGCCGGGTGACCGTGGAGTCGCCCCCGGTGGCCTATCCGAAGCTCCAGTTCACCCACGTCAAGGACATCCAGCTCCTGGAGCCCCTCTTCGAGTTCTCCGGGGCCTGTGCCGGCTGCGGAGAGACCCCTTACCTGAAACTCCTCAGCCAGCTCTTCGGCGACCGAGCTCTCATCGCCAACGCCACCGGCTGCTCCAGCATCTACGGCGGCAACCTGCCCACCACGCCCTGGACCCACAACCGGGAGGGTCGGGGGCCGGCCTGGAGCAACTCCCTCTTCGAGGACAACGCGGAGTTCGGCCTGGGCTTCCGGCTGACCCTGGACAAGCAGATCGAGTACGCCCGGGAGCTGGTGGAGCGCCTCCGCCCCTACATCGGCCCGGAGCTGGCCGACGCCCTGCTCCACGCAGACCAATCCACGGAGGCCGGTGTCCACGCCCAGCGGGACCGGGTGGCCGAGCTCAAGTCCACCCTCCAGGGGCTGCTGGCCCTGGACCCGTCGCCCCACAGCCCCGAGGTGGAGGCCGCGGCCAAGGACCTACTGAGCCTGGCCGACGTGCTGGTGAGGCGGTCCGTCTGGATCGTGGGCGGCGACGGCTGGGCCTACGACATCGGCTACGGAGGCCTGGACCATGTGCTGGCCAGCGGGCGCAACGTGAACATCCTGGTGATGGACACCGAAGTCTACTCCAACACCGGCGGCCAGTCGTCCAAGGCCACGCCCTTGGGCGCGGTAGCCAAGTTCGCGGCCGGCGGCAAGGCCACTCCCAAGAAGGACCTGGGCATGATGGCCATGGCCTACGGCAACGTCTACGTGGCCCAGGTGGCCATGGGTGCCAACGACGCCCACACCGTCAAGGCCTTCCTGGAGGCAGAGAGCTACGACGGCCCCTCCATCATCATCGCCTACAGCCACTGCATCGCCCACGGCATCGACATGGCCAAGGGAATGGAGCAGCAGAAGCTGGCCACGGAGTCCGGATACTGGCCCCTCTACCGGTACGACCCCCGGCGCAAGGCCCAGGGCAAGAACCCCCTGCAGCTCGACTCCCGAGCGCCTCGGATCCCCTTGGAGACCTACGTCTACAACGAGAACCGCTACCGCATCCTGCGCATGGCCAACCCCGAGGAGGCGGAGCGGCTCCTGGCCGAGGCCCAACAGGCGGTGCTGGAGCGGTGGCAGCGGCTGCAGGAGCTGTCCCGGATGGAGGCCCAGCAGGCCGAACGGGCCAAGGCCCTGGCGTGACCCCGGTTCGGGGCCGGGGGTGGGGCCCGGCCCCGAACGGCCGCCCACCTTCCCGCTGCCCGAGAACCCCGGCCGTCATCCCGTCATCCCCGGCGCCCTCAGCGAAGGAGGCAGTCCATGGACCTGTCCACCACCTACCTGGGACTGAAGCTGGCCCATCCCATCGTGCCCTCCGCGTCCCCCCTCTCCAGCACCCTGAGCGGGATCCGCCGGCTGGAGGACGCGGGCGCGGCCGCGGTGGTGATGTACAGCCTCTTCGAGGAACAGATCACCCAGGAGAGCCACTACCTGGACCACTACCTGACCTACGGCGCGGAGAGCTACGCGGAGGCCCTGAGCTACTTCCCCGACCTGGAACACTACAACGTGGGCCCCGACGAGTACCTGGACCTGATCTGGCGGGCCAAACAGTCGGTGGACATCCCCATCATCGGCAGCCTGAACGGCGTCTCCACCGGCGGGTGGATCGAGTACGCCCGGAAGATCGAGGAGGCCGGCGCGGACGCCCTGGAGCTCAACATCTACTACATTCCCACGGACCCAGACCTCACCGGCGCGGAGGTGGAACAGATGGCCGTGGACGTGGTCCACGACGTGGCCCGGTCCCTCTCCATCCCCGTGGCGGTGAAGCTGAGCCCCTTCTACAGCTCCCTGCCCAACCTGGCCGCCCGGCTGGCCCACGCCGGCGCGCAGGCTCTGGTCCTCTTCAACCGCTTCTACCAGCCGGACTTCGACCTGGAGACCCTGGAGGTGGTGCCCCGGCTGGTGCTGAGCAACTCCCACGAACTCCGTCTCCCCCTGCGCTGGGTGGCCATCCTCTACGGCCAGGTGCCCGTGGACTTCGCCATCACCAGCGGCGTCCACACCCACGAGGATGTGCTCAAGGCCATCATGGCCGGCGCCCACGTGGCCATGATGGCCTCCGCGCTGTTGCACCACGGCGTGGAGCGGATCCAGGCCGTCCTCCAGGAGATGCGGCAGTGGATGGAGGAACGGGAGTACGAGTCGGTGGCCCAGATGCGGGGCAGCCTGAGCCAGCTCCACTGCTCCGAGCCGGCCGCGTTCGAGCGGGCCAACTACATGAAGGTGCTCCAGAGCTGGCGGGTGGACCCCACAGGCGTGCTGTTGGGCTAGCCGCCAGGAGGACAGGCGGTGGGGCTGCCCCCTAGCCCACCGGATACGCGGCCACGGCCGCGCTGCGGGTCCGGCCCCCATCCGAGTAGACCACCAACCAGGAGGGCACCCAGGCCAGCGCGGCCATCTCCACGTCCACGTCTGCCCGGCGGGGCTTGAGCTCCACCACGTCCAGCTCGTCCAGGGCCTCGGCCCACTTCCGGGTGATCTCCCGGGCCGCCTCCTCCAGCTCGGCCTCCAGGGCCGCGATCTCCTGGCGCAGGTCCTCGATCTCGGCCCGGGTCCGCTCGATCTCCATCCGGGCCCGGGTGGCCATCCGCCGCTTGCTGGCCGCGGTGGAGAGCGCCCGGGTGCTCCGTCGCCCCAGGAAGAAGCCCAACACCGACTCGCCGATGGAGATCCACTGCTGTTGCCGGCGGGCCTCGTACTCGGCCTCGTCCAGGGCCAGCTCGCGCTGGTAGCGTTCCAGCCGATCCCGGAGGCGCTCCAGCCGGCGCCGGTACTTCCGCCGCAGCCGCTCCACCTCCTGGTCCCGCCGCTCCCGGGCCGCCTCCTGCAGCCGGATCCGAAAGGCCCGATCGCTCTCCTCAGGCCGCTGGACCTGCTTCAGGGTCGGGTGGGCCTTCAGCGGCAGCCGCCGGTTGTAGTAGAGCCAGTCCGACAGATCCCGGGCCACCCGCCGGAGCTCCCGGACCGTGTTGACCGCCGAGGGCACGGGCGCGAAGAAGGGCCCTTGCTCCGGCGCCACCCGAGCCGGGCCGCGCTCCAGCTCCTCCACGGAGACGGCCAGGAACTCTGCCTCCTCCCAGTCGACGGCCACCACCCCCTCCTGGACCGGCGCCAGGAGCACCAGATCCTCCTGGGCATCGATCTTCCGGCGGCGATCCAGGAAGCGGACCGTGGCCACCCCCAGGACGGCCGGCTCGTAGATGAGCTGGATCCGGGCCGCTTCCACCTCCTGGCCCACCTGGTCGGCCACCCAGTCCACCGCCTCCTCCTCGTCCAGGGCCACCGGCAGGTAGACCACGGGCACCGAGGGGGCCAGGGCAGGCGGATCCGGGGAGAAACCCTCGGGAGGCGCGGGCATGGCGGGGCCTGCTGTCGGGTCCTGGGAAGGGGGCCGCCCTGCCGGGGCTTCGGTCTCCCGGACGGAAGGTCCGGGGGGCCTTGGCGCGGAGGCCGCCTGTTGCCGACGCCAGGCCTCCTTTCTCGGCCCCATGAGCTGGGCCACCTGGGGACGGGTCAAGGGGCCCCGAAGATAGCTCATGGCCCAGCGGGTGTGGAAGACCACCGGTCCTTCCTCGTGGACGTTGTGCATGAGGAAGACCCGGCTGCGCAGGCCCCCGATGATCGCGTCGTAGTCCAGGGCCTCCGGAAGTTGGCCGGCCTCGGCCAGCGCCCCTTTCAGCCCTTCCAGGACCCGATCCTTGTCCCGTTCCGCCTGGAGCTTGCCGATGAACCAGGTGCCCGCGTTGGTGAGCCCCTTGTAGTCGATGTCCACTGGGTTCTGGGTCACCAGGACGACCCCCAGGCCAAAGGCCCGGGCCTGCTTGAGCAGGGTCAGGAGCGGTCGCTTGGAGGGCGGTTCCTGGACCGGCGGGAAGAAGCCGAAGACCTCGTCGAAGTAGAGCAGGGCCCGGAGACTGGTGGTGCCGGTCTGGGCCCGGACCCAGGTGACCAAGGCCTCCAGCAACAGGGTGACGAAGAACATCCGCTCCGCGTCGCTCAGGTGGGCGATGTAGAAGATGCTGTGGCGGGGCCGCCCCTCCGGGGTGAAGTAGAGCCGGTCGATGTCCAGGGGTTCGCCGGTGAGCCAGTTCTGGAAGCTGGGCGCGGCCACCAGGGCGTTGAAGCGCATGGCCAGGTCGAAGCGCTCCTTCTGGGGGTAGAAGGTGTCCACGTCGAAGACCCCCAGCCGCCGGACCGGGGGATCCTGGATGGCCAGGATGAGCTTGGCCAGGTCCACGTCCTCCCCCCGCCGCCAGAAGTGCTCGAAGAGGTTGGCCATCAGGACCGCTTCCCGGCTGCGGATGGGGTCCGCGTCGATGCCGGCCAGGCCCAGCAGAGCCAGGGTGGTGCCGGTGATCCGCTCCCGGAGGACCTCGGCATGGGCCTCAAAGTCCAGGGGCGGAGCGGCCAGGCTGCCCAGGATGTTGATGGGGATGCCTGCATCCGAGCCAGGGGTGTAGATGGTGTAGTCCACCGACTCCCGGACCAGGCGGATCCGGTCGGGGGCCTGGCCCCAGTCGGCCAGCCCCCGGCGCCAGGTCTGGGCGATCTGGGCCGCGTACTCCGCCACGGTCAGCCCCTTGCGCCGGGCATCGTCCACGTTCACCCAGGGGCGAAAGTCCTCCGGCCGCAGCTCGGGAAACTGGAGGAGCAGGTTGGTCATGTCCCCCTTGGGGTCCACGATCAGGGCCGGGACCTGGTCGATGGCGGCCTCCTCCAGCAGATCGATGCAGAGGCCTGTCTTCCCACTGCCGGTCATGCCCACACAGACCGCGTGGGTGGTCAGGTCCCGGGCATCGTACATCAGGGGGCGGGGCAGCCGCTCCCCGCGCGGGAGATCGTACTCCGCCCCCAGGTAGAAGGCTCCCAGACGTTCCGGTGGCGCTTGCATGGCGATGGACCTCCTCGGGTGTGCAGGACGGGGATCGGCGACGGGCCGGTGGGCCAGGCCCTCCCCGTCCCCATGGGCCGCAGGAGACGGCCAGGGCCCCGGCCTGGCGGGCCCTCAGCGGATCACCTCTACCCCGCCCATGTAGGGGCGCAGGACCTCCGGCACCACCACGGAGCCATCGGCCTGTTGGTAGTTCTCCAACACCGCGATGATCATCCGAGGCAGGGCCAGGCCCGAGCCGTTGAGGGTGTAGACGTACTCCGGGCGGGCACCCTCCCCGGGCCGGTAGCGGATGTTGGCCCGGCGGGCCTGGAAATCTCGGAAGAGGGAGCAGGAGCTCACCTCCAGCCATTCCTGGCAGCCGGGAGCCCAGACCTCGATGTCGTACTTCTTGGCCGCGACAAAGGAGAGATCGCCGGTGGCGATCTCCACCCGACGGTAGGGAAGCTCCAGCCGCTCCACCAGCTCCTCCGCGTTCCGGGTGAGGGATTCCAACTCCTCCCGGCCGGTGTGGGGCTCCACGAACTTGACCATCTCCACCTTCTCGAACTGGTGGACCCGCTTGATGCCCCGGACGTCCTTGCCCGCGGAGACCTTTTCCCGGCGGAAGCAGGGGGTGGCCGCCACATAGTAGCGGGGCAGGGTGCCCGGCTCCAGGATCTCCTCCCGGTGGAGGTTGGTCACCGGCACCTCGGCCGTGGGGATGAGCCAGTAGTCCTCCTCCGCATCCCGGTAGAGGGTGTCCGCGAACTTGGGCAGGTTGCCGGTGCCCACCATGCAGTGGGTGCGCACCATGAAGGGCGGATAGACCTCGATGTAGCCGTGCTCGTGGATGTGGACGTCCAGGAACCAGTTGATCAGGGCCCGCTGGAGCCGGGCACCCGCGCCCTTCAACACGTAGAAACGGCTGCCCGCGATCTTCACCCCTCGTTCGAAGTCGATGATGTCCAGGGCCTCCGCCAGCTCCCAGTGGGGCCTGGGCGGGAAGTCGAAGGCCCGGGGCTCGCCCCACTCCTTCACCACCACGTTGCCCGCCTCGTCGGGGGCCACGGGCACGTCCGGCTCCGGGATGTTGGGGATGCGGAGCATGGCCTCGTGGAAGGCCTCCTCCACCCGCCGGAGCTCCTCCTCCAACTGGGCGATCTGGTCGCCGATCTCCCGCATGCGCTCCTTCAGTGCGCTGGCCTCCTCGGCCCGGCCCTCCCGGTAGAGCTCGCCGATGCGCTTGGAGCCCGTGTTCCGCTCCGCGCGCAGGGCCTCCACCTGGGCCAGGAGCTTCCGGCGCTGTTCGTCCAGCTCCAGGGCCCGCTCCCAGGGCGCGTCCTCCGCGTAGAGCCGGCGCATGGCCTCGGCCAGGGCCTCTCGGTTCTCACGCATCCAGCGGATGTCCAGCATGGCTGCCTCCCTTCCACACTGTGGGTCCAGAGTCCATCGGTGTCGGAGCGCTCATCGCCAGGACACTCCAACGATCGTGTCCCATACCTTCCACCGTCCCATATCCACCCACGATCCCATATCCACCAACGAAAAGGCCCCCTCGTCGGTCCAGGACGAGAGGGCCCGTGGTGCCACCTGGCTTCGCGAACCCCGGGGATGGGCGGGGTCCGCCTCGTGGGCCGATAACGGGGCCAGACGCCCGGCCATTTCCTGCCGGGAGCTCCGGAGGGGCTATCCTGGGCCATCCCCTGTTGCCTCGCACCCACCGGCAACTCTCTGGAGGGGAACCGACCCAGGACATGGCCTCCCTCATCGCCGATGGCGATATCCGCCATGTACAAGGTCCTTGGTGGACCGGAGTGTAGCACATCGATCTGGCCCTTGTCAATTCGGGCGGTATTCGGCCATGTCGGCGTTGTGGGCGGCGGATCCCAGGGCCGAGGATATCCGGGGGCCCGTCCGTGGGCGAAAGCGAGGACGGTCGACGGGGGCCTGGATGGCCCCAGGGGATGGGCTCACCCGCCGTATGCCCGGCGAACTTCCTGGCCGATGATCCGGAAGCCCTCCCGCACCACCTCTGGGTCCGCGGCGTAGCTGACCCGGATGCACTCCTGCTTGTGGCGCCACTCCTCGGCCAGGCCGGGGAAGAAGTGCTGGCCCGGCACCACCACCACGCCCTGTTCCTTGAGCCGCTGGTACAGCTCCTGGGCGGTGATGGGCAGGTTCCGGAACCAGAGCCAGACGAAGAAGGCCCCCTCGGGGCGGTGGACATGGTAGTCCGTGCCGGCCAGGCTCTGGTGGATGCATGCCAGGGCGTGCTCGGCCTTGGCCCGGTAGTGGGGGCGGATGACCTCGCGACACAGGCGGAGGACCTCCCGGCTCCGCACCAGCTCCAGGGTCAGGGCTGGGCCGAAGTTGCCCGGGGCCAGGCTCAGGATGGCGTTCATCGCGGCCACGGCCCGGACGATCTCCGGCCGGGCCACCACGATGCCCGTCCGCACCCCGGGCATGCCCAGCTTGGAGAGGCTCATGGTGAGGACCATGTGGGGGGCCCAGGGAAGCCCCGGATCCGTGTAGATGATCTCCGGGAAAGGCGCGCCGTAGGCGTTGTCCACGATGAGGGGGATCCCATGGTGCCGGGCCAGATGGCTGAGCTGGCTCAGCTCCTCCTGGGTGAGGACGTTCCCGGTGGGGTTCGTGGGCCGAGACACACAGATGGCCCCGATCTCCTCCGTCACCTGCAGGCGCTCGAAGTCCACGTGGTACTTGAACTGGCGCTCCGGCAGGTGTTCGATCTGGGGCCGGTGGGAGACGAAGATCTCGGGCTCGATGCCCACATCCGCGTAGCCGATGTACTCCGGCGCCAGGGGCAGGAGGATCCGACGGGACACGCCGTCTGGGCCGGTGCCCGCGAAGAGGTTGAAGAGGTAGAAGAACGCGGTCTGGCTGCTGTTGGTGAGCGCGATGTGCTCGGGACCTACATCCCAGCCACACTCCTCCCGGAAGAGGCGGGCCAGGGCCTCCCGATAGGAGGCGTCCCCCTCCGGCCCGCTGTAGTAGCCCACCATCCGCTCGAACGCGCTGTCGCTGTCCAACACCCGTTCCATGGCCTGGCGCAGGACCGCATGGACCTGGGGGATCTGGGCCGGGTTGCCGCCCCCCAACATGCGCACGCCCGGGATCTGGGCCGCCTGGCCCAGATCGTCCATGAGCTGGAGAATGCCCGAGTGGCCCAGGAACTTGGCACCGAAGCGGGATACATCCATGGTTCGGAGATCCACGGTTCCGAGATCGACGAGAGCGAATCGATGGAGGCAGGCTCCTCGGATGGCAACACGAGGGCGCCCATGGGGCTCCGGTTTCGGAGAACGGGGGGGCTCGGCCCCTGCCCGGCCCTAACATATCGCCCCCCTGGACGGCCGCCGGATATTGTACCACAGGGGCTGGGGGAGGCGCATACAGCCCGACCGCGCAACGCGCAGGCCCTCATCCCCCAGACCCCATCACGGTGACGGTTCCCTTGCCATGGCGCAGCGGAGCTGCCCAGACCTGCGCAAGAGGCTATCGGCTCACCTCCGCGATGGCGTCCCCCAGGATCTGGACCATCCGATCCACCTCCTCCTCGCGGATGACATAGGGCGGAGCCATCTCCAGGATGTCGCCCACCGCCCGCAGGAGGAGGCCGCGCTCCTGGCAGGCCCGTTGGACCTTGGCCCCCAGGTTGGCTGGGGCCTTGCTCTCCCGGTCGGCCACCAGCTCCACCGCGGCCATGAGCCCCAGGCCCCGGACCTCGCCCACGCAGTCGAACTCGTAGAGGCCCTGCAGGCCATCCAGCAGGCGCCTGCCCAGGGCCGCGGCCCGTTCCACCAGCCCCTCCCGCTCCAGGATCTCCAGGTTCTTCAGGGCCACCGCACAGCAGGTGGGATGGCCCGAGTAGGTGAAGGCATGCATCCACGTCTCCTCCTGGGGCGCGCTGCGGATGGCGTCGTGGATCTCGTCCGAGATCTGGATGCCGCCCAGGGGAAGGTAGCCGCTGGTGATGCCCTTGGCAAAGGACAGGATGTCCGGCTGGACGCCCCAGTGGTGGAGCCCAAACCACTTGCCGGTCCGGCCGAAGCCGGTGATCACCTCGTCCGCGATGAGGAGGACCTGGTGCCGATCGCAGATGGCCCGCAGATGGGGGAAATAGTCGTCCGGGGGCACGATGACGCCCCCCGCGCCCTGCACCGGCTCCGCGATGACCGCGGCCACCGTGTCCGGCCCCTCCCGCAGGATGGCCTCCTCCACGGCCCGAGCGGCGGCCTGGCCCACGGTCTCCCCGGGCTTCACCTCGCCCTGGAACCGGTAGGGATAGGGTGCGGGCACATGGACAAAGCCCGGCACCCGGGGCTCGAACATCTTCCAGAAGGCCGGGAGGCCGGTGGCGCTCATGGCCGCCAGGGTCACCCCGTGATAGGCCCGTTCTCGGGCGATGATCTTGTACTTTCCCGGCTTGCCCTTCCGCTTCCAGTAGTAGCGAGCCGTCTTGAACGCGCTCTCGTTGGCCTCCGCGCCGCCGGAGGTGAAGAAGGTGGTGTGGAGGTTCGGGTAGGCGAAGCCCGCCAGCCTGGCGGCCAGCTCGATGGCCGGCAGGTTGCTGGCCCCCACGTAGTTGGACGCGTAGGCCAGCCGGGCCATCTGGGTCCGGGCCGCCTCGGCCAGCTCCTGGTTGCCGTGGCCCACCAGCACGTTCCACAGGCCGGCCAGGCCATCGATGTACTCCCGGCCCTCCACATCCCGAAGCCACACCCCGTGCCCAGACTCGAAGATGCGCGCGTCGGCGTGGGCCGAGGGATGGTGGAGGGGATGGAGCAGGTGTTCGTGATCGCGCTGCAGCAGGGTGGCGTAGGTGCTCATGAGCTCCTCTCTCCTGTCGGAGGTGGGGCGGATCCCAGGCAGATGCCGAGGGGTCAGCCCCCCTTTTGGGTCGCCATCGCGTCCATGAACGCGATGCTGGTCCGGATGCCCCGATAGAAGTTGGGCAGGTGGAACCTCTCGTTGGGGGCGTGGAGATTGTCGTCGGGCAGGCCAAAGCCCATGAGGACGATGGGCACTTCCAGGACCTGCTGGAACACGGCTGCCACCGGGATGGAGCCCCCTTCTCGGCTGAAGAGGGGGGAAACGCCGAAGCCCTGGACATAGGCCTGGGCCGCGGCCTGGACGGCCGGGCTGTCCAAGGGCACCAGGACGGCCGGCGCTCCACCCCAGGAGGTCACCTCCACCTGCACCGTGGGCGGTGCCAAGGCCTGCAGGTGGTCCTGGATGAGCCGGCCGATCTCCTCCGGATCCTGGTCCGGCACCAGACGGCAGGAGAGCTTGGCATGGGCCTCCGCGGGGATCACGGTCTTGATGCCCGGGCCGGTGAACCCTCCCCACAGGCCGTTGATCTCCAGGGTGGGCCGGGCGCCGATCCGCTCCACCGGCGTGTACTCCGGCTCGCCCCAGGCCCTGGGCACGCCGCTCTCGGCCCGGAGCCGCTCCTCGTCGAAGGGCACCTGGGCCAGAGCCTCCCGTTCCCGGGGCGAGAGGGGACGCACCCGGTCGTAGAAGCCGGGCACCGCCACCCGGCCCTGGCCATCGTGGAGCGCGGCCAGGAGCTCGGCCAGGGCCTGGTTCGGGTTGTGGACCGCACCGCCAAAGGAACCGCTGTGCAGGTCCCGACCCGGGCCCCGGACCGTCACCTGCCCGGCCCACAGTCCCCGCAGCCCATAGACGATCACCGGCTGGTCCGGCCCCAGGATGGGCGAGTCGGAGATCAGGACCACATCCGCCCGGTAACGTCCAGGATGGCTCGAGACATCCTGCATCAGCCAGGGGCTGCCCACCTCCTCCTCTCCCTCCACCACGAACTTCACGTTCACCGGCAAGCGGCCTCGGACGGCCAACAGGGCCTCCACCGCCTTCACATGGACGAAGACCTGCCCCTTGTCGTCCGAGGCGCCCCGAGCATACAGATCCTCGCCCCGAGGGCCCGACCGCACCGTGGGCTCGAAGGGGGGTGTCTCCCACCTCTCCAGGGGATCCACCGGCTGCACGTCGTAGTGGCCGTAGACCAGGACCGTGGGGGCATCCGGCCCCGCGTGGAGCCAGTCCCCTCGGACCACGGGATGGCCGGAGGTGGAGAGGACCTCCACGTGTTCCAGGCCCGCGGCCTCCATCCGCGCTGCGAGCCACCGGGCCGCCCGCAGCAGGTCCTCTCGGTGTTCGGGCAGGGTGCTGATGCTGGGAATACGCAGCCACTCCACCAGCTCGGCCAACTGGCGGTCCCGGTGGCTCGCCAGGTAGGCCTCCAACGGACTTCGGCGCATGGGGGCTCCTCCAGGACGTGGCACGGGCCGGGCCGGCGCGCGGCCCTCACCCAATGGACCGGTTTAGGCCATTGGCTGTATAATAGACGAGAGAGGGATTGCAGGCAAAGGCCGCCCCGGGCCAGAGATGAGAACCGGTCGCCTCGGTCTCCCCGGCCCTGGGCCATGTCCGGGGCCCGGCCGGAGCCCCACCGCATCCGGAGCGACGTCCACGCCACATCCAAGGAGCCCATCCATGACCATGCCTTCCGTACCCGGACCCGAGATCTTCCAACGGGCCAAGGCCCTGCACGAACAGATCCGCACCTGGCGGCGGACCATCCACCGCTACCCGGAGCTGAGCTTCACCGAGCACCGGACCGCGGGGCTGGTCAACGCCACCCTGGTGGACCTGGGCATCCCCACCCAGACCGAGGTCGCGAGGACCGGGGTGGTGGGGGAGATCCGGGGTGGCCAGGGCCCCACCGTGGCCCTGCGCGCGGACATGGACGCGCTGCCCATCCAGGAGGCCAACGGCACGGAGTTCGACAGCACCCGGCCGGGGATCATGCACGCCTGCGGCCACGACGCCCACACGGCCATGCTCCTGGGCGCGGCCGTCCTCCTGAAGGAGCTGGCCGACCAGGGACGACTGCCCGGCACGGTCCGTCTCCTCTTCCAGCCCTCGGAGGAGGCCTCGGACGAGGAGGGCAAGTCCGGCGGCCTGCGCATGGTGGAGGAGGGCGTCCTGGACGGGGTGGACGCGGTCTTCGGACTCCACGTGGACCCCACCGCGGACGTGGGGGTGATCCGCACCCGCTCAGGCCCTCTGCTGGCCGCGGCCGACGAGTTCGTCCTCACCATCCAGGGCAAGGGCGGCCACGCGGCCCGGCCCCAGGACGCGTTGGATCCCATCTGGCTGGCCGGACACGTGATCCAGGCCATCCACGGGGTGGTCAGCCGACGGCTCGACCCCCTGGCATCCGGGGTGATCACCATCGGCCAGATCCACGGCGGCACCGTGAACAACGTGATCCCCGAGAGCGTCACCCTCAACGGCACCATCCGCTCCTTCACACCGGAGACCCGCACCCAGCTCCAGGCCGAGCTGCGACGGGCCGCGTCGGTGGTGGAGCCCCTGGGCGGCCGCTTCGAGCTCGCCATCCACCCGGGCTATCCCCCCACGGTGTTGGACCCCGAGGCCACGGAGACCGCCATGGCCGCGGCCCGGGAGTTCCTGGGCGAGGCAAACGTCCAGGTCTCCGAGCCCGTGATGGGGGCCGAGGACTTCAGCTACATGGCCCAGGCCGCGCCGGGCAGCTTTCTCTTCCTAGGAGTACACAACCCGGACTGGGAGGAGATCTACTACGTGCACACGCCCACCTTCCGCCTGGACGAGGATGCCCTGCCCATCGGCGCGGCGGCCCTGGCCGCGGCCGCGGTGCGATGGCTGGAGACACACCGATAGCGAACAGAGACCCTGAGAACCCCAGTCCCTATGGCGTCCCACCCCACACCCATCTCCCTGGACCGACTGCTGGCCCGGTCGGCCCGCCCGATCCTGGTGCTGGTCGCATGGCTCCTGGCAGCCTGCGCACCGGATCCCCAGCCCTTGGTCTTCGGCCCCCCTGTCTGGACGGACGGCGAGGTGAGCCTCTACCGGGCCGTGGACCGACGGGGCGAGGTGGTCGGCGGGGTCCGTTACCAGGTTCGGGCCGGCGGCCTACACGTGGACCCGGACGGGTGGACCCTGGTGCGGGAGGTCACCGAGGCCGAGGCCTCGGAGGTGGTCACCGTGGAGATGGCCGGCCCGGGCTACATCCCGGTCTACACCGCGCTGGAGCGACGGGACGACCAGGGAAGCCAACGGGTGGAGACCCGCATCCAGCGGACCCAGGCCGACCTGACCCTGACCGACCGCCAGGGCAACGTCACCTACCAACGGCTGGACATCCCCTCGGACATCCGGGACGAGCGCACCCTGCCCCTCATCGTCCGAGCCCTGCCCCTGGAGCCCGGATACCTGGCCCGGATGAACAGCTTCCTGCCCGTGGTGGGGGTCTTCGAACGGGTGACCGTCCAGGTACGGGCCCCCGAGGAGATCACGGTGCCGGCCGGCCGCTTCCAGGCCTGGAAGGTGACCCTGGAAACCAACGACCGGACCACCACGTTGTGGATAGGCGTGGAGCCTCCCCATCCCACGGTCAAGATCCAGGACGGCCGCTCTCGGGCCACCTTCGAGCTGCTGGAGTTCACGCCTGGACGATGAAGGTCGCCAGGAAGTCGGGACAGGCGCCGAGGTCGGTGGGATGGCAGCCATCGGAGGAGAGTGGAACATGGATCGATTCACCCTCGGCACCATCATCCTGGTGGTTGCCCTGGTGGTCGGAGCCGTGGCAGTGGTGAACCTGGGCCGTCCACCGGACCGGTTCCCCGCCTATCGTCAGGAGGACACCCCCGAGGCCGCGGTCCACAACCTGGTGGTGGCCACGGTCCAGGAGGACAGGGAGCGCCTCCGCGAGCTGGTCACCCAGGAGACCCTGGAATGGTGGGCGGAGCAGGAGGCGATCCGCCCGATGCCTCCCCTGCCCGAGCTGCCTCTGTGGGGCAACTGGGAGGACATGCGGGTCCGGATCCTCCGGGTGGAGCCCGTGGACCCGGACAAGGTCCAGGTCACCCTGGCCATCGACCGGTTCCGCTCCGGCGGCCTCTTCGACAGCAATGTGTGGACCGAGACCGTGGTCCTCACCGTGGTGCGGGAGGACGGCCGTTGGAAGGTGGACCTGGTGCCCGAGCGGGTGAGGTGGATCCCATGAGTGGCCAGGCAGAGGTGCCCACATCCCAGGCGGGGTGGGCCGAAGGGGTCCGTCGGCTCTACTTCTACGCGGTGCTCGGCGTGAGCTACGGCCTGGGCGTATGGGCGTTCAACGGCCTGCTCCAGACCCTGCTGTTGGCCCTCCTGGGCTTCCAGACGGAGACCGTGATCGCGGACGGGACCTTCCTGCGCAACCGGGTGGCCCTCCACGCGGGGACCCTGCTGGTGGTTGCCCCGGTCTTCTGGATCCACTGGGTGTGGGTTCAACGGCGAACGGCCAGGCTGGCAGGGGAACGGGAGTCCACCCTGCGCAAGCTCTTCCTCTACCTGGCCCTGGGGTTGAGCATCGGCGTCGCCTTCCGCGCGGCCTACGAGCTGTTGGTCCTGGGCGTGCACACCCTGCTCCAGCTTCCCCCCGAACGCCTCGGTGCCCGGGAGGCGGTGCCCTGGCCCTACCACCTGCTGCGGATCGTGCTCTATGGGGCCGCGGCCCAGGCCTGGGTGGGCTATCTGGCCGGGGACGGCGACCTGGGCGTGGAGTCCGGCTGGGCCGGAACCGTGCGTCGGCTCTTCCAGACCGGAATTGGGGTGATCGGGCTGGTCCTGGCCCTGATAGGGGGCCAGGAGCTCCTGGCCCTGGGCCTCCGGGCTCTGCTGGGCAGCCTGGAGCCGGGGGCCATCCTGGTCCCGGGATGGCGGGAGTCCTTCGGGGAGAACCTGGCCCGGCTCCTGCTGGGGATCCTGCTGTGGCGGGGCAACTGGCAACGGTGGAACGGCTTTGTGGCCGCCCACCCCCCGGAAGCCCGCACCGGCCTCCGGCGGCTCTACCTCTACGTGGCCACGGTGATCAGCGCGGTGTTGACCGTGGCCCCGGCCACCCGCCTCCTCCACGAGCTCCTGCTGCGCCTGTTCCAGGTGGAAACCCCCACAGACCTGGTGTGGTCTGCCTCCCCACTGGCCTCCATCCTGATCGGCGGGATCGCCTGGCGGTGGCACTGGCGGACGGTCCAGGCCGAGGCCGCTCGCTACGGGGAGACCCCGGAGAGCGAGACGGTGCGCCGCATCTACTACTACCTGGTGAGCGCCACAGGCCTGGTGGTCCTGTGGGTGGGTCTGGTGGACCTGGCCCGGGTGTTGCTGGACTGGCTGGTCGTCCAGGAGGCCACAGAGGCCGGCTTCCGCATCCGCCAGGCGGTCAACGGCCTGAGCCTGACCGCGGTGGGGCTCCCCGTGTGGGGGCTCCACTGGCGCACCATGCAGCGGGCTGCCCGCCTCCGGGACGAGCGTGGGCTCCGAGAACGGGCCTCCACCCCCCGACGGGCCTACCTCTACGGCGTGGCCCTGGCCGGCGCGCTCCTCATCCTGGTGGACCTGGGCCGCTTCCTCTACCAACTGCTGCTCCAGATGCTGGGCGGCCCTGGCGATCCCTTCGGCGGCGAGACCCTCAACGCCCTGGTACGCAGCGGCCTGGCCCTCCTCTTCTGGCTCGGCCACGTGCTGGCCCTCCGGGAGGACCAGAGGCTCGGCACCCGTGTGGAACCCGCGCCGGAGGACCTGCAGGCCGCCCGACGGGCCGCGCTGCGGGAACGGATCCGCCAACTGGAGGAGGAGCTGGCCGCGCTCCAGGCCGAGCTGGAACGGCTCTCGTGACCGAATGTCCTCCCCAACCCATGCCCGAGCCGTCGTCCCCCTCTCTGCACCCTGGGACGCGATGGCCTCCTCGCTCCGGCCCCTTCCCCGAGGGCCCTCGCGCCCGTAGAGCGACATGCTGACGACCACCTCACGCATCCGGATTTGTGACGGCTCCGTCGAACCTGTGTTACCATTTTCACGGGCCGAGAGGAGCAGGTCGCGCCCGGGGCTGGGCCTCACCGAATATCCGCCCCCACCCACCGAGAGCGTGCACAGCCCATGCGGGTGTTGGTGATCTCCGATATCCATGCCAACTACGTGGCCTTGGAGGCCGTGGTGCAGGATGCCCAGGACGAGTACGACCGGGTCTGGTGCCTGGGCGACGTGGTGGGCTACGGCCCCCAGCCCAACGAATGCGTGGCCTATGTGCGGGAGCATGCGGCCATCTGCGTGATGGGCAACCACGACTGGGCCGTGTTGGGCCGGCCGGGGATCGACATCCACGATTTCAACCCGGTGGCCCGGGAAGCCGTGCTGTGGACCCGGCAACAGCTCTCGGAGGAACACCGACACTTCCTGGAAGGCCTGCCCGCGGAACCCATCCACCCCCCCGAGACGTCGGAGGTCCTGGTGACCCATGCCAGCCCCCGAGAGCCCGTGTGGGAGTACATCCTGACGCCCGGCATCGCGTTGGAGAACTTTCTGTGCTTCGATGACCCCATCTGTCTGGTCGGCCACACCCACAAGCCGGCCATCTTCCAGTGGCGGGTGGACCCCGGAGACGAGGGGACCGGCACCGTGACCGTGGAGGCCCTGCTCCCGGCCATCGGCACCCCCCTCCTGCTGGATGTGGGGCCCACCCATCGCCTGATCCTGAACCCGGGAAGCGTGGGCCAACCTCGGGACAACGATCCCCGGGCCGCCTACGCCCTGCTGGACCTGGAGGCCATGACCTGGGAACAACGACGGGTATCCTACCCGGTGGAACTGACCCAGAGCCTGATGCGATCCGCCGGCCTGCCCCGGCGCCTGATCGACCGACTCAGCTACGGCTGGTGAAGCGACGCCCATGGCCGAGACCCTGCGCATCTTTGTCAGCGCGACCCAGGACCTGGAGGAGGAACGGGCCGTCATCGGCCAGGCCCTGGCGGACCTCCCCGTGCACATCCCCGCGGAGATCCGCCGCAGCCCGCCCCAGGGCCTGCCCTACGCGGATCTCTTCGAACGGATCGCCAACGTGGATCGGGTCTACTTCCTGTTGGGGCAGGACATCACCGCGCCCGCCGGCGCGGAGTGGGACCTGGCGGTCCATCTGGAGCGGGCCATGGTGGCCCTGCGCACCCCAGGACCCCGGACACCAGCCGGCCAAGCCTTCCTCCAGAGCACCCCTGACCTCTGGAAGGTGTTCCACAGCCGAGATGAGCTGGCCCGGCTGGTGACCCTGGACCTGTTGGAGCTCCTCCTGCACCCCAGGAACCGATACGGCCTGCAGCCCGACGAGGTCCTCGCGCTGGAGACCCTGCGCCGTTCCCTGCAGGAACGGTCTGTCCGGGCCCGAGCCGAGGCTGGGGGCGCCGAGGGAGGAGGGGTGCTCCTGGGACGTCCGACGCCTGGCTAGGATAGCGCGATGGCCCCCATGCCGTCTTCCTCGTCCGCCCCAGACCGTGTCCGCGCCTGGTGGATCCTGGCCGTGCTCACGGTCTTCGCCTGGGCACCCACCACCTACCCCGGATACTGGGAGTCCCTGGAAGGCTTTGCCCCCCTCTTCAATGCCCGAGAGCCCGGGCCGGTGGCCGCGGTGGGGACCTTGGCCGACCTCTGGCGGGGGACCGGCAGCGGCGCCTTTGCCCTGGTCCGCCCCCTGGTGCTGATGGGCATGGAGCCGGTGGTGGCGGTCCGCACGGTCTTCGCCCTGCTCATCCTGCTGTCGGCCCTGGGCGTGTACGTCTGGCTCCAGCCCTACCTGGACGAGCGGGCCGCGGCCCTGGCCGGCCTGATCTACGTGCTGGCACCGCCCTTTCTGGCCACAGTCTACCTGCGGGGCAGCCTGGCCGACGTCCACATTCTGGCCCTTATGCCGGTGGGCCTGGCCGCAGTGACCGCCTACCGCTCCACCCGCCATCCCGGCGCCGCCGGGGTCGCGGTCCTCGCGGTGCTGTGGATGTGGCGGGCCCAGGCAGGTCTCGCGTTCTTCGCCACCGGTGCCCTCCTGGCCCACGCCCTCCTGGTGGAGCGGGACCGCCTCTCCGGGATGACCCTAGGGGTGGCCGGACTGGCCGGCGCGCTCAGCCTGTGGCCCCTGCGGGGCATCCAGGCGCCGGCCTGGGTCCCCTTCCAGGAGCACTTCCTCTACCTCTTCCAGCTCTTCCAGGGGACCTGGCAACTGGCCCCCAGTGTCCCTGGATGGCAGGACGGCTACCCCTTTCTGCTGGGCTTTCCGGTGGTGGCGTTCACACCTGTGGCCCTGTGGCTGTGGCGGCAGAGCGGCCAGGTGCCCCCTCCGGGGGAGAGACGGCTCCGGCTTCTGGCCCTGGGACTGGGAACCGGAGGCATCCTGCTCTCCCTGGGCCTCTCCGCGCCCCTCTGGCAGCTCACCGGTGCCGGGCGTCTCCTGACCTACCCCTGGCAGATGCTCCTGGTGGCCCTGCCCTTCCTGGTGGTCCTGCCGGCCAGCCTACCCCGCCTGGCCCCCCGACTGGGCCGTCGGGGCTACTGGGCGACCCTTCTGGCCCTGGTCCTGATGAGCAGCTACCCGTACCTCCGTCCGGAGTTCACCCAGTACATCCCCCCGGAACAGCCTGTGGCCGTCTTCGGAGAACGGGGCCAGATCGTCCTCCTGGAGGCCCAGGTGATCGAGGAGCCCCGCCCCCCGGACACAGGCCAGGCCCGGCTGCGCATGGTCTGGCAAGCGCTCCAACCCATCGACTTCGACTACAATCTCTTCTTTCAGGCCCTGACCGCGGAAGCCGCCGGGGGCTACCGGGTGGTGGCCCAGCTCGACGCGCAGCCCCTGCCCACCCTGCCCGCCACCCAATGGCAGCCAGGGCGGATCTACACGGCCACCCACACCCTGGACCTGCCTGTGGATCCCTCCACCGTGGTCCTGCGCTACTATCTGGGCTTCTACGATTGGCGCGACGGGCGGCGGCTGCCCTTGAACCTAGGAGTGGACGACAAGGCGATCCTCTACGGAGAGGATCGCCCATAGCACAGTGGCGCACCGGGCAGGAGACGCCACCGGACAGAACCCTGCCCGTCCAACAGCCAACGACCTTTCCCGATCTCCAAACGCCCAAGGCCTATGGCGACGAGCTCAAGCCCTGCCGTGCCCCCCCAGCCGATCCTGTGGCGCGATGGCCTCTTCTGGCTTGCCCTGCTGCTGAGCCTCTTCGCGGTCGCGCCCTTCGCGCTGCCCGGCTATTTCTGGGGAGCCAACGACGCCCGCCACCACGTCTACTTCCTCTTCGAGTTCAACCGCCTGGTGGAGGACGGCATCTGGTGGCCCCGCTGGAGCCCGGACTTCGCCTTCGGCTACGGATACCCCTTCTTCAACATCTACGCCCCCCTGAGCCACCTGGTGGCCGAGCTGTTCCTGCGCTTCGGCCGGCTCTCCTACACCGGGGCCGTGGAGACCGTCTTCGCCCTGGGCATCCTGGCCGCTGCCGGAGCCATGTACGGCTACGTCCGCAGCCTGGCCGGCCGGGCTGCCGGCCTGATCGCGGCCGTGGCCTACACCTACGCGCCCTACCATCTGCTGGTCCTCTACGTACGGGCCAATCTGGCCGAGGCCAGCGCCTTCGTCTGGCTCCCCCTCTGCCTGTGGGGTTTCCGGGCCACCGTGTTGCGCCCCAGCCGCCGGAACATCCTGGGGGCCGGGCTGGCCTACGGAGGCCTTATGCTCACCAGCAACCTGGTCATCGTGCTCTTCACGCCCCTGCTGGTGGCCTACATCCTGGCCCTGTTGGTGGTCAGCCGGTGGAGGGAATCGGGCCTCTGGGACCCCCTGGCCTGGCTGCGCCAGGGGATGGCCCCGGCCCTGGGAGGGCTGACCGGCCTGGGCCTCAGCGCGATCTTCTGGATCCCCATGGCCCTGGAACGTCGCTACGTGCGCCTGGACCAGTGGTTCCAAGGGCGCTACGACTTCCGGGATGACTTCCTCTACTTCTTCCAGCTCTTCAGCCCCCGCTGGGATTTCGGCGTCAGCGGCCCCGGCCCGGACGACACCATGGGGTTCCAGATCGGGCCGGTGCTCCTCCTCCTGGCCCTCCTGGGCGGGCTGTACGCCTGGCGCCATCGATCCCTGCGTCCAGAGGTGGGGAGCTTTGCCCTGGCCACAGGCGTGGCCACCTCTCTGGGCCTTTGGCCCGCGGCCCCCCTGTGGGAGCTGCCTCTGCTGGGAAGTATCCTCCAGGCAGCCCAGTTCCCCTGGCGCTGGCTTCCCCTCACCGTCCTGGGCCTCTCGGTCCTGGCCGGGCTGGCCTGGGTGGACGAGGAGGACGCGCCTCGGACCCGCCGGACCGAGCCCCTCACCCTGTCCGTGCTGGCCGGTGCCGCCGTGCTCATCCTGGCCAGCTATCCCCTCCTGCAGGTGGAGATCCGAGAGCCCGCGGAAGGCCCTGTGAGCCTGGCCGGCCTCATGCGCTTCCAACGGGACGCGGACGAGATGACCGGGAGCACCGTCTGGGTCCAGGAGATCCCCACCTGGAGCCCCATGGCCGAGTACTACGTCCGCCAGGACGAGGCCGGCGGCCCCGTGGAACCGGTCACCACCAAGGTTGACTACGCGAATGTGGACTACCGCAACCTGGCCCTGGGCTCCGTGGCCCACAACACGGTCATGGAGGAGGTCTACTTCTGCACGAACCCCGGCGACCAACCCCATGAATGCTCGCCCCGGGACGACCAGGTCATCGTGTTCAACCACTTCTACTACCCGGGATGGCGGGCCTATCTCCTGGACGGCCTGCACGGAGAGCCCATCCAGGAACTGCCCGTGGTGCCGGAGGACGGCCCCCTGGGCCGCATGACCGTGCCCATTCCCCCGGTGGGCGAGGGGTACATCCTGCTGCGCTTCGAGGACACCCCACCCCGCATCATCGGGAAATGGATCTCCTTGGGCACCCTGGCCCTCTGGGTTGGCCTCCTGGCCGTGCCTTTGGCCCATGGACGACGCCCATGGAGACGAGGTAGAGAAGAACCGTAGCGAAGTCGAGCTGTCGAAACACCGTGGGGACATCCAGGCAGGTCCCTCCTCCATTGGAAGGGCCGTCCCCCCCTCCTTACCCAGGAGACGCAACGGCTGTGGGCCTCTCCCTTCCGTTTCTCATCGGACCTCCCTCCCCCTGGATCGATCTGGGTGAACTGGCCGAGCTGGCCCGCTGCTACGGCACGCCGGTACACCGGATGGCCACCGTGGTCGCGGATGCCTACCTCTGGCGCTATCGGGGCCATCCACGGCCGGACCGACGGGGCGAGGTGGTCTTCGCGGTCCGCCAACCCAATGGCGGGATCCTCCTGCACACCAAACGTCGCTACGAAACCCCCATCTACCGGCTGCCCACCGGGGGCATCCGCCTGGACGAACGGGTCCAGGACGCGCTCTTCCGAGAGGTGACCGAGGAGCTGGGCCAGCCGGTGCAGGGATGCCGCTTCCTAGGGCTGCTGGACTGCCGTTTCACCTATCAAGGCGCCGCGGCCACCTACCCCAGCTACATCTTCTACATGGAGAGCCCCACCCACCGGGTCCACTCCCCAGACCCCGACGAGGTCGGCTGGTTCCGCACCGTCCCTGCCCAGGAACTGGCCAGGGTGGCCGCATCCCTGCGGGCCCTGGGCGGCAAACGGGCGGCCTGGGGCCGTTGGCGAGCCCTGCCCCACGATCTGGTGTACCAGATCCTCACCGGCCAGCCTTCCGAGTCCCAGGGCCCGCAGTAACGGTTCGGGCCAGCGCCGGCCCCATCCATGGGGGCCGCCGGGCCCCCAAGCCCTGGACAGGTGGAGACCTCCAGACGGCCCAAAGGATCCCCAGGACACCGCCCCTCTGGCCGACATCGCCTCCGCCCCCTGGCCCCCGCGGGCCACGTCTCCGGATGTCCTTCACAGGGTCGAGCCCACCAGCCCAGGACCTGCTCTCG
>Ga0256839_1000281_pt1 | contig 65681 bp, 59 predicted proteins | sample 354166metaG_FD_185968 | JGI IMG/M metagenome (GOLD analysis project Ga0256839, IMG submission 185968) | Hydrothermal vent microbial communities from Mid Atlantic Ridge, Atlantic Ocean - 354-166 | ecosystem: Environmental > Aquatic > Marine > Hydrothermal vents | place: Atlantic Ocean: Mid...
GGCGCATTTGGCAATGGCGGCCCTTGGGCCAGGTGATGTGGTTTTGGTTCCCAATCCTGCTTATCCAATTCATCCTTATGGGGTTGTGATTGCCGGCGCAGATTTGCGGCATGTGCCGCTAGTGCCGGGCGTGGATTTTTTTGAAGAACTCCACCGGGCCATAATTGATTCATGGCCGAAACCTAAAATGTTGATTCTTAATTTTCCAGGGAACCCTACCACACAATGTGTGGAGCTGGAATTTTTTGAAAAAATTATCGAGGTGGCAAAAGAGCATAATATCTGGGTAGTACATGATCTTGCTTATGCTGATATTGTTTTTGATGGCTATGTAGCCCCTTCAATTTTACAAGTACCAGGCGCCACGGATGTTGCTGTTGAGTTTTTTTCGCTGTCAAAAAGCTATAATATGCCCGGCTGGCGAGTTGGCTTTATGTGTGGAAACGAGGATTTGGTTGGCGCGTTGGCGCGGATTAAATCTTATCTGGATTATGGCATGTTTACGCCGATACAGGTGGCTGCCATTACTGCTCTTGAAGGTCCGCAGGATTGTGTCGCCGAAATTTGCAATATGTACAAAAATCGTCGCGATGTGCTTTGTGATGGTTTGAATTCAACCGGTTGGAGTATCGAAAAACCAAAAGCCACAATGTTCGTCTGGGCGCCAATTCCTGAGCCTTATCGGGAAATGGGATCTTTGGAGTTTTCAAAAAAAATATTACAGGAAGCTAAGGTTGCTGTTTCACCTGGTATTGGCTTCGGGCAGTATGGTGACGATCATGTCCGGTTTGGATTGATTGAGAACGAACATCGTACCCGGCAAGCGGTGCGGGGTATTCGTAATATGTTTAAAAAAGATGGCGTTATTTGATGGTAAGTGGAATATACATTCCAGTTAGTCAGTGATTTAGGAGCTAGATTTGAAACCAGTAAAAGTAGGTGTTTTAGGCTTGGGTACAGTGGGCGGTGGCACCGTCAATGTTTTAAAACGCAATGCGGAAGAAATTTCCCGTCGTGCGGGACGGGAAATTTTGGTCACCAGAGCCTCGGCAAGAAATTTGGATCAACAGCGTATTTGTGATACCACCGGAATCGAATTGACAACAGATTCCTTCGAAATAATCAATGATCCTGAAATAGATATCATCCTGGAATTAATTGGTGGTGATAGTTATGCCAAAGATTTGGTTTTCAAAGCTATAGAAAACGGTAAGCATGTGGTGACCGCTAATAAGGCATTAATCGCTTTACATGGTAACGAAGTATTTACGAGGGCCAGCGAGAAAGGTGTAATGGTGGCTTTTGAGGCTGCTGTTGCAGGTGGAATACCGATTATTAAGGCAATTCGGGAAGGCTTGAGTGGCAATCAAATTGAATGGTTGGCGGGTATTATTAATGGCACAGGCAATTTCATTCTTACCGAAATGCGCGATAAAGACAGGGATTTTGATGATGTTTTAGCAGAAGCTCAAGCATTGGGCTATGCAGAGGCAGACCCCACTTTTGATGTGGAAGGTATAGATGCAGGTCATAAATTAACCATTCTGGCTTCTATTGCCTTCGGGATTCCCCTGCAATTTGAAAAAGTATTTACTGAAGGCATTACCAAAATCACCCGATCTGATGTTGAATATGCTGAACAATTAGGTTATCGAATCAAGCATTTGGGAATTGCTCGAAAAACAACAAAAGGGATTGAGCTAAGAGTACATCCAACATTGATTCCAGAGCGTCGTTTGATTGCCAATGTTGATGGCGTCATGAACGCGGTTTTGGTTAAAGGCGATGCGGTCGGCCCGAGTTTATATTATGGGGCGGGGGCAGGTGCCGAACCTACTGCTTCTGCGGTGGTTGCGGATGTCATTGATGTGGTCAGAGCTTTAACCAGTGATCCAGAAAACAGAGTGCCGCATTTGGCTTTTCAGGCCAATGCGATGTCGGATATTCCGGTATTGCCGGCAGAGCAGGTTGAGACAGCTTACTATTTACATTTGACTGCGCAAGACAAGCCAGGGGTACTTGCTGAAATTACCCGAATTTTGGCGGATCACCAGATCAGCATTGAAGCGATGATTCAAAAAGAGCCAATCAATGATGAAACTTCTGTGCCTGTTATTATGCTGACCCAGAAAACCCTGGAAAAAGAAATGAATGCAGCTATTTCAGAGATCGAAAATTTGCAGCCGATAACCGGGCAAGTGACCAGAATACGTGTTGAAACACTAGGATAAACAAAACCATGACAAAACATTATACAGGCTTGATTGAGCGCTATAGAGATAGGTTGCCGGTTTCAGCGTCAACTCGAATTATAAGTATAGGAGAGGGAAACACTCCCTTAATTCAACTGCAAAATATTCCTCGTTTGATTCATAAAGAGGTCGATATTTATGTGAAATACGAGGGGTTAAATCCAACCGGTTCTTTCAAAGACCGGGGAATGACGATGGCAGTCACAAAAGCAGTGGAGGAAGGGAGTCAGGCAATTGTCTGTGCCTCAACTGGAAATACCTCGGCGTCCGCTGCGGCTTATGCCGTCAGAGCAGGAATTACGGCCTTTGTTTTGATTCCTGAGGGCAAGATCGCTCAAGGGAAACTGGCACAAACTTTAATGTATGGCGCCAAGATTATTCAGATAAAAGATAATTTTGATGCCGGTATGAAAATCGTCAAGGAAATTATTGACCATGCCCCTGTGACTCTTGTTAATTCAGTCAATCCGTACAGAATTGACGGCCAAAAAACCGCTGCTTTTGAAATTATTGATGAGCTGGGAGACGCTCCTGATTATCATTGTTTGCCGGTAGGGAATGCCGGAAATATTACCGCTTATTGGAAAGGATACAGGGAATATGCTGCTGACTCTGGAAAGTTACCGGCAGTCGCAAGCAAGGCGCCTGTTATGTGCGGTTATCAGGCAGCGGGGGCAGCGCCATTTATATCAGGCAAGATGGTAGATAATCCTGAAACGGTAGCGACAGCCATTCGGATTGGCCATCCTCAGTCCTGGGATTATGCCTGGGCAGCGCAAAAGCAATCGGGAGGATGGTTTGATTGTTTTACCGATGACAAGATCCTTGCCGCACAAAAAATGTTGGCATCTTTTGAAGGGATTTTTTGTGAACCAGCGTCAGCAGCCTCGCTTGCAGGAGCGTTAAATGATATTGGCTCTGGAAAAATTCCTGAAGGCAGTAAAATCGTCTGTACACTTACCGGTAATGGCCTGAAAGATCCAGATATTGCAATTAGTCAATGTGCAGAAGATAAGCCGGTCGTTGTTGAAGCGACTCTGGATGCTGTCAAACGTGCGATTCTGGAGCAGATGTAATTTCAAAATTATTTTTTTTGATTTTGGCAGTCTATTCTTGTGTCGTGATAACCTCTGAATTAGTCAGAGGTTTTTTCAAACCGCCAGTGCCACACAGGCTAGGCGGTTTTTTATTGCCCAGCATTTTTTAACTCCTGATAAAATAGATGCATTATTCTGGTTTGACCAAAAAAATCATTTCGCGGCCCGTAGAAAAAGTACGTCACGACTTTTCTGACCTCCATCCGGTTATTAGACGTATATTGTTGGCACGCGGTGTTACAAAAAATGCAGAATTGGATTATTCGCTGTCACATTTACCCTCGCCGTGGTTGCTTTCTGGCATGGAAGAAATGGTAACGCATTTAATTAGGGCGATTGATCAGCAAAAACGTATCATGGTTATTGCTGATTTTGATGCCGATGGAGCAACGAGTTGTGCTGTTGCTATTAAAGGGTTGCAGTTAATGGGCGCTAAAAATGTCGCTTTTATCGTACCCAATCGTTTTGAGTATGGTTATGGGCTAACCCCGGAAATTGTTGCCTTAGCCGCTAAGGAGCAGCCTGAGCTATTAATTACTGTCGACAATGGCATTTCCAGTATTGAAGGCGTTGAAGCGGCCAGAGAATTAGGGATTCAAGTGTTGGTGACGGATCATCATTTGCCAGGCGATAATTTGCCAGAAGCTGATGCAATAGTTAATCCGGCATTATCCGGCCAGCAATTTCCGAGCTCTTGTTTGGCTGGCGTGGGGGTAATTTTTTATGTGTTAATGGCGCTTCGAAACAGGTTGCGAGAACAAGGGTGGTTTGAAGCGCAGCAAATTAATCAGCCAAATCTGGCTCAGTTGCTGGATTATGTGGCTCTGGGAACGGTTGCCGATGTTGTTCCTCTCGATTATGTGAATCGCATTTTAGTTCATCAAGGGCTGCGACGGATACGATCTGAACAATGTCATCCGGGTATAAAGGTGTTAATTGAAATCGCTGGTCGAAACCAACGCATGATTACCTCCTCGGATTTAGGTTTTTCCCTGGCACCACGAATCAATGCGGCAGGCCGAATGGATGATATGTCACTCGGGATTCAATGTTTGCTGACTGATGATTTAGGTCTTGCCAGGCAAATGGCCTTGCAGTTAGACGAATTTAATGCCGACAGGAAACAGGTTGAAGCGCAAATGAAATCAGAGGCAATGATTTTGCTTGATGAAATGAAAGCATTTGATGAAGCGCATTTGCCTTCAGGTGTATGTTTATACGATGAAAATTGGCATCAAGGTGTTATTGGTATTTTGGCTTCCAGGTTAAAGGATCGTTTGCATCGTCCCGTTATTGCCTTTGCCAATGCTGAAAATGGGGAGATAAAAGGGTCGGCGCGCTCGATTCCGGGGGTTCATATTCGTGATGTGCTAAGCAATATTGCGACATTGCATCCAAAGTTGCTAAAAAAGTTTGGTGGCCATGCAATGGCCGCAGGCTTAAGTATCCATATTTCTGATTTGCCGCCTTTTTGTTTGGCTTTTAATGAGGCGGTGAGCGAAACTTTAGCGACAGTCAATCTGGATCAAAAAATTGTTAGTGACGGAGAATTGACTGAAAAAGAAATAACTTTAAGTTTTGCCGAGTTAATACAGAGTTTTGGTCCGTGGGGACAGGAGTTTCCAGAGCCTGTTTTTAACGGTATTTTTGATGTTATTCAATCACGAATTGTTGGACAGCAGCACTTGAAGCTGGTTTTAAGGCAACCGTTTGGCGAAGTGTTAATTGATGCGATAGCTTTTTTTGTCGAGCAGCCAGAAAATTGGCTGGGTATTCGGCAGTTAAAAACCGCTTATAAGCTGGATATCAATGAATATCAGGGGTCTAGAAATGTTCAGTTGATATTGCAGTACATTGAAAAGTTAGCTTGAACGGAGAAGAAGGTTGCAAAGAGAAAAGCTTCTTTGCAACCTTTCCAGTATTATTTAGCCTCAACTGCCTGTTTAGCCGTATCAGCCGCTTTTTCTAGTTGCTCTGCGGTTTTTTGGACTGTCTCAGAAACTTCGCTTTCAGGAGCTGTTTCTTGTGCTGCAGCTTCAGGTTTGGTTTTCTGCTCTTCAGTCTTTGGCAGTAATATTTCAACTTTAGCCTGTTTGCGCAAAGATTCCAGATAATTCTGGATTTTTTGTCTCTGTAATGAGGCTTTTAGACGATCTTTTACTTCGTCAAATGCTGGTGGAGTTTTTTGGCGACTGTCTTCGCGGAGAATAATGTGCCAGCCAAATTGGGTTTGTACGGGTTCTGTAGTGAATTTTCCATTTTCTAGAGCGATGACCGCCTCAGAAAATGGTGGCACCATGCGCTCAGGCGCAAACCAGCCTAAGTCGCCGCCTCTTGATGCCGATGGTCCTGTGGATTTCTTTTTCGCCAGATCTTCAAATTTGGCGCCGGCTTTTAGTTCGGCAATAATTTTTTTGGCTTCGTCCTCGGTTTTAACCAGAATGTGGCGGGCTTTGTATTCACTGCTGCCCTTTGCGGAGATTAGCTTTTCGTACTCTGCTTTTAATTCTTCATCAGTTACTGGGTGACTATCAATATAATCTTTGACAGCTGCTTGAGAAAGCATTGAACGTCGCATCATTTCCATCTGATTGGCAATTTCTGGCGATTCAGCGAGTTTTTTGTTTTCAGCTTCTTGAACCAGTAATTCCATTCTCACTAGCTCATCAATCAGTTGCTCATCAGGTATAGGTTGACCGCGTTGGGCGATTTGTTGTTTTAGCATTTCAAATGATGTTTTGCTGATGTATTTGCCGTTAACTTCAGCGATTGCATCACTTTTGGCAATAGTGGGTGTTGGTGAGATATTGCCCTGCTTACAGCCCGTCAATAAAGCGGAGCCAATAATTAATAGCGGTATAATTTTTTTCATTGTGGTTATTTCCTGGTTGAGGTTTCAGAAGGTGCGTTGGCGTTGATGCCTAATGCGTGAATTTCTTTTTTCATCAGATCGCCAAGTGCTTTGTAGATTAATTGATGGCGTTGTACCATTGATTTGCCTTCAAATGCTGCGGCGGTAATATTAACGTGAAAATGTCCGCCGCCACTTTGGGCTCCGGCATGGCCGGCATGGGCCTGGCTGTTGTCGATAACTTCAATTTCTAAGGGTTCGAAAGTTTCAGTCAGCTTGGTTTTTATAATCTCTGCGGTCATTGTGGGAAAACTTGCTTAAAGGGTTTTACGGTAACGGTGGCATAAACGCCAGCCACCAAATAAGGATCGGCATTTGCCCACTCCTGGGCTTGTTGCAGGCTGTCAAATTCTGCAATGATCAAGCTTCCAGTAAATCCGGCGTCGCCAGGATTTTCAGCATCAATAGCGGGATGCGGTCCGGCAATAATCAAACGCCCTTGGTTTTGCAATTCTTCAAGGCGTTGAAGATGTGCTGGTCTTGCTGTTGTTCTTTTTTTCAGGCTGTTTTTTACGTCTTCACTGAGAATGGCATATAACACTTATTTTTCCTCGGTTTCAGGGATATATTTATAGAGGAAAATCATTTGAACAATGATAAATGCCACCATTAAGCCGGGTACACCAAAGGTTTTGAAATCCACCCAGGTGTCGGTATCAAAGTTGAACATCACGTAGAGATTAATAAAGCCTACGCTGATAAAAAACATTGCCCAGAAAAAATTCAGCCGTCGCCAGATGTTGGAAGGCAGCTCAATATTTTCTCCCATCATGCGCTCAACAAAAGGTTTTTTCCCGATAAACTGGCTTCCAAGGAAGGCTAGTCCGAACAACCACTCAATAATCGAGAGCTTCCATTTAATGAATTGCTCGTCCTGTAGATAAAGCGTGGCTCCACCCATCACTAAAATTAGTCCCAGGGTTATCCATTGCATTTTTTCGACTTTCTTAAACTTAAACCAAGTGAATGCAACTTGAAAGATAGTGGCAACAATAACTACCGCCGTGGCAACATAAATATCGTAGGCTTTATAAGCGATAAAAAAAAGAATAATAGGAAAAAAATCAAGAAGTTGTTTCATTACTGTGTTTTATTGTGAAAACTAAACGAAAAAATCAACGCCACTGACTACTTGGGTTGATTCTTCATGTGAAAGTTGATGTGATTCGGTTTTATAAGCGTTAATTGCCTTTTGAACATGAAAATTTACAGGACGATTTGAAACAATATTTTCTGTCTGCAATGATATCACAGGCTTTGTTATCGGCGGCTTAAAAAACAGTTGCGTCTTCGCAGCTGCTTCCGAAGCTTTAGTGGATTCTGTTTCGTCAAAGCTTGCGGTTTTATCATTCTTACGATCAGCAACAAAAGTGCTGTTTTCAGTACGCGCTTTGCCATCAGCAAGCTGTGAGGTTTTGCTACGCGGTACATAATTTAAAGAAGAATGATGAATTTCCATATTGTAATCAAGGCGTACTTAATAAAGTATTGAACAACATTATACTATATGTTTTTTTGAATACTATTGTACTATCGTTTATGGTGAGATTAAGATTCTGATAAAATGTTCAATTTAGTTTAGTCAATGAATATGAATAAGAACAGTCAAACTGAATTGGAAGCGGCGGCATTTAGGCGTTTAATTAGTCATTTACAAAATCATACCGATGTGCAAAACATCGATTTGATGATTGCGGCTGGTTTTTGCCGGAATTGTCTGGCCAAATGGGTTTTGGCTGCTTCCGAGGAGCAGGGGGTAGATCTGGATTATGAGCAGGCGTTAATGCAAATTTACGGAATGCCCTATTCAGAGTGGAAAGAAAAGTTTCAGCAAAAAGCTTCTCCTGAGCAGTTAGCAGCCTATGAAAAAGCCCAGCAGCAGCGAAAAGACCAAACCTGAAATTACAGTTAAATATTTTCAATTCATTACTCCTGATAATAATTTAGAGGCAGATTTTTTTTATCAAGGGGATTTACCTCTTTTGTAACTATTCAGTGTATTTATAGATTCAATATCAGTAACTTATTCCAGAAGACGCCGTAAATACGTCCCTGTAGGCTTGGTTGTGTCATCCATGATACAGACACTTCCTCCATAAGGCACTGATATTGAGTGATTCTAGATAAATTAAATATGCTGAATTGTCCCCCTCTTTTTATTGTTCCCGCAGAAAAAGTTGGTATTAGAAATGACTTGGAAGGTCACAATTGCTATTGTTTGCGGGGATATTCAAAGAATAGGCAATATTTTATGTCAACGTGAATAATTCATAGACGTGATTTCACCCGAAGCGTATGGTTAGAATCAACCAAGCAGTAGAAGGTGTATGTCATGCCTATCCCGGCTACAAACCAGAGTTTCAAACAAGGTAATTTTTCAGGGTACACCACTCATGGGCGTTGTGAAGTGGTAGACAAACTCACTTTTCAATCACCATTCCATTCTCGATCAATAGAAATCAAGCCGGTCGGTGGAGGCAGGTTTTTTGCTGTCCTTGATCCCAATAATGATGCCACTGTTGATGGCAATGGTGCGCGTAAACGAGCCATATCAGGCTTTGAAGTACCGGCAGATACTATGGCTTACAATTTTCAGGATGATTTTACAGGGATGATGACCTTTGGAATTGATGGTGCGATTCTTGAGATTAATAATGTCTCAATTAAACACAATCAAGCGCTTCATTTTCGCTGGCAATTTCTTGGGTATGACACGATTGATGGTGGGCTTAATGATTTTGCCCTATTTGATGCATGCCATGGTGTCCATGCTAATCCAGCCAATCCATGTTATCGCAAAGTGCTTGCTCATGCGTTGGATCTATCTGGCACAGGGTATACCGGCTGGAATAATTGGATATGGCAGCCTGATCGTGATTTTACAGGAGTTTTACGTTGGGTTGTTTCCAATGGTGTTATGGATAACCAACCGCCTGCATCTATTACCAGCAGTATGACAGCGCGACCATCATCATTATTGATTGACATTATCAAAATTGAAACAGTGTAAATCACTGAAAGTGAGGTGATCATGCAAATTTATCTTTATCCAATTTATCGGTGGTCTTGTTTCGGATTAATGATTAGTTTGCTGACAGGATGTAGCGCGGTCAGTCAATCGAAAAATAGCCAACGTACGATTTATGCCGAGGTTGTCGCTCTGGATCAACCGATTACCTACAACCGTTTTGGTTCATTTAATCCCTATGGAATGATCTACGCCCTTAAGCGGGATGTGATTGACACAGAAACCTGTGATGGATCAGGAAAAAATTGTAAGCCGATGAATGAACAGACCAAGCCTGGTCATGTCCGGTTACGAGATGGCAAGCGGCCCAGGCCGCTTGTTTTGCGTGTTAATGAGGGCGATCGATTGCAAGTCAAATTCTATAACATGTTACTGCCTCATCAGCCAGATATCAGTAGTCAGGAAACTAAAGCTCGTTTACCGAATCAGCATCTTGATTCGATCAAATCACTTGGGCTTAACTATCGCAATTTAGGAACAGAAAGCGAACCGCTCACGCTTCCAGCAGAAGCAGCTACAATTCATACCAAAATAACTGGACCAGCAGGGAATCCTGCACTTGCAGGTAAAGGGGCAAGCAAACAATACTGCGGTTGGTATCCGCAAACAGGCAAAAATAAACCTGATTCCGAATCTGAAACGAACTGGCCAAGAAGCCGTTGTTCATCCATTACCATTTCAGGCGTTGCAGCCTCTAATGTTAACAATTCTGAACAATCAAATTTACAAAATGGTTTGATCCCAATTCCGCCTGGCGAATCAATCGTTTATCAATGGCAGTTTGACATCCCCGCTGATCAAGAGCATGTCCGCCGCAGGCAAACCTATTTGTTTTTTAGCCACGGTGCGCCAGCCGGCGGTGAAGGAGATGGTGGAAGTTTGGTGCATGGACTGTTTGGCGCAGTGAATGTAGAGCCAGCGGGTAGCCGCTGGTATCGCAGCCAAGTGACTGCTGATATTTGGAAACAAATCTGGCAGCAAAACAGCAATGGGCATGGCAGGCTGAATTATGAAACCACACTCAAAAATGGTTTTCCGGCGCTAAATTTGCTCAAGCCACTCGATAATAATCGTTTTGAACTGATATACGGAGACTTGAATGCAATAATAATGGAAGATAGGTTTAGTTTCAGCAATACTGAAACCAACCCGGATCAAACTCCTGCATTTCGTGAATTTACAGTTATTTTTCATGATGAATTGAAAACCTTCTATGCTGACGAGTTTACTGAGCTCGGGTCAGAATTTTCACTGGCTGGTGTTGCCGATGGTTTTGCCATTAATTATGGCGCCAGCGGAATGGGCTCTCTTCTGCTGGCTAATCGGAAAGGTATTGGGCCATCTAAGAATTGTGTTGAATGTGCCTACGAGGAGTTTTTTCTGGAGTCCTGGGTCAATGGCGATCCAGCATTGTTAGCGGATTATGCTGATGATCCTTCGAATGTACATCATTCTTATCTCAATGACCGGGTGGTTTTTCGCAATCTCCATGCCGGTCCAAAGGAAACGCACGTGTTTCATCTCCATGCTCATCAATGGCTGGCAGAAGACAAGGAAACCGGCACTTATTTGGATTCTCAAACCATTGCTCCACAACAGGGATTTAGCTACCAGATTTATTATGGAGGTAGCGGTAACCGCAATGAAACACCCGGTGACTCGATTTTTCATTGCCATTTATATCCCCATTTTGCGCAGGGAATGTGGGAATTATGGCGGGTACATGATGTACTAGAAGATGGAACGCGCCGTTTGCCTGATGGAGAATTTGTTGGCGTTGATGGCAAAAGTGGCACAAATCCTGATACCGGCGAAATTCCACCATTAGCTGCCAATCCACAGCAATTATCCGGAACCCCGATTCCAGCCGTTATTCCGCTTCCAGAGCAGGCAATGCCTCCCGAGCCAACGTATTTGGAAGATGGAGTTCCTGCGAAACTGGATGGTTTTCCAGGCTATCCATTTTATATTGCAGGTGAATCTGGACATCGTTCACCACAAGCACCTCTAGATATTCACGAATCAGCCGGACTGGGTCGCCATGTGGTGCAATGTCCTAAAGATAAGCAAGGAAATTCAGTTTGTCGCAGAACCGTTTCGGGAATTGCCTCACATCAGCTATCATCGTTGAGTGGCAAGGAAGTTGTTAAACATGCGCTACAAACTGCGGATTTTTCAGTTGAACTCGAAGATGTCCAAATCAAATTGCTACCACCAGTAGGAACAGAGTTGGAACGCATTGCGATGAATTTTCACAGTCAGGGCGAAATCAACAGTAAGACGCCGCAGGGCGATAGTGCTAAATTGAGTGTAAATGATTCTGACCCTAAGCCAGGCGCTCCTTATGCCGATCCATGTCGTGGCTGGACATTCGATGAGGATACTTTTGGTGATCGTACCCGACGTTATCATGTGTCAGCGATACAGACTGACATGGTTGTCAATCATGTTGGCTGGCATGATCCGCAGGCGCGGATCAATGTTCTTGATGATGATGTTGATGAATTTGAAAACCAACGCACCAAGCATGCTGTTCCGTTTTTCTTCCGGGCTCATTCGGGTGATTGTATTGAGTTTTACCATACAAATCGTACTCACAAGGAATTAGAAGTTGATGACTTTCAAGTCAAAACACCGACTGACACTATTGGTCAGCATATTCATTTGGTAAAATTTGATGTCACCGCGTCAGATGGCTCTGGAAATGGTTTTAACTATGAAGATGGCACTTTTTCACAAGGCGCTATTATCGAACGTATTCATGCTGCCGAAGGTAAGGTTGTAAATACCAAGGGTGAGTCGGTACAACTTGAGGAGCCAGCACCAGATCAATTCCAGACAACGATTCAACGCTGGTATGCTGATCCATTACTGGCACGAAATAAGGAATGCAAAAAATTAGCCGTACAGGGCAAACCGGGCTGGAAATCTGATCCTGATTGCTTTGATCGAACCATGCGTACGGTTTTCACTCATGATCATTTTGCGCCATCTTCTATCCAACAACACGGATTTTATTCAGCACTTCTGGTGGAACCAAAAAATGCGAAGTTGCAATATCCTGATGGCACAGATATGGATGCAGAAAATGACAAGACAAATTGTAAACCAGGCGAGCAAGTTGACGGTGTTTTTAAGTCTTGTGCAGTTGGAACACAGGCAATGGTTATTATCAACGATGATGGAACTCAGCGTGAAGCGGGTCAAAGCTATCGCGAATTTGCGTTGGCAATCGCAGACTTTGCATTGTTATATGACGGTAATACCAGGATAACCAGCAAGGGATTGAAAGATTATGACAAGCTGTCGATGGACAAGCAAAAAGTGTTTGCCAAGCTGCATGATAATCTGAAGGACTGGCAGTCAAAAAATGGGCGTCCGATTGATCCTCCGAAGTTGCCAGAAGCCATTTCTAAAGATCATCATAATCCCTATTTGGTTAACTATAAACACGAACCCATTCCACTAAGGATTGGTTGCAAGGATTATAAAGATAATCCTTCCAATTGCGTGTCTGATAGTATCAAGCAGCAACAGCATGGAGATAAAGGTGACATGGCTTACGCCTTCAGCTCCATCAAACATGGCGATCCGGCAACTGAAATATTTGCTGGCTATGAAGGAGAAAAAGTTCAGTTACGAGTGATTCAAGGTGCTCAGGAAGTTCAACACATGCTCAATATTCATGGGCAACGTTGGCCGCGTGAAATCGGCAATCCTGAATCACCATTGGTAGCTGCTCAGGAAATCGGTATTTCAGAGCATTTTGAGATGAAGTTGGGGCTGGATAATGTCTTTCGAGGCGAGCCTTTTGCTGATTCTTTGTATAACTTTGGTTCGGTTGATGACTTGTGGAATGGTGCCTGGGGATTGATTCGCAATTTTGGCGACTATCGTCAATGTGATGATTATCAAAATCAGGCTGATAAACGAAAATGCGAAACAGGACTTGCCAGTCTTGATTGGTGTAAAAACGTGTCATTACTACAGGATTGTCTGAAGCCATTACCTAATGTCAAACGCAGCAAGAGTGGTGAAATCGTTGTCAAAAACAAAAATGATTTTATGCTGGATGGCGAGATTATGTGCCCCAAAAATCTGAATGGCAGTCATTTTGTTACTTTCTTCATTGATACGGTTGATGTGAGTGAATGGTTGGGAGATGAGATTTATTACGATAAGCAACTTTATGACCCGGATTCGCTCGCATTTATTTTACTTGACAGGAAAATCACTGATACGTTTGAATCACCACGCAAACTTCTGCAGGCTGATCCAGTGAATCAGGGGAAAAATCTTGAGCAAATTATTACCGCTTACAAGGAGAAAATAAAATCCGATATCAAAGCTAAGGGGGTAATTGAACCATTGGTGATCAGAGCCAATGCTGGTGATTGTATCCAGGTTGTGCTTTACAATCATTTGCCTGAAAACATGGGTGACAAAGTTGGCGATGCACTGATGCCTAAAATTGTACCTTTGAATGTTGAACCAGACAGTGAACAAGCATCTGCTGATGTGACGCCATCATCAATTGCATCATTGCATCCTCAATTGCTTGCACACAATGTTGCTAATCAGGATGGTGCGGCTGTTGGTTTTAATCATGAGCTGCAGCTGGTTGCCCCAACAGATAAACAAGGTAAGGTTTATTATTGGTATGCCGGTACGCTGGATATAGAAAATAACAAATTGGTTGCCAAACCGCGTGAACTCGGAGCAATCAACTTGGTGTCTTTCGGCGATGTTATCAACCATCCGGTTCATGGCTTATTCGGCGCCTTGATAATCGAGCCAAAAAATGCAAGTTACCATGATCCAGTATCGGGCAAGCAATTGGATAAGGGAAGCGGTGTGCGCGCTGAAATTCATTACCTGGAGTGGGGCAAAAACAAGACATTCAAAGAGTTTGTGGTTTTTTACCGGGATGGACTCAATTTACATTATCAGGCTGAAAATGGGCAATCTATTCCTGTGCCGGATTGTACGGTGTGTGATGATTCCTACGATTTGGGAGAAAAAGGAATTAATTATAGTAGCGCTCCGTTCTGGTTGCGTCTGGATCAAGCTCCACAAATGAACAAGGATGATGAAGGCAACAAACACTGGTTCCTTCCTGATTTAAATGCAGCCTATTTTCCTAGCAACTTTTTTACCGAAATCGATAAACTTGTTCCAACACCTAAATTTTCCGCTAATGAGGGTGATGAAGTTCGCTTCCGGGTATTGCAACCTTCTGGACGAGCAAGGCAACGTACCTTTTTGGTCTACGGTCACGATTATCAAGATTTGCTACCCTATTTTGGATCGCCTCACGCTCCTTTGATTTCGGTTGGCAAGGCAATTACAGCCAGAATAGATTCAGCTAAACCGGGGCACTGGTTATACCGAGATGGACCAGCACAAATCTGGTCTGGGGGTGCTTGGGGAGTTTTCGATGTGTCGAAACGCTAAAATTGGGCCAATAAAATTTTTGCAGTCATTAAACTGGTGTTTATGGTTATTGCTGTTATTTTCGTTGACAGCAGGTAGTAATGATGACTTGACCGTGGGATTACTGGTTAATGGTAAACCAGCTGCTGATATTAACAATTCACTGTTAAAAGTGGATGAGGCATTTAATATTGGTTTTCAGCTAAGTTCAGCAGACCCGAATATAAGCATTTCGGGTTTGCATCCTGGCGCCTGGATTCGACCTAAAAGTCATGGGCGAAAATCATGCAAAGACGCTGTTCGACAATATTTGTCCCAAGGCATAAATCCTTCTCAAGATGTTAGTTTGAATGGATTCAGCCTGATTACTTTGAACGCAGATCATTCCATTGCCATCATGGATCCACGGTTAGATTTGGCAACATCCAATCTGATTGCATTAACACGGCTTGACAGCCGTGTTGCTGACTGGGCAATGTCTGTCAATCAGCAGGCTTTGTATGTAACTCTTCCTGACAAGCAACAATTACAGGTTATCGATCCTGTTACTGGTCTTATAAAGCAAACGATAAAACTGGATAGCAGACCGGAACAAATTGAGGTTTTAGATCAATATCCATTGGTCTGGGTTGCGAGTGAAAATGATGGCTTGGTTTATCTTGTCGACACTAGAAAGCAGGAAGGAATCAGGAAGTTCAGAATCGGCAGTGGGCGGGTAATCATGGCTTATGATCAAGGCCATCAGCGGCTGTTTGCTTATAGTGCTGGTGATGGCAGGTTGGTAGTAATCAATGTTGCTGCCCAGGAGAAACGGTTTGTGCATCAGCTTCAGCCCGGTTTTAGCGGGATCTCGTATTCATCGCATTCCAATCAGCTTTATTTGGTTGACCCTGGTCGTGATTTGCTTGTATCGATATTGCCTGAATTAATAGCCAAGCCAGTTAACATTCCGTTGGCTGCACAAAGCAATAGGGTTCAAGTTGCGCCCAATGGCTGGATATTTGCCTTTGATGGTAAGCAAGCCATGTTAAACCTTGTCAACCCAGAAACACAGCAGCTGACTCAAGTGTTGCAATTTCGCCATGGTTTTGATCAAGTTTTTTTCAGCAAACAATATGCATATATAAGGCATACTGATAGCGCCAATGTTAGTCTGATTAACCTGGCTTCCCTTGCAATTGATGTTGAACCTGGTGTGATTGAGGTACCAATTGGTTCTAATCCACCGGGTACAAAACAAAGTCAAACATTGCTTTCCCCAGTTGCAGTATTGCCAGATGGACACAGCACCATTATCACCAATCCGGTTGACCGCACTTTATTTTTATTTATGGAGGGTGGAATGAAAGTACCCATGAATGCTTTCAAGGTTTGGACAGAAGCCCCGCTTGCAGTGCTTGTTCATGACCGTAGTTTAAAAGAGGTTAAAACAGGCGTGTATCAAACGGCCACAAGGATCAGGCATGCTGGGAAATATGAAATAGTTATATATGTTCCGGAATTGTCTTTTACTCGATGTTTGCCTTTGACTGTTTCACAATCAAGTCGTTCAGCAATAACTAAGAAGGTGAAGCGTTACACAATCAATCTCGTTTCTAAAAAATATACCGAAGGCTCTCCGGCTCAGCTTCAATTTGATATGCAAGATAACGAAGGGAGGAGTCCAGATATCAAAAAAATATCAGTGCTCTTGTTTCGTCCCGGTAGAAATTGGCAGCAGCGGGTTGATGCTTTGCGGCAAGCGGATGGTCATTATGGTTTTAGCATTGTCTTTCCAAAAGCGGGTGAGTATAAACTTGTAGTGCAAAATTTCGGAGCTAGGCTTGATCAACTTCAGGAGTTAATTCAAACAATACTGGTTTCAGAAAAAAGTCATGCTGCAGACGAATGATTAGAATCATCCATAACCCAGTGATGATCTGGGTTAAATACTTCGGATAATTTCACTAACAAGCGCCGGTCCTTTATAAATTAAGCCACTATAGATTTGTACCAAGCTGGCACCGGCAGAAATTTTCTCTTGGGCGTCTTTATCGGACATGATTCCCCCAACGGCAATGATAGGGACTTTTCCGGCTAATTGTTCGTTCAATTTGGCAACAATAGCGGTGGCAGCTTCTTTTACTGGGGCGCCACTTAAGCCGCCGGATTCGTTGGCGTATGGATGTCCGGCGATTTTGTCGCGGTTTATCGTGGTGTTGGTGGCAATGACTCCATCCAATTCCAATTCAATTAATAAATCTGCGATATGTGCTACTTCTTCGGACGATAAATCAGGGGCAATTTTTACAGCCAGCGGTACATATCGTGCGTATTTTTCATGCAATTGGGCTTGTTTTTCTTTTAATGAGCCGAGTAGTTTCTTGATTTCATCGCCTTGCTGTAATTGCCGTAAATTTTTGGTGTTTGGTGATGAAATGTTGATGGTAATGTAGCTGGCCCAGGGATAGGCTCTGGATAGGCCGGTTAAATAATCTGCAGTAGCTTTTTCAATAGGTGTGTCAACGTTTTTACCAATATTGATGCCCAGAATGCCTTGAAATTTGCTTTTTTTGACTTGTTCGATCAGGTGATCGATTCCTAAGTTATTAAAACCCATGCGATTAATAATGGCCTGATGTTCGGGAATTCTGAACATGCGTGGCTTGGGATTGCCGGGTTGAGGACGAGGTGTTACTGTGCCGACTTCAATAAAACCGAAACCCAATGCAGCCAGAGCGTCTATGTAATCGCCGTTTTTATCCAGTCCTGCGGCCAGGCCAACTGGGTTTTTGAATTCAAGCCCCATGACTGAAACGGGAATATGGTTTGTGGTTTGAGCAATTAGCTTATCAAGCCTTAATTGATGAATGATTTCCAGAGATTTAAGCGTGACATGATGAGCGGTTTCCGGATCAAGTTTAAATAATAAAGGTTGAATAAAAGGATAAAGGTTCATGTTAGTGTCGAGCGGATAATTGATAAGGAACCGGGTCAATTGATGTTTTGCGGTTCATGACGAGGTCGGTTAATAATTGTGCAGATGCAGGCGCCATAACCAGACCGTTTCGAAAATGGCCTGCGTTGATAAATAAGTTGTCTAATTCAGGGTGTTGGTCTATATATGGGATGCCGTGTTGGGTGCCGGGACGAATACCGGCCCAGTGATGCGTTACCGGGTATTCTGCTAAAGGTGGAAAAAGTCGTGTCGCAAAATCGTAAAGTTGCTGTTTGGCATCGTTGGTTACGTGTTTATCGAATCCAGCTGTCTCAACCGTACTTCCAGCCAGAATTTTGCCATCCCGTCTGGGAATCAGGTAACGGTCATTATCGAGAATCATGTGGCTAAGGAGCCCAGGTTGAGCGTCAAATAACAGCATTTGCCCTTTTACAGGATATATTTCAGGAAGGTTTGTTTCTGAGCTTGAGAACAAATCTTGCCACAACGTCCCTGTCCAGGCTCCGGTTGTGAGAATGAGCTGATTGACTGCTATTTTTCCCTTGCTTGTCAAGATCGCTTCAATATGATTGTTTGCTATGTGAATGTTTTGCAGTGAACAGTATTCAATGAATGTTACTTTTTTTGAACTTAGATCGTCTAGTAATGCTGCGAGCAAGCGTGGATTACGTGCCTGGGCAATTTCCGGCAGCCAGATCGGGTTTTGTGTATCGGTATGAAAAGGCATTAACTGCGCCTCTGTTCCTGGCTGGAAGGGAATCTGGTTATTATTGCACCACTCTTGTGCTAGCAGAAAATCAGGGTTTTTGGTGATTAGTAAACCGCATGGTGTCCATTCAGGGTCGATTCCTGTTTCAGATAGAAGCTCATTATTTAAAGCGGGATATAGTTTTATACTGATTTTTACCAGTTCGGTAATGGCCTGGGCTTGTCGCCAGGGATAAAGAGGGAGTAAGATACCTCCGCCAGCCCAGGAAGCTTCTTTACTTAATTGGTTCTTTTCAATAACAGTCACAGTTGCGCCAGCCTTGATTAGCTCACGTGCAGTGAGCAGGCCATTGATGCCGCTGCCGATAATGGTGAAGTCAGATAATATGGACATGAAAATTTGTAATGGTCTGAGGAATACCTATTTTAAAGGAAATGGCTTTTAAAATGGGAAAAGAGGGATTTAATAGTTGCCAGTTAGCTAATTCGGGGGTAATAAAAAAGTGATGTTTGAAGGCCGAGTTATTATGTTGTTTTTTTGATAATCCTTACAATAATAGTCAGATATATGCTGCTAATTAATGAAGTTAAAGGACTTTTTACTTCTGCAAAAAACCGTATAAAACTTGTAAGGATGTCGTTTTATTGTTATTATTAGGGTGCCTAATAGTTTTTTGTTGCATTTTGGCAAAAATTTATAACTTGTTGTTACCTCATGAGGGGGATGAAAATGAACTTTAAGAAAACAAAAATAGCGTTGGGTGTTGCGACTGCAGCACTAACAATGGCGGGTGTTTTGGTCGCACCTCAAGCTTCTGCAGCTTCAAAAGCACAAAAAGTGGCAGCCGCCATGGATAAGAAAGTTGAAGCGATGGAAATGCAGATTCAGCAAATGTCTGGCATGATGGAAGCCATGCAGGCCGAGTTGCAACGCGTAAAAATGGAATCAGCCAACAACAATAATGACGGTCGTTTTATGGAGCTGGAAAACTGGATGGCTTCTGTGAAGAATGCGCCGGCTGTTGTTGAAAGTAAAGATAACATGTTATTTTTCCGTGGCGGTTGGGTGAAAAATAACCAATCAAGAGATGGTGTTTCCATTCACTCAGACACTATTATTGGTAGTGGCGCGTTTACAGGTACAGGAAATGGTGGTAAAGGAGATGATGAAGGTTGGTACCTTGGTGTTGGCCTTGACTTCAGCCTGACTGATAATTTATGGGGCTTCATGGATAACACCGAAGTATTGGGCGAATTACAGGTCTTGTATAAAGATTTAGGTACAACCCATAGTAATATTCTTGCCGCAAGTAGAAATATTAATTCAAGACTAGTATCTGTTAATTCATTAACTGTTTCTGGATCACCAAAAATAAAATTCATGAAAGGCAGTAAATTCAGACCGTGGATTATTCCGATCGGTTTTACTATCAATGTGATCAGTCCACCATCTGAAGCGATTACTGTTTTGAAGCCAGGTATGGTATTTGGATTAGGTGCTGACTACAACATCTGGGAAGATTTCTACCTGGGTGTTGATGGCCGCTATAACAACGTTGCTGATGTTGACGGTGTGGATATGGACGGCTTTGAAGTGGGTGCCTATATTGGTATCGGCTTCTAATCAAGTCATTTAAAAACGCTATTAAAAAAGGGAGGGTTTAAAACCCCTCCCTTTTTTGTTTCCGGTTTTTATTTTCAAAGTCACGCTGGAGAGAAAAATCAACAGGATATCTTATTATTTGAAGTGGCTGATTTTAAGTATCGTTTTTTTGTTAAATGCTTGTACCCTGGCTTATAAAAGCACCGGGAAAATAATGCTTGGCTATGCCGAAGATCAAGGCATTCCCTATGTTCTGGCAACGGATGATGCCACTTTGGGTTGTGACATGGCAACAGCATTCACGCCTTTTCTACTTAGTTTTTCTCAAGTTGCAGAGTCCCCCGATCATCTTGCTGTCTTGCTTTATATGATGGCAGGGAATTGTTCTGAAATTCAGGCATGGGAGCAGGAATTAAGGTATTTAAGAGCCGTTCACGCAAAAAATTCTTCTGAAGCACAGGATGCCCGGATTGCTCAACAAAGGTTTATACAGCAAGCTGCATTTAGACAACTGACGGGCTACCGCCATTTAATAGCTGCGATTATCGAGCCGGGTACGAAATGTCCGGATTTTTCTTCTGAACAAGATGAGTTTTATTGGTTAATCGGGCTACTTGATGGTCTACAGGCGGTCATTAATGATATTGCATCCGGGGGGCATGCCAATGTGCCGCTGGATATTGCAGCCAAAGTTGCTAGGGGTGCTGATTGCCTGGAAAATCAAAAATGGTGGGGCGTTCCGTACGCAATTCAGGCGGCAGTTTGGGCAATGCTTGCAGATCAAGAAAGTGATGAAAAACAGCCGTTACAAATGCTGGATCAGGCCGTCCAGATTGGTTTAGACCAAAATGTTGCTATTTCTCATGTCATGGCTGCGCAGGTTTATTTGGGGCTTGGAGATATTAGACGGGTCAAAAAAATCATCCGTGAATTTGCTCAGGCTAAAGCATCATTTTCCAGGAATAAGTCTCATAAATTACTGAATAAAATTGCCTTTCTTCAAATTCAAGCTATTTCAGACAGACTTTGGACCGAAGCGATGGGCAGGCGTACTCCAATGGCAAGGCTGGGAACATTCTGGGATGAGCGGAATGAAGCAGTGGATATTATCGATATTGATGATCTGCTTTAGTTGATGAATTTATTAGGTTGGTTAGGGCGTTTATGTATTGGGCCACTTGATTATGTAATAGATTTTACGGTATTTTTTTTGCGCGCCCTGGCTGTCTGGCAGCCACATCGAAACATTTTTAATCGCGCAGTCTATTCAGCAGTTTTAGGACAGCTGATTTTTACCGGCGTTGACGCAGTTGCGATGATATCATTTTTAGCCGTTGTCATGGGGATTGGCGTCACCTCGCAATTAATTTACATCATGCAAGCTATTACCGGTACTGGAGAAATTACTGAAATTCTTGCCAGATTATTATTGAGCGAATTGGGACCTTTAATTACAGCAGTTATTTTGATTGGCCGATCCTGTTCGGCAATGGCTGTTGATTTGGGGAATACCAAAGTCCATGGTGAAATACAATCGTTGGAATATCTGGGCATTGATGTGGATGATTACTTTGTCGTACCAAGAATCCTCAGTATGGCGATATCCCAAGTGGTGCTGGCGCTTTATTTTTCAATTATCATGATAATTTGCGGGGTATTTTTTAGCGCTGCGATTTATCACTTTTCTGCGCTAAAGTCATTGACGGAGTTAATTAACACCATGAGCTTTAATGTCCTTGGGGTGTTTTTTCTAAAAAATATTTTTTTCGGTTTGGTTATCGGTGCTCAAGCCTGCTTTCACGGTTTATCAGTGGGTGTTTCTCCAACGCAAGTGCCTCAGGAAATGCAGAGAGCGGTAATGAGAAGTTTGCTTTTCGTGTCTTTGATTGATGGCTATTTCATATTATTATCGCTGTGAAGTTAGATGATTCTGCATTTATTGTTGCGACAGAAGCCGTACCTTATTCTGAAAATACAGAATTAACTTATCAGCCATTTAGTTGTTTGATAGAACCGTATGGGCTGCTTTGCCTAGTTGGGCCGCATCGTAGTCAACTACGGGATTATCTGTTTATGTTGGCAGGAATTTACCCGCCAAAGCGAGGCCAGGTTAAAATTTTTGATCGAGATACCCATGTGGATAGGGAGTGTTGGCGTAAAATGCGGACCCGGATTGGCTATCTCTCCGGTATTGCGCCGTTACTTTCTTCTCAGCATGGGTTGATGAACGTAATGTTGCCTGCACTTTATCATCAAAACAAAACTTTTCGCGAGACAGCAGATAGGGCCAGGCAATTATTAAGCGAACTTGAATGTGATTTCGATTTTTTGAGTTTTCCGGCAACGCTGAATAATTTTCAGCGATTGCAATTGGGCTTGGCTCGCGCTTTAATGCTTGATCCCGCTCTGCTTGTTTTTGATGTTCCATTTCACGATCTTGGAGCTAAACAACGTGAAATAATGGCCAGCTTACTGGGAAAATATCGACAAAAGCGAACTGTGTGTATGATCGGCGGCTTGCAATATCCACGATTTTTGGAGCAACATGCTACTCAAATCAGTTTTATTTCAGAACAAAAAATTATTTGTTTTAATTCCTGGGCTGCTTTTATAAATTCGGAGGATGAAGAAGTGCAGGGTTTGATTAGCGGCCAAAAAAATGTGGAGTAGAATTAGTTAATGAAGGCAGAAAACACAGAAAATTCCGGGCATTATATACATCGGATTAAATATAATCGGCGAGAACGTCTGGTTGGTCTGTTTGTTTTTTCTGCGTTGGTATTGTTTGCAGCGCTGTTTTTTATCAGTAGTAAGAGCCAGCATCTTTTTGAGCCTCATATCAGGTACTATATGGAAGTCGAAACCAGTGAAGGAATCAGTCAGGGTAGTTCTGTAACATTTCTTGGAACAGAAATAGGGACAATTTCCAAATTGGAGTTGGCGCATGGGCGAAAAATTCGCGTGGCTCTGGATATTTATAAGAGTCAGCGTGAATTGATCCGGACTGATGCAAAAGTGATTGTTAATCGCTTGATTAGTTTGGGCAATGCGCTTGTTGAAATTAAGGTAAGATCTTCTGATGCGCCGGTTTTACCAGAAGATTCAACTATTCCTGTTGAAGAAACCCCGTCACTAAATGATCTGGTTTTGGGAATCGCTAGAATTGTTCAGTCAACCGATACCAGTGTTTTTTCAGAAATAGCTGAAATGATGCCAAGACTTGAACAAACGGTTGGAAATATTGACATTATTATTACCCAAATTGCAACTGGACATGGCACACTGGGAGCCGCTGTTTTTGATCAACAAGTTGAGCGCGAATTGAAACAAGTGGTGACTTCAGGGGCTGAGATATTATCCGAAACTGAAGGGGTTATCGATGTTGCAAAGCAAAGATTGGTGGAACTTGAGCCAGTGATATCAGGCATCAATCAAGTGGTTAATGATTTTAAAGGGACAACCAGGGATCTTCCAAGGTTGGTGGCGGAGTTAGAGAAAACCATTGCATTAACTAATACTGCATTACAGCAAGTCAATCAGGAATTGCATCACTTGCCGGGCATTGCCCTGGATGTTCGCAGAACATTAACGGGAGCTGAAAAAGTGGTGGAAGGAGCGCAAGCCATATGGCCGTTATCGGAGGTGATTCAGAGGCCTGAAAATCAGCCATTAATACCGCCGCAGCCTTTGCATGATTAAAATTAATGTTTTTTTACCTGATATTTCAGTGTCTTGTCTGAAAATTATTTTTTTGACGCTGATTTTGGCCGGTTGTGCAATGCAACAGTCCCGTCCAGTAATTATCGAAGATGCTGAAAGGCTTAATAATGAAGGTGTACGGGCTTTTCAAGAAGCAAACTGGTATCGTGCAAAACAGTTGTTTTCCAAGTCATTATTGCTTTATCAGGGACTTGATAATCAGCAAGGAATCTTGCTTTCCTATATCAATTTGATTGAGGTTGCTTTAGCAGCTGGAGATTTCCAAGCTGCTGAGAAATATTTAATCAATGTGACTGAAATAAATCAAGCAGAAGGTTTAAAACGTCATCGAAGACGTATCAATTTGCTGTTTTCAAAATTAGCGATTAAAAAAAAGCAGTTTGCCAAGGCTCAGCAATTTCTGTCAGTTCTGTTGCCGGAGTTTGATGGTATTAAGCCAAAATCAGCGCCGGATTTAATCCAGCTTTCAGCTATTGCCAATCAAACCCGTCTCGCATTTGAGCAAAATCATGAGGCCAAACTCTGGACCCAAAGGTATGAAAGAGCCTTGAAGGTTGTAGATGTTGATGCCGGAGCTTTTCAAGGACTATTACTTCGATTTCAAGCAAAATTACTGTTAAGAGAAAATAAATTTCAGCAAGCTGCGCAGAAATTGCAGCAAGCTTTGGCGGTTTATAAAGCCAGCCTGATTCAGCCTGGAATTGCTGCTACGCTTTCAGACCTGGGGCAGCTTTATTTGGAGCAGGGTGATTGGTTGCAGGCGAAGCATTATTTTGCACGAGCTAACGTGGTGCTACGGTATATTGGTAAGCGTGATAAGATCATTATAAATACTGAAAAGCTTGCCATTATAGAATCGAAACTTGGTCATGTTGAACGAAGTAATCTAATTAGACGGTGGCTTGCAGAGCGTAAGGAAAACCAGCTGATGCAGGAAAAAAAATATCTGCCTTTATTGGAAGGTAAAGATTTTTTGCGGTCAGATTAAGTTTTTAATAATCTTGAATCTCTGATTTCACTACGACACAGGTTAATGAGATAGACGCGCTTTTCATGCAAATACTTTTGCATGAACTGCTTTAGCAGAGACTTGGATGGATTGTGACTTAGCAGTGTGTACGGAATTAGTTGTTAAAGTTATTTCATGCGCCGCTCCTAAGCCATTTCATAAAATAACAATGGCATCATCATTCAGCAAAGCCAGCCCTATTAAAAATGATTGTAGATCCGTATTTTATGCCAATTTAAAATCATTCGATCATTTTCGAGGGGTTTTTAGCTCTACACATTACACGGAATTACCGCCAGATTGGTCTGTTGTTATTACCGATATTGAAGGTTCTACTGAGGCAATACAGCAAGGAAAATATCGGCAAGTCAATGCAGTTGGTGTTGCATCAATTGTTGCTATTTGCAATGCCTTGAAGCCATTACCAATTCCTTTTGTTTTTGGTGGCGATGGCGCAAGTTTGTGTATTCCCAATAATCATGTGGAAGTTGTTAAAAAGGCCTTAGTCGCTTCAAGATTGATGGCCAGCGAGCAGTTTTCTTTATCGCTTCGAGTAGGAATTGTACCTTGTGCCGACATCCATCAGTCGCAATATCGGGTGTTAGTGGCAAAATGTCAGATTTCGGAGGGTTATTACCAAGCGGTTTTTTCGGGAAAAGGATTGTTTTATGCTGAACAGTTGGTCAAAAATGACCGTGACAATCACTATTGCTTAAATGCTGAAAGTATTTTGCCATTCGCAGATTTTTCTGGTTTTGAATGTCGATGGAAAGATGTGTTCAGTCCGCACGGTGAAACAATTTCTCTGTTAGTGATGGCGATTGAAGAAAGCCCTGAAAGAAATAATGCAGTGTATTTGGATGCATTTGATGCAATACAGACGATTTATGGGCGGCCAACAACCTGCCGACCAGTGCAAAAAAATAATTTGGAATTAACTGCCAATAGTAATAATTTACAAGATGAAGTGAAAATTAGGACTGGTTCTGGCAAAAGACTTTCAAAATGGCTGTATCCATTGTTATTGCCTTGGAAGGTTCGATTAGGGCGTCGTTGGATGGAAAATGAAAAGCAAATGTTTGGTATTGATTGGGGGAAATATAAGGATGTTTTAACTGCCAATACAGATTTTCGTAAGTTTGATGATAATTTGCGCATGGTAATTTCTGGAACACCTGAACAAAGAGAGCAATTACTTAAATATCTTGAAAAAACATATCAACAAGGATTGTTGGTTTATGGGGTGCATGTGTCTGATCGGGCGTTAATGACTTGTCTGATTTCTGATTACCATATCCATCATATACACTTTGTTGATGCTGCAGAAGGGGGTTACGCGATGGCTGCCAAAGATTTAAAAAAACAATTAAAAGAAATAAGGAGTCTAAATTGAAAAAATGTAACAGTGGCGGGTTCAGGATATTAATTATCTTTTTTTTCGTTTTTGGATCTCACCTGGTATTAGCAGAGGCAAAAAAAGTCTGTGTTTTTGATATTCTTGGCGCGAATGGTCCGGTTTTTACCCAGATGAAGGATTATAAACTCGCAGCAATGGACTGGGGGGCAGAACTTATTTTAAAGCCATATACCAATGAGCGTGTTGCTGCGGAAGATTTTAAAGCGGGTCTTTGTGATGCGGTGAGTTTTACTGGTGTTCGCGCTCGTCAATTCAATGCCTTTACCGGCAGTTTGGATGCTGCGGGCGCGATACCCAGCTATGAGTATTTAAAGTCGGTTATTGCGACAATCAGCGCTAAAAAAGCTGCTAAATTAATGAAAAGTGGTCCTTATGAGGTAGTTGGTATATTTCCTGGCGGAGCGGTTTATTTGTTTGTCAGAGACCGCAGTGTTGATACAGTGGGAGAATTGGCTGGTAAGCGTTTCGCGGTGATGGATTCTGATCCTGCACAAACTGAGATGGTATCATTTGTGGGCGCTTCTCCTGTAGCGACTTCAATTGCCAATATGTATAGTAAATTTAATAATGGATCCGTTGATATCACCTATGGCCCAGCAGTTATGTACGAAGCAATGGAGCTTTATAAAAGCTTGCAGCCTTCAGGTGGGGTTATTCGTTTTTCACTGGCACAGGTAACCATGCAAATTCTAATTAGGAGCAGTGAGTTTCCTGATGGGTTTGGCCAAAAATCCAGAGATTATTCGCTGAATCAGTTTGACCAAGGGGTAGATTTGTTGGCCCGATATGAAAATAAAATCCCTGAAAAATTATGGATAGAAATTCCTGAGGCGGATAAGAGTCGCTACTCAGAAGTGTTTCGACAGTCTCGAATCAGGCTTAGAGATAAGGGTATTTATAACAGTAAGATGTTGAAAGTCATGAGGATGGTGCGCTGTAAAAAAGACCCGCTTCAACCTGAATGTACAGCGGCTGATAAAGAATAGCCAGTGTAAAAAATGGCCACTCAAGTTACTTTGAATAATTTGTTGGCATCATGGTATTGACGGGTAAGCTTCCAAAGCGCCGCTGGTGGGAGTGGTTTGCCACTTTGCCGGTTTTCATTATTTTATTGACGATCATTCTCGCAGGGAACAGCGAAAAATTACATGCACAATTGCTAAAAGCGGGTGAATATTTGTGGCAAGATTATTTCTTGCTGCGAGATGATATTGCCAGCCCTGAATGTAATCCTAACCTGGACATTGAGGCAGAACTTAACAAGCTTGATGCAGAAACCGATGACCTGGATATGCTGTTTGATGATGAGCCTTTTAACCGGAAAGCGGCTCGCACATCTTTGGAAAAATCTCAGGCATTGTGTGTGGAAAAGCATCGACTTGCCGAGAACAATCAGGCCAGAGTGACATTTGCAGTAAAAATATTTCGCAGTGTTGAAAAAAGTGTTGCTGCAATCAGTATTTTAACCCATAGAAAACAACGGGAAATACTGCTGTTGCTGTTATTTATTTGTGCCATTACCTGTTCGATAAGACAGCAACATATTGCTTTTAAACCAGTGATTACCCTGCTGGATCAGCGAGTTTCTGCAACAGCGCAGTTGCTTGGAAATATATTGTTGCTGATTTCTGCCTGGAATTATCGCGATAAAGTTTTTCAGGCATCGGCTGTCGTTGATTATCCTGATATATTTCCGTTATTGATTACCGGTTTTGCAATCTTAAGTGCGGTCAGTGTTTATCTGTTATTTAAGCCGCGATCCGGCATTAAACCGGGAGGGACAATTACTCATGCATTATTGGCGACGCCGTTATATGTCATTATGGCGTTATTTGCGGCTAAATATTTTTTTCTGACAGAAGGGCATTCCGCTGGATTAGCGATTTTTTTTAGTTTATTAATAGACCAGGCAGGATTATTTCTTAATATCGGCTTGTATATCTGGACAGGGATGTTGTTAAAGCAAACTCGTCTAGGCGAGCGATTGTTTAATGTGTTCAAACCTTGGCGAATGTCGCCGGAGGTATTAGCTTTTGTGGCTATTGTTATTATGGCTTTGCCGACGGCTTATACCGGTGCTTCCGGGATTATTATTATTGCTATGGGGGCAATTATTTATAAAGAGTTACGGCGCGTTGGTGCTCGCAGGCAGCTTGCTCTGGCGGCAACAGCAATGACTGGCAGTGCTGGTGTCGTATTGCGGCCATGTTTATTGGTGGTGTTGATTGCCGCATTAAATAAGGAAGTGGTCACCGATCAGTTGTTTGACTGGGGGCTAAATACTTTTTTCACAACGATTATGGTGTTCTGGTTTTTTGTGTTTTTGACCCGGCAGGAAAAAATTCGTATTGCTCCAGCGCGGGAGGCTTTTCCTGTCTTTGTGCAAGCATTGCGTCCTTTGGTTCCCTATGCTGTTATTTTGATTGTCGTTTACTTCCTGTATGTGTTCCTACTAAATGCCTATCTGGATGAATTTTCGGCGCCGGTGATTCTGCCAGTGATGATTTTGGGTTTGGTTATATATGAAAAATTGTATCCAAAAGGTATTTCTGCCGAAAGTCCTCAACGGGAAGTTCGAAGTTTTGAAGCGGCGATTAGGTCGGCCTCATCTGAGGCTAGTATCCATATTGGAGCATTGTTATTATTGATGGGGTTGTCTTTTGTTCTCGGGGGTGTGGTTGAAAGGTCTGGGCTGTTGGGTTTTTTCCCGCATCATTTTGATTCAATTTGGTTGGCATTGGTTTTTTTGATTATGGTATTGATCGGGATTGGTATGGTTATGGATCCTTTTGGCGCAGTAGTATTGGTTTCAGGGACAGTGGCGCAAATTGCCTATAAAAATGGTATCGAACCGGTTCATTTTTGGATGATGACCTTGGTTGCATTTGAATTGGGTTATCTTAGTCCTCCCGTGGCTTTGAACCATCTTCTGACCAAGCAAATGGTGGGTCATGCAGAGGCAACAATAGCGGCGCAAGGAGGCGGCAATTTTTGGTATCGGCATGAAAGGATTTTATTGCCTTTGATAACGATGACAACAACCTTGGTGTTGGTTAGTGTTGTACCTATTTTAGCGGCTGAATGGTAGGGTTGATAAAATGAAAAAACTTTTTCCGGAAATCCAGCCTTTTCATACATTTTTTCTGGAAACTGGAAATCAGCATTCTGTTTATGTTGAGCAATCAGGAAACCCTAATGGATTGCCGGTAATTTTTTTGCATGGCGGTCCCTGCTCAGGAACCAGGCCGGATCACCGACGATTTTTTCATCCTGAAAAATACCACATAATCTTGTTTGATCAGCGAGCTTGTGGGTTGTCTTTGCCATTTGGTGAAATTGAAAACAATACTACGCAAGACTTACTGAATGATATGGAAAGCATTAGAAAACTGCTTGACATTAAAAAATGGGTGTTGTTTGGCGGATCATGGGGGGCGACACTTGCACTGTTGTATGCGCAACAATTTACACAGCATGTTGAAGCTATGATTCTAAGGGGTGTTTTTTTAGCGAGACAAAAAGACCTGGACTGGTTTCTACAGGAAGGCGCCGGGCGAATTTACCCTGAACAATGGCATCATTTGGTGGAAAGCTTGCCCGGTTCAAAATGCCAAGCTTTACTGGAAAGAATTTGTGAGGGGTTATGGGGTGAAGATGAGGTGGCGCGTTTAAGAGTGGCAAGGGAATGGGATAATTGGGGGGGACAGGTTGCTTTGGGAGAAGAATATCAGGTTTTGCAGCATGACAATCACGTGAGTCAGAAATTGCTAAAACAGGTGCGAATGGAATTGCACTATGCGAAAAATCATTATTTTATTGACGAGAATCAGATACTAAATAATTGCCATAGGATAAGTAATGTCCGAACGGTCATCATCCATGGTCGAAACGACTTTGTTTGCCCAATTGAGGCCGGCTACAGCCTTCATCGCGCATTACCTGATGCCGAATACATAGTTTTGCCAAATGCCGGTCATGTTGCTCAAGGAGAAGAGATGATTGATAGCTTGGTTACGGCCACAGAAAAAAATTATGCTGAAATTTCCGGCGAACTATGAACATTCGCTCTTATATCATTTTCTGGCAATGGAGATGTAATCTAAAAAGCATGAAATTTGAAGTATTACGAGGAAACGCATGACCAAAAAGAAAAAGCTCATTATTGGCATGACTGGTGCAACCGGTGCAATTTATGGTGTTAGGATGCTGGAAGTGTTGCAGAATGTTTCACAATGGGAAAGTCATCTGGTGATTTCATCGGCTGGGTTGGTAAACCTTAAACATGAATTAGGAATGAGTCGTAAATCGCTTTATGATCTGGCTGACGTTACTTATCATATTGATGAAATTGCAGCATGTATTGCCAGTGGCTCATTTAAAACGGAAGGAATGGTGATTGCTCCATGTTCCATGAAAACGCTGGCCAGTGTTGCTCATGGGTTTGGGGATAATTTGATTTCGAGAGCCGCTGATGTGGTGTTGAAAGAACGACGGCAATTATTGTTAGTGCCGCGCGAGACGCCACTAAATTTGGCGCATATCAGAAATATGGCAAGCGTGACCGAAATGGGCGGGATTATTTTTCCACCAATGCCCGCATTTTATAATAAAACCAATTCAGTGATGGGTTTCGTGGATGAAGGTGTGGGAAAAATATTGGCAATGTTTGGTTTGGAAACTGACTTATTGCGCGAATGGAGGGGTCTATAATTAGTAACTAGCTGCTTTTCTACCTACTTTATAAGATATTGAGTAGTTGATATAGAACTCCCGATCAAGAATGACCGGGAGTTTTATTTTATGCGCTATCAGTCTACTGCGACATTTTTCATTCTTCTGGAAGGAATTGATTGCTCAATTTCTTGCTGAATTTCTTGAACCGCGCTGCTTTTTAAATGCTCTGTTTCTCTGCTTTTCAGCATGAATACTAAAATAACGACTACTGCGATCAGGCCACCGATGTAAAGCCAAAAGTTGTCTTTCTCTTGTTGTTCAGCCATTTTATATTTCCTCTCTAGTAATTATTAATATTTTGCCCTTTCTGGTTAAAAAAGGGTGACTCTAAAACAGAGCCTTTGTGTGTTAAATTGTGTCATTAAATCGACAGTGTATTTTTATCATGACAGCTGCTATCGCGTCAACACTTTTACTCAATTACCACAAAAAATTATTGGGATTTATTGCTAATGTTTGAAATTGCAGAGCTTGGTCACGCATTAAAAAGAGAGGAATACAAGCAACAATTACCGGGATTAAGAACCCAGCTGTTAAGCGTTCAGCAACAACTTGCGGTATGCGGTTTTCCGGTGTTTATTGTTGTTTCAGGAGTTGATGGCAGTGGTAAAGGAGATGTTATTAACCTTCTGAATGAATGGATGGATCCGCGTTATATTCGGACAAATGCGTTTGGCAGGCCAAGCGATGAAGAACGTGAGCGTCCCAGGATGTGGCGTTTTTGGCGAACCATGCCGAAGAAAGGGGAAATAGGTATTTATGTTGGTTCGTGGTATAGCAGACCGATTGCAAAGCGAGTTAAAAACAAGATTAATCAAAAACGATTGAAAACTGAGTTGCTTCGAATCAAACAATTTGAACAGGAACTCATTGATGACGGGGCCTTGATAATCAAATGTTGGCTGCATCTGGGCAAAGCAACACAGCGGAAACGGTTAAAAGAACTGGAAAAAAATCCGGAAACACGCTGGCAAGTTACAAAACGAGATAAAAAACATCTTAAAATCTATAATCAATTCATCCGGATTGCTGAAACCGTGTTAAAGACTACTAGCACAGTTGATACAGCTTGGTTGATTGTAGACAGTCACGACCACCATTATCGAAATTTGACTGTTGGCCAGCACGTTTTACAGCGTATTTCTCATCATATTGAGCAATACCAGAAGCATCTAAAAGCAGATGTCGAATTTTTCACTTCAAACCCCTTAATGCCTGATCAAAGTTGTTTGCTAGATTCCTTGGATTTATCTAAAAGCTTGAGCGAAAAAAATTACAGTAAAAAACTTGCTTATTATCAAGGTAAATTGGGGCGGCTTGCCAGAGAAGCGCATAAACGTAAAATTTCCAGTATTTTGGTTTTTGAAGGCTGGGATGCTGCTGGTAAAGGTGGTGCAATCAGGCGATTAACTCGGGCCATGGATGCCCGGAATTATCAGGTGATACGCATTGCTGCACCAACAGATGAGGAGCGATTGCATCATTATCTTTGGCGGTTTTGGCGGCATCTGCCCAGAGCGGGAAAGGTGACTTTGTATGATCGAAGCTGGTATGGTCGTGTGCTAGTTGAACGTGTGGAAGGATTTGCATCAAAAATGGAGTGGATGAGAGCCTATTCGGAAATCGTTAATTTTGAGGAAGACTTGGTGGAGCATGGCGTTGTTTTATTAAAATTTTGGCTTCATATTGATAAGGACGAGCAATTACGAAGATTTAAAGAGCGGGAAAAAATTAGTTACAAGCGTTATAAAATTACCGAGGAAGATTATCGGAATCGTGAAAAATGGCAGGATTATGAATTGGCGGCGAATGAAATGTTCAGCAGAACGAGCAATCATACCGCGCCATGGGTGTTAGTTGAAGCAAACGATAAACGCTTTGCCAGAATTAAGGTAATAAAAAATTTTTGTGAAATACTCGAGGAAAAACTGGATACTTGAGTAATTTCTTTTGTGGTTACAAAAAGATATATTGGCGGCAAGTTTTTATTTTTTACTGTAGCTGACTTAATACACAAGTCAGCTTGGTCTTTAGTGCGATTGAAGTATAATTGTACAGTCATAATGTTAGCCGTTAGATGAGTGGTGGTTTAGTGAAGTGATTGCTCTGCAAAATCAGTGTCTATCAGTACCCGGTCATTTTGCAGCACAGCTATATAATTGCTTGTAAGAAGGTCCCTGAATGTGAAGAACATAATCAGACACGGTGAATAATGCCTAAATATACTCGTAAGCAGTCGCCATTGTGCTATGGATTGCTTTTGTTGTTTTTTTTATCTGAAAAAGTAATTTCCGAAGTGGATTTTGTTGATGTTGCCGATTTGTCTCTAGAGGAGCTGATGATGCAAGAATTAATTGTGACATCCGCTGCAAAAAAGCCTCAAAAATTAAGTGAAGCCGCATCAGCAATCTATGTGCTTACTCAGGATGATATTCATCGCTCAGGTGCAACCAGTCTTCCAGATTTGTTGCGTTTGGTTCCAGGTGCACACGTAGCCAGAATTACTGCTCATAAATGGGCTGTTTCTATTCGCGGATTTAATAGTCAATATGCCGCAAAATTACTGGTTCTTATCGATGGACGAAGTATTTATTCACATTTAAATGCCGGTGTTGTGTGGGATATTCACAATCCAATGCTGGAAGATATTGACCGAATTGAAGTCATTCGGGGGCCAGGGGCTTCAATTTGGGGTGAAAATGCGATGAATGGAGTCATAAATATAATCACCAAAAGACCAGGTGAAACTCAAGGAAATTTATTGGTGGCGGGAGGCGGTAATACAGAAAAAGTCGTTGCGGGTTTTCGTCATGGCGGAAAGGTCAGTGATAAAGGCTATTATCGGGTTTATGGGCGATATTTTGATCGTGATGATGGTGCTTCATTTCAGGGCGCGCCGACTGATGACCGGGCAGATGGTTTTCAGGTAGGTGCCAGAACGGATATTAATCTTTCAGAGCATGATTTGTTTGTTTTGCAAGGTGATTATTATCAAGGCAATGAGAAAGAAACGTTATCAATTATCACTTCGCCGGCAAAAGCGATTGATACCAGGGCTTATCAGTACAATATTCTAGGGGGTTGGCAGCATAAAACAGAGCCAAACAATCTGATGACGCTTCAGTTTTTTTATAATCGGGAACGATGGAACAATAATATCAATAATTCAGCATTGGTTAATTATCATATTGATACCTTTGATGTAGATTTCCAGTATCGTTTCCAGTTTTTTGACAGGGATGATTTAACTTGGGGGCTTGGGTATCGATTGATTGCAGATGATTATGGTAAGAGTGCTGTCACACAATATGAGCCAAGCCAACGGGACATTCAGCTTTTCAGTGCTTTTTTTCAGGATGAAATATCCTTGGTCACTGACTTCTGGCGTTTAATTATTGGTGCTAAATTTGAACATAATGATTACAGTGGGTTTGAAATTCAACCTTCAATTCGGTCTATCTGGAATTGGCGTGATCATACCTTTTGGGTGGCTTTTTCTAGGGCGTTAAGAACCCCTTCGCGGACAGAAAGAGACAGTACCTTCCGTTTTTTTGATCCGGGAACTTCGCAAGCTGTTGAGCTAAGGAGTACTAGAGAATTAAAAACCGAGCAGATGTTATCTTATGAAGGAGGGTATCGTTGGCAAGTCAATTCACAATTAAATATAGATGTTTCTGGTTATTATCATGACTATAAAAGGCTCATCGGTTTCGATTTGATCAAGGTCAGTGCTACTTCAGTAACTCTTGAGACCGCTTATCGCGGCAAAGCGACTATTTGGGGCTTTGAAATAGCAATTGATTGGCAGCCCATGGATATTCTAACGATCCGCTCACATTACAGTTTTCTAGATGACCAGAGTAAAGGAAAAATGATGAGTGGAGGTAATCAACAAACTGTTCCCCATCATCAATTTCTTATTTCAACGGGGATAGATATAACTTCTCAGGTTCAAGTTAATTTAACTGGGCGTTTTGTTGATAGGATTGCTGACCAACAAATTGCTGCCTATTATGGTTTTGACGTACATTTGATTTGGCAGCCGGTACAAAATTTGGAGTTGTCATTTGTAGGCCAGAATTTATTGGATTCTGAACATGCCGAATTTTATGAAAAAACCATCGAAACCCAGCCCACTGAAGTTAAGCGCAGCATTTATGGCAAGCTTAGCTGGCGTTTTTGATCGGCTTGATAAGCTTGGGAATGATTAAAAATAGTTTGCCCTTTGCAAGGTTACTGGCGATGCTGAGTGTGCTGTTATTTGTGACTGCACTTAAGGCTGATGATCACGATTTTCGGATTGAAAAAATAACTGCCGGGTTTGTTTATAATTTTGCGCGTTTGGCTGTTTGGCGCGAATTGCCGGGCGATGAATCAATACATCTGTGTGTTCTGGCAAGTCCTGATTTTGTCAGCGTCTTTCGGAATTTTTCTGGTAAAAGGGCGGCTGGAAGAGTTATAGAAGTATTTGAATTTTCAAAGAAAATGGCGCGGCAATGTCATATTTTGTTTATCGACAAGATCAAAGGAGCTGCTGTCCAGTGCCAATCTTTAACCGATAATATGAATTTATTGACCATTTCCAATATTCCTGATTTTGCGCATAGCTGTGGGATTATCGGTTTATATGAAGATGATAATCAGCTGCGCTTTGAAATTAATATTGATGCTATTAATAAATCAAAAGTAAGGCTAAGTTCTTATTTATACAAGCTTGCTAGGATTATCAGGGAAAATCCCGGTTAATCAGAAAAATACTTGAAGAATTTAGGGATGTGCGCTGAATAAGTTCAGTAACTTACTTTTTTTCATGTGCGCTTCTTATCTTTGGAATAAAGGCCGCTAAGACTTTTTGGGTCACATCCTGAAAAATACAGCAATCGTAGCCACCACATCAACATAATGGTTCGTAAGATGCCAAAGCTTTGCCAACGTCGGCTAGAAGTAATTACCCTGGCTTTCAGGCAAAGCGGAGCAGAGTATTTTTTCAGTTGTTTGCAAATGGCAATATCCTCCATCAATGGAATGTCGGGAAATTGTCCAATTTGATAAAAAAGTTTTTTTTGCACAAACAAGGTTTGATCGCCGGTGCTGATGCCTGTCAGTCTGGAGCGCCAGTTCATAAAAAAAGCAATAACCTGAAACATAAAATGATTGCCGGATAATTCAACATCAAATCTTCCCCATTGATATTTTTCTGACAGGCCTTTTTCTATTAAAAGGAGCGAGTTATCAGGTAAGCTGGTGTCAGCATGGAGAAATAGTAAAATTTCTCCAGAAGCAATTTTAGCGCCTGCATTCATTTGTTTTGCGCGCCCTTTGGTGCTTTGGGTTATTTTGTCGGCTAGTGGCTGGCTAAGATCAGTGGTGTCGTCTTGGCTGCCGCCATCAACAATAATTATTTCTGCTTGTGTTCTTAAAGACTGAAGTTTTGATAAAAAACTTGAAATATTTTGTGCTTCATTCAGGACCGGGATGATAATGGAAAATTTAACCAACGTTTTTTAATGCCGGGTGTAATAAATCAATTTCTGATAGGGCTTGGCTTGATCCTGGTTGCGTATAAATACGATAGCGAGAGAGCGTTACGGGGTTGATGTGTCCAAGGATTTGTTCCAGGTCTTGTAGTCTCAGTCCTTGTTGAAGTAAAAAAATAATATAACTATGTCTGATGGCTTCGGCAGTGAATTCTTCAGAGTCTGAAATGCCCGCGTCGTTGGCCATACAAGCTAATAAGGCAGCAAGTTCTTTTGCGGTCGCTTTGGGAGTGCTTTTCCAAAGGGGGCAGGGCGAAGAATGTTCAAAAAGCGAATGAATAACGGCTGGAACAGTAATTACTCGTGGCGTAGCGCCAGTAATAGCCAGTTGATGATTTGGGAAGTCAAAATCATCTAATTCAATGAGAGTGGCTTCGTCTAGGGTTAATCCGGTGAGGAGTAAAGCAAGTAACTGCCTGCCTTTCAAGCTAGAGGTTTGATAAACCATTCTTAATTGTTCGGTCGAAAATTGTTTTTCTAAAGGCGCGTCCAAAGCATGATGGTTTTGTGCGGTTAAATTTCTATATTGTGGTTGTTGGGGGATGGCATCTTGGGCTGGAGGGGTATGGATATGAATTCCAGGTACCGTAAAAGCTTCGGGGGTTTTCGGTTTTCGAGTCAAAAATTCAGCCAGCAAAACACTAAGTAAGGCGAGTAGAAATGAGCCGCCAGTGGCGATTATTGCATCGCGCGTGTAGTCAGGGCTGCTTGGCTTTTGCGGACGGTAGGCGCGGTCAATGACATCTATTTGAGGGTAGTGGGCAGCTTGTTTGGCATCCAGTTTAACCAGTTTTTCCTGGGTTTCCCGGTACATTTCTTCGAGTCCTTCAAGGTCAGACTTTAACGACTCATGTTGTTGAAAACGACCGCTGAATTCGCCGGCATCCTGGCTTAGCTCATCAATTTGATTTTGAATTGATTGAACAGACTGTCTTGCCGCTCGATAGGCCTGCTGTGCTTGCGATAGTGCTACCAATTGTCCCTGATTGCGCAGCTTTTGTAATCTGGATTCAAGTTTTTTCAGTTCCAGAGGCATAAAGCGTTTTGATGGATCAAGATTAATATAGTCATCCGTGAATTGTTGCCGCATTTCAGCAATTTTTTCTCGCAATTCCTGGGCGTGGGTCTCAAGGGCGCTGATGGTTCGTTGATCTTGCTCAGGGGCCACGCTTTGGCCATGTTTTATAGCAATTTTTAATGCATCAAGTCGGGCTTTTGCTTTGACTTCTTCTTCGCTGGCAAGATTAAGAGACTCATTCAATCCATTAATCCTTGCCAAAACTGGATTTTCAACTCGTTCAGTGGAGGTAATGCCGCTTGAAAGCATAAACTGATTTAGTTCGGCTCGCTTTGCTTCAATTTTTTCTCTCAAGCTGTCAAGTTCATCTTTGATAATCAGTTGTGTTGAATTAGTAGATGCTTCGGATTTTACAGAGCTTTCCTGTAGATAAACATCAATCCAGGTGTTGATCAGCAAAGGCAGAATATCAGGGTTTGGGCCTTCAGCTATCATTTTCACCAGATTGGTGTCTGTAACTGGTTTTACATTAAGGGTGTTTCTGATTTCCAGGCTGGACAGCGATATATTTTCTGTTTTCAGTAGTTTTTGGGCGGTTTTAGCTAATAATGATGGTCCAAGTAACAATTCCTTTTGAATAGCGACATGTTCAATGTCGGCCCCTAGTTGCAGCATTTCCGGATTGGCAAATTGATCAATTGCAGTTTTTGCGACAGTCAATAAGGTTGCGCTGCTTTGAAATACAGCCGGACGAGTGTAATTGTATGCCTGGCTGATTAATAGACTTAGCAGGAAAACTGTGCTGAAAATAATGAAGCGACGCGACCGATACCATGGCGGTTGCCAGTTAGAGGAGGTATAAAAGTTTTCTTGTCTGGATATATGTTCTATTTGCGGAGGTGGGAATTTTTCCATGTTGGGTGTTGGTATGCGCGAGGCAAGATTGATAATTTAATCCCAAGATTTCAAATATTACTTTTGAAAACCTAGGAGACTGATGGATTAAGGAATATTCTACTGTGTCAATGGGAAATTGACTGCATTTTTCGATATTTTTCGTTGCGCCACTATTCGCCTCAAAAGATAAAAAAACGCGTTTAATTTCCCAGGTGTCTCGCTACGAACTCCTTGATTAACCCGACAACCTCCTAGGGGAATGTTTTATTTATTTTTCAATATATCTCTTATTTCTGTCAACAATACTTCTTCTTTTGATGGCGCTGGTTCTTCTTCAGGTGCGGCTTCTTCCTCTTTTTTCAGGCTGTTCATTACCTTGACAGCAATAAAAATTGCAAAAGCGACAATGATAAAGTCAACTACGGTCTGGATGAAAGCGCCGTATTTGATAACAACGGCTGGAACATCGCCGGCCGCTTCCTGAATCGTATAGGCAAGATCAGAAAAATTAACACCCCCCATCATGACGCCAATCGGCGGCATTATAACATCGGCAACAAACGAAGAAACAATTTTGCCAAATGCTGCATCCAACGATGATGCCGACAGCCATATCAACAACATTGCCTTTGATTGCAAATTCTTTAAATTCAGATAGCATCCCCATGTTTTTCCCCTTAAGATTAGTAACAATGATTTTTTTGTATCAATTTGTGTTATGTGAAAAAGATCATTGTTTGGCGGCTAGCCAATTAAATGAAAGTTAAATGCGAAGAAATTATCGCATCCCATTAATTATACAAATATTTTTTAGAAAATGAAATTTGTTGGATTTTTTTAGGGAATGATTAATTTTTGGAAAAATAGATTTCGCCATAATAGCTTGTGACATTTCCCATAGAATTATCGGTATCAGTCATAATGGCAATGCCGTCAATAGAGTGAAATTCTTTGCCATAAATTTTTTTTAAATCACTGGCGACATTACGTTTTTCAGTTAACCAGGTTTTTATTGGGTCTTGTGATGAGCGAACAGCAATCATCATGGTATGCTTGCCGGCATAGGCGTTGGGCCAGATGTTTCCAGTTTCTGAATTTGAAGACCAAACATAATTGAGTGCATAGGTTTTCCAGAAAAAAATACCGCCGCTAATAACAACATAGATTCTAGCTGCGTAGTCATCGCCGGATTTACTTTGCTCGTTTAATTTGGGTAAACGGTTTTCAATGCGCCAGCTCCAGTTAAGATATGGTGTTTTTGTCAAATCAATTTTTTGCTCTTTAATAAGTCCTGAAGCAGTACCTTGGCTTGATGCGGATAACACCTGTTTGTTGTCGAGCTTGACAATCTCGTAGTCTGTTTCTCCTTCAAAGATTTTGTGCTGCCAGTTTTTAATTCCAGTGCTGGAGAAGTGACTGATCGGTATTATTTGGGGTGATTCAGCATAAATTTCGCTACTGAAAAGAGATATTAATAAAGCGGTAAGCAATATTTTAATCATGATTTATTGATCATTTTGAGAAGTGAACTTTTTTGCTAAGACCGGCAGTAATGATAAGATTCCCAGCAAGCTAAGTGCTAATAACATTTCAGATGATAGCAATCCATCCAAACTATCAATCGATGCCAAAGATTTGCCCAGGTTTGCATAGACAAAGCTTCCTGGAATAATGCCAATCAGTGTGGTAATGATGAAGGTTTGAGTGGAAATTGAGGTAAATGCCGGAGCAATATTGACTAGCCAGAAAGGAAAGAGTGGTACCAGTCTTAAAAACAGCATGTAACTGGCAGCATCGTTTTGAAAGCCATCGGTAATTTTTTGTGTTAACGGACTTTCATCAATACGTTTTTTTCCCCAGTCTGCGAAAAGATAGCGGGCCAGTAGAAAAACCAAAGTGGCGCCAATTGTAGCTGAAATAACAATTAATAGCGTGCCCATGGTTCTGCCAAAAATAAAGCCGATAGTAAGCGAAAGTACGGTGGCGCCGGGAATACTTAATGCCGTTGTAATAATATACAAAAAGCCAGCGCTGAAAAAAGCTAACCAGTAATGTTGTTTGGTAAAATCAAGTAAGGTTTGTTTTTGCTGTTTGACGGTCTCAAGAGAGAGCCATTGTTGAGCATCGAAGATAAAAAATGCCGAAATTAGAGCTAAAAGGCCCAAGATAATCATTATTTTGGGTTGCCTGATTTTATTTATTGCCGATGATTCTGTCATGACGTACTCCTTATCTTTATTTTGGATTATTAGAACGAAAAGAAAAATTCCGACATAAATTTAGTGCTGGTATCTTAAAAAAAGATACGATACAATAATCGGCTACCAACCCATAGAAATAAGCCTCGGTGGCGAAATTGGTAGACGCAAGGGACTTAAAATCCCTCGGTGGTAACACCGTGCCAGTTCGATTCTGGCCCGAGGCACCATTTCTTAAAATAATTTTCCGATTGATCGATTCGACAATTTGGGAAACAGCAAATTCCAATTTCTCTGTATTTTAGTTTTTCTTCAGGTATGTTTTTGTAATTTTCTTATAAGGCCAATAAGTTGGCTGGAATCAAGCCATCTTTTGCACCACACTTCTAATGCTCCCGGACTGTTTTTCATTAGGTCGAATTCCTGTTTTGCCAGTTTGCCAGCCTGGGCTGTGCCCGGGGCCACCAGGAATGAGCATGAAATTTTTTTTGGATATGAGCGCAAGCTGATGAATGATTGTTTTCGGTGATGATTGAGTGATTTTTTTTCATAGCAATAATTTTGTTTTTAAAAAAATACATGCCTGAGTTTATCAAAATTTCAGCAAGTTCAAGCGTTCGTCACAGTGACTTGGTAATGGCGAGTTTTTTGTATTGTTTCTTAATAACGAATCAGACACAATATTCCTTCATTCATTAATCTCATGTCTCCCTTAATTTTTTTCAAATAGATGCGTATTCGGACACTTCCTAGTCAACTCGTAAACCAAATAGCTGCTGGCGAGGTTGTGGAAAGGCCTGCGTCAATTGTCAAAGAATTATTGGAAAATTGTTTTGATGCGAATGCCCGGGAAATCAGGATCGATATTGAGCAAGGCGGCATTAAGTTGATTCGAATTCGTGATGACGGCTGTGGTATTCATAAAGATGATTTGGCTTTGGCTTTGTCACGTCATGCAACCAGTAAAATCGCTTCGTTAAAAGACCTTGAGAAAGTGACAAGTATGGGGTTTAGAGGGGAGGCGTTGCCAAGTATCAGTTCGGTTTCAAAACTGACGTTGACATCGCGCGCTATCGATGAGGAGTATGCCTGGGTTGTTAAAGCTGACGGTACTGAAGCTGATTTGGAGCCTCAGCCAGCGCCTCATCCCCAAGGGACAACCGTTGAAGTAAGAGACTTGTTTTATAACACGCCGGCCAGACGGAAGTTTTTAAAGACAGAAAAAACCGAATTTTCTCATATTGAAACATTAATAAAGCGAATGGCATTGGGCCGGTTTAAAACTCATTTTGTGTTCAGCCATAATCAACGAGAAATTTTTGATTTGAGACCAGCGGATAGCTTGGTTGAACAAGAGCAGCGAATTGCAAAAATTTTTGGTCCGGCATTCATAGAAAATGCGGTGCAAATTGATTTTCAATCTTCAGGCCTTTCTTTAACGGGCTGGGTTGGGTTGCCCGCTTTTTCACGCAGCCAGCCAGATTTGCAATTCTTTTATGTCAATGGCCGGTTGATTAAAGACAGATTGGTGACTCACGCAGTCAAACAAGCCTATCAAGATGTTTTATATCATGGCAGACACCCGGTTTTTTCCCTGTATTTGCAGCTGGATCCAGCGTTGGTTGATGTGAATGCGCATCCTGCGAAGCTGGAGGTCAGATTTAGGGATAGTCGCTTGGTGCATGACTTTTTGTTTAAGGCGTTACATCGCTCTCTAGCAGATGTCCGGCCTGGAAGCCAGGAGCATCGCGAAGCGTCAGGCGTAGTGACAAGTGCTTCGGAGTCTGAGGATCGGACTCAAGAGGTGGTTCAGAAATCCTTTGCTTATGCTGCGCCAGAACCTCGTCAAACATCATTGCCGTTATCGGTCGAAGAGGAAATTCAGGCCTACAGTAAATTATATCCAGTTTCTGATCGGGCTGATGCAATGCCGCAAAAATCTTCGGAAGAACAGGATTGCCCGTTGGGTTTTGCAGTTGCGCATTTGCATAATATTTTTATTCTTTCGGAAACGGCAAATGGAATTATTCTGGTTGATGCCCATGCTGCACACGAGAGAGTTACCTATGAGCGTTTAAAACAGCAATTCCAAGACAGTGTTGTGGTGACACAGCCTCTACTATTGCCGGTAACAGTGAAGGTTGGTGAGAAGGAGGCTGAAATTTCGGAGCAAAATAATGAGCTTTTTGGGTCATTAGGTTTTGAATTAAGTAGAACTGGGCCTGAATCCATAGCTATTCGTTCGGTACCGTCTATTTTGGCAAAAACGGATGTTGGAGGGTTAGTCAAGGATGTGCTGGCGGATATTATTGAGTATGGTGACAGTACTCGAATTCAGGAAAAAGCCAATGAAATTCTGGCTAGTATGGCTTGTCATGGCTCTGTCAGGGCGCAGCGGCGATTGACTGTCGAAGAAATGAATGCTTTGCTGCGTGATATGGAGAAAACCGAGCGCAGTGGCCAGTGCAACCATGGTAGGCCAACCTGGGTGGAATTAAGCATCAAGGATTTAGATAAATTTTTTATGCGTGGCCAGTGATTGATAAGGATTTGCCTCCGGCGATTTTTTTGATGGGGCCGACCGCATCAGGGAAAACTGCTTTAGCGGTAGAAATAGCTCAAAATCTTAATGCGGAAATTATCAGTGTAGATTCTGCGTTGGTGTATCGAGAAATGGATATCGGTACGGCAAAGCCGACAATGAGTGAGCGAGGCGGTATCAAGCATCATTTGATTGATATTCTTGACCCGGCGGAGTCATTTTCGACAGGAATGTTTCGGGATAAGGCCTTGCAATTAATGGCTGAAATTACAGAAAAAGGTAAAATTCCGCTGTTAACCGGTGGAACAATGCTGTATTTTAATATACTATTCAAAGGATTAGCTGATTTGCCTGAAGCGAATGAAATTATTCGCAAAAAACTCAATGAACAGGCCAAGATAGAGGGCTGGGCGGCAATGCATAAAAAATTGGCTGAAGTTGATCCAATTTCTGCCGTAAGAATTCATCCTAATGACCCGCAGCGTATTCAGCGGGCCTTGGAGGTATTTGAAATTAGTGGTGAACCAATTAGCCATTGGCAGGTCATAGCTGAACAAAAACAGATACCTTTTAGAAAAATTAAAATTGTAATAGCGCCGGATGACAGAAAACTTTTACATGATAGAATTGCGTTAAGGTTTAATCAAATGCTGGAGCTGGGGTTTGTTGATGAGGTAAAGAAGTTATTTCATCGGGGTGATTTGTCAGAAAAAATGCCATCAGTTCGCGCGGTAGGATATCGTCAAATCTGGTTATACTTAAAAGGCGAGTATGACTATGAAAAGATGGTTGAAAAGGGAATAGTTGCAACCAGGCAATTAGCGAAAAGACAAATTACCTGGTTAAGACGCGAAACTGATGCGGAATTGTTTGTTAATCATCAGGAAAATTTAAGTAAAAAGGTGATTGGATCTTTACAAACAAAAATAAACGTAAATTAAGCTGGCGTAGCTATATTTTCAATACACTTGAAAATTTTTAAATTAGTCAGTGATAATGGTTTTTTCAACTACTGATAATAATAATATCAAGGAGAACAATAATGCCGAAAGGACAAAATTTGCAGGATACTTTTTTAAATGCGCTTAGAAAAGAGCATACACCTGTGTCTATTTTTCTGGTCAATGGAATCAAGTTGCAAGGGCGGATTGACTCGTTCGACCAGTATGTCATTATGCTAAAAAATACCATTAGTCAGATGGTGTATAAACATGCGATATCGACGATTGTGCCTGGTAAGGCAGTAAAAATCTATCGTGAGCCTGATAGTGATGGAGAAGCATAATCTCATTTGTGCTGCACTATTTTTACCGGCTTGTCATACATCGGTTTTCTTTGATTTTATGAGGTATTTTATTGTTTGAGCGTCCTGATGCGGGTGAACGGGCTGTGCTTGTGCATGTTTTTTTTCAATCGAGTCAAGAAGACTTGAATGAATTAAAGGAACTGGCGAGATCGGCTGGTGCCGAGCCTGTTTGTGTTGTCGAGGCAAAGCGTAAAGCACCTGACTCAAAATATTATATTGGTACTGGAAAGCTTGAAGAGCTAAAGCGGGCGCTTAAAGATTATTCCGCCGATATTGTTTTGTTTAACCATCCTTTGTCACCCAGTCAGGAGAGAAATCTTGAGCAGGCATTGGATGTTCGCGTGGTTGACCGAAATGGTTTGATATTGGATATTTTTGCGCAGCGGGCGCAAACATTTGAAGGAAAGTTGCAGGTTGAATTGGCGCAATTGCGGCATTTATCGACCCGTTTGATTCGAGGCTGGACGCATCTAGAACGGCAAAAAGGTGGTATCGGTTTGCGCGGACCTGGTGAGACGCAATTGGAAACAGATCGTCGATTACTCGCCGTCCGAATCAAGCAAATTCAAAAGCGTCTTGAAAAGGTTTCCCAGCAAAGACATCAAAGTAGAGCAAAAAGGAAAAGGGCTGAAATTCCTTCCATTTCGTTGGTTGGGTATACCAATGCCGGCAAGTCTACGCTATTCAATATGTTAACGGATTCGGATATTTATGCCGCAGATCAATTATTTGCGACATTGGATCCAACGCTGCGACAATGTAAGTTGCAAGACGGGGGCAGTGTGGTGATAGCTGATACGGTTGGGTTTATCAGACATTTGCCACATGAATTGGTAGCTGCATTTCGATCAACATTGCAAGAGGCGGTTGAGGCTGATTTATTATTGCATGTCATTGACGCCAATGCGGAAGACAGGGATGATACGATATTTCAGGTTAACCAGGTGCTTGAGGAAATTGGTGCCGATAATATCAAGCAGTTACAAGTTCTAAACAAAATTGATTTGTTAGATGATTTTGCGCCCAGAATTGATAGAGATGAGATGGGTCAACCAATTCGAGTTTGGTTGTCCGCACAATATGGTATTGGAATTGATTTATTGTTTTTGGCACTGACTGAAATTTTTTCTACAACAAAAGTGAAAAAAATGTGCCGATTATCTCCTTCTCAGGGCCAGATCAGAGCGAAGCTTTTTTCAGTGGCACGAATCCTGGATGAAGAAAATATAGCTGAAGGAGGTTGGAATATTGCCGTCGAAATTGACAAAAAACATCTAGGGCTGTTAAAGGAAATAGAGGTTGAAGAGATAACTTAATAGATAGTTTGGTCAGTTTTGAATAGCAAATGATCAATTCTGGTTTTTTGATGCATGAGTTTAGCAAGTAATGGGAGTGATTTGTGTTAAGTTTATTATTTATAAACGGTGATAAGACCCTGATGTTTTAAAATTTAATATATAATATCCTGTTTTTTGAATATAGTCAGTTTTTAACTGTACGAATATTGGGCTTGTATGGAGTCCAATAGATTTTTAGTAATCCGAGTGGAGCATGTATATGTCCTGGAATGAACCTGGTGGCGGTAAAAAAGATCCCTGGAGTGGTCGAAATGATGAAAAAGGCCCACCTGATCTTGATGAAGCGATTCGATCAATACAAGAAAAATTAAGTGGAATATTTGGAGGTAGTGGCGGAGGATCGTCATCATCTGAAGGCGGTGGATCTCCAATGAAAAGCCTGGGCTTTTTGCTTGTGGCGGCTCTCGTTCTGTGGGCATTGAGCGGTTTCTATATCGTTGATGAAGGTAACAGAGGCGTTGAAACCCGGTTCGGGAAATATGTGGCAACAACCATGCCTGGTCTGAATTGGCATTTTCCAGCGCCAATTGAACAAGTGCAATTGGTTGATGTTGAGCAACAACGCTTTATTGAAGTTGGTTATCGTTCAGGAGCAAGACAACAGGCAGGGTCAGTGCCTCGAGAAGCGCTAATGTTAACCAAGGACGAAAATATTGTTGATATACGCCTTGCTGTGCAGTACCAAGTTAAGGATGCTAAAGACTATTTGTTCAATGTATTAAATCCGGGAGCGACCTTAAAGCAGGTGACAGAAGCAACCGAGAGAGGGGTCATTGGCCACAACACCATGGATTTTGTTTTAACTGAGGGACGTAGTGAGATTGTTTCTGAGATTAAGTCAGAAATACAACTTGTTATGGATACCTATAAGGTGGGCATTGCAATTACTAGTGTAAACTTGCAGGATGCTCAGCCTCCCGAGCAGGTTCAAGGCGCATTTGAAGATGCTATTAAAGCGCGTGAAGATAAACAGCGTTTGATTAATGAAGCCCAAGGCTACTATAACGATGTCATACCTCGTGCAAGAGGGGCTGCGTCTCGACAACTTCAAGGGGCAGAGGCGTATTTGGCCAGAGTTGTTGCACAAGCAGAAGGTGAGGCTAGTCGTTTTTCTCAATTACGCACTGAATACGAAAAAGCGCCGGAAGTGACGAGGAAGCGTTTGTATATCGAAACCATGGAATCAGTATTGAGCCAGACCAACACTGTCATGGTTGATGTTAAAGGTGGAAATAATTTGCTTTATTTGCCATTGGATAAACTCACCCAAGGCAATGTTGTACCTGCACAAAAAGCGGCTAGTAGCTATCAGCAATCAAGGCCTGCGCCACAGTCATCAATTAATAGAACCAGCTCCAATAGAGGGCGGACAACAAGGGGACGTTGAATATGACACAAAATAAAATTTTAGTTGGACTGGGTGCTTTGGTTTTGCTGATATCGATGTCTGTTTTTACAGTTAATGAAACAGAAAAGGCAATTTTATTCAGCTTGGGAAAAATCGTCAGGTCTGATTTTGAGCCTGGATTGTATTTCAAAATTCCAATTTATAATAATGTTAAAAAATTTGATAAAAGATTACTTTCTCTTGACGCAAAGCCAGAGCGATTTTTAACTGCGGAAAAGAAAAATGTTATTGTTGATTCATTTGTTAAATGGCGTATTGGCGATGTGGGAGCTTTTTATACTCGTGTCGCGGGTGATGTACGCCAAGCGAATATTCGGTTGGATCAGGTTATTAAGGATGCATTGAGAAATGAATTCAGTAAGCGTACCATTAAGCAGCTGGTTGCGACTGATCGAAGTGCGATTCGGAAAGCATTAATTAACAATACGGTAAAAATTGCTTCTTCACTTGGCATTGAAGTGATTGATGTTCAGGTAAAGAGAATTGATTTGCCGAGTGAAGTTAGTAATTCTGTGTATAGCAGAATGGAAGCTGAGCGGGCTAGAGTAGCCAGGGAATTTAGATCTCAAGGTGCTGAAGCGGCTGAACGGATCCGCGCTGATGCTGACAAGCAGAGAGAGATTGTTATCGCTGAAGCTTATCGTGACGCTGAAAAACTTCGAGGTGAAGGTGATGCAAAAGCTGCTGATATTTATGCCCGGGCATATAATGTGGACAGTGAATTTTTTGCTTTTTATCGAAGTCTAAATGCTTATGAGAAAGCATTTAGAAAATCTGGAAGTACCATGGTTATAGAGCCAGATTCTGATTTTTTCAAATATTTTAAAAAAGAGAAATAGGTCTTGCTAGAGCTTTTTTAAACAGATCGTGGGTGCCATGAAAAGTTAGGAGTGCTGACTTAGATCGTGTAATACCATAATCAAGAACCAATAAACGCTCCGCTTGCGGGGCGTTTTGTTTGAGCGGGAAAAATAATGCTACAAAGAAACCCTTGGTTGTTACCAGATGGTTTTGAAGAAATTCTGCCAGTAGATGCCAGGAGACTGGAGCAATTACGAGCTAGGTTATTAAAGGTTTTTTCATGTTGGGGATATGAGCTGGTTATACCTCCAATGATTGATTTTTTACAAACTTTATTGATTGGTGCCGGGCATGATTTGGATTTGCAAACGTTTAAGTTAACTGATCAGGTTAGTGGTGAATTATTGGGAATTCGTGCTGATATGACACCCCAGGTGGCACGTATTGATGCGCATCATCTAAGCGGCGACCGGCCTAATCGACTCAGTTATGTAGGAACAGTTTTACATTCTGTAGGCGATCCTCTGGAAAAAACCCGTAGTCCAATGCAAATTGGCGCTGAACTTTATGGTCACCAAGGAATTGAAAGTGATATTGAAATTATTCAGTTAATGTTGGAGATATTGGCAGTTTCGGGATTGCAGGAAGTTCATCTTGATTTAGGCCATGTTAGTATTTATCGTGAGTTGGCAAAATTTGCTGAATTATCTGAGCGGCAAGAAACACAGTTATTTGATGTGTTACAACGTAAAGCGCGACCTGAATTGGCACAAATAGTAACTAATTACTCATGCAAGCAGGAAGTCAAGGAATTATTTTTGAAATTACCAGAGTTGAATGGCGGTATCGATATTTTAAGCAAAGCGAAAGATTGTTTGGCTATTGCTGGCGATAAAGTACAGAAAAGTTTATTTGAATTACAACAAATTGCCGAGAAATTAGTTGTGAATTATCCGCTATTACCAATAAGTTTTGATATGGCGGAATTACGAGGTTATCGCTATCATACCGGCGTTGTTTTTTCAGCATTTGTCCCTACAGTTGGCAAAGAAGTTGCCCGTGGTGGCCGGTACGACAATATTGGTTCAGTATTCGGCAGGGCGCGTGCAGCAACCGGGTTTAGTTCGGATTTAAAATTACTTTCATCACTATCGCAAAACATGTGTCCTGATGAACAGCAAGAAAAAATATTTGCTCCTGCATTGGATGATCCTGAGCTGACTGAATTTATCAAAGAATTACGTGCAGAAGGGAATATTGTGATACAACAGCTTTTGGGCCAAACAGCGGATGCAAAATTAATGCAGTGTACGAAAAAAATCGAGAAAAATGGCCAATTCTGGCAAATTGCTTCCTTAACTGAATAAAAATTATGGCTAAAAACGTCGTTATTATCGGTACCCAGTGGGGTGATGAAGGCAAAGGTAAACTGGTTGATTTATTGACAGAGCAAGCTGATGCAGTTGTTCGTTTTCAAGGTGGGCATAATGCGGGCCATACTTTGGTAATTGATGGTGAAACTACCGTATTGCACCTTATTCCTTCAGGCATTTTGAGAGATTCGGTTCAGTGTCTGATTGGCAATGGAGTTGTATTGGCTGTTGATGCCTTGCTTAAAGAAATAGACTTGTTAGAGAAAACCGGGGTTCAAGTCAAGTCCAGATTATTAATCAGTGAGGCGTGCTCATTAATATTGCCCGTGCATATTGCTATTGATCAAGCTCGGGAAAAAGCGCGGGGCAATAAAGCAATTGGTACCACCGGGCGAGGGATTGGGCCAGCTTATGAAGATAAAGTTGCAAGACGTGGCTTAAGAGCGGGTGATTTATTTAATCCGGAGTTATTTGCTGAAAAGTTGGCCGGACTCATGGATTATCATAATTTTATGCTGACACGGTATTACCACGCGAAGGCTGTAGATTATCAACAAACCCTGAATGATATACTGAGCATGGGTGAAAAAATAAAACCTATGCTGGCGGATGTAGGAGAGATACTTTCTATCTATCAGGCAGAACAAAAAGCCATTTTATTTGAAGGGGCTCAGGGCGCCTTGTTGGATATTGATCATGGCACTTATCCCTTTGTTACTTCATCGAATACTATTGCGGGAGGGGCTGCAACAGGAACTGGTTTGGGCCCATTAGCCATTGATTATGTCTTAGGGATTACCAAGGCTTATTCTACTCGTGTAGGAAACGGACCTTTTCCAACAGAGTTAGATGATGAAGTGGGCGAACATCTCGGAATAAAAGGTCACGAGTTTGGCGCCACTACCGGAAGGAAACGGCGAACAGGTTGGTTTGATGCGGTTTCAATGAAAAAATCGGTGCAATTGAACAGTCTAAGTGGGATTTGCTTAACTAAACTGGATGTTCTGGATGGTTTAAAAACAGTTGGTATTTGTACAGCTTATAAAATTAATGATGAAATAACTGAAATTGCCCCACTTGGCGCAGAAAAATATGCATCATGTGAAGCCATTATCGAAGAAATGCCTGGCTGGACTGAATCAACAAAAGGCGTAACTGATTATTCTTTGTTACCTGAGAATGCGAAAAAGTACATTGGAAGGATTGAGCAGCTGCTGGGAACCAAGGTAGTGATACTTTCTACCGGGCCTGACAGAGATGAAACGATTGTCTTGCAGCACCCTTTTGGTTGAATCAGCGAATGATTTTCTGTTTCCATTAGGAACCAAAAGGGTTATACAGGATTCTAAGTCAGCATCATTTGTGCCATCTCGATTTCTTCAGCCACACCATCTATTTCTAAAATTTCTGCATCGGCAGCCATGCCCAATTTTGCAAATGCGGGAACAGTAGTCCAATCCACCCTGCAAGCAGGGTGGCCAGTTCCAGCAATGCTTTGCAAAAAAGCAACCTGTACTAAATCAACATAATCCGCCACTGGCCCTGAATCTCTTTGAAAGTTAATATATTCCGAGGCAACTGGTTTCAAGCTTCCCGGAAAATTCCAGGAATCCATGATGATTTTACCTACGGCGGGGTGGGCTTTTTCGAGTAGTTTATTTAAACGGGAAGGACTATCTCTGAATTCGTCAATTTTTTCAACGAGCATCAAAATAGGTAATTTCCCAATTTGGTGAATGAGTCCGGCCAACATGGCTTCGTCAGCATCAAGATGACTAGCAAAAGATGATAATGCCCTGCAAATGGCAGAAACATTAACGCTTTGTTCCCAGGTTTCTCTGAATTGCTCTTCAAGAGTATCCGATGTCGGGCTGAACATTTGCTGCATAACCAGACTGGTCACCAAGGTTCGAATGGTATTGTTTCCTAATCTGGCGACGGCCATTTGAATATTGTTAACTTCAACAGTGCCACGGTACAAAGGACTGTTCGCAACCTGAATCAATCTGGCGGATAAAGCGGCATCAGTTGTGATCATTTTTGCCAGTTCTTCAGCATTCGCTTCGCCTTTAGATACGGTATCCCTGACTTTTAAGGCGATATCGGGCAATGTGGGTAAGATTAAACGGTTCGCGTCCAGTTCTTGTTGTACATGGACCAAAAAATCTTGAACAGTTTTAAATTGCATGTTTTGTCAGTTAGTTTAAATAATTGTAAGTTAAATCAGATAAAGTCAATTCAGCCTGATTTTCTAATATTATTTTCTCGGATTTTGTATTTTCTATCTGAGCAACCACCAGCATCTTATCTTCATCTTTGTTGCGGCAGACATTCAGAACCTTACCGATACTTTGTTTATTATCAGAAACTACCTGATAAATTACATCATTAGGCAGAATTTCTTCATTAGTCATGGTTTTGGCGAGATAGGTTTTTCGTTTTGCCTTGCCAAGAAAATGGGTTCTAGCAATGATTTCCTGGCCGGTATAACATCCCTTTTTAAAACTAATGCCTTTTAATAGATCGAGATTTAGCATTTGAGGTATATATTCTTCGCTGGTTTCTTTATCAAGCCAAGGAATTCCGTCCAGAATTTCCAGTTCTTTCCAGTAGCTGTTTCCTGTTGCAGAAAATTTTTTAGTATCTATAAATCTAGACCAGAATTGAGTGCTTTGCTCAACTTTTTTGAGAGCAAGATATCGAATGTAATTTGAGGGGTATTTGACTATCAGGTCTTCAGTCTCTGAAACGCCAAATATTTGTTGGGGAAATTTTTCGATTGGTTCTGCACTGGCAAGCCCAATAATACAAAATTCATTTGAAACATCTGTAATGGATACATCAGAGCGAAGAACAAACATCCGCAATCGTTTAGCAACGATATCGGAAAGACTTGTTGGTAAGACCAAATAAAATGAGTCCGCTTTTTTTAGCATTAAAAAAATGCTGATGGCGCGCCCTTTCGCTGTACAAAGGGCGGCAAAAGAGCTGCTCTCTTCAGTGACATCATGAATAACATCACAGGTAACCTGGCCTTGAAGAAATTGACCGGCATCCTTTCCAGAAATAGCTAAAATAGCTAAGTGAGGGAGTGCGCAGAGAAAGTTTGCTGGTTGTTCATTAACCGTATGAAATTCAATATTAAAATCATCGCTGAATTCAGCGCCTTGCTCAAGCAGAAAGTTTTTCCATTTTGGGTTCATAGTATTTTGTATATAAAAGGTTTTATAAGTTAAGTGCTTCAGTCCTGTTTCGTAAATTACTTGTTAACTAAGGTATTAGTAGTAACAAAATGATGTGGATAATGTAAAAAAACAAGTACAGCCGTTCCGTATAGAAATTTCGTTTTCCAAAATACAAGCGGCTTGTATCGTTGGGATTCATATATTAGCGGCTTTAGCAGTAGCATTGGCGGCAATTTCATTAATAATCAAATTTTCAATCATAATTTGTGTCTTGGTTTCATGCGCTGTCAACTGGCGTCAAATTCAATCATCGAAACCCTGTCGGCTACAATATACATCTTCCGGGGCATGGGAAATAGGGTGCAATACGCAGATAACACCCATACATATTTTGCCAGAATCAGTGATAACTCCTCTGGTCATTTTTCTCTATTTTGAAAAGCAGCCGAAGGAAAAACAGTCTATGCTTATATTTAATGATGCTGTAACGCATGAGGAATATAGAATTTTGACGGCTGGACTGAAAATACATTGTTTTAATGATTAAATGGAAACAAAACAACATTACCATTTGAAATTAGCAAAGATAAAAAATTTGCCTGCTTTGCCAGAATCAAGTTGCAAAATTATTACCGCAGTTAATAACCCGGATGTTTCAATTGAGGAGTTGACGCAGGTAATTTCGACATCACCGTCTTTAACAGGAAGACTTTTGGGGTTGGCTAATTCTGCTTATTTTGGTTGTCCAGGAAAAATAGTTGATTTGCGGGTAGCGATAATCCAAGTGCTGGGGTTGAACTTGGTTAAAAGTTTAGTGCTGAGTATTTTGCTTTCCAATGAGCTGGATGTCAGTAAGTGTCAAAATTTTAATACCTTGAAATTTTGGATGCAAAATTTATTAACGGCAATTTTGGCGCAAAAAATTGCTATGCTTGTTGGCGATAAGAACTTGAACCCAGCAGTTGCTTATACAAGTGGACTACTTCTAAATATAGGCCTGTTAGCGATTGTTTATGTGTTTCCTGAGGAATTAAACCGAATATTTTCAGATGTAGAAGAACAAGGCGCATCATTAAATAATGAGATTATTGATGAAATAGGAGTAGCTCATTACCAGGTTGGTTTTTTTTTACTAAAGAGATGGCGTTTACCTAATATCTATCCAGATGTTTTAAAGCAATATACGGCAACAGCTGTTGTGGAAAAGGCTGGTCTTTTAAAAATGATTACAGTCTTGAAATTTAGTTCTGATTTGGCTGAACAGATTTCAGTATTTGAAGACCAAGAGTTACCAATACCCATCCCAGGCTTAAATAACATAGGCTTAGAGGAATGCGAAATACAAAAGCTTGTCAGGCAGCTTATTGAAAGAAGAAAAAGTATTGAAGATATGGCGATTTCTATGGGCGGAAAATGATCGTAGAAAAGGAAGAATTAAATCACTTATTGGATAAATTTGGTGTTCAGGACATCATTTTCGATCTAATCAGTTCGCTATCAGCGGTTAAAGGGCTGTCCGAAATTGATGGCTATTTTTCGGGTGATGAAAAAGAATTGGTTTTAAATGCCCTGAACGTCTTAATTGATAATCAGGACATGGAAAGATGTTCCTTTTATTTATTAGATGAAACACAATATCTTGTCAATTTAACAGGTTTAAGTAGTGATGAACATGTTTCAGGGAAAACATTGACTCATTATAAGCCAGTGAAATTTAAAATGGGTGAAGGCATCATTGGGATGGCTGCTAAAACACAGGAAATGCAGGTTTGCAATGATTGTAAAAATGATCCTCATTTTCAGGATATACAGAAAACTCGAGATTGTTTTCCCGGATCATTGATCAGTGTGCCAGTATTTGCTGAAAATCAATTGCTTGGAGTGCTTAATATTTCCCATCCCGAACCTAATTATTTTACCGACTGGCATATTCGACTGTTGCAAATCTATAAAAATATGCTTGGCCAGTTGATTACCAATTGCCGACTTTTTCAAAAGATGGAAAAGCAGATTGCCAAAAGGACTGAGGAGCTGGAAAAAACTTTAAAAAGTGTAGAGCAGCTTAAAGATCATTATGAAAATCAGGCGATGATTGATGATATGACGGGGCTATTTAATCGTCGTTATTTTTATATTCAGGCAGAAAGGGCAATTGCTAATACAATTCGCTATGGACAAATGCTATGTTTGTTGATTATCGATATTGATTTTTTTAAAAAGCTGAATGACAGTTTCGGCCATCAGGGTGGTGACGAAGTTTTGAATCATGTGGCGGCAATTTTAAAATCCCAGGTCCGTGATTCTGATATTTTAGTTCGTTTTGGCGGCGAAGAATTTGTTATCATTTTTACAGATACCACATGCAGAAATGGAGAGGTATTTGCGGAACGGATCAGGGAAGCCATTGAGCAAAGTGAGTGTGTTTTTAAAGGTGACCGTTTAAAAACCACTGTCAGTATTGGCGTTTATTGTTTAAATCAATCGCGTGCAAAAAAAGACCGCGATGATATTGACGCGATTATTAACCGCGCAGATTTGGCTTTATATAGAGCAAAGGAAACCGGAAGAAATAAAGTGGTTGTTTTTACGCCATCTTTGTTACAAAAAAATAAACAGCTAAACTAATCAGCTGTATAATCATCCCTTTTTTATCCTTGGCGGGTTAATTAAACCGTTGCCAATAATAATTAAAGTTAACCTCTGGTTTTTTAACGTTGGTTAAAATTTAATTGTTATTGATACGGGTGTTAATCAAGCCATTCATCAATCTTATCCTGATTTTAGAGAAACATGGCGCTTTATTGTGGAATCGTAGGTTTGCCTAACGTAGGTAAATCGACACTGTTTAATGCATTAACCCAGGCAACCATTGCTGCCGAAAACTATCCTTTCTGCACCATCGATCCCAATGTTGGCGTTGTCCCTGTTCCAGATCCTCGAATTGATAAATTGGCAGAAATTGTTCATCCGGAAAGAACACTTCCCACAACAATAGAATTCGTCGATATTGCGGGGTTAGTTGCTGGCGCATCAAAGGGTGAAGGATTGGGGAATCAGTTTTTGGGGAATATTCGGGAAACAGATGCTATTGCTCATGTGGTTCGTTGTTTTGAAGATGACAATGTTGTTCATGTTGCTGGGAAAATTGATCCTGTTGCTGATATTGAAGTTATCAACACTGAATTGGCGCTTGCTGACATGGCAACAGTAGAAAAGGCATTACAGCGAGTGAGTAAGCTTGCTAAATCGGGGAACAAGGAAGAAAAAGCAAAGAAACAGCTTTTTGAAAAAGTCGCTGCACATTTAGATGTTGGTCATCCTGTTAGAACCATGGAATTGACAGAAGATGAGTTGCCTCAGGTCAAAGAACTATGCTTATTGACCCAGAAACCCACTATGTATATTGCTAATGTTCAAGACGACGGTTTTGAAAATAATCCTATGCTGGAGCAAGTCAAGGAATTTGCCACTCAGGAAGATGCTGTGGTAGTACCTGTTTGTGCGGCAATTGAAGCTGAAATTGTTCAATTGGACGACGAAGAAAGAAAGGAGTTTCTGGATGATATGGGATTAGAAGAACCCGGCTTGAATCGGGTGGTAAGAGCAGGCTATGAGTTATTAAATTTATCCACTTATTTTACGGCTGGTGTAAAGGAAGTTAGAGCATGGACCATACCTGTTGGTGCGTTAGCTCCGGAAGCTGCAGGCGTTATTCATACAGATTTTGAAAAAGGCTTTATCCGTGCAGAAGTGGTTTCGTATAATGATTTTATTGCCTACAAAGGTGAGCAGGGCGCTAAAGATGCAGGTAAGTGGCGTTTAGAAGGAAAGGATTATGTTGTCCAAGATGGTGACGTTATCCATTTTAGATTCAATGTTTGACATTCTCAAAAGAGATTAATAGAATACACAGTTCTTTTGATCCCTCCCAAAAGGCGATGTAGCTCAGTCCGGTTAGAGCGCAGGATTCATAACCCTGAGGTCGGTGGTTCGATCCCACCCATCGCCACCAATTTTTTACAACAGATTGGCGAGTCTTTTGCTTCAGTAGTCACTTCATTTTTGTTCCGTTAAGGGCTTATGAGCCGCGAAAGAACAGGTTGATAATGATTGAAATGATGATGCTGACAATAATCATTGATGTGATTGGAAAAAAGAAAAAACTGTTTTTACCTTCTATACGAATATCTCCGGGGAGCTTTCCAAACCAGTTCAGTAGCCAAGGGGCATAAATCAGTATTAGGCCGATAATGCCTAAAAATGCAGCAATGATTAATAGTAATTTACCGATTGCCATTGTTTGTTGCCTGCTTGCTTTAGATGTAGGGACATAATATTGCCAAAAAAATCAATCTGATAGAGGTCAAATTGTAATGTGGGACGTTCCGGCTGACAGTTATTCTAGCCATTCAATAATATGTTCTTCAATATCATTAACATCGGATGTTTTCATGGCATAACTGGCTATCGATACACCAGCTTCCCGAACAGTTTCGTAAGTACCAGAGATAAGGGGATGCCAGTCAGGCAGAGGTTTTCCTTCAGCTAGAAGCTTGTAAGCGCAGGTGGCTGGCAGCCAGTTATATTCGGCAAAATTATGCTGTGTTAAATTCAGGCATTCGGGTACCAGTTTGCATCTTTCGGTATAGCGGGTACATCGGCAGGAATTTAGATCAATTAAATCACACACGACACTGGTGTAATATATTTCACCTGTTTCCTCGTCTTCCAATTTATGCAGACAACATTTGCCACAGTTATCACAAAGTGATTCCCATTCTTCTGTCGACATCTCGTTGAGTTGTTTTTCTTCCCAAAACTTCATGGGCGTATTCTCTCCATCAAGTAACAAAGACAATCCTGGCGGATGATGCGCTCATCCAGAGTGAGCATGGAAGGCATTGTTTGCCGAGTGATTTTCAATTCATGGTCATTGATAGTGAAAAAATCAGTGCTGATATCTTTACCTTGCTCGTTTTTAGCAATCAGGGGTATGGATTGCAGCTGATTAACTTTTCCGAGTACGGTATCCGCAGGAATTTCGGTAAAGTTCATCCATTCCAGATCGGGGTTCAGGAGCAGCTCTGCGGGGGGCTGGAAGCTGAAGTCGATATCCTCTTTTACTTTAACCTGTGCAACAGTGTGAAACAAATCAATGTCTTTGGCATTAACGGGTATGTTTTCTAATTCAGACAAATGGATGCAGGTATCAAGAAAATCCTGCGCATGTTCAACGCCATGTTTTTGACCTGGTTTGCCACATTCAAGTGTTACAGCAGGACAGAATTTTGCAAAGGCTCCGGATTGTACTCCTTTAGGACGGGTAAAATACACGATTAATCGTCCGAATAATGACGCTAATTGTATAAACTGGTTTTCGAGTTTATTGATGCAGGCATAATGAGGATTCAGTCCGGTATTATTATGAATATCGATACTGGCAAAGGTGTTTTTTTGCTTCATGATTTCGACAATTTCTGAGGCAATTCGTGACTCAGGTGATTCGGGAAATTCAGTTCCAGGCCAGATTCGGTTGAAATCAGGTTGATTGTCCAGTCGGCGAAGTTTGTGACTGGCCGCAAGCGTGTTTCCAAAAAAGATACTAAGTGAGCGAGGCAGGTCGTGATTTTGATATTTTTTTAAAATAGCCTGTAGAGCAAAAAATCCGGTTGGTTCGTTCCCATGCAACAATACAGAAATAAAAATCGGGTCAGGGCGTTTTCCTGATAAGTGGAAAAGCGTAGGACTGGGGATGAGTTGGTGCAAATTCTCGGGTCTGGTTTCCAATATCCCTTCGGGTAATGAAGTGCGTTGTTCTAACAACATAATTTTAGATTTCCCATTCGCTAACAGGTTTGCCAGTACATTGGTTATGCCAGTACTGTCTGGTCATTTCCGAAAAGCTGCACTGATGTGTATTCATAAAGCGGATTTGCCATTGGCTGCCAGTTTGTTTGCTATTAACGCGATGTTCGATAATTTGCAAAAAATCTTCAGTATCGCATGTTGTGACGCCCAAAGATTTTAATCCCAGGATTGCTCGAGGTAAAAGTTCTGATTTTATCAAATCCAATAAGCGACGTTTATTGCCATCAAACCAGACTGTCGAGCTGTCAAGACCATGTCGAGCGGCTTGGTAAAAATTATCTTTGGCTTGGGAAAAAGGTAGTGGTATTTTTTGCCCAGAAATGATTTCATCACAAATATTTTTAGCCAGCCCATAATAAAAAGCAGCATTGGCAATGCTGTCAATAGTTGATGGGCCTGCGGCAGGGGTGCGGTGCTCGATTCTGATATGCGGCGTGCCGTCTTCGTCAAAGCCAACTAAAGGCCTGTTCCATCGCCAGATAGTGCCATTATGTAAGCGCAAATGGGCAAGTTGTTCGGGGTCAGAATCGAAATATTCCGGCAATAAAATCGGGAAATGTTCCAGATTTTCCTTGAAGCACTCAATCATTGAATGTCTGGCATAATCGGAGCCGAAACTGACCCTTTTTAAAGGGCCATGCGCAACGCCGTCATAGCCGCCGGTTTCAATGGCTTGCTCGAAAAGCGGGATTCTGGATTCCTGCCATAGGTTTTTTCCGAACAGATAAGGTGCGTTGGCGCTAATGGCAACCACTGCCGCTGAAGCGATAATTGAAGCATTATAATAATGGTGTGCAATGGCTAAGGGAATCTGGGTGTGAATTTGCAAAGATGTCGTTGCTGATTCTAGCATTACATCATGGTGATCGAACTTCAGATGTTCAGTGCCTGTGATATCAAGGTGAATCGGTTGCCCTCGGGAATTCAGAATTTGTTCATTGAGAGCGCGATAACGATTCATGTCAGACATATTGTCGAGGCATAAGTCAGCTTGTTGCAGTGTCGGCAATGTACCGATCATCAGTAGATGAATATTCATGCTTGCGGCGTGATTTGCCGATTTTTCCCAGGTCGCGTTCAGGGTGTCAAGCAGGTGACTGAATACATTGCCAGCCAATGGCATAGGCGGGCTGTTGAGTTCAATATTGAATTTGGCAAGTTCCGGGAAAGCCAGAGGCTCATTAATAGAATCAAGAAATTCGCTATTACAAGGCACAGGCCGCATATCATTATCGACTAGCCAGGCTTCGATTTCAAAACCCGCTTTGGGAGCAGCAGAAGAACATTTTTGCTCTTTAATCAATCCTTCAAGTAATTTGGTCTCTGTTTGCAGCTTGTTATGAAAACGCTTTATATCTTTGCGATCATAAGTGGTGGCATTTATTTCTTGGCCCATTTTTCGGTTTACCCAATGCTATCAGTTATAAACCTATTATAAACCTTTTATTTTATGGGTAATGGCTGGTCATTAATGTATTTTGGAACGGGAAAATAATCGGGCTTAGAAACAGCCTGCGAACAACAACGTCTTAGGAGCGAACATGAAATAACTTTGGCAACTGGCTTGTCTTTTTATCCGTCTTCTGCGTTGTAAAAATAGTTACATAGCTTGCTATGCGCCTATTTATACGCCTTGAATACGAATAAAAATACTGCCCCAGTTGCCAAACTTATTCCGTGTTCGTTCCTCATCAAGAAACATCTTTTGCCAGAAATTTTGGATCGGTAATTTTTAGCATGGTATTTTCAATCCAGTTTTCTGCCTCATTCATCAGGTCATTGGCTTTTTTTTCTTTTGTTTCAATCAGTGGGCCGATGATCATGGTAATCTTTCCAGGATATTTTAAAAAACTGCGAGGCGGCCAATATTCACCGGCATTATGAGCCACAGGAATAATAGGGGTATCGGTTTTTTGGGCTAACAGGCAGCCGCCGGCATTATATTTTCCTCTTTTGCCGGGAGCTATGCGTGTGCCTTCCGGAAAAACAATCAGCCATAATCCTTTTTTTAGCCATTGGTCGCCCTGGCGAATGAGTGATTTTAATGCTGCTTTTCGGTCTCTGCGGTCAATCGCAATGGGTTCCAAGGTGCGCAGCCCCCAGCCCCAGATCGGCAGATTAAGTAATTCCTTTTTCAGCAGAAAGGTATGTGGCGGAAAGATTAATTGCACGACCACAGTTTCCCAGGCTGACTGGTGTTTACAAAGCACAATAGCGTTTCGGTGGTTAGGAATATTTTCCATACCGATTACTTCGTGAGTTAATCCGCAAATGACTTTTAAATTCCAAATGGCCAGTTTGCTCCACAGTTCAGCAAAAAAGTACCGTACTGAAAAAGGGAATAGCCAGGCAATCAAAATCATCGGTAATATGATGGTGGTGATTGTTAATACAACGATGAAATAAAGGGTCGATCTGATATAAACCATAAGTCAGGATTGTGAAGTTATGAATTGACTTGCTGCATATAAATCGGGGAACACCGGGATTGCCAATTCTAAATTTTGTTGAAGAGTTTGATTACCTTTGCCGGTTTTGACCAGTAACGGTTTTGCATGTACTGCCAAGGCTGCTTGTAAATCTCTAAGTGAATCACCAATACAATAAAGCTTTTCTGGCTCTATTTGGTATTCCTGGATAAATTGTTGAAATAGTCCGGGCTTGGGTTTTCGGCAATGGCAGTTATCATTTGGGCCGTGTGGACAGAAATAAATGGCTTCAATATTGCCGCCCAACTGTTGTGCCGTTGTAATCATTTTATTGTGAATGGCCTCAAGCGCTGCCTTGTCAAATAATCCCCGGGCAAGTCCAGACTGATTGGTGATGACAACCACTTTGTATCCGTGCTCATTCAATAATGCGATCGCTTCCAGACTATCAGGAATCGGAAGCCATTCATCAGGTGATTTGATGAATTGATCCGAATCCTGGTTAATGACGCCATCACGATCAAGCACCACAAAGCGCTGTTTCACCATCAAGATTGTAGTTTGGAAATATCTGCAATTTGCAAAAACAAACCTGAAACCATGGTTAACAATCCAAGTCTTTTGGCGCGTAATTGTGGATCCTCGCACATGACCAAGACATGATCGAAGAATGCATCAACATCGTCGCGCAGTTTTGCCAAACGAGCCAAAGCAGCCTGATAATCGTGTTGTGCTAACAATGGCTTAATATCCTCTTCTGTATCACGTGCGGAGGCAAGAAGTTGCAGTTCTTGTTTTTCAACCAAAATGCCAATGGATTTATTTATTTCAGTGTCAGCTTTTTTTAGAATGTTGCGGATACGTTTGTTTGCGCTGGCCAGGCTCTCAGCTTCCGGAAGTTTTCTGAAGGCTTTGACGGCTTTAAGTCGTTCCTGAAAATCCAGTGGTTGCTCGGGCAATACAGCCATCACTGCGGCAATTTCATCGGCAGTATAGCCTTGTTCAAGGTTGTAATGCCTCAAGCGTTCATAAATAAAATCCTTAACCAGTTTATGGGTGGCATTTAGATCAAATTTATGGCTAAACAGGGTTAAGGATTCATCTAGTAAATCAATAATATTAAGTGGTAATTCGCCTTCAATTATAATTCTCAGGATGCCCAGTGTTGCTCTGCGTAAAGCGTAAGGGTCCTTGTCCCCTGTTGGAATGAGTCCGGCGCTGAAGATGCCAGTCAGGGTGTCCATTTTTTCAGCAATAGACAAAATCTTCCCGGTTTGACTGGGTGGAATTGGTCCGCCGGATTGTTTGGGAAAATACTGTTCTTCCAAAGCATAGGCAACTTCCTCAGGTTCATTATCTTCAATGGCATAATAACGGCCCATGATACCTTGCAGGCTTGGAAATTCGCCGACCATTTCCGTCAATAAATCGGTTTTTGCGAGTTGCGCGGCACGTTTAGCCAAAGCAATGTCGGCATCAAGCTGTTTGGCAATATATTCAGCCAGCCGAGTAACGCGGTCAGTTTTTTCCGCCAGGGTACCCAGCTTGTTTTGAAAAACAATTTTGGAAAGTTTGTTGATCCGGGCAGCAAGTGGTTGTTTGCGATCTTGGTTCCAGAAGAACTCCGCATCTGCCAAGCGGGGCGTGATGACTCTCTCATTTCCCTGTTGAATGGAAACCGGGTTGCTGCTTTCAATATTGGCAAAAGTAATAAAGTGAGGCAAAAGTTTCCCTTGCTGGCTTTTGACCGGAAAATACTTTTGATTGATTTGCATGGTTGTGATCAGGCATTCATCAGGGAGCTTCAGAAATTTTTCCGCAAAGTTACCGGTAATGGGAACCGGCCATTCGTTAAGGGCGGCAATTTCTTCGAGTAGTTCTTCTTCAATATGAGCGATGCCATTGACATTTTCGGCGGCGTTTTGTGCGGCTTCACGAATTATGTTTTTGCGCTGTTCAAAATCAACAATGACTTTGCCTTGTTCATTTAGAGTGTGCAGATATTCCTCAGGGTGATTCAAGGTGATGTGGTGCGGGGCATGAAAGCGATGCCCACGAGTTTTTGTGCCGGCCAATACGCCCAGAATTTCTGCGGCAATGACTTCATTACCAAACAGCAGCACAGCCCAGTGAACAGGTCGAACAAATTCAGTCTCACCTGCGCCCCAACGCATTCTTTTGGCAATGGGTAGCAAAGCCAGACTTTTGTTGATGATGTCTGGAAGCAATGATTGGGTTGGCTGGCCTTTAACGTCTTGTGTGTAGGACAGCCATTCTCCCTTGTCAGTTTTTAAGCGCCCTAATTGCTCGACAGTGACGCCGCAACTTTTTGCAAAACCTGCGGCTGCTTTGCTGGGGCTGCCATCATCAGTAAAGGCAGCCTGAACTGCGGGGCCACGTTTTTCAATTCGCTTATCAGGTTGGGCGGTACTGAGGTTTTCTATCAAGACCGCCAAACGGCGTGGGGTTGCATAGGCGTGGCTGTTAGTAAATTCAAGTTCAGATTCAGTCAGGCCGTTACTGATGTTTTCAAGCAAAGCCTGACTTAATTTATATAAAGATTTTGGCGGTAGCTCTTCAGTGCCAAGTTCAAATAGCAAGTGCTGTTGATCAGTCATGGTTATGTTTCCTCCCTGGATAGCATGGGGAACCCAAGTGCTTCACGACTTTGATAATAAGTTTCTGCAACTGACTTGGCGAGATTTCTTACTCTTAAGATAAAGCGTTGTCGTTCAGTGACTGAGATAGCATTGCGAGCATCAAGCAGATTAAAAGTATGTGAAGCTTTCAGAACCATTTCATAAGCTGGCAGAGCCAGATTTTGTTCAATTAGTTTTTGGCATTCCTGTTCATAGGTATCAAAACTTTTAAACATAAAATCAACATTGGCAAGATCGAAATTATAGGTCGACATTTCTACTTCGTTTTGATGGAAAACATCGCCATAAGTGACTTTGCCTTGCGGGCTGTTGGTCCAGGTCAAATCGTAAACACTTTGGACGTTTTGCAGGTACATGGCAATACGTTCCAGGCCATAAGTAATTTCACCGCTGACGGGTTTGCATTCCAGGCCGCCAACCTGTTGGAAATAAGTAAACTGGGTGACTTCCATGCCATTCAGCCAGACTTCCCAGCCCAAGCCCCATGCACCCAGCGTAGGCGATTCCCAATTGTCTTCAACAAAGCGAATATCGTGTTCCAATAAATCCAGTCCTAAATGGCGCAAAGAACCGAGATATAACTCCTGAATATTGTCCGGGGATGGTTTTATTAGTACCTGATACTGATAATAATGTTGCAGGCGATTGGGGTTTTCACCAAAACGGCCATCCGTCGGGCGGCGGGAAGGCTGCACATAAGCGGTAGCCCATGGTTCTGGTCCGATTGCACGTAAAAAAGTCGCCGGATGAAAGGTTCCGGCGCCAACTTCAAGATCCAGGGGTTGTAGTAAAACACAACCTTGATCCGACCAATATTCCTGCAATGCAAGAATGAGACCTTGGAAAGTAGATAAATCGTTGTTTTGGCTGGGCACGATGTTTAATTATCTGAAATAAAAAAACTGCTAATTATAGCGGAATTTTGCTAATGGAGTCTTGATAGAATATATGCTGTAGCGTTTTATTAAAGGGAGACTTAAAGAGCGATGTCATCAAAAATAGTAGTGGCTATTGTTCGATTACTTAAGCAACTTAATTTTAATTTCCGCCCCATCCACAATTCTATCTTTTTCAACTGCTTCTTCTTCTCTCTTTATTAGATTTCCCTGAATTTGTAACGACTGATTTTTATTATTTTTTTTGGAAAATAAATCTGGCAAGTACGCGTTTTTATCCGTTTCTTTTTCGTTGGTAGCAATTTGAGTATTTTGTATTTTTAACGGTAACGATAAATCCAGCGGCTGTTGATTTTGATCTTCTTCGGTTAGCTCTGGACTTTCTGTGTTTTCAGGTTGTGATGGCTTAGTCTGATATGTCGGGCGGGTTTTAACTTTAACAGGTTTGGTTTTAACTACTTTTTTGGCCTGTTTATGTAAACTTGTTTGTTTTTTAGGTTCTGTTTTGATTTGCTCCTGCTTTATTGCAGTTTGCTGGGGTTCTTTGCTTGTGTTGCTGCTGTCTGAGTATTCACACCCACTAATGATTATAAAAAATAACATGACTGCAGATAAGCATATTATTTTCATTGTTCTTTCAAGTTTAGTTAATGTACTAGTTAAAGTATAGAACGGTTTTGGCTGTTAGGATTGGTCTGCCTTCAATATGACAGGAAAATCGAAAAAAATTTCCGCTTAACTTAAAAAGTCAGGATTGATATCTTATAAACTGAAAAGTATAAATCGATGAAATGGCCAACGATAACGTAACCTGATATTGAGGTGTTATGGACAGTTGATGTTATGCAGTTCCTGCGATTACTCGCGCATGGGGGTTTAGAAATTATGGCGGCATGTATTGTCACTTTTCAGTATCAGGGCTGACACTTCGACCTAAACAAGGCAAATATTCACATAGGGTTTGTTAAATTGTTCCTGGGTTAGTCATTATGTTGATGATATGTTTAGGCGAAGTTTTCAAAAAAATGGATGAAACAATTTTTATTTTGAAAGTTCGTTCTAATGCCCTTTAGGTAATATCTGAATTGTGCAAGTCAATTGTCCTGTGATTCATATTTTACCTTTTGTTCCAGTTTCTAAAGTCAAACTTAATTAAGGCAAGAAATATGAATATTGATACTCTTCCACAAAACCCGTTCGGTGAAGAATGTTGTGAGCACGAACGCGAAACTTATAAAAGTTCTTATCCTAATTATACTATCCACGATCAAGAATACCCGGCTTTGCCCTCAATAATCTGAAACTTTTCATTCAACAATGCACGCAAAGGAGCATGATGCTCATCGAGGTTGTCG
>Ga0256839_1000282_pt1 | contig 65643 bp, 52 predicted proteins | sample 354166metaG_FD_185968 | JGI IMG/M metagenome (GOLD analysis project Ga0256839, IMG submission 185968) | Hydrothermal vent microbial communities from Mid Atlantic Ridge, Atlantic Ocean - 354-166 | ecosystem: Environmental > Aquatic > Marine > Hydrothermal vents | place: Atlantic Ocean: Mid...
GTCTGGACCGCCGTGGGCATAGACCAGGTACTCGGTGGCCATGTCGTAGTTCACGTAGGTGAGCAGGATCGCATGGCGCACGGTCAGCACGGCCAGGATGCCGATGACCCCCAGCCCGATCAGCCGAGGGCCCTGGCCGTCCAGCCGTTGGAGGGCCCGCCAGGCCAGGTAGAGGAGGGCCGCCACCGTGATCAGCGCCAGGAAGAAGCGCACGGTCTCCCCCAGCGAGGCCACATCCCGGCCCTGGAAGGGCCGGCTGGTGACCAGGTGGTACAGGCTGAAGAGGAGACCGGGCACCACCAGGAAGAGGATCCATCCCTGTTCCTGGAGGATCCGCCGCCCGTCCAGGCCCACCAGCAGCCGGCCCAGCCACCAGCTTCCCAACAGGATCATGGGCTGCGCGATGTGGGTGGTGAGCCAGGGCATGCGTTCTCCGGCGTAGGAGTAAGCCACCCACGCGGTGACGGTCCACCAGAGGAGGAAGAGCACGAAGTCCCGCTGCACGGCCGTGGGCAGGATCCGCGGCCGGCCGTCCTGCTCCGGGGACGGTGGGGAATCCTGGGGCAGGTCCCTGGCAGGGACAGGTCGCCATGCCCCCCGCCGCAGCCCGGACAACAGGGTGGTGGCCGCGCCCAGGCTGAGGGCCAGGGGCAGGTACTCGTAGAGGATCACCAGGATCCCGTAGTAGTACCAGGGCTGGCTGCCCCGCTGCACCTCCTGCTGGGCCAGCCAGTAGCCCAGACTGCCCACGATTCCGGTGGCCAGCCCCTGGAGGGGGTTGGTGAAGAAGGTGGTGAAGAAGAGGATGGCAAGGGCCCAGAAGGTGGCCATGAGCCCCACCCAGGTGGAGAACCCCACACCCGGTGTCTCCACGGTTCGGAGGCGCCGGAACCAGAGATAGGCGATGGCCAGGGAGAGCCCTGTGGCCAGGGCCACCAACAAGGTCGAGCGCAGGATGTCCGTGGGAGTGGCGTAGGCCAGGGCATCCCACCCTAGGGCCAGGTGGCCGAAGGGCGCGGTGAAGGGCAGCACCAAGGAGAGCATGACCACCGCCAGATCGGTGTAGGGGCTCTCCGTCCATCGGATCTGGCCCCGTAGGTGGTGGCCCAGGGCCGCGAGCCCGGCGAACGCGCCGAAGAGCGCGCCGGTCATGAACGCGTTCTCCTTGGTGATGAACGCGAAGGCCATGGTGACGGTCATCAGGTAGAGCCAACGGGCCCGCCGTTCCTCCACGTAGCGGAACATGCTGAAGGCCCACACCATGGCGTAGAGGACCATGTAGATGTCGTTGCGGATGTAACGGCTGTGGAAGAGGATGCTCGGGTCCACCGTCAGAAGGAGCGCGGCCACCAGCGCGGCCGTGCGGCCGATCCAACGGCGGAATAGCCAGGCAGTGGCCACCACACCGATGCCGGCCAGCGCAGGGCCCACTCGAGCCGTCGCGTCGGAGACCCCGAACAGGGTGTAGATGAGCGCGTTCATGTGGAAGAGAAACGGCCCATGCATCATGGGGTCGTGTCGGAAGTTCCCCTCTGCGTAGAGCAGATAGGAGTAGTAGGCGTGGAGGCTCTCGTCGTGGCTCATGACCCGTGCACCCAGCCGGTAGAAGCGGCTGGCCACCGCGACGAAGAGCACCCCGATCCAGGCCCCCACCTCCCAGGGGCGGATCTCCCAGCGCAGCCACAGGCTCGTGTTCGGGGCACTGGAGATGGCTGTCGGGGTCTCCTCTATGGGTTGGGTCTCCTCGCGCAACATGGGATCTGCCTCTCTGAGACGGGACGCACAATGCGGCACCGGAATGGGTCTACGGCCCACACATTTACGGCCCACGCATTGTGGAGACGGAGATCACGGTCCTTCCCGGCCGGGGACGACATATGGTGGACGGCCGGGCCCTGGTCCGGGTTCCCCCAGCTCACTCCTGGCCCATGGCCCACAGTACCACCTCCTCCACCACCGGTGAACCGGCCATTCGGCGGGTGAGCAGCCAGCGGACCCATGCCCGGACGTCCGGCAGGTCCGTGGGCAGCCAGCGGAAGATCACGGGATAGGCATTGCCCACATAGCCGCCGGGGAGGGCCAGGGGGGTGTCCGGCGCGGCGAGGACCAGGGCCCGGGTCGCGGCGAGCTGCTCTGGGTCCACTCCCTGGACGAAACGGAGGGCCTCCATCTCCCGCAGGTACCATCCCAGAAGCGGTCGCAGCCGGGGGGGCACGCTCACCTCCACCGGGATCTGGGTGGGATCCCCGGTCCGATAGGCGCTGAGACGGGCCACATCCTCCTGGAGAAGCCGGATCTCCGCTCCGGTCTCCATGCCGAAGAGCCCGGTGGCCTGGGGCCAATCGAGCCGAAAGCTCAGGGACCAGGTTGCGGAGACGGTCCACAGGGACAGCCCGATCAGGGCCACACCCGCGAGCCCCTGGAGGGTGGCCCGAGGCCCCAACCACCACCAGAAAAGACCAGCCAACAGGGGCCCTAGAGCGTAGAAGAGCAACACGGTCTCCAGGCCTCCGTCTGCGGCACCGGGCGGCCCCACCAGGCTCGCGGTCCAGAAGCGCGCGGTGACCATCAGCGCGGTGAAGGCGCCCAGAACGAGCCAGCGATCCGGCGTTCCGGTCGGATCCCGGAAAAAGCGGAACAGCCGAGGCCACACCGGGGCCGCGGCCAGGAGGAGGGGAAGGCCCAGCATGGGCAGCACCAAGGGATTGCGGCCGGGCAGCAACCACAGGACAGCACCCCACAGGGCCCAGCCGGCCAGGAGGAAGGACCAGCGCCGCTCCAGAGCGGCCCTGGGAGGGGCGGGTTCCGATGGCTTCCGGAGCGCCAGGCCCAGGGCCGGGATCCCCAGGAACCACAGCGGCAGGACGTCCGCCAGGGCTCGCATGGCCGCCCAGCTCCAGGGATAGGGACCGCCCAACCGCTCCACATCCTGGCCGGTGACCATGCTCCAGGCCAGGTCGGCGGCGTATGCCACCGTGCCCAGCTCCTGCCAGTGGGCGAACAGGCCGGTGCCCCCGATGCCCAGGGCCAGCCCCAGCCCTGTGACAAATCCCACCCGGCTGCCACGGTCCCGAGGTGGAGGAGGGGGCAGGAGCAACCAGGCCAGGGCCAACACGGGCAGGAGAAGCCACGTCAGCGGGCCGGAGAGGAGGAAGAGCCCCACCAGCACACCCCACCACAGCCAGGAGGGCCGTGGCGCATCCCCCCCGCCTGTCGGGCGCTGCGCCCGGTGGAGCTCCACGAGCAGGGCCAGGGCCGTTCCCAGAGCCAGGATGGCCCCATCGGCCCGGCGGCTCAAGGCCACCAGCCAGGGATCCACGGCCAGGAGCACGGCCAGGGCCAGGGCCTGGGGTGTCCCCCAGCGATCTCGAGCCCGCCAGGCCACCAAGGGGAGCAAGGTGCCCACCAGCGCAGGAAAGGCCCGAGCCAAGCCGTCGCCGCCCCCGGCCAACCAGAAGAGGAAACGCTGGGCCGTGTAGAGCAGCGGGCTGGAGACCGTGGTCGTCTCCACGGTCAACGAGGAGCCGATGGAGGCCAGCCAGGCCGGCCAGGCGTGGCCGGCTTCCAGGGGAGAGAGGGGGCGAAGCCAGCCCAGGCCCCCGAAACGGAGCCCCCCGGCCACCAGGACCACAGTGGTCCAGGCCAGGGCGAGCCACCCATGTCGGGAGCCGATGGCCGTGCCATAAGGGGGTCGCGGTGTCTGGGCGTGGATCATGGATTCCTCAGGCTCCGTCGATCTCGGAGGACCGTGGATGGAAGCCGACTTTCCGGGAAAGGAGCCAGGTCGCGGCCGCTATCCTCCCCGTCGGCGATAGAGTCGGAAGTCGCCCTGTTCCCACACCCGATCCATGGCCTGGTCCAGTCGGGCCAGATCCGCGGGGGTGAGCCCATAGCGCTCCCGCTCTGTAGGCCCCACCACCACGTAGTCGATATTCCACTCCTCCAGAAGCACCCGGATCTCGCCTGGGGTGGCGGTGCGGTAGATGGCCTGGATCGCCTCGGGCCGCCCCGCGGCCATCTCCGCGTAGGCCGGCCCTCGCCACTGGGCCTCGTGGCCGTCCCAGCCCAACAGGGTGGCCCGCCCGGTGGATGCGCTGATGCGGCCGTAGTGGGCCAGGTAGCTGCGGCCCTGGGCCTCCAGCACAATGTCCTCAGGGGCCGTGTGTTCCCGGATCCAGGCGATGAGGGCCCGTTCGTCCGGCCCGATGTAGGCCAGGCCATCCAGGGTGGGCGTATCCGGCATGCCAAAGGCCTGGATCTTGACGTACGCGCCGGCTACAGGATAGATCAGCCCAGCCAGGATCAACAAAAGCGCCAGACTTCCCGCGCCCCGGGCCAGCAGGCGGGCCACAGCGGAGGTGCCGGAGAGGTCCGGACCCGCGCCCCGGGCCTTCGGCCACCGGTCCGGGTGCCATGCGGCCAGAATGCCCACCACCCCGGCCACGCCCAGCAGCAACCAGGCCTGGTAGTAGAACTTGAACACCGTGTTCATCCGGGTGCCGAAGTTGTCCCGCAGGTAGACGAACTCTGGCGCGAAGGCCAGGAGCAGGCCAATGGAGGCCAGCATGAGGGCAAAGGTCACCGCGGGGCGGTCCTTCTCCCGAGGGTCCACCAGCCGGGCCCAGAGGAGGCTCAGGCTCACCGCGGCCATGCCTCCGGCCAGGAGGAAGGTCCAGGGACGGTCCAGCCAGCGGCCGAGGATGACCTGGGTGTAGCTGGTCTGGTCCGGGGGCAGAGGCATTCTGGCCAGGAACTCCTGCCCCGTGGAAGTCCGGACAGCCAGGAAGAGGCTGAGGCCCAGGAAGAGGGCCGGCACGCCCAGGACCGGGGCCAGCCATCCGGCCACCGTACGCCACCCTGGAGGATGTTCTTGCCAGGCCACTGCCAGCAACGCGGCCACAGCCAGGAGGAAATGGCCGAACATGAGCAGGAACTGGGGCAGGCGGGTGGGGTTGAACAGGTTGGGAACGATGCCCTGGATCTGGCTCTGCGCGGTGAGGAAGTAAGGCCAGTACAGGAGCAGCGTTACCAGGACCACGGTCCCCAACCAGAGGACGCCCTGGCCCAGGGCCGGCCGGAGAGAGGCCGTTCGGGCCCGGGCCAGGAAGAGGGCCACCAGGCCCCCCAACACCCAGTGGGGTGGGAAATCCCATGTGTTGAGGAAGATCAGGCTGCCGGTGATGCCGGCCACCGCGAGCCAGGAAAGGGATGCGGTGGAGGGCAGGGGAGCCGAGAGGTTCGCCAGGCGGAGAAAGGGGCCTGGCCGGCTTCGGCTCTCCGGGGCCGGTGTGGGGGGTAGGGCCGAGGGATCCCCCTGTGGCCCCGACGGAAGACCGCCTCTCAGCCAGAGGGCCAGGACCAGGGCCCCCACCAGGATCCCAAAGGGCATGGCCAGGACATGGGGGTGGTTGTCGCCCAGGATGTAGCTGAAGATGGGGAACTCGTCGATGACCTCGATGTGGTTGCCCAGGAGATCCGTGTCCTCGATGACCCGGCTGGCCCGCCACCACCAGGACCATCCCAGATCGATGTACCACCGACGGGTGACCTGGGCCTGTTCGGGAAAGCCGTAGACATCGACCCAGCGGGCGATCCGTTCCACGGGCAGGCCCTGGGCGTAGAGCCATTCCAGGATCACCTGGAGGTTCCCGGTGAGGCCCACAGCCATCGCGGCCAGGAATCCTCCCAGCAGAGTTCGACCCTTTGCCGCGGCACCCCGGGCATCCAGCCCGGCCGCCAGATTGGCCCCCAGGCCGAAGGCGGTGCTGAGGAGCAGCCCGAACCAGGCCGCCTGGCCCAGGTTGTAGAGGACCTCGGGGAGGAGGGCCGCCAGGAGCCCCACGGTGTTCATCAGCCAGTAGCCGAGGTAGTAGTAGCTGATGGCATAGCCGGCCAGCCAGGGATCCCGGGGCGGAAAGGCAGCGCTGGCCCGGATCCCGCTCAGGAACATCAGATCCATGGGCTGCTCGGTGTGGTTGATGGCCGGATCGTGGGCTCGGACCCAGGCCCAGGCGGCAAAGGCCAACAGGAAGATCCCCTCCACAGCCACCAGGTAGCTGGCCGGGGGAAGGATCTCCCGGAACCGGGGCCTCCAGCGCTCGGCGGGCGACCGAGGGCGCCATCCCAGGCCCCAGCTCAGGCCGGCGGTGAGGAGCAGCGCGAGCCACGCGCCGCCCACGGTGTTGCGCAGCAGGCCGTAGACCGTCCCCAGCCAGAGGAGGAGGCCGGCCAGGAAGATCCCCAGCGGGCGCGCGAACGCGTAGCCCTGCAGGGGCAACCCCTCCAGCAGGCGACGGGCCAGGGGGAGGGCGGCCAGCCCCACCAGTTGGAGCACCAGATAGGTGGTCAGAAACTGGAGCAACACGGCGCTCTCCACTTCGCAGGTATCGAGGGGCGAGGACGGTGGGCCACGGCGTCGTGTGTCGCGGCGTATGGCGTCCCGTCAGCTCCCTCGTTGACCCACTACATTCCGGTCCGCGGTGTATGGCTCCTGAAGACGGCGCGCCAGGGCCCGGCGAATGGCCAGCCGATGGTCGGGCTGGAGGCCTGGGGGCAGGGCCTCCGGTGGGAAGAAACGGGCCTCCAGGATCTCCCCAGGATCCGGCCGCAAGGGCCCGTCGAGCAGTCGACCCACCAGGATGAACTCCAGGCTCCATCGGCTGGCCCCCTGGAAGACCATGCCCTCCACCGCGACCCGACAGCCCAGTTCCTCCTGGATCTCCCGCTGCCATCCCTGGGCAGGGGTCTCGCCGCCCCTGAGCCAGCCGCCGGGAAGGCCCCAGGGATGGGGGCCACGGAACCGGTGCCGGACCACCAGCACCTGCCCCTGCCCATCCAGGATGACGCCGCTGACCCCTACCAGGAGCTTGTCATGGGTCAGCCCCAGGATGGTCCACCGGAGTGGGATCGGGATGCGCCGCCACACGGCTGCCAACATCCGGTACAGGAGGAGGTTCATGGGCTGGGCTCCGGGTGGGGCCGGGGGTAGATCCAGCCATCGGGTCCTCGAATCAGGGTGCCTGGCACCGCGTAGAGGGTGGCCCTGGGATTGGTGTAGATGGGTTGGAGAAGGCCCCGGGCCGCCATGCGTTCCAGCTTGGCCACCCCCTCGGGGTGTTGGTGGCGCTCCAACTGTCCCACATAGATCAGGGAGACGTCCAGCTCTCGGATCTGTTCCAGGGTACGCTCCACCTCCGGGGTGGACCAGAACTCGTTCAACCAGGCGCTTCGCCGGCCCACGTCCTCGCCGTAGCGCTGTTCTCCCGCGTGCATGCCCACGGGACTGCTCAGGCCGGTGAGGCTGGCCACCCGGGTCCCCCCGGCCCGATAGTACTCCGTGGTGGCCGATTCCACCAGGACCAGGTTGCCTCGGATGTTGGCCAGGATCCACTGGATGGCCTCCCAATCGTAGCGGAGCTCGATGGGATTGGAGCTATCCGGCCAATAGTAGACGCCCTGTCGCATGAAGTCCAGCCCGTTCAGGGTGCCGAAGTCGGGGCGCCAGCCCGGGAAGCGCTGGTCGGAACGGGCCGGCGTCCCCCACACAGGATAGGCCAGGCCGGCCACCAGCAGCAGAGCCAGCGCCCCGGTCCACACCGGGCGCCAGGGCCTGGGAGCATGGTCCACCGACGTCGCTGGGGCCCCCTGCTCGACCCCGGACGCCCCGGCAAGGATGCGGGGCACGGCCACGGCGGCCGCCACTCCCCACAGGACCCAGACCTGGATGAAGAACTTGAACAGGGTGTTCATCCGGTACCAGTCGCCGCCCTGCAGGAAGTCCTTCAGATAGATCACCTGGGTTCCGGCCAGGATCGCTCCCCCGACGAAGACCAGGATCCCGACGAAGAGATCACCGGGATCCGCCGCCCGCCCCCGACGCCACAGGAGCAGGAAGGCCAGGGCCAGGAATGGCAGGCTCAGGGCCAGGATCGTCCGCTCCGTCAGCAGCAGGAGGAGCCCGGCCAGGATCAACGCGAGGGGCAAGAGCCAGGTTCCCAGGATGAAGGCCGGGGTTGCCCGGTGGACCCGAATCCGCTGCAGGGCGATGAGACGAGGCAGGCGCTCGAACTTCCCCAGGGCCAGGCTCAGCCAGCGTTCCAGGCCTGTGGGGCGCGCGTCGCCGGGCCGGGCCGGACGAGCACCGGTGACCCACAGCCAGGTGACGAGCACGAAGACGAAGATGCCCCAGATGAGCAGCCAGCGCCCCAGGGGATCTCCGGAGCGCACCCACCCCACCCCGCTGGCTCCCACGTTGGCATAGTCCCGGAAGAAGGGATAGAAGGTCAGATAGGCCAGGAGCGGATAGAGGAGGGCAAAGCCCAATCCCAGGATCCCGTCCGGCACGGAGAGACCGGTTTCCCGCCCAGGTGCAGACGCCTCCCCATGGATCGTCCCGGTGCCGCCGGCCGGCCGCCAGCTCCGGAGGCCCCTCCCCCGCCACAGCATCACGGCCACAGCCAGGACCCCCAGGCTGTAGTAGGTGGGCAGCTCCCATAGGTTCACGCTGGCCAGGGTCCCCAACAGGAGACCAAAGGCCAGGAGGAGCAACATGCCCTCCTGCCAGTGGGCACGCCAGTCCACCGGGTAGCTGCGCATGGTGGTCAGGACCAGGCCCAGGAAGAGGACCGCGAAGGGGATCCCGATCATGTGGGGGTGGAGATCCGCGAAGGTGAAGCTCCAGTAGGGGAATTCGTTGATGGTGTAGTCGATCACCCGGCTGGGGGCCCAGAAATCGTATCCGGGCAGGGTCGCCTCGGTGGTGAGCAGCACCCACAGGCCGTCCACCACGCGGACCAGCCCGGTGACTCCTGGCAGGCCGCTGAGGAACTCCGTGTCGCTCAGGGCCATCACCTGGCGGACTACCTGGGCCAAGGCCTCCAGGTTCCCCAGGACGGCCACGAAGAAGGGGGCCAGGAGAGCTCCCAACAGCCCCCGGTGCCAGGGCGCGGCTCCGGTTGCCGGATCCCCGGACCAGGAGGGCGGGGTTCGGGTGAAGGCCTCTCCCAGGTCGATCTCCAGCACGTCCGCGGGACGCCGCCTCCGCCGCCATCCCTCGGACCGTACCGCGGAATAGGCCACGCCGAACGCGTTGAGCACGGTGAGGGCGAAGAGCGTGGCCACCGCCAGGTTGAAGGCCACCTCCGCGTAGATGCCGGTGAGCTTGATCAGGTAGGCCACCAGGTAGATGCCGAAGTAGTAGTAGTTGATGTAGCCCCCGGCAAAATGGGGATCCACGGGTGGAAAGGTGGGGCTGCGCAGGATCCCGTTCAGGAAAGCGAACTCCATGAACTTCTCGCCACCGAACCAGGGTTGCCACAGGTCGGGGTTGGCCATGCGCACCCGGACAAAGGCCAGATAGGCTCCGGCGAACAGGAGCTCCCCCACCACCAAGGCCGGCCCCATGCGGCGCAGGAACGGGCGGTACTCGTGCCAGGACCTGACCAAGGCCCCGGCGGCCAGGAGGGCCAGAAGGGCCACCGCGAGCCACGCGTTGACCACGGTGTTGTGGGCCAGGTCGAAGCTGGCCAGGATCCACAGGAGCCATCCGGCCAGCAGCCAGCCCAGGGTTCGGGCCAGGAAATAGCCCCGGTCTCGCAGGCGTCGGAAGATCAGGAAGGCCAGAGGCCAGCTCAGCCAGCCCAGCAAGGAGAGAACCAGCCACCACCAGATCACGGCCAGCCAGGGGCTCTGGCTGGCGCGCACGTTCCACCGGTAGTTGTCCACCACGGGCAGGTCCCGCAGGGGGACGTCCAGGGAGAGGTCCTTTCGTCTCTCGGGAGGCTCGGGAGGACGGCCCCCCTCGTCCAGGAGAAGAGCCAGGATCCGGTTGATGAGCCCGCGGTCTTGGCTTTCCGGCGAGCTGCCCAGGCCCAGCAGGTTGAGCAGAGGGCTCAGGGGCGAGTCCTTCCCCCGATAATAGGGCTGTGCCCCCTCCCAGGTGCCCCCCAACAGGGCGTCGAACTCCTCGTCGCTCAGCTCTCGGACCTTGCGGAAGATGGTCACCTGAGGGTGGTCGTAGAGGCTCCAGCTCTCGTCCGCGGTGTGATCGGGGAACTCCCAGCCGAACAGACGGGGCGGCGAGGTGAACTCTGCGGCCTTCTCGAAGCCCAGCTCCTCCTGGAACATGAGCTGGTAGTAGCGGATGGTCATGGGGTAGCGTTCGGGAAGCTCGTCCACGCTGTCGTAGATGCGCTTGGACGCGTAGATGACGTAGTCCGCCTCCCGCAGCCGTTCCTTCAGGATCTGGTACTTCTCCGCGGTGTCCTCCTCGTAGGGAGACCAGTCGATGTGGCGCAGGCCCCGGCTCCCCATGTCCATGCCGGGCTCCCCGGGGATGGCCTTGGGAAGGGGATCATCCCACAGCTCCCACAGGATCACCGAGCCGGAGGGCACGTTCGCGTACACCCAGCGGCTGGCCTGGATCCAGGTATGCTCCCGGCCGTAGACGCCGTTCACGTAGGCCAGAGACCAGAAAACGGCACCGGCCAACCCGGTGGCGGCCAGAAGCCCGGCCAGAAGGCGGAGGAATCGGGGCCCCAGAGCTGGGGATTCGGGGCGGGAAGATCCGGTGTCCAGGCAAGCGGCCTGGGGCCTCTGGGCTTCTGGGGATCGTTTCTCCGCCCCTCGAACCCCCTTCCCGAGCTGCCACAGCCAGGCCACAAAACCCGCGGCGAAGAGGACCATGAAGGGCAACACCGGGCTCATGTAGCGGTTGAACTTGGCCAGGAACGCGCCGGTGAGGCCGAAGTAGGGCAGCACCCAGCTCCATACCACCAGTTCCTCGGCCCGAGCCCGCCCCAGGAGAAGCCGCCCCAGTCCCCAGAGGGTGCCGGCCAGCGCGACCAGCCCCAGGGGCCAGCCCATGCCCCACCGGACCTGTTGCTCGATGAAGTAGAGATAGGGCGTGGTGTTCCGATACTGTCGGGTGAAGGGGAAGTCCGCGATGCCCCGCACCATCTGCCCCTGCTCCACCAGGGTGTACTGGAGGAAGGAGCGCCAGTCCAACACCGCGTAGGGGCTGGTCAGGGCAAAGGCCAGACCGGCCACGGCCAGGGCTACGGGGATGCCCAGCACCATCCGGGCGGTCCCAGGGCCATCCTTCGGCCCTCTGCGCTGTTCCCGCCACAGGACCGCCATCCCGGCCACCACAGGGACGGCCAACACCGGCAAGGCGCTGAACTTGGAGGAGATGGCCAGCCCGGCACCGCTCCCGGCCAGGAGGACACCTCGCCAGCTTCGTTCCTGGGCCATCTGCACACCGCCCAGGACGGCCAGCACGGTGAAGGTGGTGCTGGCCGGATCCATGGCCCAGAAGTGGCTGAGCTGAATGGCCTGGGCCGTGAACGCGTAGAGGGCTGCGGCCAGCACAGCCGGCCAGGGGCCGTACAGGCGGCGTGCCAGCAGGTAGAGCAGCAGGATGGTCAGGGTGTCCAGGAGCGCGATGACCAGACGGCCGGCCAGGGCCACCCCGGCACAGGGGGTGTTGGCTCGGGCCATCCGCTCCACCCAGGGGGTGGGCAATCCCCAGGCATCGGCCTGAGGAGCCAGTCGGTGCAGGAGCTCGCCCATGGCCACCCCCAGGTACAGGGGGAAGTGGCCATAGGTGTAGTGGAACGCCCGCTGTTCTCGGGGATCCCACAGGGGATTCAGGGGGCTGCGGCGGGGATCTCGAAGGCTCTCCCAGTCATCCGGCCAGCGGATCCAGGACGCCGGCCAACAGGCAGTGCTGCGCTCGTCCGGGTGGGCCATGAGGCCCCCATCGAAGTTCAGGTTCCAGGTGCGCAACACCAACCCAGCCAACAGGACCAGGCCCAGGAGCAGAGCGATCCGGCGCGACGTGGCTGGGGGCGGAGACGCGGTCATCGGGGGTCAGCGTTCCGGCGGCCAGTTGGGCAACACCCAGGTGATCAGGTAGCTGGGAGGCGGCGGCCAGAGCAGGTAGACATCCACCCACCGGTTCCACAGCACGAGGTTGGAGTCGTCGTAGCCCAGATCGATGCGCCGGGCCTTGATGGCAGAGCCGGTGTCCAGGGCATCCCCGAAACCGTATCCGGGCACGTAGACCTTGGTGCGCAGGGGGATGATCCGGGGATCCACGGCCACCACCCCCTTGCGCATGGGATCGCCGGTCCGGGTCAGGCCATACCAGGAGACGTCGGGCGAGACACCCGCCGTGCTGGGGCTGTAGCTGCTGGCCAACATGCGGATCTTGCGCCAGTAGGTGATCTCCTGGCCTTCCGGCGTGACCAGGGTTCGGGGCACGATCTTCTGGCCGTAGGCGATCACCCTCTGGGCAGGCTCCTGGGCCACCCAGGTGTCCTCCAGGGTGCGCTGGACCTCCTGGCCGTCCTCGTAGCGCACCCGATATCGCCGTCGGGTGATGCCCTCCGCGCCCGGGTTCACCACCTGGCGGGTGTCGATGAGGAGCTCCGGATCGGGGACGAACACCGTGTCGAAGGGGACCACGTCCTCCTCCACCACCATCTCCTCCCAGATCCGGGTGACCCGGATCTCCACGTTGTCGTAGAGGGGCGCGTCCAGAGGAGGGGAGACCCGGTCCAGGCCCGTGATCAGGACTCCTACCTCGGCCAGGGCATCGCCCACGGTCTTGCCCCGGGTGCGGGTCTTCACCCGACGCCCATCCACCTGGAGGCTGATGGGCGTGCTGCGTTCGATGGTCACCCGGAGCCCGGTGCTCACGGGGCTGCCCAGGCTGGGCTGAACCCGATCGCCCAGGTACAGGACGATCTCCGCCTCCCGCAGGGCTTCGCCCACGGTCTGGGCCGTGGTGTAGACGGTGAACGGGAGGTTCCCGTCGTCCACCTGGATGGGGATGGCCCGCAACACCTCCATTTGGAGGGGCACACGCTCCAGGGACTCCCAGGCATAGCCCCGATCGTAGGCCACGTCCAGGAGCCGGGCAGGGGGATACGTCAGGGCCTGGTCCAGGGAAAGAAAGCGCCCCTGTACCCGGATCCGATCGTACTCGGTGAAGGGGATCCGGGCTTCCTCCAGCACCGCTCGGGGAGTGGCAGCCCAGGTGTGGAGGAGGAGTTGCCGTCCATCTGCTCGGACCCACACCATGGGCGCCCGTTGGATCTGGAGAAGGGTGTTGGGCTGAAGTCGGGCCTCCACGGGCAAGGAGAGGCGATCCGCGGGCCCCAGCTCCAACCCCAGATCCACCAACAGGGCCTGGACCGTGGGGCGGTGGGTGTAGACCGTCTCCCGCACGCCGTCCACCTCCACCACCACTGGGATCGCGGTGGCCTGCCAGGTCCACCCTAGGGCCAACAGCCCCAGAGCGATCCCGCCCCATCGCCCCAGCCAGGACAACACAGGGCTCCAGAGGACGCGGGCGGATCGGGCACGGGGCAGCGCACGGGTTGCTGTGGACATGGGCCTATTGTACTCGGAAGCCCGGGGATCTTCCAAGCAGGGCACAGGGGGATTTGTTTGACAAACCTCCTGCCCTCCACTAGAGTACCCCCTATGAAGCAGACGGCACGTGTGGCTGTGTTGATCGCCCTGCTGGCAGGCTATGGGCTGCGTCTCTACCGGCTAGGCGCCGAGTCCCTCTGGTACGACGAGACGGTCAGCGCGCACCTGGCCCAGGAGGCCATTCCCCAGCTCATCGCCCACACCGCCCGGGACATCCATCCACCCGGCTACTACCTGCTGCTTCACCTCTGGCAGCGCCTGGTCCAGCCCACCCCGGCCTTCGGCCTGGAGTTCCTCTATGCGTGGCCCTCGGTCTTCTGGGGCATGGTCTTGATGGCCCTGATCTATGCCCTGGGACGCCGCCTCTTCGACGGGAAGGTGGCCACCCTTGGGGTGATCTTCGCTGCCGGGCATCCCTACCACCTCTGGTACAGCCAGGAGGTGCGGATGTACACCCTGGGGGCTGCTCTGGCCTTGCTGGTGCTGTGGTTGGGGTGGAACTGGCTGGAGCGCCCAGGGTCCACGAAGAGCCTCTTGGGCTATGCCTTGGCCGCGGCCTCGGGGATGTACGTGCTCTATTACTTTGCCTTCCTGCTGATCCCGGTCAACCTGTATGTGCTGGCCAGGGCCTGGAGACAGGCATCGGACAGCGGTCGCCATGGCAGGATGGCTCGGCTCCTCCCTTGGCTGGGAGCCAATCTGTTGGCCCTGGCCCTGTGGGCCCCGTGGCTACCGGTCTTTGTCCGCCAGGCCCTGGAGCCCCCGGTACCGCCTTGGCGGGTCTGGCCGGGGTGGCGTGTGGCCTTGGCCGAGAGCCTGGCTGCGCTGTGGATGGGCCAGTCGTTTCCGGGTGGCGAGATGGGGCTTTGGTTCTGGGGGGTGTTGGGTGGTCTGGGGGTGTTTGGAGTTTTGTATGGCTACGCGAAAAATTCGTCCTTCTCACCTCCGACAGGCCAACGAGCACATCCCGGCTCCCCCCTGGCCCTGCTCCTCGTCGCGATCTTCGGCCCTCTGCTTCTCCTTGGCCTTCTGAGCATCGCATTGACCCCCCTCTACCATGTCCGTTACTTCTTTGTGTATGGGGCGGTCAGTCCGCTGCTCCTGGCTCTGGCTACACGAACCGCCCTGCCCCATGCCACGTCCACCATCCACCACTGGCCGCGCCGCCTCCTCACCCTCCTGGTGGCCACAGGGATCCTGGCCCTCCAGGGGTGGAGCCTGCTCCGTCTCTGGAACGCTCCCCTCTATCGGGCCGACGACCACCGGGGCGCAACGGCCCGCCTGGCCCAAGAATGGCGAGCCGGCGACGGGATCCTGGTCAATGCAGGGTGGACCTACACCGCGGTCGCGCTCTACTGGCCCCAGGAATACACCTCCACGGACACCAGCCTCCCGCCTCCCCTGCAGCGCCGACGCCTGTTGGACACCGAACAGGAGAGCGGCCCCTCCCCCGGGCTCCGGGTGCCTCTGCTCACCACAGGCAACGTGGATGGCCCCGAGAACCTGGGCTGGGGACTCCCCGAGAGCGATTTCTACGCCATGCCCTGGCCGGCCGCCGCGGAGGCCCTGGCCCGGGCGAGCCAGAACCATCCCCGCCTGTGGCACTACCGGTTCTACGATACCGTGAGCGATCCCCAAGGACGGGTGCGCAGATGGCTGGCCAGCCATCTGCGCCAGACTCTGGATGCCCCCATCCCCGGACGGGATTTCGGTCGTCTACAGCGTTTCGCACGGCCCACGCCAACCTGTCCGGTTCCGTCGGGACCGGACAGGTCCGAGATCGTCTTTGGGCAGAAGCTGGCCCTGGTGGGGGTCACGCTCCACAATCCCCCCGTGGCGGGACAGACCCTCTACACGACCCTGTGTTGGCAGGAAAGGCGCGCAGGCGAAAACGCACCCCTGCGAACCAGTTTGCGGCTCTACCCGGCCCAGGCCGATCTCTGGGAACCGCCGGCCTCCCAACAGGATGAGGACCTGATCGTGCCGCCCCGGCTATCGCCCGGGGTGGCCTTCCCGCGCCCCCTCGCGATCCCCATCCCGGTGGGGCTTCCTCCCGGCCCATACCGCCTGGAGCTGGTGGTCTATCGGGGGGACACCGGGGAACCCCTGCTTCCAGATGCCGAGGAGCCCCCTCCAGGAGGGCGTTGGCCTCTGGCCGAGCTGGACGTGACCCTACCGCCGGAGCCCCCGTCTCTGGCCCGGCCGCCCCGGGCGATCTTCGACTACATGGAGCTGCTGGATGCCCAGGTGGGGCCCTCCACGGTCCAGGTCGGAGGGACGCTGGGCGCGATGTTGGGCTGGCGGCCCCGCCCCAACCCGTACCGGGACACCTACCGAGCACTCCTGGTCCTGGTGGACAGGACGGGACGCGAGGCCTTCACCTGGCGCGGTCCCCTGGCCAGCCCCTGGTATCCGAGCGGTGCATGGCCAGCGGGATACCCGGTGCGGGGCCGGCTCTCCTTCCAGATCCCGGCCGAACTGGCGCCGGGAGTGTACATAGTGGAGCTGGGGATGGAGCGGGCCAGTGACGGGCGGCGGATCCCGGCCCGACGGTGGTGGCTCCCCTGGCCCTCCCAGGACACCGTGGAGATCGGCCGGATCCGTGTGGAGTGAGGGGCCTCCTCAGCGTTTCTTCCAGTCCAACCGCCCCAGACGGGCCACGACGCGCTGCATGATGGCCTGGGCCACCTCTTCCTTGGTCATCAGGGGCCAGTCCTCGCGGTTGCCGCTGCGTTCGAAGAGGGTCACCCGGTTGGTGTCCACCGCGAAGCCGCTGTCCGGCGCGGTGACGTCGTTCAGGACAATGAGGTCCAGGTTCTTCCGTTCCAGTTTCTCCAGCGCGTTCTGCTCCCAGTTGTCCGTCTCCGCCGCGAAGCCCACCACCAGACGGGGGTGTCGGCGCTCAGGCCCTCGCATCTCCCCCACTGCGGCCAGGATGTCCGGGGTTCGCTCCAGGCGGATGATCTGCTGGCCCGGCATCTTCTTGATCTTGGTGGTCTCGCTGCTCACGGGGCGGTAGTCGGCCACCGCGGCCGCGCCGATGAGCACATCGGTCTCGGGGAGAAGGCGCATCACGGCCTCGAACATCTCCTGCGCGGTCTGGACCGAGACCCGTTCCACGCCTCCGGGAGGGTGGACGGCCAGGGGCGCGTGGACCAGGACCACCTCCGCGCCCAGGTCCCGGGCCGCCCGGGCCAGGGCCACCCCCATCTTGCCTGTGGAGTGGTTGCCCACGAAACGGACGGGATCGATGGGTTCCCGGGTGCCCCCCGCGGTGATGACCACCCGGACCCCCTCCAGAGGGCCACCTCGCCCCAGGACCTTGCACGCGACCTCGAAGATCTCCTCGGGCTCTGCCATGCGCCCCTCGCCGTACTCCCCAGAGGCCAGGCGCCCCTGGGCAGGCCCCACGAAGTCTACCCCCCAGCCACGCAGCCTGGCCACGTGCTCCTGGGTGGCGGGGTGTTGCCACATGCGGGTCTCCATGGCCGGGGCCAGGAGCATGGGCCCTTTGTAGCTCAAGGCCGTGATGCTGAGCATGTCGTCGGCCATGCCCAGGGCCAGGCGGGCCAGGGTGTGGGCCGTGGCCGGAGCCACGATGAAGAGGTCCGCGGCCTGGGCCAGGGCCACGTGGCCGATGCGGAGGCGGCCGGCATCGTGCCAGCTCTCGAAGATGTCGTGGACCACCGGCCGCTGGGTGATGGCCTGGAAGGTGACCGGGGCCACGAACTTCATGGCCGAGGCGGTCATGATCACATCCACCTGGGCGTTGGCCTGGGTCAGTCGGCTGGCCAGGGCCACGGACTTGTAGGCCGCGATGCCGCCGCTCACGCCCAGCAGGACGCGCTTGCCGTTCAGGATGGGGGGCATCCGCGATTTCTCCGGTAGATGGAACGCATCCCGGCCAGGGTCAGCCAGGGATCGTAGCGATGGATGGCTGAGGTCAACGGTGCGATGATGTGGCCCAGCCCGCCGGTGGCATGGACCTGGGGCCTCTCTCCCAGTTCGGCCACCAGCCGGGCCAACAGCCCCTCCACCAGGCCCACATAGCCGTAGATCAGTCCGGACTGGATGGCCGGCACCGTGCTCCGGCCGATGGCCTGCGGGGGCGGTGCCAGCTCCACCGCGGGCAGGGCGCTGGCCCGCCGCACCAGGGCGTCGGTGACGGTTCCCAGCCCAGGGGCGATGGCCCCGCCCAGGAAAGTCCCTTCCCGGCTGACCACGTTGAAGGTGGTGGCCGTGCCGAAGTCCACCACGATGGCCGGCCCCTGGGTTCGCTCGTATCCGGCCACCGCGTCGGCCAGCCGATCGCGGCCCACGCTGTCCGGTCGATCCACCCCCAGGGAGATCCCCAGCTCCAGGGTGTGGTCCACCAGGAGAGGGGCCCGCCCCAGTTGACGCTCCAGCAGATGGGCCCAGATATCCGTGAGCGGGGCCACCACGCTGCACAGCACGGCATCCCCGAAGCTCTCCGCGCGGTAGCCCTGCTCCTCCCAGAGCCGACGCAGAAGAAGCCGATATTCGTCCTCGGTCCGTCGGGGGTCGCTGGACAGCCTCCAGACAGCCACCGGGGGCTCTGGTTCGGGGCCTGCCGGCTCCTCGGGACCGGGCATGGGATATGCGCCGACGACGATATGGCTGTTGCCGATGTCCACGGTGAGCAGCATGGGGGAATTGTACCGCCGTCATCCGGAGGGCGCAACACCCGGAGGGGAACCGAGCATCTCAGAGGGCGTTGCGGGGAGACCGCCCCTTGGACCGGGCCAGCTCGCGGGCCTGGGACAGTGCCTGGGCCAGAGCGGCCGGGATGTCCAGCGCGCGGTCGGCCCCTCCTCGCCGCAGCCAGAGGAGGAACTCCACATTGCCGGCCGGCCCCAGAAGAGGAGAAGCCCGGAGGCCGGCCACCTCCAGGCCCAGCTCCTGGGCCAGAGCGATCACCCGTTCCAGGACCTCCCGGTGGATCCGCGGATCGCGCACCACCCCGCCCTTGCCCACCTTGTCCGGGCCGGCCTCGAACTGGGGTTTCACCAATACCAGGAGATCCGCCTGGGGCTGGAGAAGGCGGAGAGTGGCCGGCAGCACCCGTTCCAGGCCGATGAAGCTGGTGTCCACGACGGCCAGATCCGCCATGGAGCCCTCGGGGAGCCGCTCCAGGTGGCGGATGTTGGTCCGCTCCAGCACCACCACCCGGGGATCCTGGCGGAGCTTCCAGGCCAGTTGCCCATAGCCCACATCCACCGCGTAGACCCGGGCCACACCTCGCTGGAGGAGGCAGTCGGTGAACCCGCCGGTGGATGCGCCCACATCCACGGCCACCCGCCCACGCACGTCCAGGCCGAAGGTGTCCAGCGCGGCCTCCAGCTTCAGGCCGCCTCGGCTCACGTAGCGGGGCAGCTCCTGGAGCCGGACATCCGCATCCACGGGAACCGGATGGCCGGGCTTGTCCACGATCCGGCCGTCCACCCGCACCTGACCGGCCCGAATGGCCCGTTGGGCCTGTTGCCGGCTGGCAACCAGGCCTCGTTCCACCAGAAGACGGTCCAATCGTTCTCGGAGGGCCATCGGTGTCCATCCATGGGAGCCATTTTGGTCCGCCTGGCAGGGCTACAGTATGATAGCACGACGGAATGACAGCACCACAGGACACCGCCGCGCGACGCCGGGGCACACCAGGAAGGGAGGCATGCATGCGGCCTGGGAAGCGCACAGATCCCCCCACAGCCCTGTCCCGATCCGGTCATCGCGGGCAGCTATGGGGCCTGGTCCGCACCATGCGGCCCACCCAGTGGACGAAGAACGCGTTTGTCCTGGCGCCTCTGGTCTTCGACGGCAAGCTCTTCCAACCCGACCTGGCCCTCCGGGCCGGGCTCGCGTTCCTGGCCTTCTGCCTGGCTTCCAGCGCGGTCTACATCCTCAACGATCTGGTGGACCTGGAGAAGGACCGTCGACATCCCCGGAAACGGCTGCGCCCCCTGCCCAGCGGGCAGCTCCGTCCCCGGGTGGCCCAGGCCGCGGCTCTGGTCCTCGCGGCCGTCAGCATCCTGGCCATGGGCCTGATGGACAGGACCAGCGGAGTGGTCCTCACCCTCTACCTGCTGCAGAACATCGCCTACAGCCTCTACCTGAAGGACCTGGTCATCGTAGATGTGTTGATCATCGCCCTGGGCTTCCTCCTCCGGGTGATCGCCGGTGTCCTGGTGGTCCACGTGCAGAACTTCAGCCCCTGGCTCTACGTGTGCGTGACCCTGTTGGCCCTCTTCATGGGGTTCGGCAAACGACGCCACGAGATCGCGCTCCTGGAGGACGGGGCGGGCAGCCATCGGGCCAGCCTGGACCACTACAACCTGCCCTTTCTGGACCAGATCCTGAGCATGGTGACCACCAGCGCGCTGATCGCGTACGTGCTCTACACCTTCTCCGCGGAGACGGCCCTGGCCGGCGAAGGCCAGATGATGCTCACCATCCCCTTCGTGCTCTACGGCATCCTCCGCTACCTCTACCTGATCCACGTGCGCCGGCTGGGCGGCGCGCCGGACGAGCTGATCCTCCAGGACAGACCTCTGGCCCTGACCATCCTGCTCTGGGTCCTGACGGTGGTGGGCGTGATCTACGTGTGGTGAGGCAAGGGCACGAGGCAAGGGCCGGGGAAAGGGCCCGGGGCCCTTCTCCCCGGCCGCCCCTCTTGGAGGGCTGGAGGGAGGGCTATCCCCTCATGGCGGCCGGGTCGGGGAGCGACCCCATGTTCACCGGCTCGATTCCCGATCCGCCTCCTCGGCCTGGACAAACTGGGCCCACGGCCCCTCCATGCCCTCCGCGGTGACGCCGTAGAAGACCCGCACCTGGTCTCCCTCCCGTCGGACCAGATCGTAGCGGAGCTTGCCGGCCCGCTTCTCCACCTTCACCATGCCCACATCCCCCCGCCACTGGACCGAGTCCGGGTCCACCGGATGGTCCTCATATTGGGCAATGGCGTAGTTCCACAGCTTGCGGGCGCCCTTCCGGGTGACGTTGCCCACCTCCTGGCTGTTGCGCAGGTTCCGCACCGTGTAGAACCGGGTGCCCTGGCGCTCCTCCACCCGGACGATCTCCACACCGTCCTGGGGCAGGTAGAAGGGATCGTCCTGCTCTGGGGCCGGCGGCTCCTCCGGGGTCGACGGCCCTTCAGCGCTCTCCTCCCTGCGACCGTTGACGCTGCCACGCCCGGAACGACGACGGCGGCGCCGACGGGATGGGGGTTTCTCCGTCGCCTCGGCCGAGGGCGGAGGCGACGGCGCGGACGTCTTCCCGGGTTCCAGGCCCAGGCTCTCCATGACCAGGGCCACGATCTCGTCCCGAACCGCCAGGGAGGTCTCCGCGTCGTTGCGGACGTAGAAGCGGGAGCCGTCCACACAATAGGGCTTCTTGTCCCCCTCCTCCACGCTGATGCGCAGCACCGGGACCCCGTGGCTGTGGACGAGCTCGAACTTGGCCTCCACCGGAGGGGAGAGGCGCTCGGCCATGGCGGCCTGGATCTCCTGCTGTACCTGCTTGGGGTTGGGCAGCCCCTTGGGTTTGCCCTTGCGGGCGCTGGCCCCCACATAGACCGTGCCGCCGTCCGTGTTGGCGAACGCGCAGATGTCCGCCAGGATGGCCGTCAGCCGCCCTCCCCGCTTGCTGGCCGACTCGTGGAAGCTCTGGACCTGGTTGGGGCCCTCGGCCCGGGCAGCCTCCAGATGGTCGATGGTCCGATGTCGGGGGCGGTAGGGACGGATGCGGTCGAAGTGTTTGCTGGCCAGGAGCTCCTGGATGGCCTGGAAGGAGGGCTCGGGAAGGAGCATCTCCGTGGCCCGGTCGCCGATGCCCAATCGCCGGGGATTGCGGGGATCCGCGGTGAGGCGATGGGCGTCGCTTCCCTGGATGCAGTGCATCCGCCGGGGATACTCCGGCTTGGAGCCGTTGAAGAAGCGGACCGTGGAGCGACGACTGCGACTCTCCAGATCCGTGACCTCCAGGGCGGCCAGGTTGGGATCCTGGGTGTACGCGATCTTGGTCTGGCCCCCGAAGGGGAAGTTGCGCATGGCCACGCCATGGGTGCTGTTGGCATGCGCGGCGATGGCCAGGCCACCGGCCTCGGTGATCACCCGATATGCGGTGAGGACGTCTGTGCTGGCACCGGTCTCGGTGGTGCCGGCATCCAGCTTGTCCGGGGGCACGTGGAGCTGGAGGAGGATGTGTTCCAGCTCGCGGACCGAGGTCTCGGGGGGGAAGATGCCCAGGATGTGAAACCCAAAGGTTGCGGTGAACTCGAAGCCCGGCAACACCAGGATCTCGTTGGCCAGGTTCCGCCACTCCTCCAGACGAAGCCGTTCCTCCTCCGTCAGGCGGTCCTCCTGCTCCAGTCGGGTGAGCCACTCGATCTCCCGCCGAATGGCCGCGATCCCGGCAACGGTGTTGTGATCGGTGATGGCCACGATGTCCAGCTCACGGGCCCGACAGGTACGCAGCCAATCCAGGTAGGTGACCCCGGGTTCCTCCCAGTCGCTGGAGGCCGGGGTGTGCAGGTGGAGATCCACCTTGTACCAACGGAGCTTGGGGCCACCCCGATCGCCTCTCTTCGGTTGTCTGCTCACGAAACCTCCACAGAAAAACCAACGCTGTGGGCGTGGACGGTCTCGTCCCCATGGAATGGTACCCGTCTCGACCAACTGCTCGGTTCGGGGGCGTATGCCTCAAAGAGCCTCCCTCGCCGCGTCGATTCGGGCCAAACAAGCGGGACGACGGCCGCGTCGCCCAGTCCAGGTGGACCCAAGCAGGCGACCGGTCACCGCCACACCTCTCCAATCAACCAAACAAAGCCCAGGGGGTATTCCCCTGGGAGCTGTATACAGTATACACCGATTGGCTCATCTGTTCAACTATCTGTCCGCCCATTTTTTTCGAGACAAGGCCTCTGGCCGCCCTCAGTCGCTCTGCGCCGCTGCCCCTGCAAGCCCCTCCAGGAGATGGGCCGTGTGCTCCGCGTGGTGGAGGCTGAACTCGTAGAGGAAGCGCACCCGGTGGCCCCGCTCTCCCCAGCCGAAGTCCCCTTCCCGGCCCAGTTCCCCGGCCGGGATCCCATCGTACACCCGGAGGATCCGGCGATGCACGGTGGTCAAGCCGTCCAGGAGCTCCACCACGGTCTGTTCGGCCATCTCCTCCTGAAGGGCCTGGTTCACCGCGTCCACGTCCTCCAACACGCCCGAGGGCCCGAGCCAACGGCCCAGGCGGGCGGGATCCGGCTCGGGCCAGCCCTGCAGCACCTCCAGCGCGTACTCGTCCCACGCGAGGACATGGGCCAACACCTCCCGGGCACTCCAGGAGCCGCAGACCGGCACCGCGGTCAGCGTGGCCTCGTCCAGCCCGCCGATCGCGTCCAGGAACCGGGCAAACTGCCGGGTGTAGAGCCGGCGAAATCCCTCTCGGCCCCACCGGGCGATGGAGCCCGCGTATCCCCGCAGCTCCTGGGCATGGTCCCGAACATGTCGGGCCATGTGGGGCAGCAGAGTGGCCAGGATCGGCCGTTCCGGGCCGTCCTCCTCCCGATAGGTCGCGGTCACCTGTGGCAGGGTCAGGCTGCGGGTGAATGCCACCAGGGCCCGGCGGGCTTCCTGGGCCGCGTCCACCACCTCCTCCCAGGAACGGCCCTCGTCCTGGGCCGCGCGGGTGTCGTTGTCCATCTCGGGCCGAGGGAGCCTTCGGCCTTGGAGCAGGGCCTCCATGCGCCGGCGCTGGAAGTCGTCCCAGAAGGCCACATGGGCCACCAGCGCCTTGGGAGACCATCCGTTGGGCAGGCAGGGGGACTCCCACTCATGGCGCTCCAACAGGGACAGGTTCTCCCAGAGGAGCTGGAAAGAGCGCTCCAGCTCCTGGGCAAGCGCCTCGGGCTCCATGGCCACCGGATCCACGGCGGTCACCTCCGGGTTCTACCTGGGCCTCTGGATCGGGGAGCCGACCCGCCGTCGGAACAGGCGCCAGCCCAGCCAGCCGGCCAGACCGGTGAGGGCCACGGCCAGCAGGGGTCCGTCCAGGGCCGCGCGCGCAGCGGTCTGGTGCAAGCCCCGACGTCGCCGGAACCGATCCCGGCGATATCCGGCAGCCACCACCAACAGGGCCTCGAAGATTCCGGGAAAGAGCCAGGCGAACCAGACGACGAGCCGGTCGAAGAAGGTCACATAGACCTCCCGCTCGCCCCGTCGAATGGCCTCCACCGTCCGGCGGGCCACCCGCTCTGGAGATACGCCCGGGAAAGGGGCCTGGGCTTCCCCTTCCCGGGCCTCCAGGCCGGGCACGCTGACCCGGGAGTGGCGGGCGAACTCCGTGTCGGTGAGCCCCGGGCAGACCAGGATGACCCGGATGCCGTCCCGTTTCAGCTCGGCCCGGGCCGCGCCGCTGATGCCGATGAGCGCGTACTTCGTCGCGCTGTACCCCCCACCCAGGGGTTGGGGAAACCGGCCCACGATGCTGGCGATGTTGACGATGCTGCCCCGGCCCTGGCGCTGCATGAGGGGAACCACCTCCTGCATGGCCGCGACGGGGCCAAAGAAGTTCACCTCGAAGACGTCCCGCAGGTCCGCCATGTGGAGCTCGTGGACCGCACCGAAGAGGCCGAGACCGGCATTGTTCACCAGGATGTCCACGGTGCCGAAGGTCTCCGCGGCCCGGCGGATCAGGGCCCGAACCTGGGCCTCGTCGGCCATGTCCGTGGGCACGGCCACGGCGCGTATCCCATGCTCCTGCCCCAGCCGTTGGGCCAGGGCCTCCAGCCGATCCGCGCTCCGGGCCGCCAACACCAGGTGGCAGCCCTCCTGGGCCAGGGCCTCGGCCACAGCCGCGCCGATGCCACGGCTGGCTCCGGTGATGACAGCAACACGCCCGCGCAGGTCCTCCACCATGATGGTTCACCGTGCTACAGAGGGGGAGATGGGACCGGGGTTCCCCGTCCACAGCAGGCCCGGCCCAGGGCGGGGCAGAGCCCACGCGGGGACTATAGCATGGGGGACCGGGAAGCGCAAACCCGTGCCCGGGAGCCCCGTGGGGAAGGGGCCAGGAGCGGGAACCGAGCGCGGCTGGCTCCCGTTCTGGACTTTGGAACCGAGAGCCGGTCCATGTTACAATGGAAGCCGTGGAGAGGTCGCATAGTCTGGCCGAGTGCGCGCGTCTCGAAAACGCGTAGGGCGTAAGCCCTCGTGGGTTCGAATCCCACCCTCTCCGCCACGTGGGATCCCGGGCCATGGCCCGGGATTTCTTGTCCTTTCGGATGCCATCACGGGATCCAAGGAGATCGCTCGGGGTCCAGGGCTCGGGGATATCGAGGTGGGGAATTTCGGCGCTGTCCGCGACATCCTGCCCAGGAGGCGCTGGCTGCAGGCGGCCCTGGGGCTGGGCATCCTGGCCTGGTGGGTGGCCACCCTGCCGCTGGCCCCTGCTTGGGCGCTGGCCGGGGGGCTGGGTGGGATCGTGCTCCTGGTGCGCTGGCCCTGGCTGGCCTGGCTGGCCCTGGGGATCTCCCTGCCCTTCGCAGCGAGCTACACCGTGGGGCCGGTTCGAGGCTCGGATCTCCTCCTGGCCGGCACCTTGGCCCTCTGGTTCGCGGACGGGGCACGACGCCGCAGCCTCGCCCTAGAGCCCCATTCGGTGGCCGGGTGGGTGGCCCTCTACGCCGGGGTGCTCCTCCTGTTGGTTCCCCGGGCCGTGGATTTGCGCGAGGCCGCGGCGGAGGTGGTAAAATGGACGGAAGTGCTGGTCGTGGTCCTGGTACTGCCCCAGGCGCTCCGTCCATCCCATCGGCCCTGGATGGTGGCCGGCCTCCTGGCAGGGGCCACGTTGCAGGCCGCACTGGGCATCTACCAGTTCATCGGCGGGATCGGCCCTCCCCATTTCCAGGTGTTGGGCCGGTTCATGCGGGCTGCGGGGACCTTCCGCCAGCCCAATCCCTTTGCCGGCTACCTGGGCCTGACCCTTCCCGTCGCGGTGAGTCTGGCCCTGGACGCGTGGAGTCGCCTGCCCCGCGCGACCTCGGGAAGGGGGAGGGCCCTGGGCCTGGCCGGCGCCCTCACCGGTGTCAGCGGCGTGCTGGCCCTGGGTCTGCTGGCCAGTTGGAGCCGGGGAGGCTGGCTGGCCGGAGCCGCGGGCGTGGCCACTGTGCTGGCCCTGCGCAGCCGCCGGACCCTGGTCGGGGGCGGTGTGGGCCTGGGCGTGGTCCTGGCCGGGGGGCTCCTCCTGGGCCTGGATCCGGCCTGGGTGCCGGCCCCTGTCCGGGCTCGGCTGGCCGATCTGCCGGCCTACCTGGGGGTGGGGATGGAGGAGGTGCTCCGTCAGCCCCTGACCGATGCCAACTTCGCGATCCAGGAACGGCTGGCCCACTGGGTGGCTGCCCTGCGCATGTGGGAACAGGCCCCCTGGCTGGGGGTAGGTCCCGGGAACTACGCGGCCGTGTACCCGTCCGTGCGCCTGTTGGCCTGGGAAGACCCCCTGGGCCACGCGCACAACATCTACCTGAACGTGCTGGCCGAGACCGGCCTGGTGGGGTTCCTGGCCTACAGCGCCATGATCCTGGGGCTGGGGACCTGGCTGGTCCGCCGGATCGTGCAGACCCGAGGCCCAGAGCGGGCCCTGGCCCTGGGGGTGCTGGGCGTCTGGGTCCACCTGAACCTGCACAACCTGGTGGACAACCTCTTCGTCCAGGGCATCTATCTGCACCTGGCCCTGTGGCTGGGGGTGGTGGCTGCCTCGGAGAATCCGGTTCCGGCCGGGGTACCCAGACAGAGATAGAATCGCACTCCCATAAGGCCATGAGGCTCGCCGTGGATCTGAACCTACCCCAGGAACTGCGCCTGAAGGGACGGCGTCGCCGGGAGGCGAAACGTTTCGCCAAGTTCGCGACGGTGGGGGCCCTGGGCGCGATGACGGACTTCACCGTGCTCAACCTGCTGGTACAGGTTGGGGGGTTCCTGCCCATCGTGGCCAATGGGTTCAGCTTCACGGCCGCGGTGCTCCAGAACTTCACCCTCAACCGGCGGTGGACCTTTCCCGAGAGCCGGAGCCGAGACGCCCGGCGGCAGCTCGTCCAGTTCGCCACGGTGAGCGTCATGGGCCTGGGCCTGAACACCCTGGTCTTCGGCTTCGTGGACCATCTGTTGCGGCCCTACTGGATCGGCCTGACCGGCTCGCCGGAGCTGGGCTTTCTGCTGAGCTACAACTTCGCCAAGCTGTTCGCGATCGGGGTGGTGCTCTTCTGGAACTTCTCGGCCAATCGGCTGTGGACCTATCGGGGGCTGTGAGCCCAGCGGACCATGCGCCTGGTCGTCGACTACACCCCCGCGATACGCCAGGCCGCGGGGATCGGCCGCATCGTGCGGGGACAGGTCCAGGCCCTGGTGCGCCTGGCCCCGGACTGGGACATCCGCCTCTTCGTGGCGGGCCCGGTGACGGCAGAGGACCGAGCCCGGGCGCCCCTGCCGCTCCACGCCACGCCCTGGATCCGAGAGCGGGACCTGGTGCGCATCTGGCACCGGCTGGACATGCCCTGGCCCCGGGTGGACTGGTTCACCCGGGGGCCGGTGGAGCTGTTCCACGCCACGGACTTCGTCCTGCCGCCCTGCACGGCCCGCCGCCGGGTCCTGACGGTCCACGACCTGGCCTTCGTCCGCTACCCGGATGCGGCCATGCCCAGCCTGCACCATTACCTGAACGTGGTGGTGCCCCGGAGCGTGGAACGGGCGGACCACATCGTCGCGGACAGCCACCACACGGCCCAGGACCTGGAGGAGCTGTGGAAGGTGCCCCGGGAGCGGATCTCGGTGGTCCACGGGGCTGTGGACCACCGCCACTTTCGGCCGATACGGGAGGAAGGCCGCCTGCGGGCCGTGAGGAGACGCTACGGGATCGGTGAACGGCCTTTCATCCTGGCCCTGAGCCGGCTGGAGCCCCGGAAGAACTTCCCCCGGCTGATCCGGGCCTTCCACCTGGCCCGTGGGCAGGCCCGCATCCCCCACCGGCTGGTCATCGGGGGCGGCAAGGGCTGGCTGTACGACGAGATCTTCGCGGTGGTGGCAGAGCTGGGACTGGAGGACGAGGTCCTCTTTCCGGGCTTCGTCGCCGAGGCCGATCTTCCGGCTCTGTACAGCGCGGCGGCCTTCTTTGCCTACCCATCGCTATACGAAGGGTTCGGCCTCCCCATCCTGGAGGCTCTGGCCTGTGGCACGCCGGTGTTGGCCGGAGACAACTCCTCCCTCCCCGAGGCGGGGGGACCGGGCGCCCTGTACGTGGACGCCACCCGGGTGGAGGCCATCGCGGAGGGGCTGGTGCGGCTGGCCACCCAGCCCCAGCTCCGGGCCCACCTGGCCGCCCAGGGACAGGCCCACGCCCGAACGTTCACCTGGGAGCGCAGCGCCCGACAGCTGATGAGGGCCTACCAGCGGGCCTTGGCCTGAGCCCATCGAGAAGCCCCAGAACCCGTCGGGGAAGGGGATCGCCCCCAACTCCACCGACGCCGTCCGACCGACCACGTCCATGGGAACCCAACCATGAGCGATCCCTCGAGCACGTCCAAGCGGGTCCAGGATTCGGCCATCACCCTGAGCCAGTTCATGAACCCCGAGCATGCCAACAGCCTGGGCAACGTCCACGGTGGGGTGATCCTGAAGCTGTGCGACGAGTGCGGCGGCATCGTGGCCTCCCGACATGCCCGGCGCCCCGCGGTGACGGTGGCCATCGACAGCGTGACCTTCCACCACCCGGTGCGGGTGGGCCAGCTCCTGATGTTGCACGGGCGCATCACCTACGTGGGGCGCACCAGCATGGAGGTGGAGGTGATGGTGGAGGCCGAGGACCTGCTCACCGGTGAGATCACCCACACCAACAGCGCCTACTTCATCTACGTGGCCCTGGACGACCGAGGACGGCCGACGCCCGTGCCCCGGCTGGAACTGACCACCCAGGAGGAACGACAACGGTTCGAGGAGGGCCGGGAGCGGCAAAGGCTCCGCTTGGAAAAGGCGCGCCGCCAGCGGGCATCTGCCCAGGCCCAGCGAACAGGTGAAGGCTCCCATGCGTGAGACGCTCCGTTGGGGGATCCCCGTGACCGGCCTGGCGACCCTGGCCGGATACCTGGCGCCCTGGGCCCCCCATCCCGCCGCGGGGCTGGCCATCACCGGGCTGGACCTGGGCGAGCTGGTCAAGTTCCTGTCCCCGGTCCGCGACGGTCAGGTGGTGCTGTGGCGGGAGGGCTTCTACCTGCCCCCGGTCGCGGTGAGCCTGGCCTTCAGCCTGGTCGCCTTCCGGGAGGAGTGGGCCTATCCCCGGCCGGTGCGGGCAGGGATGGTGGTGCTGGCCCTGGTGGCCGCGGCCCTTCTGCTGCCCCCCGCGTGGACGCCTGCCCGGCTGTGGACGCCGGAGTTCCGCCTCCAGACCCTGGTGCTGCTGGGATGTGGGCTGGCCGCGGTGGGGAGCCCCGTGCTGGCCCTGGCGCCCCGGTGGCTGGCCGGGAGCACCGTGGCCCTGCTGGCCGTCACCGGTCTGGTCTACCCCATTCGTCAATTCCTTGCGGTGTTGCCTCTGATGGCCGCGGTGTACCGGGAGCCGTTGACCCCGGGATGGGGGCTGGGGCTCTTCGCCCTGGGGCTGGGGAGCCTGGTGCTCCTGGGGATCGGAGCCGGATGGGAGAAACGTGGATGAGCCCCGAGAACCGGTTGGCCGCCTACCAGGTCCCACTCCGAGCCCGATGGCAACGGGCCCGGGACCGGGTGGAGATCCGCATCGGCCCTGGGCAGGCCCAGGGCCGGGTCGATTCCATCCCCACCACCGGGGTGGTCCATGTCCAGGACTACCAGTTCCTGGGGGTGACCCTGTACGACGACAAGCGCCTGCGGCTGGGCCTGTGGCTGCGCCGGCACTTCCCCCAGACGCCCTACCGGTCGGGGGAGCCGGTGCCCCCGAACACCGTGGTCTACCACCTCGGCGCCCGATCCGCCTACTTCTCCCTCTGGCCCCGGCTGGGAGAGGCGGAGGAACTCCACCTGGAGCGCACGGTCTGGCTGGTGCGAGACGCGACAGGCAACTACACGGCCGTCCAGATCCCGGTGACCGGACGGCGAGGCCGGGAGGATGCCCTGGGCCCTGCCGCGGGGCTGTTGCCCTCCCGGTAGCGCCATCCCAGCCATCTGGACATCCACCCACACCTCCATATTCCAGGGAGAATCGTCCATGAGCGAACGGATTCGTTTCGGTGTCATCGGCGGCAGCGGCGTCTACCGGATGGAGGCCCTCCAGGATGTGGAGGAGATCGAGCTGGAGACGCCCTTTGGCAAGCCCTCGGACGCGTACGTGGTGGGCACCCTCCACGGCCAGCGGGTGGCCTTTCTCCCCCGCCACGGCCGGGGACATCGCATCAGCCCCACCCGCCTGCCCCAGCGGGCCAACATCTACGGCTTCAAGCTCCTGGGCGTGGAGTACCTCATCGCGGTGAGCGCCTGCGGGAGTCTACGGGAGCACATCCATCCCGGGGACATCGTGATCCCCGATCAGCTCTTGGACCGAACCCGGCTGCGCCCCCTGAGCTTCTTCGACGACCCGGACGTGGGCACGGACGGCCTGGTGGCCCACGTGAGTGTGGCCGAGCCCTTCTGCCCCTTCCTGAGCGAGATCTGCTACCGGGCCGTGGAACAGACGGGCAATCCCGTGCACCGGCGCGGAGCGTTCGTCACCATCGAGGGCCCCCGCTTCAGCACCAAGGCCGAGAGCCACGCCTTCCGCAAGCTGGGCATGGACATCATCGGCATGACCACCGTGCCCGAGGCCTTCCTGGCCCGGGAGGCGGAGATGAGCTACGCGGTGATGGCCCACGTCACCGACTACGACGTGTGGCACCAGTCCGAGGAGCCCGTGACCGTGGAGATGGTGGTGCGGACCCTCATGCGCAACGCGGAGGTGGCCAAACAGGCCGTGGCCCATGCCATCGCCCTCCTGGCCGACGCGCCGCCGTCGCCCCAGGCCCATGCACTCCAGGATGCGTTGATCACGGATCGCAGCCAGGTCCCACCCCGGGTGGTGGAGAGGCTGGAGGCCATCATCGGCAAGTACTTCCGCACCCCATGAGCCCTGGGGGCGCGGGCGGCTCCCCTGCCCCCACAGGGCAGCTCCCCCCGCGTTCCCTTTCCGGAGGAGATCCATGCAAGTCCGTGCGGCCCTGGTGCGAGAAGCCGGTCGGCTGGAGGTAGTCCCTGTGGCCCTGGAGCCCCCCAGGGCCGGAGAGGTGCTGGTGCGGATCCGCGCGGCCGGGGTGTGTCACTCGGACCTCCACACCCTCCGCGGAGAGCTCCGGGCCCGACCCCCGCTGGTCCTGGGCCACGAGGGTGCCGGCGTGGTGGAGGCCGTGGGGCCAGGGGTCACCCGGGTGGCGCCCGGGGATCCAGTGGTGATCAACTGGCTGCCGGGATGCCGGACCTGCGAGCCCTGCCTGCGGGGAGAGCCGAACCTGTGTCGCCGCCTGGAGCAGACCACCTTTCAAGGACGGCTTCCGGACGGAAGCACCCGGATCCGCCTGGAGGACGGCACGGCCGTGGGCCACTATCTGGGCTCTGCGACCATGGCCGAGTACACGGTGGTGCCGGAGGAGGGCGTGGTGCCCCTCCTGGAGGGCGTGCCCTTCGAGGTGGGGGCCATCCTGGGCTGTGCCGTGGTCACCGGCGTGGGCGCGGTCTTCCACACGGCCCGGATGCCCCCCGGCCAGCGGGCCGCGGTGATCGGCTGCGGCGGGGTAGGCCTGAGCGCGCTGCTGGGATGTCTGGCCACGGGTGCCCACACGGTCATCGCGGTGGACACGGTCGCGGACAAGCTGGCGCTGGCCCGACGTCTGGGGGCCACCCACACGGTCCACGCGGGCCAGGAGGACGTGGTGGCCCTGCTGCGGCACCTGACCGACGGCGGCCCCGACTACGTGTTCGACAGCGTGGGCGCGGCCACCACCATCCGCCAGGCCCTGGAGGCCGTCCGACCCGGTGGCACGGCCACCCTCATCGGGCTCCACGCCGCGCTGGACGAGGTGGCCATCCGCCCCGGGGTGCTCATCTTCCAGAACAAGACCCTGCGAGGCTCCTTCGCCGGGTCCATGCGACCGGAGGTGGACCTGCCCATGTTGCAGCGGATCTATCTGGCCGGGCACCTGGACCTGGACGCCCTGATCACCCGGCGCTACCCCTTGGAGGAGATCGCCCAGGCCTTCGCGGACATGGAGGCCGGACGCCTGGCCCGAGGGGTCCTGGTGATGGAGTAGCCCTCGACCGCGATCGTGCCGTTTTTCCAGCCGACCCGTGGAAGGACATGCCATGTTCGACCGTCTCGATCCAGCCCCTGCGGACTCCATCCTCGGCCTGACCGAGGCCTTCAAACGGGATCCGAACCCCCGGAAGGTGAACCTGGCGGTGGGCGTCTACAAGGACGCCCAGGGCCGCACCCCGGTGTTGGCCGCCGTGCGAGAGGCAGAACGCCGCCTGTTGGCAGAGGGAGAGGACAAGAGCTATCTCCCCATCGATGGCCTGCCCGGGCTGGGCTCCCAGGTCCAGACACTGCTCTTCGGCGCCCGACATCCGGCATGCCGGGAAGGGCGGGCTGTCACCACCCAGACGCCTGGAGGAACCGGGGCTCTGCGGGTGGCCGCGGACTTCCTGGCCCGGATCGCGCCGGAGGCCACGGTGTGGCTCAGCCGCCCCACCTGGCCGAACCACCCGAACATCTTCCAGGCCGCGGGGCTCCGGGTGGACGTCTACCCCTACTTCGATCCGGCCACCCATGGGGTGGACTTCCAGGCCCTGCTGGATGCGGTGGCCCAGATCCCCTCAGGCGATGTGCTGGTGCTCCACGGCTGCTGCCACAACCCCACCGGTGCGGACCTCACCCGAGAGCAGTGGACGGCCGTGGCCCAGATGGCCGCGGAACGGGGCATCCTGCCCCTGGTGGACTTCGCCTACCAGGGCTTTGCCCAAGGGCTGGAGGAGGACGCCCAGGGAATTCGGATCCTGGCGGACCACTGCCCTGAGATGATGGTGGCCAGCTCCTTCTCCAAGAACTTCGGCCTCTACAACGAGCGGGCTGGAGCCCTGACCCTGATCGCGGAGACGGACCGGGCCGCGGCCATCGCCCAAGGCCACGTCAAGAGGGTGGTCCGGCCCAATTACTCCAACCCACCCGCCCACGGAGCGCGGGTGGTGTACACCGTGCTCCGCGATCCCCAGCTCCGGGCCCTCTGGGAGGAGGAGGTGCGGGAGATGCGGGATCGCATCCACGCCATGCGCCACCTCCTGGCCGAGAGCCTCCACGAGCTGGGGGCTCCCCGGGACTTCTCCTTCATCGTACGCCAGCGGGGGATGTTCTCCTACACCGGCCTCACGCCCGAACAGGTCCGGCGTCTGCGGGAACGCTACGCGATCTACGCGGTGAGCTCTGGCCGGATCAACGTGGCCGGGCTCACCCAGGCCACGGTGGAGTACGTGGCCCAGGCCATGGTGGACGTGCTCACCCAGGGGATTCCCCAGGACATTCCCGCCTCGTAGGCAAGGGCCCGGGGGTAGAGGCTTCGCCCGGATATGGTCCACGCCTTCCAGCCCCATCCCAGGAACTTGTCGAGCCCGACGAGCACACTTTGGGGAGCGCCTCCATGAAACCCCTATCCGAGCTGCTTCAATCCGTTCCCGGTAGCCTCACCGCGGCCATGGTCCAGAAGGGCCGCGAGATGAAGGCCGCGGGCCTGAACGTGGTGAACCTGGCCGCGGGGGAGCCGGACTTCGACACCCCCAGACACATCCAGGAGGCCGCGTTCCGGGCCATCCAGGCCGGAGACACCCATTACCCGCCCTCCCACGGCAAGCCGGAGCTGTTGGAGGCCATCGTGGCCAAGCACGCCCGGGACAACGGCCTGACCTTCTCCCCAGACCAGATCCTGGTGACGCCCGGGGCCAAGTGGGCCATCTACGCGGCCCTGGCAGTGCTCCTGAATCCAGGGGACGAGGTCCTGGTCCTGGAGCCCACGTGGGTCAGCTACAGCCCCATGATCCGACTCCATCGGGCCCTTCCGGTCTCCGTTCCCCTGGAGGCCGGAGAGGGCTTTCGGGTGACCTCGGAACGACTCCGGGCGCATGTGACCCCCCGGACCCAGCTCATCCTGATCTGTTCCCCCAACAACCCCACCGGCCGGGTGTTCACCCGGGCCGAGCTGGAGGCCGTGGCCCAGGTCGCGCAGGAGCACGACCTGTACGTGCTCAGCGACGAGATCTACGAGCACATCGTCTACGACGGCCACCGGCACATCAGCCCGGCCAGCCTGCCGGGCATGGCAGAACGCACCGTGACCGTCAACGGGCTGAGCAAGGCCTACGCCATGACCGGCTGGCGTCTGGGGTGGCTGGCCGCCCCCCTGGCCGTGGCCCGGCTGGCCCGGCGCTATCAGACCCAGAGCGTCACCTGCGCGGCCAGCTTCGTGCAGACCGCGGCCGTGGCCGCGCTCAACGGCCCCCAGGAGTGTGTGGCCGAGATGGTGGCCGCCTACGACGCCCGTCGTCGCTTCCTCCTGGATGCCCTGGAAGAGATCCCGGGGCTGGAGAGCGGCCCCGTGGAGGGCGCGTTCTATCTCTTCGCCCGCTTCACCGAGACCGACCGGGACAGCCTGGCCCTGTCCCAGCTCCTGTTGGAGAAAGGGCTCATCGCCACCACCCCTGGGATCGCCTTCGGCCGGGCCGGGGAGGGCCATGTCCGCTTCTCCTTTGCCGCGTCCATGGACGATCTGGAGAAGGCCGTCGAACGGCTGGCCCAGATCGTGCCCCAACTGTGAGAGGTGGAGCGTCCACCATGCAGATCACGCCACTCCAGTACCTCCTGGCCATCCTGGCCGGGTTCCTGGCCGGCATCATCAACACCTTGGCCGGAAGCGGCTCGGCCGTCACCCTGCCCCTGTTGGTCTTCCTGGGGCTGCCGGCCAACGTGGCCAACGGGACGAACCGCGTCGGGGTCATTGTCCAGAACATCGTGGGCATCGCCACCTTTGCCCGCAGCGGCAAGATGGACCTGCGGGGAGGGCTGTGGCTGGTGCTCCCGGCCTTCCTGGGGGCGGCCGTGGGGGCCCAGATCGCGGTGGACCTGGACGAACAGGCCATGAACCGGGCCATCGGCGCGGTGATGGTGGTCATGTTGCTCCTGGTCCTGCTGAACCCCAAGCGGTGGCTGCGGGAACAGTCGGAGTTTCAGGAGGGGCGTCCAGGCCTTCTGACCCTGGCCATCTTCTTCGCGATCGGGATGTACGGGGGGTTCATCCAGGTGGGGGTGGGGATCTTCCTGCTCACCGCGCTGGTGATGGGCGCGGGCTACACCCTGACCCACGCCAACGCGCTGAAGCTCCTCATCGTGCTGGTCTTCAGCTTCAGCGCCATCGCGATCTTCATCGCCAACGGCCAGGTGAACTGGCCCCTGGGGCTCCTGGTGGCCGTGGGCCAGAGCCTGGGAGCATGGGCGGCGGCCCGGTTTGCGGTCAGCTACCGGGACGCCAATCTCTGGGTCCGACGGCTGTTGATCCTGGTGATCCTCTACTCCATCTTCCGCTTCCTGGGCCTCCAGGAGTGGTTGCTCGCCTCCCTGGGATAGCGAGCGCCGGCATGGGATCGAGGGCCCTGGCCCGGCTCGAAAGAGGGGGCCAGACCCCGACGCACTCTGCCTTCATCGAAACCCCTACCCAGCATGGAAGGGAAAGGCACCCATGGAACCGCTTCTCACCAGCGAGAACCTGATCGCCCTGGCCACCCTGGTGGTCCTGGAGATCGTCCTGGGGGTGGACAACGTGATCTTCATCGCCATCCTCAGCAACAAGCTCCCGAGACACCAACAACATCTGGGACGCTCCATCGGCATCGGCCTGGCCGTCATCACCCGGATCCTGCTTCTCCTCACCATCACCTGGGTCATGCGGTTGACCCGCCCCCTGATCACCCTCCTGGGCAACGACCTCTCCGGCCGGGACCTGATCCTCCTGGGCGGCGGTCTCTTCCTCATCGCCAAGAGCACCTACGAGATCCACGAGAAGCTGGAGGCTGTGGAACGCCCCCCCACCATGCGGACGGCCGCGTCCTTGGCCGCGGTGATCGCGCAGATCGTGCTCATCGACATGGTCTTCTCCCTGGATTCGGTGATCACCGCGGTGGGGCTGTCCGGGGTGCTGTGGGTGATGATCACCGCGGTGGTGGCGGCGGCTGGGGTGATGGTGGTCTTTGCCGGGGCCATCGGCCGCTTCGTGGAGGAACACCCCACCATGAAGATCCTGGCCCTGGCCTTCCTGATCCTGATCGGCTTCCTGCTGGTGCTGGAGGGGTGGATACCGGAGGCGGTGGAGGAGCTGCGGCTGCGCAACTACGCCTACTTCGCCATGGCCTTCTCCTTCGGCGTGGAGATGATCAACCTGCGGCTGCGCAAGGCCTACGCGCCCGTCCGCCTGCACAACCGCCCCTCCATGGAGGAGCTGGAGGGGAGCAGGTAGGGGGGGAAGAGCGTGCCGATGTCCAGAGGGGACTCCCCTAGCCAGGCGGCCAGCGTTCGATGTACACGTCCATGACACCGCCGCAGACCCCCAGGCTCTGCATGGAGATGTCCTCTGTCAGGTCCACCCGCACCACCCGGGGGACCCCGTCCTGGATCACGTCCAGGGCTACCCGGATGACGTCGGCCTCGCCGCAACCGCCGCCCACGGTCCCCACATGGCGTCCCAGGGGGTGGACGATCATCTTGGCCCCCACCTCCCGAGGTACCGAGCCCCGGGCCTCCACGATGGTGGCCAGGGCCACCGGCTGGCCCTCCTCCACGAAACGGCGCAGATGTCCGTAGATCGCGGCGCTCATCCTGCCTCCTTGTCCTGGGAAAGGGTACAGCCTCCCGGGGTCCGAGGCCGCAGCCTCTCGTATTCCGCCCAACGGTCCATGTCCAACAGCACAGCCTCGGTGTCCACCACCACGTGTTCGATCCGGTGGGCGTGGCGCCTCAGCAGCTCCCGGAGCGTGGCCTCGGCCCCCAGGGCCAGGAGGTCGGGCCACAGTTCCCGGGGCAGGTAGATGGGATGTCCCCGGCGCATCCGATGGCTGGGCACCACCACCCGCTCCGGCACCTCTCGGGCCCGGACCAGGATCCGCCGGATGGTGCCTGGGGGAACATGGGGCTGATCCCCCAGGGCCAGGAGGGTGCCGGCCAGCTTCGGGTCGGAGACCAGGGCCTGGACCCCCACCTGGTAGGAGCGCAGCATCTCCGTGTGCCCGTGATCCGGGTTGTACACCAGGTATGCCGGGGTATCGGTCAGGGTGGCCTCCACTTCGGAGGCCCGATGGCCGGTGACCACCACCACAGGATCGGCCCCGGCCTGGAACAGATGGGCCACCACCGCCTGGATCACCGTGCCCGAGCCCCATGGCAGGAGCTGTTTGGCCTGCCCCATCCGGCGACTCCGGCCGGCCGCGGCCACCACCGCAGCGATGGCGAACCCCTCGGCTCCAAGAAGGTCGTGCCTGCGAGATCCTGTGCCCATCCCACCCCAGTATACCACCGACTGCGGGAAGGGCCTACACCCCGAGCCAGATGGAGCCAAGCGGGGTCCAGAGAGGGTGGGGGTGGGAGCTGAGAGAGGGATGGACGGCTCAGGATGTGGGCCGAGAAGACCCAGCCCGCGTCCGGGCCACCACATAGGGCATCAAACCGCCATGGGCCAGGATCTCCTGGAGGAAAGGCGGATACGGCTCGGCCCGGAACACCCGGCCATCCAGGAGGATCCGTCCCTGGCCGACGTCGATCTCCACGAGATCGCCGTCGGCAGCCTGGGCCGCCGCGTCCGGGCAGACGAGGACCGGCAGGCCCAAGTTGATCGCGTTGCGGAAGAAGATCCGCGCGAAGCCGGCCGCGATCACCGCGTGGAACCCCGCGCCCTGCAGGGCCAACACCGCGTGCTCCCGAGACGAGCCCCCGCCGAAGTTCTCCCCGGCAACCAGCACGTCTCCCGGGCGGACACGCCGGGCAAAGCCCGGCTCCCAGCCCTCCAGACAGTGGGGCCCCAGCCGCTCCCGGGAGGTGGTCAGACAGTACTTTCCGGGAATGATGAGATCGGTGTTCACGTGATCCCCCACCCGGTGCACCCGGCCCCGGATCGTGGGCAAGGTCACGGGCACCTCCTCCACAGCAGACATCGATATGCTGCACCTCTTCTGGCTACACGAAGAGCCCCTCCCCACCCACCACCGCCCGGGGATCCGTGAGCACCCCCGTGAGGGCCGTGGCCGCGGCCACGGCCGGATTGGCCAGGTAGATCCGGGCCTCGGGGCTTCCCATCCGACCCCGGAAGTTCCGGTTCGTGGTGGCGAGACAGACCTCGCCGGGCCCGAGAACCCCCGTGTGGAGTCCCGGGCAGGCCCCACAGCTCGCCCCGGTCACCACCGCGCCGGCCTGGACGAAGACCTCCAACAACCCCTCGGCCAGGGCCTCCCGGTAGATGGACTGGGTGGCCGGTGTCACCACCATCCGCACGTGGGGCGGGATCCGCCGCCCCCGCAGCAAGGCCGCGGCCACCCGGAGGTCCGTCAACTTGCCGTTGGTACAGCTCCCCAGAAAGACCTGGTCCACCCGCAGGCCCGCCAGCTCCGACACAGGGCGTCCCCGCGCGGGCGAGTGGGGCTCGGCCACCAGGGGCTCCAGGTGGGAGCACCGGATGACCACCTCGTCCAGGTAGTCGGCCCCCGGGTCGCTGACCACAGGGGTGAAAGGCCGCGCGACCCGGGCCTCCACGTAGGCCAGGGTGCGGGGATCCGGGGGCACGATGCCGTTCTTGGCCCCAGCCTCCACGGCCATGTTGCACAGGGTTGCCCGCTCGTCCAGGTCCAGCTCGGCCAGGGTGGAGCCCACGAACTCCAGGGCCCGGTAGGCCGCGCCGTCCAGGCCGATCTGGGCCAGGAGGGCCAGCATGATGTCCTTGGCCATGACAAACCGGGGCAAGGAGCCCTCCAGCCGCACCCGGATGGTGGCCGGCACCCGGAGCCAGACCTCGCCGGTGGCCATGGCCGCGGCCGTGTCGGTGGAGCCCAGGCCCGTGGCGAAGGCCCCCACCGCCCCCAGGGTGCATGTGTGGGAGTCCGCACCCACCACCAGTTCTCCAGGGGCCACCAGCCCCTCCTCCAGCAGGAGGATGTGGGCGATGCCGCCCCGTCCTACCTCGAAGAAGGTCACACCATGACGCCGGGCAAAGGCCCGCAGACGGTGGATGGCCTGGGCCGCCTGGGCCGTGGGGCTGGGCACCAGGTGATCCGGCACCAGCACGATCCGCTCGGGATCGAAGGGCCGGTCGATCCCGTGGGCCTCCAGTTGGGCCAGGGCCAGCGGGCCGGTGATGTCATGGGCCATCACCCGATCGACCCGGGCGGTGATGAACTGCCCGGGGCGCACAGAGGACAGCCCCGCGTGGGAGGCCAGGATCTTCTCGGTGATCGTCTGGGCGACCATATGCGCTCTGGGATCACGGGGCCCCGGCGCAGGGCATCCCCACACCGGGGCCGCTGCCGTGTCTCTCTCACTCCTTCAGGGCCTGGACGGCCTTCTCCGCGAAGGTGTTGTCGTAGAGCCCCTCCAGATCCACCTCCTGGTCGGGGCCGAAGGTGCCGAAGGTCCGGTGCAGGTCCAGGAGACGCTCCAGGCCTGCCGGGTCGATGACGCCGCCGTTGCGGTTGAAGGCCGGCAGATTGGCCTCCAGGGCCTCGATATAGGTCTGGAGATCGTCGCCGGTGACCTCCCTGGAGAGGACATCCGCGATCTCCTGGGCGCTGCTGCGGGTGATGAAGAGCTGGGCCCGGACCATGGCGTTCACCATCCGCTGGACCACCTCGGGCCGCTCTGCGATCACGTCATCCCGGGTCAACATGCCGGTGAAGGGGTATCCTCCGCCCATGGCCTGGGTGGCCTCCTCCAGCTTGCACAGGTCCAACAGGGGGAAGGCCTTGCCGGCCTTGATGATCTGGGTGGTGTAGGGCGCAGCTCCCCAGGCCGCGTCCACCTCACCGGCCTGGATGGCCGCGGGCATGGTGGAGGCCCCCACGTCGATGATCTCGATCTCGTCAGGGGAAAGCCCCGCCTTGACCGCGGTGTACACCGCCAGGATGTGGGTGGCCGATCCCTTCCGGGTGATGCCCACCTTCCTCCCCTTCAGGTCCGCGACAGACTGGACCTGGCCCTCCAGATCGCTGCGGGCCACCAGGGTGACGCAGGGCGTGTCCATGAAGTTGACCACCATGCGCAGGTCCTTGCCCTGGATCTGGGCCTTCAGCGCGTGGTCGATGGCGTTGCCGGAGAAATCCGCAGAGCCGCCGATCAGGGCATTGGCCGACTCGCTGCCGCCCCGGAAGAACTGCAGATCCACGTCCAGGTTCTCGTCCTCGAAGTAGCCCAGGGCCGCGGCAACGTCAAAGGGCAGATAGACAATGGCATGCTGCGCGCCCACGGCCACGGTGACCTTCTCCCGGGGGGGCGGCGCAGAGGCCTGGCCTTCGCCACCTGCCTGGGGCGGTGGCGGCGCAGTCACCTGACAGGCCGAGAGGACCAGGGCCCCTAGCAGGACGACGGCCACCAGCACGGCCCATGGGCGGACACGGATGTTCATGGGAGCCTCCTTTCAGGTGGGTGAAGATGGACTGGGATACGGACGACGGCTATCGGCTGGGTTTCCACACGGAAAAACGGGTCTCGATACGGCCGATCACGTAGTCCAGGCCACCGGCCACGATCACCATCACCACCAGCCCCGCGAAGACCCCGGTGGCGTCGAACATGGACTCCGCGAAGGAGACCAGATAGCCCAGGCCCTTGGTCGCGCCCAGGTACTCCCCCACCACCGCGCCGATCAGCGCGAAGCCCACGCTGGTGCGCAGGCTGGTGAAGATCCAGGTCAGGGCCGAGGGCACCAACACGTGCCAGGTCAGATCCCGAGGTCGGGCCCCCAGGATCCGGGCGTTCGCGATGAGGATCGGGTCCACCTCCTTGATCGCGGTGTAGGTGGCGAAGAAGACCACGAAGACCACCAGCGCGAGGCTCATCACCACCTTGGACGTGATGCCCAGCCCGAACCACAGGATGAAGAGGGGCGCCAGGACCAGCCGGGGGATCGCGTTCAGGAGGGCCATCAGGGGCTCGAAGACCCCGCCCAACAGCTCCGAGCGGGCGAACAGATAGCCCAGGAGCATGCCGCTGACCGTGCCGATGGCAAAGCCCAGCATCATCTCCCAGAGGGTGATGCCGATGTGGCGGAAGATGGAGCCGTCCGCGGCCCACTGGAACAGCCGGGCCAGGATCGCGCCGGGGGAGCTGTAGAAGAAGGGATCCAGGAACCCGGCCCGGGCCCCCATCTCCCATCCGCCGAGAAAGGCGACCAACAGCACCCCCCGAAGGAACCAGATCAGGCGATGTGACGGTTGCCGGGTCTCCATGTCGCGCTCCTCGCTCCAGCCTCACTGGGAACGGGCATAGCTGGCCATCACCTCCTCCCGGAGATCCCCCCAGATGTGGCTGTAGATGGCCTCGAACTCGGGGGAGGTGCGGATGTCCAACAGGTTGCGGGGGCGGGCCAACTGGATGGGATAACGGGCCTTGATCCGGCCCGGCGCGGCCGTCATCACCACCACCTCGTCCGAGAGCGCGATGGCCTCCTGGAGATCGTGGGTGATGAACAACACGGTCTTGCGCAGCTCCTGCCACAGGGCCAGGAGCTCGTTCTCCATGAGGTCCCGGGTCTGGACGTCCAGAGCACTGAAGGGCTCGTCCATGAGCAGGATATCCGGGTCGTAGACCAGGGTCTGGGCCAGGCTGACCCGCTTGCGCATCCCGCCGGAGAGCTGGTAGGGATAGTGGTGTTCGAAGCCGGCCAACCCCACCCGCCGGATCCAGCTCAGGGCCCGCTCCTGGGCCTCTTTCCGGGGCACCTGGCGGAAGAGCAGGCCGGCCATCACGTTGCCCAGCACCGTCTTCCAGGGAAACAGGGCGTCCTGCTGGAACATGAAGCCCACAGAGGTCTGGACGTCCTCCACCCGGCGGCCCTCCAGCCAGACCTCGCCGTCCGTGGGGAAGAGCAGCCCCGCGATGAGCGACAAGGTGGTGGATTTCCCACACCCGGACGGACCCACGATGGAGACAAAGCGCCCCGGGTCCACGTCCAGGCTCACATCCTGCAGGGCCAGGAAGGCGTCGCCGTTGTGCTGGGGAAAGGCCATGCTCACATGGCGCAGGGAGATGACCGGTTGGCTCATGTCCGCAACCTCGCTGCCACCAGGGACGGGATCTCGGTCAACAGGGCCGCCACCGCCACCCCGGCCTCCTGGAGCGCCGCCACCTTGGACGCATGGGTGCCCCGACGGCCCATGACCAGGGCCCCCGCGTGGCCCATGCGCCGGCCCACAGGCACGGACCGGCCCGCGACGAAGGCCACCACCGGCTTGGTGAAGTGGCCCGCGCGGATGAAGGCCGCGGCCTCCTCCTCCATGGTGCCGCCCACCTCGCCGATGAGCACCACGGCCTCCGTCTCGGGGTCCGCCTGGAAGCGCTGCAGCAGATCCACGAAGGAGGTGCCCACCACGGGATCGCCGCCGATGCCCACCGCGGTGCTCTGGCCGATTCCCCGGGCCTTGAGCAGGTGCGCGGTCTGGTAGGTGAGGGTGCCGCTGCGGGAGACGATGCCCACAGGCCCCGGACAACAGCTCTGGGGCGGGATGAAGCCGGCCACGCTGCGCCCCGGGCTGATCAGCCCCGGCGAGTTGGGCCCGATCAGGACCGTGGCGCTGTGCCGAAGGCGGTGCCGGAGCCAGACCATGTCCTGGATGGGCATGCCGTCCATGAGGGCCACGATGGGAGAGAGACCGGCCTGGGCGGCCTCCAGGAGGGCATCCTGGGCGGCCGGCCCAGGGACCAGCACAATGGCCGCGTCCACCGGATGGTGGGCCCGGGCGTCGGCCACGGTGTTGTAGACGGGGATCCCGTCCACGATCTCGCCGCCATGCCCGGGGCTGACCCCGGCCAGGATCTGGGTGCCGTAGCGGCGCATCCGCGGGGCGTAGTGGCGGCCGAACCGCCCGGTGATCCCCTGGACGAGAAAACGGGTGCGCTCGTCGATCAGGATGGCCATGGTGGAACCGTATGGCTCTGGGCAAGCTGGACGGCCTTCCGGGCCGCGATGTCGAAGTCCGCCTCCAGGTGGAGCCGGGGATCCGAGGCCCCGGCCAGGAGGGCTCGGGCCTCGGCATCCTGGTGCCCCTGGAGCCGCACCACCACCGGAAGGGCCCGCTGAGGGTGTGCGGCCAGGGCCGCGAGGATGTCTCGGGCCACCCGCTCCAGGGGGCCGGCCGTGTAGCCGCTGAAGAGGACGGCCTTCAGGTCCGGGCGTTCCAACAGGATCTCCAGGGCCACCCGGGCGCCCCCGCGCAGGATGCCCGGGCCGATGTCCATGAAGTTGGCCGGGCGTCCTCCGAAGTGGGTCACCTGGTCCATGTTGGCCATGGCCATCCCGGCACCGGTGCCCACGATGCCGATATCCCCCTCCAGAGGGACGTAGTGGATCCCCACCTGGGCAGCCCGGCGTTCGGCCGAGGAAAGCCGGCGCTCCTGGGCCAGGGTGGGCTGCCGGTAGAGCGCGTTGTCGTCCACCAGGATCTTGGCATCCAGGGCCACCACCTCGCCGTCCGCCCGGACCGCCAGGGGGTTGATCTCCACCAGCAAGGCGTCCAGGTCGCGGTAGAGGGTGTACATGGCCTGCAAGACCTGGACCACCCCCGCGCGTACCGGGGCCGGGATCCGGGCCTGGGTGACCAGTTGCCAGCCGTGGTAGGGGCGCAGACCGTCCACGGGCGAGATGGCCAGCCGGGCAAGGAGATCCGGCCATGCCCCGGCCCGATCCTCGATCTCCGCGCCTCCCTGGGCACTGACCAGCGCTACCGGGGTGGCCTGGGTGGGATCCAGCCCGATGCTCAGGTAGAACTCGTCCCCATGGTCCAGATACGACTCCACCCGCACCGCTTCCACGGGCTGGCCATCCATCCGCGTTCCCAACAGAGAGGCCGCTGCCTGGTCAGCGGCCTCCGGATCTGCCGCCCGCCTCACCCCACCGAGCTTCCCTCGGCCCGAGATGGCCACCTGGGCCTTGACCACCACCGGGCACCCCAGCCGGCGGGCAGCGGCCGCGGCCCCAGCCGGGGTCGCGGCGAGCTCCCCATCGGGCACGGCGATGCCATGGTCGCGACACAGGCTCTTTGCCCGGTGCTCCGTGAGCCACACGGGGCCATCCCTCCGGATGGGAGATCGAACCACCGCGGCGCAGCGGAGACATACCGCTTGCCAGGACGGTGGGCAATACAGATGCAGATGAGATGGTTGGAAGAGTCGGCCTGTCGGGGGAATGAAAAGGGCCGTGGAAGGGACCTGGCCGGACGTCCCTGGACCTGGCCAGGCATTATACACGGTCTGGGGAATGGCCGCAACCAGCCCGAAAGCCGCCCCCCCGGCTCACTCCAGCTCGTCGGCAGGGGTGCGAGCCCCGGGCAGGCAAACGGGGGGGCCGCCCCTCTGCGTACAGCCGGCCCCTGGGGGCAAAAGGCCGAGTGTGAAGAAGCACCCCCCGGAGAGCCGCTCCCTCACTCGGCCACGTACCGCTCCACGAGGATCACCGCGATGAAGCCGAGAGCGGCCAACAACAGGGCAGCCAGGACCTGCCCGTTCATGCTGCCGTCCACCAGCAAAGGAGGCAGGACGTTGCGCTGCACGGTGGGGACGATCTCGCCGTGCCGGCCGACCAGGTACTCCACCGTCTCCTTCCACGGCCAGATCTTGCGCAGGCTGCCCAGCATCAAGCCCGTGAGCAAGGCCACTGTGGGATCGTGGTAGCGCCGGAACAGCCAGCCCAGTACCTGGGCAAAGCTGACGATGCCGATGGCCGCGCCGATGCCCACCAGACCCAGGCTCACCACGTCCCGTTGGTTCACCGCGCTGAGCACGAACTGATATTTCCCCAGCAAGACCAGGATGAACGCGCCGGAGATCCCGGGCAAGATCATGGCACAGATGGCCAGCGCACCGCTCAAGATCAGAAACCACCAGGCATTGGGGGTCTGCACAGGCACCGCGCCCACCAGGAAGTACGCGCCCACCGCGCCGACCAGCGCCACAGCCCAGAGGCCCCACGTCCAGTGGCGGACCCGACGGCGCACGGTGAGGACAGAGCCCAGGACCAGGCCGAAGAAAAAGCTCCACACCAGCGCGGGATGGTTCTCCAGAAGCCACTCCAACACCTGGGCCAGGGTGAGGATGGCCAGGGCGATGCCGCTGAAGACGGCCAGGAGGAAACGGACGTTGATCCGCTCCAGGGCCTCTGTCAGACGTCCTCGGAGCAGGGCGTGCCAGAAGGGCGGTCGGGCAGCCGCCCGGATGCTCAGGATCAGTTCCTCGTAGATGCCCAGGATGAAGGCCATGGTGCCACCGGAGACCCCGGGCACCACATCCGCGCTGCCCATGAGAAAGCCCTTGAACACCAGGAGCAGGTATTCCCGCCAGGTCCGCGTCCGCAGGGTCAACTGCCAGCGGTCCGGGTCCGAGGCTGCCCGGGAAGGGGCAGCCGAGAGTCCGTTCTCCATAACGCCTCCATGCGGTCCGAATCACTTGGGATGGGGCCGTGCCCACGCCGGGAGGCCGGATGGGGCCTCAGAGGGTGTGGAGCGCGGCCAGACGAGGCAGCCGATCCGGGGCGATCTCCGCCAGCCGGGGATTGGCCCGATCCCGGGGCGAGAGCAGGGGGGCGTCCAACTGCCAGGGGATGGCCAGATCGGGATCGTCCCAGGCCACCCCGTGCTCGTCGCTGCCGTCGTAGTAGTTGTCCACCAGATAGAGCAGGGTGGCATCCGTCAGGGCCACGAAGCCATGGGCCACCCCCACGGGGATGAAGATCCCCAGAGGGTGCTCGGGCCCCAGCTCCACCGTCTCCACCTGGCGGAAGGTGGGCGAGTCCGGGCGCAGATCGGCCAGAGCCACCTGGACCCGTCCGAAGGGGCAGGTCCAGTAGTCCACCTGGTGGAAGTGGTAGTGGAGCCCCCGCAGCACCCCGGCCTTCGAGTCGCTGCGATTGGTCTGAACCCGTTCCCAGGAGCGTTCGGGAAACCATTCCTTGCGGAAGGTCTCCATGAAACGTCCCCGTTCGTCCTCGAAGACCCGGAGATGGACGAACTTCACCCCGACGAGATGCCGCGACGGTTCCACCAACGCACTCATGGTCCTTCCCCTTTCGCCTGGACCACGCTCCGGATGCGCGCCAAGAACCTCTGCACCGGCGTGGCCTTCAACCGATACGCAGCCCGGTTCACGATGAGCACGGCCTGGCTTTCCAGGATGGTCCGGAACTCCACTAGGCCGTTGGCCCGCAGGGTAGAGCCGGTCTGGACCAGGTCCACGATCAGGTCCGCAAGGCCCAACATGGGCCCCAGCTCCACCGAGCCGTTGAGCGCGATGACCTCGGCATTGATGCCCCGACGGACGAAGAAGTCCCGGGTGAGGCGAGGGTATTTGGTGGCCACCCGGGGCTGGCTCTCGTAGCGCAACGGCGTGTCCCGGCGCGAGGCCGGCCCGGCCAGGCTCAGTCGGCAGTGCCCAAAGGGCAGCAGCAAGGGCTCGTGGACGTTACGGCGGCCCTCCCGGAGCACGTCCAGCCCGCAGATGCCCAGATCCGCGGCCCCGTACTCCACATAGATGGGCACATCCCAGGGTTTGGCCAACACGTACTCCACCGCCATCTCTCCGTCGGAACTGGGCAACACCAGCCTGCGCCCATTCTCCCGGGGTGGCGTGGGGAGCCCTGCCTGCCGGAGCAGGGCCAGGCTCTCCTGGGCCAGACGCCCCTTGGGCAGCGCGAAGCGCAGGTGACTCACCGCGGACATGGCACTCCCCTCATCCCGTCGGGCCGTACACTTTCTTGCACCGCTCGCGCCCCTGGGGACAGGGAGGCGAGCGAGGTTTCCCGGCCGTTCACTGGGCCTCCCCCTCCACCGGGATCTCCCGGAACCCATCGCCGCGCCATTCGTAGAGGACCGAGATCCCCACAGCCCGGGCATAGCCGCGGGCCGCCTCCAGGTCCCGGCCGTTGACCTCCACCTGGACCCGCTGACCGGCCCGGCGCCAGGCCTGCACCTGGGCCAGGGCCCGGGGATCGCCGTGGGTGAGGACGTACCGATCGGGGGCCACGGGGCGAGGCGAAGCCGCACGGGATCCAGGCCCTTCGCTCCGCCGCAGGGCCAACAGCACCCGGTCCACGCCGATGGCCACGCCCACCGCGGGGGCATCGGGGCCGAAGCGGCGCACCAGCTCGTCGTATCGGCCACCGCTGGCCACGGGAAAGCCCAGCTCCGGAGTGAGGGCCTCGAAGGTGATGCCGGTGTAGTAGCCCAGGTCCCGGATCTCGGTCAGGTCCACGTCCACCCGGTCCAGGACGCCGTAGCCGGCCAGGACGTCCAGGATGGCGGCCAGGTCCGCCAGGGCGGCCTCCATGTCCGGGTTCAGGCAGAGGTCCGAGGCCTCGGCCAGGATCGGCCGGGGGTCGGGTCCGTTCAGGAGGGGCAGCCGCTCCACCACCCGCCGCTGGTGGAGGGACAGGGCGGTCTGGGCCAGGAACTCGGCCAGGGCCGGCTCGCTCCGGCGCTCCAGGGCCCAGCGCAGGGCCCGTTCCTGGCTGGGTTCCAGGGCCAGGTGGTCCAACAGGCCCCGCAGGAAGCGCATCTGTCCCAGCACGATGTGGGCCTGGCGGAGGCCCACCCGGTCCAGGGCCTCCGCGGTGAGCACCAGGATCTCCGCGTCGGCCTCGGGCGAACGGGCGCCGATGAGCTCCACGCCGGCCTGCCAGAACTCCCGCTGTCGGCCGGCCTGGGGCTCGGTGTAGCGGAAGACGCTGCCCGCGTAGCAGAAGCGCTGGGGCATGGGCCAATCGTACAGCCGGGTTCCCACCAGCCGGGCCACCGGGGTGGTGAACTCGGGGCGCAGGGCCAGGGTGCTGCCATCCCGGTCCAGAAAACGGTACATCTCCGCCCGGAGCTCCGGGCTGGCCTGCGCGGCCAACACCTCTGCGTGCTCGAAGGTAGGCGGGATCACGTCCGCGTAGCCCCAGGTCCGGAAGAGCTCCAACAGACGGGCCACCAGGGCCTGGCGCCGGTAGGCCTCCTCCCAGAAATAGTCCGCCACCCCCTCTGGGATGGGCCGGATGCGATAGTCCACGGTCATCGGTCCACGGTTATCCGGTCCACGGGCATCGAGCTGGATGCAGGGCCGTCGAGCGGCAACGGGTTCAGAAACGGACGTGGAAGCCGGTCACCCCGGGCTCAGGCTCCGCGTCCTCCACGGCCACATGGGTGACCCGAGCCGCGGGCGGGCCCTGATGGCACCAGGCCACCAGCTCTTCCACCTGGCTGGGCTCGCCCCACACCTTCACCTCCACGCGGCCGTCCGGCAGGTTGCGTACCCAACCATGGAGCCCCAGCCGTCGGGCCAGGTCCCGGGTGCGGGCCCGGAAGAAGACCCCCTGGACCCGACCGGAGATGAGCAGGTGTCGGGCGACCACGGGCTGCCCGGCCTCCGGGTTCTCGGCCATCGCCTTCCGGTCTCCGACCACGATGCGCCTCCTGCTCCTAGCCTGGACGCCTCCGCTGCAGCCGATGGATGAGCTCCGTGGGGGTGATGGAGGCCCTCGGTCCTCCTGAGCCCGCCGGGCCCGCTCCTCGGCCGGGGTGAGTCCCCCCGTTCCCGCAACATGGAGACCCTGGCAAGCCTGGGGCGAGTGCGGCCGCTCCCACAGCGGGGACAGCGGATCGGCTGCCCGGCGGCGCTCCGGGCCCCTCCGCGGCGGCCACGCCGGGCCACCAGCGTTCAAAGGTGTGACCGCACGCCTGGCACCCAGATTCGTGGACGGGCATGGCCCCTCTCTCTGCACAGGAAGGGCAGCGAACCTGGCGGGGGGCCATGGATCTGTCGCGCGGGGCCCACGGCCGGTCTCCTCCACGGTCTCTCCAGTATGCCAGAGAACAGGCGAACGTCCAACTGGAGCAGGGGGCTTGCTCGTCGGGAGCCGGCTCTGCTACAATGGCAGAAGGCCCCCCTCCCTGGAGGCCGGTCCATCCCGGGAGCGATGGCCTCTCCCGTTCCCCTTCTCCTCGGATCCGTTTTGACATGGACTCGGCAAACCGGTATCCTTGCTCTGTGTCCTGCCCCCGATCGCGCCCGTCCGAGAGCCAACGGGTCCCTGTGCCGTCATGAGCGAAGCCACCTCCTTGCCGCTGCCCGAGTGGTACACCGCGCAGCGCCGGGCTGCCATGGAACGCCGCCTGGAACACCTGGTGGAGCTGCTGGGACAGGGGCGCCGGTACCTGATCCTCACCCACAACGATCCGGACCCAGACGCCATCTCCAGCGCCCTGGGCGTCCAGGCCCTGATCCGACACCTGGCTCCCCAGGTCCGCACCACCCTGGCCCACGGCGGCATGGTCGGCCGCTCCGAGAACCGCCGCATGGTGGAACTGTTCGCCCCGCGGATCAAACACATCCCCTTGGCCAAGGCTCGACGGGTCCTGGCCCAGTATCGGGGCGTGGCCCTGGTGGACACCCAGCCCAGCGCGGGAAACCATCTCCTCTACGCCCTGGACTATCCCCTGGAGCGGGTCCTTCTGGTCATCGACCATCACCCGCCTCGGCGGAGCCAGTTCCGGGCCGTGATCCACGACGTCCGGCCAGAGGTGGGCGCGACCGCCACCCTGGTCACGGAGTATCTGGCCGCGGCCGAAGCTCCCGTGGACCGTCGGCTGGCCACGGCCCTGTTCTACGGGATCAAGGCGGACACCCGAGGACTGAGCCGCCACACCTCAGAGCTGGACGTGTGGGCCTACACCACCCTCCGCACCCGGCTGGACGACGAGCTGTTGAGCCAGATCGAGCAGGTCCGTCTGCCCCGCTCCTACTTTCGCAGCCTCAGCCAGGCGCTGGCCAACACCAAGCTCTACCCCTGCCACCAGGAACCGCCCCAGGAGGACGAGCCCGACGAGGAGAAAGCGGTGCAGCCCTGCCAGGGCTACGTGGCCGTGTGCATGCTGCCCGAGATGGAACGGCCCGACATGGCCGCGGAGATCGCGGACCTGCTCATGCGCCTGGAAGAGGTCTCGTGGGCCATCTGCCTGGGCATCTACGACGCCCGGCTCATCGTCTCCGTCCGCACCGATCTGCCCGGGGCCCGAGCCGGTCGTCTGCTCCGAACCCTCATGGGGCGCAACGGCACCGCGGGAGGCCACGACACCATGGCGGGCGGTCGGATCGCCCTGAACGACGCCACGCCCGCAGAGCGCATCGCGGCCATGCATGCCCTGGTCCCCCGATTTCTCGCGGAGCTGGGGGCCGGCAACGAAGCGGGGATCCCCCTGTTGGAGCGGGTGGACACCGGGTAGCCGCCACGGACAGACCACACCACGGACAGACCACAGACAGAATGGACCCAACATGAGCGTGCCCAACCCGAGCGTCAAGGTATCCTGTCGAGGCCTGTGGAAGATCTTCGGCCCCCGGCCTGAACTGGCCCGGGAACGCGCGGAAGAGGGGCTGGACAAGGCCCAGATCCTGGAGACCACAGGCCACGTGATCGCGGTCCGGGATGTCTCCTTCCACGTGGAGGAAGGGGAGATCTTCGTGGTCATGGGCCTGTCGGGCAGCGGCAAATCCACCCTGATCCGCTGTATCTGCCGCCTGGTGGAGCCCACCTACGGCCAGATCCTGGTGGACGGCCAGGATGTCACCGCCATGGACGAGGGTCGGCTCCGGGAGCTGCGGCGCCACCGGATGAGCATGGTCTTCCAGCACTTCGGCCTCTTTCCCCACCGGCGGGTCATCGACAACGTGGCCTTTGGCCTGGAGATCCGGGGCATGGCCAAGGAGGAGCGCTACCGTCGGGCACGGGAGGTGCTGGAGCTGGTGGGGTTGCAGGGCTGGGAACTCTACTACCCCCAGGAGCTGAGCGGCGGCATGCAGCAGCGGGTAGGCCTGGCCCGGGCCCTGGCCGTGGACCCGGCCATCATGCTCTTCGACGAGCCCTTCAGCGCCCTGGATCCCCTGATCCGGCGGGAGATGCAGGACGAGCTGCTCAAGCTGCAACAGGTGATGCACAAGACCCTCATCTTCATCACCCACGACTTCCTGGAGGCGGTGAAGCTGGGCGACCGGATCGCGGTCATGCGCGATGGGGAGCTGGTCCAGGTGGGCACCCCCGAGGAGATCGTGGCCCACCCGGTGGACGAGTACGTCCAGGCCTTCACCGTGGACGCACCTCGGGCCAAGGTGTTGGACGTGGCCTCGGTGATGCACCCCGCGGCCGAGAGCGGGCTGCCCTCGAACCCGGCCCCGTACACGGTGGCCCCCCACACCAAGCTGGAAAAGGCCATCCCCCTGTTGGTCCAGGAGGGAAGGCCTCTGCTGGTGGTGAACGAGCAGGAGCACCCGGTCGGCTACGTGGACTGGAAGGCCGTGCTCACCGCGCTGGGAGGGGCATGATGGTTCCTACCTCCTCTGTGAGCCCTCCCGAGACCCCCCGACGCAACACCCTGCTGCGCTATCTGGCCGGCTTCTGGGCCCTGATCCTGGCCAGCTACGCCCTGGCCTGGGCCAACGTGCCCTTGGACCGTTTTCCGGATACCTGGTACCTGGGCCTGCGCGAGCCCATCGACGCGTTCCAGGCCTGGGTCATCGGCCATCGGGCCACCCATCCGGCCTTCGTCTACTTCTTCGAACCCCTGAGCGATGCCATCGACTGGGCCCTGCGCGGGGTGGAAGGCCAACTCCTGTCCCTGCCCTGGTACGTGGTGGTGGCCTTCTTCTTCCTGGTGGCCCTCCATGCCGGTGGGCTGCGCACCGCCCTGGTGGCCGGGGCCATGCTCCTCTACATGGGCCTGGTAGGCCTGTGGGCCGAGAGCATGCAGACCTTGGCCCTCATGGGGGTGTCCGTGCTCCTCTCCTTGGCCGTGGGCATGCCCCTGGGCATCTGGGCCGCGCGCGACGACCGAGTGGATGCCCTGCTTCGGCCCGTGCTGGACACCATGCAGACCATGCCGGCCTTCGTCTACCTGATCCCGGTCCTGCTCTTCTTCGGCGTGGCCCGGGTCCCTGCTGCGGTGGCCACGGTCATCTACGCGCTCCCACCCGCCATCCGCCTGACCAATCTGGGGCTGCGCCAGGTGCCCCGGGCCGCGCTGGAGGCGGCCGAGAGCTTTGGCGCCACCCCCCGACAGGTGCTCTTCAAGGTCCAGCTCCCCCTGGCCATGCCGGCCCTCATGGCCGGCATCAACCAGACCATCATGATGGCCCTGGGCATCGTGGTCATCGCGGCCCTCATCGGCGCCGGGGGCCTGGGCCGAGAGGTCCTCATCGCGCTCCAGCGCCAACAGGTGGGGCGGGGCGTGGAGGCCGGCCTGGCCATCGTGGCCCTGGCCATCCTGCTGGACCGGGTGGGCGAGTCCTTGAGCCGGCAGGTGGCCACCCTGCCCGGGCAGCGCACCCGCTGGCGGGGCTTCGCCCTGCTCCCCCAGAGCTGGATCCGCTTCGCCTGGGCCCGGGCCATCGAGGAGGGACTACGCCGCCTGGGCCAGGGCCTGCTGGCCAGCGCCCGGGTCCTGGCCCGCCTCCTGGGCTGGCCCCTGGGCAACCAGGCCCAGAGCTACCTGGTGCGCCACGCCTACGCGGTGGGCAGCCTGGCCCTCCTCCTGGTGTTGACAGGCGGGGGCGCGGTCACGGGGTGGCGGGGTTTCCCGCCCGGGTGGAGCCTGGACCTGCGCACCGGCGTGGACGCAGCCGTGGTGTGGATGCGGGACAACCTGTACCAACTGGGGGACCTGCCCATCGGGACCGGCCCCCTGAGCGACGCGATCACCCTCTACCTGATCGTGCCCCTGCGCCAGGCCCTGCTCCGAACCCCCTGGCCCGCCCTGGTGGCCCTGGCCGGCCTCCTGGGGTATCGGCTCGGCTCCTGGCGCCTGGCCTGGACCGGCATGGGCCTGCTGGTGGGGATCGGCCTCCTGGGGATGTGGGACAAGGGGATGGATACCCTGAGCCAGGTCCTCATCGCGGTCCTCATCACCGTGGCCCTGGGCGTTCCCCTGGGCATCTGGGCCGGCCGCAGCCAATGGGGCCACCTGATCCTGCGCCCCATCCTGGATGTCCTCCAGACCATCCCTTCCTTCGTCTTCCTGGTGCCGGTGATCATGCTCTTCAACGTGGGCCGGGTCCCGGGCATCATCGCCTCGGTCCTCTACGCGCTGCCGCCGGTGGTCCGCCTGACCGACCTGGGCATTCGCCAGGTGGCCCACGAGACCCTGGAGGCCGCGGTCAGCTTCGGCTCCACGTCTCGCCAGCTCCTCCTGAAGGTCCAGCTTCCCCTGGCCATGCCCACCATCCTCATGGGGCTGAACCAGACGGTGATGATGGTGCTGGCCATGGTGATCATCGCGGGGTTGGTGGGCGGCGCGGGGCTGGGGTTGGAGGCGGTCATCGGCCTGGCCAAGAACCAGACCGGCCGGGGGGTGGAGGCCGGTCTGGCCATCGTCTTCATGGCCATGTGGTTGGATCGGCTCACCCAGGCCTGGGCAGAGCGCTGGAAGCCGCCGCGAGGGACGGCGTAGGCGGAGAGAGGGGCCGCCCCTCGCGGGTTCCTCGCTGGCCCTCCGGGGATCCTACTCGCCCAGCCAGCTCCGCCACACCGCCTCGTTCTCGGCCATCCAGGCCGCGGCCGCCTCCTCCGGCGACTTGCCCTCCACCTCCACGGCCGCGATCATGCCGATCTGGTCCTCGTTGGAGTAGGCCATGTTCTGGAGCAGGGTGTAGGCCTCCGGCGCGACCTCCTTCAGCTGAGGCCAGCCGATCTTGAAGAGCACATCCGGGGGATAGTCGCAGTCCACGCCCCCCTGATCGGCCCGGGCATAGCACTCGTCGCTGTAGGGCGGCAGCTCCACCCGGGTCAGGTCGTAGCGGGCGAAGATGGAGTGGGGGGTCCAGAAGTAGAAGAGGATGGGCTCCTGGCGGCTGTAGGCCGCGTCCAGGGCAGCCAGGATGGCCTCCTCAGAGCCTGCGTAGACCACCTGGAGTTCCAGCCCCAGGTTGCGGATGATGTCCTCGTCGTAGGAGACCCAGCTGGGATCACCGGCCAGGAACTGGCCCTTGTCCCCGGTCTCCGCGGTGGCGAAGAGCCCGGCCAGCTCCGGATCCCGGTAGCCCTCCCAGGTGGCCAGCTCGGGATACTCCTCCACCACGTAGGTGGGCACATACCAGCCAATGCGGCCGATCACCCCCAGCTCACCCCAGTTCTCCACCACCTTCTGCTCCTGGATGTACTGCTGGATGTTCTCCTGATGGCCCGAGGGCCACACCTCCAGGCTGGCGTGGATGTCCCCGGCCGCGATGGCCGGCCACTGGGCGTTCTCGTCGATGGTGATGATCTCCACCCCGTAGCCCAGCTCCTCCTCCAGGATCTTCTTGGCCACCGCCACGTTGACCTGGGATCCTGTCCACGGGTTCTCGGCCAGCTTCACGGTGACCTGCTCGCCACCGGCCTCCTCCGGGGCGGCCGCGGACTCGCCCCCGGTCTGCGGAGGCGGCGGCGCGGCACAGGCCGCCATCCACAGGGCCCCGACCGCCAACAGGACGGCCAAGATGGCTCCGCGTCGCCAGGAAGTGCCCGTCAGGTAACGGATCATGGCGTTCCTCCTTTGGGTGCAAGTGGATTTCGGGATGTGCGACAAGAGCATGGGAGCACCGAGTTTCGGGGGATGCGGCATCTGAAACAAAATGCCAATTTCACTGTAGCACATTCACAGGCAAAGGACAAACGGGCCCCAAGCCACCCCCAGCCGTCTCGAGAGGAGACCGGCCAGGAGGCGCTGCCGGATCCGGCCAGCCGAGAGGCGCGGGCCTCTCCCGGAGGTCCACCCGGCTTTTCCGGATGGGGCCCCGTCGGCCCCGGGTCTCCGTGCACACCTCCCCGGGCTCCGGCCCGATCCCCGCGCCCCTGCGGCACGCCCCTCCGCCGACAGATTTGGCAGATCCGAAAGCCCCCTGTACAATGGGAACGTTGCGATCCAGGCCTGAACCGATCACCTGTCGAGGACACAGAGATGGCACGCACAAAGATACTCCTGATCAAGGACGTCCCCAATCTGGGCCAGGCCGGCGACGTCCTCACCGTGGCCGCCGGCTACGCCCGCAACTACCTGATTCCCCGGGGAGAGGCCGTGCTGGCCACCAAGGGCGCGCGCAAGCAGGCGGAACAGATCCGCGAGGCAGCCATGCGTCGTCGAGCCAAGGAACGGGCCGACGCGGAGGCCCAGGCCCAGGTGATCCGCCAACAGCAGCTCCTGTTCCAGGTCAAGGCCGGCGAAAAGGGCCGGCTCTACGGCTCTGTGACCACCGGGGACATCGCGGAGCGGCTGGAGGAGCTCCTGGGCTTCGAGATCGACCGCCGCAAGATCCAGCTGGCCACGCCCATCCGAGAGCTGGGCCTGTACCGGATCACCATCCGCCTGATGCCGGAGGTGGAGGCCACCTTCCCGGTGGCCGTGGTCCAGGAGGGCGAGAGCTGGGAGGACGCGGAGCGCCGACAGCAGGAGGCAGAGGAGGCCGCTGCAGAGGAGGCCGCGGCCAAGGCCGCCGCGGAGATGGTGGCCGAGGCCGAGGCCGCCGCCCAGGAGGCCCAGGAGGAGGCCGAGGCCGAAACGGCCTGACCGACTTCCCCCCAACCCACGGCACACAGATAGACAGATAGACGGGTGGCCCCCGCTCTATCCAGGCCACCCGTCTATCTATCCTCCAGCCGTACCCGGAACTCCCCCAGGTTCTGAAAGCCCGAGCCCACGGGGCGATACAGGAGGATCCACAGCTCGTCCGCGGCCAGGCCGCCCGGGAGCCGATAGCCATCGGCCACCAGGGTGTCGGGCGGGAGCTGGGTGAAGGGACGCAGCCCACGCACCGGCCCCGGGCTGTCCTGTTGGGCCGGCCTGCCCTCAGGTGCTGTGGCCAGGAGCTGGCCGTTCCGCAACGCCCGGACACTGACCCACCAGGCGTCGGAGACCGGCCCGTCCACCTGCCAGAAGAGCACCACGTCCAGATCCCCCGCCTCCCGTTGGAACACCGGAGCCCCCGTGGGTCCGGGCCACCCCGCGTAGCCCAGCCACCGGATCGGCCCCACGGCCCGGTCCTCCCGAACCTGGGGCACCAGGGGCGGGGCGTCCTGGTCCGCGGGGACCAGGCGGACCCAGTCGGGGGTCTGGCTCTGGAGGCGCCAGCCCGCCCCATCCGGCAGCTCGGCCAGGAGCAGGGGAGCCACCTGCCAGGTGCTGAGCACAGGGCGCCCCTGGGCCAGGTACTCCCGGGCCTGGGGGCTGCTGACCACCTGGAGGTCCGGACGGATCCCCCAGATCTGGATCAGGTAGTCCAACCCCAGGGCATCGGCCTGTTCCGCGAAGAGGCCCGCCCCCTGGGGCAGAGGCTGGTCCAGGAGCAGGGCCGGACGGGCCAGCCCGGTGTCCCCGGGCCGGTCTCGACTGTCTACCTGGGGCCAGGAGGCATCCACGCGCCAGAGGAGGGCTCCCAGGAGAAACAGCCAGGGCAGCCGGGAGAGCCAAGGCCGGCTGCCCCTGAGGCGCCCGGTCCAGGCCAGGGCCCAGGGCACCAGCCCCAGGAGGATCAGAGGATAGGCCGGGAGGATGACCTGGAACCAGTTGCCCAACCGGTCCACCCAGCAGAAGGCCAGGTAGAGGAGCCAGGTGCCCCAGAGAAGCACGGCCCGGGGACGCCCCAGTCGTCCCCATCCGGCCATCCCCAGGAGGAGGATGGGCAGGCTCAACTCCTGCCAGATGAGCTCTGGAAAGCCGTTGGCCCAGAGAGGGGCACCGGGCTGGAGCCCCCAGCTCATCTCCTCCCGCCCCTGGGCCGTGCTGACGAAGCTCCAGAACCACTCCTGTGGGCTGTTCCAGGAGCCCTGGCCCCACCACTCGGGATGGGCCGCGCCCCGCACGTACACGTAGACGTAGGAGACCAACGGAAGGCCGGCCAGCAGGAGCGCGGCGGCCACCAGGCCCGGACGACGCAGGAGTCGGGGTTCCTGCCAGAGGACCACAGCCAGGAGGGGGGGCACCACCAGGGCCACGGTCACCATGTGGGCCAGGGAGAGGCCCGCGAGAAAGGCCATGCCCAACAACAGCCGCTCCCCCCGGCCTGGATCCCGCTCCCGGCTCTCCTCCCAGCGCAGATAGAGGTAGAGGATGGCCAGGGTGTGGGCCACCGCGCTGCTGTACTGCTCCGTGGTGGTCGCGTAGTACCAGAAGAAGTAGGTGACCCCGTAGAAGGCGGTCAGCAGCCAGGCCAGGGGCCAGTGCCCTTCTGGCCATGCCGGCCCCCGGCTCAGATGGAGGAGGATGGCGTAGAGCAGGGCCAGCGCGATGAGGGCCCACAGGGTGCTGTAGCTGCTCAGGATGGGGATGGGGTTGGGCCAGGCCGAGCCCAGGAGAAGACGGATCCCTCCCCGCAGGCCGTGGAACCACAACCACCCCCCCATGGTGTAGAGAGGATATCCCGGCGCGTTGCTGGGGCGGGCCTGGACCTGGGCATACTGATGGGTGATCAGGTCGCCCCCCTCCAGCTCCTGGGGCGTGAGGCCGTTGTCCAGGGTGGCCAGGTAGAGGAGCCCGGCCCCCAGGAGCAGGAGGAGGCCCATGGGCCGAGCCCACCCGGGATGGAGGCGCGTCGGAAAACGCCTCGCGGTCATGGCCGCATCCTCAGACGGGCCTGGAAGGGCGGTGGGTCACCCCGACCAGGACAGGCTCGCCGCTCCATGAGATCCGACAGGCCGGGGGAAGGGCCTCACGAGGAGGATCCCTCGGAGGGCCGACGCTCCAGCTGCTGGGTCACCACCAGGAGCCGGCGCTTCAGCGGATCCCGGCGGCGACGCCACTCGACCTCGTCCAGCTCCCCCAGGGCGTGGAGGTCGTCCAGACGGGCGATCTGGTCCAACAGCGCCTCCCGCTGGCCGCGAAGCTCCTCCGGAGAGAGCCGGCCCCCCAGAAGCCCCTGGCTCCAGGCCCAGGCCAGCCCGCCCAGCAGGACCACGGCCACCAGAAGGGGGTAGAGCCAGGGCCGCTGGGGATCCAGGAAGCCCGGGACCCTGGAGCCGGGCCGGGCCCCACCGGCAGCCATCTGGGGGTCCACCGCGCCGGGCTCCAACAGGCCGGACAGGCGCACCTCCACCGCGGTCTCCGCGGGGAGGTCGCCCCCCTGCCAGAGGCGAAAAGTCTGGTCCTGGATGACCTGGTCCGGCTGAGGCTCCAGCGTGTCTACCTGGGCCTGGAGCTGGGCCAGGGCCGGGATGAGCAGATTGATGCTCTGGACCGGGTAGAGGAAGCGTTGGAGCAGGGTGTAGCGGGTCTCCACGTAGGGGATGGTGTACTGGATCACCACCTGACGGGTGGCCTCCCCGGGGATCACCGGGGCCGTGTCGTAGATCCGATCCCCGACCCGGCGGAAACGGTCTCCCAATCGGCCGTTCTGGAAGAAGATCTCCTGCGCGTCGGGGGGAACCTGGATGGCCACTGTCACGGGCACGTCCACCCCTTCCACGGCCCGTCCCACCAGCGTCCGATCCCCCTGGTTGCCGAAGGTGTAGAGCACGGCCACGGCCAGGACCCCAGGGCGGTTGTCGATGATCCAGTGCGCGCGGGCGATGACGATGTCCCCGGGATCGTCGGTGGTCGCGTAGAGGGTGACCTGGGCCTCCGCGGCAGGGGCCTCGGGGGTGAGGGTGAGGAACTCGCTGGCATAGCTGATCCCCTGGTAGGGGACGCTGACCATGTAGACCAGCTCAGGGTTCGGATCCAGCGCCTGGAAGGCAAAGGTCCCGTCCGAGGCCACTGTGGTGGTCAGGGTGGTCACGGGCTCGAAGCCCAGGAAGACGTCCAGGGTCGCGGTCAGGGGGGCAGGGAGGGCCAGGCCCGGGGTGCCCATGGTCACCACACCCTGGATGGAGCCATCTCCCGGCTGAAAGGGCGATTCCCAGGGAGGTGCGTAGGAGAAGGTGCGGATGTACTCCAGGACCTGACGGCGCTGTTCGTCCGTCCAGTCTGCGCCCACGTCAGGGTGGGCTGCCTCCCATGCGGCCAGCCAATCCGCCTGGCTGACCAGGAAAGTCTGGGCCGGGTCGGTGAAGTCCGGCATGGGCCCCTGGGCTTCCGGGCCATCGCCCGCGCCGTCGAGGCCATGGCAGACAGCACAGCTCTGCTCGTAGAGGCGTCGGCCGGCCTCCACCTGGTCCTGGGAGGTGCGGAGGCTCCAGGCGTAGAAGACCACCTGCCAGATCTGCTCGTCGGTGAGCCGGTTCTGCCAAGGGGGCATGAGCTTCTCGATCCGGCCGAACTTCGTGGTGTAGAAGAGTTCGCCGGGGCTTCGAGCCCACATGGCCTGTGGGTCCGCGAAAGCGGCTGGCGGCCCGGGCAGCTCGGCCGCGGTGGGCCCATCGCCCTGGCCGGTCTCGCCATGACAGGTCGCGCAGTTCTGGAGGTAGATGGGTTCGCCGACCCGGGCCAGTGGGCGCTCGGTGGGCACCGGCACCAGGTCGGGATCGAAGCCGGGCGGGGTCTCCTGGGCCACCGCGGAGTCCCCCACCATCAGGAGCAGGCCCAGGACAAGGAGCAGGCCTGTCACCCACAGACCGGAGAGACGCAAGGGATGGAAGGACATGCTCGTCAACCGTTCTCCCTGGGACCAGGGAGGTCATCTGGGGAGCGCCCCACGGGGACGGCGCTCCGGGAGGGGGTCGGGTTCGCGGGGCCTGGGGCGGCCAGGTCCGCGCTCAGTCCATCGCGACGACGCCGGATCTCCCGCAACAGCATCTCGGCGCGACGTCCATTATCCGGCAGGGAACGGCGAATTGTCAACACCGGCCGGAGCAGCGCTTCGGCCTCCGAGTACTGGCCCCGGCGGATGAGCAGGCTGGCCAGCTCCACCGCGGCCGGGCCGTCCAGAGGATGGGCCTCCAGGCGGGCCCGCAACCGTTCCTCCTGGCGCCGGGCCCGCTCATCCGGCCACAGCAGGATCCCCACGTCGAAGACGATGTCCAGCAGGGCCCGGGGGTCGAAGAGCGTCTCGACCTCCTCGGCCCGATGGCGGATGACGCAGCGGCTGCGGGGCATGAGCATGTCCAGCTCCCGGATACGGCGCACCTCCAGGCGGCCGCTCTGGAACCCATCGGGCAGCGGGACCGTGGCCCGCTCGCCGGCGTCCACCACCGCGCTCACGAGCACCTCCTGGCCGTCGTCCGCGACCAGGCGGCGCAGGAGGAGGGGATGGCCCGTCACGTTGTGGACCCGCAGGGCCTGGGGCAGTCGCTCCACCTGGAGGATCTCCGTCTCCTCACAGCCGTTGGCCCCCACCGTCACCACCTGGGGAAAGGGATACTGGACATCCAGGATCTCGAGGAAATCCCCGGAATAGTGCTTGAAGATGCCCACGTGTTCGTGGAGCTCGTTGCCCTCCAGCACCTCCACCACCACCTTGGAGCCGATGAGCCGCTCCAGCAGCGGATCGTAGTTGTTGCCCGCATAGCCGATGACCGTGGTGCCCAGCTTCTTCAGGTAGTTCTCACCGGTGTCCGTGATATAACGCCCCGCGGGCTTCCGCACCCGCCCGAGGAGCAGGCCGATCACCTCGCCCATGGAGTCCCGGGCCGTGTTCAGAAATTTCCGGACCTCCCGTTTGGCCCGCTCCCACAGGTTGGGCCGAAAGGAGCGACGCAGATCCTGGGCCCGGCGCTCCCGGTTCTCCGGTGAGAGCTCGTCTACGAAGCGGAAGATCGCGCGGATCTGGGGGAACTCCTCCGCGTAGAGGAGGTAGCTGGACTCCAGGTGATGGTCGTCCCGGACGGCCTGGCGATAGAAGATCTCCAGCCCGGTGGGCTCCACCTTCAGCTCGCCCCAGACCGATTTTCCATCGGCCAGCTGGAGGGTCACATGGTAGCCCTCGAAGGAGGCCAGACATGGATCCCGGCGCCGTGCCCGCAGGTAGGATCCCACCAGAGTTGCCGCGAAGATCAGGGCCAGGGTCACCAGCAGGGAGGCGTCGATCATGGGATCGGATGAGGAGGTGAGAGGGGTTGGACCAGATCGGGGTCGTCGTTTCCAGGATGGTTCACCCGACGGCTGACCGGAAAGGCCTCCATCTCCGAGGCCGGATAGGGCTGCAACAGCGCGAGCAACCGTTCCCGATCCGGTTCCTGGGGATGGAGCCACAGCTCGTAGTCGGCCTGGGCCAGGATGGCCGGCATGCGGTCGTGGAGGGGCGCGACCCGGGCATTGGCCGGAACCGTGATGACGGTGCAGGACTCCAGGACCGTTCCCCCTCGTTCCCAACGCTCCCAGAGCCCCGCGAGGGCAAAGGGACGCCCCCCTTGGAGCTGGACCAGGTAGGGCTGCTTCTGCCCATCGACCCGTCGCCACTCGTAGAACCCGTCCGCGGGGATGAGACAGCGCCGGCGGCGAAAGGCCGCCCGGAACGCAGGCCGCTCCGCGACGGTCTCGGCCCGGGCGTTGATCAGCCGAGAGCCGATCCCGGGATCATCTGCCCAGGAAGGGACCAGGCCCCAGTGGAGAAAGGTCATCTCCCGGCGCGGGTGCCCCTGGAGGACACGGACTCCCAGCACCGGCTGGGTGGGTGCGATGTTGTATCGGGGAGCCCAGGGAGGGATCGCCTCCATGGGGAGCTGGAAGAGGGCAGCCAGCTCCTCTCGAGTGGCCCGCAGGGTGAACCGTCCACACATCCGGTGGCATCCTTTCGCGATGACCCCATCCATCTTACCCCGGGGCCCAGGAGGCTGTCAATCTCCGGGGAGAACCGGTCTCGTGCCCGATCGTCCCCCGGGCCCCGGGCGCGGAGGGGCTCTCCCCCTCCATGGCCTGACCCGGGCGGATCCCACCGGGGGAGATGCCCAGAACCCCGGGCCGGGACGGACCGAGAACGAGGCCGGGTGTGGCTTGACGGTTCGCCCATCCTCGGGATAGCATGGAGGGAAAGCCACCCAGAGAGCCGCCGACCGAGAGACCCGATGCGCCTGGCCGTCCTTGCCGACATCCACGGAAATCTGCCAGCCCTGGAGGCCGTGTGTGCCGTGCTGGAATCCCTCCAGCCGGACTACGTGGTGCTGGACGGGGACCTGATCAACGCGGTGCCCTTCAACGGCGAGGTGGTGGAGCGGGTCCGGGGGGAGCCCTGGTGCGTGGTGCGGGGCAACCACGAGTTCTACCTGTTGGACCACGGGACTGAACGGGCCCCCAGGGGCCAGGAGGATCCGGAACGCTGGGCCCTGTCCCGCTGGCTGGCGGAGACCATGTCCCGGGAACACGCTCTCTACCTCGCGGCCCTGCCCGACGACTGCACCCTCTACTTTCCCGGCACCCAGCCCATCCGAGTGGCCCATGGAGTGCCGGGGCACAACCGCACCGGCTTCTTCCCCACCATGTCCCCCGACCAGATCCTGGCCCAGGTGAAGGAGATCCCCCAGCGAACCCTGATCTCGGCCCACACCCATGTCCAACTGGATCGCCACGTCTCCTGGGTGGAGTCCCCGGATCCGCTGAGCGACCCCCACGGTGAGCTGGGGCGGGGCGTGGACGGCTACGATCCCACCCGCTGTTCGCCCCAGGGCCACTGGCATGTGATCAACCCCGGCAGTGTGGGGCTGCCCCTGAACGGGGATCCCCGGGCCCAGTTCGCCCTCCTGGAGAGCGTCCCCGAGGAGGTGGAACCCGGGGGATGGCGGGTCACCCACCACCGCATCGAGTACGATCGGCGGCCGGCCCTGCAGGCCTACTACGATTCGGGCATGCTGGCCGCGGGCGGGCCCATCGCCCAGCTCTTCTACTGGGAGTTGGTCACCGCGGAGCCGGAGATCATCTGCTTCTACCGGTGGTGCCAACGCCACGGCTACAATCCCGATCAGGCCCTGCGCCCCGCGCTCCAGGCATACATCGAGGCCACCCGACGGGACGCCTACGTGCGCACCCGGGATCCCCTGGGCACGGCTGGAGAGCTGCCATGACCCGGCTGGCCTTCCTGGGCGACATCCACGGCAACCTGCCCGCGCTGGAGGCGGTGCTGGCCGACCTACACAGGCAGGCCCCAGACGCGGTCTACGTCACCGGAGATCTGGTGAACCGGCTGCCCTGGACCTACCAGGTGATGGACTGCCTCCGAGCCGAGAGCTGGCCCACGGTCCTGGGCAACCACGACCTGATCGTGGGCACCCTGGGCACCGACGCGGCCCGTCCGCCCTTCACCGACCGGCGTCGCTTTCCCACCCTCTGGTGGACCCGGGATCGGCTCCGGGAAGAGGACCTGGCCTATCTGCGAGACCTTCCCATGGAGCGCTCCATCCGCCTGGACGGAGCACCCCCCATCCGGCTCTTCCACGGCCTTCCGGACAACCCGTTTGTGGGCATCCTCCCCGAACAGAGCGACCGGGAGATCGCCGCACAGGTGCGCTCGATCCCCGAGCCGGTGATCGTCTGCGCCCACACCCATCGCCCCCTGTGCCGACAGCTCCCGGACAAGCTCGTGCTCAACCCCGGCAGCGTGGGCCTCCCCTACAACGGCGATCCCCGGGCCCAGTACCTGATCCTGGACCGGGTACGGGACCGGGGGATCCCCCGCTGGCGGGCCACCTTCCGACGGGTGGAGTACGACCAGGAACCGGTGCTCCAGGCCTTCCACCAGTCGGGCATGGCCCGAGAAGTGGGCCCCATGGGCGAGCTGTACATCCGCACCGTGCGGGATGCCCTGCCCTGGGCCAGCGACTTCGGCCACTGGCTGAAGGACCAGCCCGAGGAGCTGAAGGCCGATCTGCCCCGGGCCGTGGCCACCTACCTGGCCCACCACGGCCCCCACAACTGGAACTTTCCCCTGCCCAAGTCCAACCCGCCTCACCGAGGAGAGAGTCCGTGAACACCCCCGAGACGAACCGCCCGGAAATCCCTCCCGTGGCCGAGGTCGCCCCAGGGGCGAGCTGGCTGGAGAGCGCCCGAGCCCACCTGCCGGCCGTGCAGCGGTGGGCCTACCTGAACACCGGCTCCTTTGGCCCCCTGAGCCGGCCTGCGGAGGAGGCCCTGGCCGCCTGGAGCCGCCGCCAACTGGAGGAAGGCCGCATCCGCCCTGGGCTCTGGGACGAGATGGACGCGCTGGCCGCCCATCTCCGCAGGCGCTTCGCCCGGCTGGTCCACGCCCCTCCGGAGAGCGTGGCCCTGACCCACCACACCACCGAGGGCATGAACATCGCGACCTGGGGGCTGCGCTGGCGCCCCGGCGACACCCTGGTCACCCTGGCCACGGAGCACCCAGGAGGCATGTTGCCGGTCTACGCCGCGGCCCGCCACCATGGCCTGGACGTCCGGGTGGTGGCCCACACCGAGGCGGATACCGAGGCCAGCCTCCTGGCGAAGCTGGAGAAGGCCATCACCCCTCGGACCCGGCTGGTGGCCGTTTCCCACGTGAGCTGGAAGACCGGCATGGTCCTGCCCATCCGGGAGATCGCGGAGCTGGCCCATGGGCAGGGCGCGTTCCTGGCCGTGGACGGGGCCCAGGCCGTGGGCGCCATTCCCGTGGACGTCCGCACCCTGGACGCGGACTTCTACGCGTTTCCCGGCCAGAAATGGCTGTGCGGCCCCGAAGGGGTGGGCGGCCTCTACGTACGGCCCGAATGCCTGGACGCCCTCCAGCCCGCCTTCGTGGGCTACGCAAGCCTGCGGGACCGGGATGCCTGGGACGAGACCGGTCACTTCATCCCGGCCCCCGGCGCCCGACGCTTCGAGACCAGCACGGTGTACATCCCCGGCCTCGCGGGCATGGCCGCGGGGCTGACCTGGCTGGAGTCCCTGGGGTTTGCACGCATCTTCGCCCAGGTCCAAGAGATGACCCGGCTCTGCCGCCGGGAACTGACCACCGTTCCCGGTGTGGAGCTCCTCGCCCCAGAGCCTGCCGCGGGGCTGACCGTGTTCCGGATGGCCCACACCCCGCCGGAGGAGGTGGTGACCTTCCTGGCCCGCCGAGGGATCCTGGTCCGCTCGGTGAGGCGCCCGGACGGGGTGCGGATCTCCACCCATTTCTTCAACACCCCCGAGGAGATCGCTCGCCTGGTGTCCGGGCTCCAGGCCTTGGGGAGCGGATGACCCCGGGAGGCACGGCATGATCCGACCGCTACGAGAGGAAGACCGAACCGCGGCCATCGCCCTCCTCCAGACCGCGGCCGAGCTCAACCTCTACTTCCTGGGCAACCTGGAGAGCTACGGCCTGGTACAGGCCTTCTGCCAGTTCTGGGGCGACTTCGACTCCCAGGGTGCACTCCGGGCCGTGTTGAACCGATACCGCACGGGATGGGTGGTCTACGGCCAGGAGGACACGGACTGGGAGGGCCTGGCCCAGGTGGTGGACCGCCATCCCGCGGGGGCAGTTCGGCTCCAGGACAACCCCGGGGGAATCGCCTCCTTTCTCCCCTATCTGCGCCGCTATCGCGCGGCATGGGTGAAGGAAGAGGAGGTCATGCGTCTGGAGCGGGAGCGGTTCTGTCCCCAGCCCATGCCGCAAGGGCCGGTGGTGCGTCGGGCCGAACCGGCCGATCTGGAGGCCCTGGTGCGCTTCTACGGAAACGCGGAGGAGATGCGCCGCACTCCCCAGGCCGTGGCCGACCCACTGGTCTACAGACGCATCTGGTTGGCGGAGGAGGACGGGGCGATCCTGGCCGCGGCCCTGACCAACGCGGAGGCCATGGGGCTGGCCATGGTGGGGGGCGTGTACACCCTGCCCCAGGCCCGGGGGAGAGGCCTGGGGCAGGCCGTGGTCAGCGGGCTGTGCGCGGAACTGCTGGCAGAGGGATGGACGCCCGTGCTCTACTGGGGCAACCCCGCGGCCGGTGCCCTGTACCGCAAGCTGGGGTTTCGCCCCATCGGCACCTGGCGCTCGGTTCAGCTGACACCGGTCAGCCCGGAGAGACCACGCCCCGAACCACCAGCCGCTCCCGGAGAGCCGCCCGGGCCCGACTGAGCCGGGACTTGACCGTGCCCACCGGTATCC
>Ga0256839_1000283_pt1 | contig 65570 bp, 64 predicted proteins | sample 354166metaG_FD_185968 | JGI IMG/M metagenome (GOLD analysis project Ga0256839, IMG submission 185968) | Hydrothermal vent microbial communities from Mid Atlantic Ridge, Atlantic Ocean - 354-166 | ecosystem: Environmental > Aquatic > Marine > Hydrothermal vents | place: Atlantic Ocean: Mid...
CTTGGTGTTGCTGCAACCTATGATGTGCGGATGACCTACAGTGATGCAGATGGTTTTGCAGGTGGCGAGCCGGCAACGCAGGCGGTGAGTGGTATTGAGCTGGTCAATAATGGCACCATCGTACTGACGGCCTCTGCCATAGCGGGTAAAAGTGGCTCTATTGATATAAGCATGCCCTATCTGCACGATATTAATGCTGATAATAAATACAGCATTGAATATAAAGCCAGTGGTACAGAAGAGTGGACAGGTTGGGGTTCGTACCCGCATGCACCATCACCCTTTACCGCAACCATCACCGGGCTGGAGGTGAATCAAACCTATGATGTGCGAATGACCCTCCATGACAGCAATGGAATCATTGCAGGCTTTCCGCAACAGACGGTAACAGTGACGCTGCCCTATGGTGATGAGGTGGTCTGCCAGTCTGGCTGTTCGGGTATTGGTGCCTATCACAGCACCATTCAGGCGGCGATTGATGCGGCCAGTGATGGCGATGTCGTGGTGGTGCTGCCGGGCAGCTATGCTGAAAATCTGACCCTGGGGCTGAACCCTGCGGATAGCGTGAATATCATGCTTAAATCCCGTGATGGTGCCGCTAGCGTTACGGTTACCGGCACGGGTGCAGACTCTCCGGTTATTCAGATCTTTGGTGGTAACAGCTCCACGCTACAGGGTTTCACGATAAATAATATTCACTCGGGTGGCGACCTCTCCCAGGGGATCTCTATCTCCAACGCCTCGCCAACCATTGAACAGTGCATCATTGAAGACAATATGCTTGCAACCTATAAGCCGGGCGGGGGCATTCGTGCCAACTCTGGCAACCCGGTTATCAAGCGCAGCTGGATCAGAGGTAACAATGGTGATGAGGGCAGCGGTATCTACTGCTTCAGTGGCACCCTAACATTGATCAATGCCATCGTGAGTGGCAATGGCAAGTCTGGCCAGGGCAATCAAGGTGCGGGTTTGCATGTTGCAGCAGCCTGCTCTGCAACCATTATCAGCAGCACCTTTTCAGGCAATCGGGCGCAGAATGGCGGGGCGATCAACGGCCCCGGATCAGTGACTGCAAAATACAGCATCTTCTGGGGTGATGAGGATGAGTTCTATGGCCCAGGTGAGCTGGCAGCCGGATATGATGTAACCTACTCAGTGATTCAAGGGGGTTATGCCGGTACCGGCAACAGGCTCAATGATCCGAAATTTATACTGCCCATACCGGCGGCCAGTGCGCCAACGGTGATGGGTGACTACCAGCTTCAGGGCTATACCCATACGCAGGATGCGGTGCTTGATCTGCTGCTGCAAGGGGGCGATACCTTAGACCCACTGGCTCCAGCCGATGACTATTATGGCGATCCAAGACCCAGCGGTGCAGGTTACACCATGGGTGCTGATGAGGTGGGGGTTCAGTAGCACCTAAATCCTGCAAATGCTCGCACTCACATAGCGCAAACTATTGATCCGTATAGTGATATGAAACTTTTCGGCTATCACAATAAGGATGACACTCAAAGTTGTCATTCACTCTACGAATCAATATCTTACACTCTGCAAGCACGATCACTTGCAGGATTTAGGTAGCAGAGCAACACCCGGAAGCAGGATTTTAGTCCTGCCTTGGACGGGGCTGCCAAAGGCAGGCGCTTTAGGTGAAGCCCCATTTCCGGTTTTGGCTCAGGCGACCAGCTGAGCCTTGATCTTATTCATTGCACTCTTTTCAATCTGGCGGATGCGTTCGGCAGAGACGTTGTAGTGGTCGGCCAGCTCGTGCAGGGTGGCCTTCTTATCGGATAGCCAGCGGGCTTGCAGGATGGCCTTGCTACGCTCGTCCAGATCATCCAGTGCGGTATAGAGCAGCTTCTGCTCATGGCTTGTGCTGTCGGCGTGCTCCAGTTGCGTGGCAGGCTCCATACGCATATCGGGCAGGAAGGATGCCGGTGCTACCGGGTGCTCCTCATCGCTGCTCTCTTGCAGATCAAAGGCCATATCCTGTCCGGCGAGGCGGGATTCCATCTCCAGCACGACTTCAGGCTTAACCCCCAGGTCTTTGGCGACCCCTTCCACCTCCTCCTGTGAGAACCAGCCCAGCCGCTTTTTGGCGCTGCGCAGATTGAAGAAGAGTTTGCGTTGCGCCTTGGTGGTGGCGACCTTGACGATGCGCCAGTTGCGCAGCACAAATTCATGGATTTCAGATTTGATCCAGTGAACTGCAAATGAGACCAGGCGCACGCCCATATCGGGGTCAAAGCGGCGAACCGCCTTCATCAGGCCGACCGTGCCCTCCTGAATGAGATCGGGCAGCGCCAGACCATAGCCAGAGTAGCCGCGTGCGATGCGAATAACGAAGCGAAGATGGGACATCACCATGATGCGCGCAGCTTCCAGATCGTTGTGATCGCGCAGGCGAACTGCCAGATCATGCTCCTCTCTGGTGGTTAGCATGGGAAGCTGATAGGCGGCACTGATATAGGCGTTGATGCTGCCCGTGGGCAGGGCAACGGGCATTGCGAGTTCTCGGTTCATCTCTCTCCCTCAAATTTGGATTAAGTGGTTGTCCGCACTCTCTTTTTAAGTGGAGTGTAGATCATTTTTTAGCAGTCTACTATAGAGAGTGCTAATTTCCAAAAAAGTTCTGGAGTGTTAACTGGGTTCAATGCTGCTGAGATGACGCCCCACCGCAATCCAGGAGCCAAACAGCCCCAGCAGGGTGCTGCCAAGCAGCAGAAAACCAAGGGTTTGGCCGTCGATGGCTGAGAGGTCAAATTCACTGTGATAGAGCCCGGCCAGACGCTCTACCGGCTCGTTGAGCGCCCACAGTGAGAGCGTCACCAGCAGCCAGGCGAGAATGCCGCCAGAGAGTCCGTACCAGAAGCCGTTATAGAGAAAGGGGCGGCGGATGAAGGCGTCTGTGCCGCCGATCAGCTTGGTGATCTCGATCTCGCTTCTGCGGTTCTGGATCTCCAGCCGGATGGTATTGCCTATGATCAGCAGCACCGCCAGCCCCAGCAGCAGGCCGATCACCATGACGCCACGTTGGGCGATCTCTGTGATGGCGTGAAAGCGGCGCACCCACTGCAGGTCAAGCTGGGTAAAGTCCACCTCTGTCAGTTGATTGAACTCGGCCAGCAGCGCCTCAGCGGCCTCCGGGGTGCTCTGTTGCGGATGCGGTTCAATCACCAGCACCGTGGGCAGCGGGTTTTTCTTTAGCGCCTGAAGCGCGCCTTCGAAGCCGCTGAGGCGCTGGAACTCCTCCAGTGCCAGATCGGGGTCGATCAGCTGCACGGTTGCCAGCTGTGGATGCGCTCTCAATCGGTTGGCCAGCTGCATGGCCTGTTTTTCATCCACCTCCTGCTTCAGAAAAAGGGAGAGGGTGGCGGTGCCGTCCCAGCCCCCCGCCAGTTGCTGGACGTTGCTCAGGGCGACATGCATGCCGGTGGGCAGGGCGAGTGCGATGCCGATAACCGCAGCGGTCATCAGGGTGGCCAGCGGGGCGCGGCAGAGTCGTCCCAGGCTGGCCAGTGCCACCTGCAGGTGGCGTAGCAGCCAGGTATTAAGGTGCTGTCTGTTCATGACCGGCTGGCAGCGGTATCACGCATCAAACGGCTATGGCTCAGGGTGAGGATGCGCTTGCCCATGTTTGAGATAAGTTCCAGATCATGCGTCGCGATGAGCAGGGTGACCCCGACCTGATTGAACTGGCTGAAGAGATCCATGATCTCCTGTGAGAGTGTCGGGTCGAGATTGCCGGTAGGCTCGTCGGCCAGTACCACGGGGGGTTTGCTGACCACCGCCCGGGCGATGCCAACGCGCTGCTGCTCGCCACCGGAGAGGGTGATCGGGTAGACCCGCTCTCTATTCAGCAGGCCGACCTTGTCCAGCGAGGCGTGCACCCGGCGGCTGATCTCCTGATGGCGCAGCCCGGCCACCACCAGCGGCATGGCGACGTTGTCGAATACGGTGCGGTCATTGAGCAGCCGGTGATCCTGAAAGATCATCCCCACTTCGCGGCGGTGGTAGGGAACCTGGCTGCGTTTGATCTTGGCGAGGTTGCGTCCACCCACCCGTACCTGACCACGGGTGCAGCGCTCCAGCAGGCCGATCAGGCGCAGCAGGGTGCTTTTGCCTGCGCCAGAGTGGCCGGTCAGAAAGACCATCTCTCCCGGTGTGATGTGGAAGCTGGTGTTGCTCAGCCCCTCATGCCCGCCGGGGTAGCGTTTGGTGACGTTCTCGAAGTGAATCATGTTTGGTCTGTTTTGACCCGCTTCCGGGTATAAAGCCTACTCCTCAAATAGCGCGTCCACGAACTCTTTGGCATTGAAGTAGCGCAGATCCTCAATCGCCTCACCCACGCCGATGAAGCGGATGGGGATCTGCATGCGGTCGGCAATGGCAAACAGGATACCCCCCTTGGCGGTGCCATCTAGCTTGGTCAGGGTGATGCCGGTGATGGGGATGGTCTCATTGAACTGTATTGCCTGATTGAGGGCGTTCTGCCCAGTGGTGGCGTCCACCACCAGCATCACCTCATGCGGGGCATCGGGGTCGACCTTCTGCATCACGCGGGCGATCTTGGCCAGCTCATCCATCAGGTTGCCTTTGGTGTGCAGGCGTCCGGCGGTGTCGGCAATGAGCACGTCGATGCCCCGGGCCGTGGCCGCCTGCAACCCGTCAAAGATGACGGAGGCGGAGTCTGCCCCTGTGTGCTGGGCAATCACCGGGATGCGGTTGCGTTCGCCCCAGGCCTGGAGCTGCTCTACGGCAGCGGCGCGGAAGGTGTCTCCGGCAGCCAGCATGACGCTGTTGCCCTCCTCCTGCAGCTGTTTGGCCAGTTTGCCGATGGTGGTGGTTTTGCCTGCGCCGTTGATGCCGATCATCAGGATCACCTGAGGCTTGCCGGGGGATGGCTGCCGCACCGGCTTTTCGCTCTGTTGCAGAATATCCTGCAACAGGGTTTTGAGCGCAGCTGAGAGTGCGCTGGGGTCGGAGAGCTCTTTGCGCCGGACGCGCCCGTTGAGGTTGTTGATGATGCGGGTGGTGGCCTCGACCCCCACGTCAGCGACCAGCAGCAGGGTCTCCAGCTCTTCGAGCAGCTCATCGTCGATCTCTTTATGCCCCAGAACCAGGTTGGCCAGGCCATCGGTAAAGTTGCTGCGGGTGCGGGTGAGGCTCTTTTTCAGGCGCTTGAAGAAGCCGGGCTTGCGTGCTGGGGCGGGTTCCGTGGGTGTTTCCTGAACAGGCTCAGCGACCTCTGGCTCAGCTGAAGCCGCGGCCTCTGGTGCTACAGGTTCTTCTGCGCTGGCTATCTCTACAGCCGTTGGGGTGGGCTCTTCCTGTTCAATCTCATCGGAAGGTGCCTCGGCGGTTGCCTCTTCTGTAACAGCGGGTTTTGCTTCAGGCTCAGGTTGTGTTTCGATCAGCTCTTCTACAGCTTCAGCTTCTTCAGGCTCGCTTGCAGCCGCCTCTTCAGCCAGTTTTTTTGCGGCCTCCTCGGCGGCTGCCTTTGCAGCGGCTTCAGCTTCTTGCTTTTTTCTCTTTCGTCTACCAAATCCAAACATGATTTGTTATCCAGCTGGAACCTTAATCAAGGTGGTGAGTCTTTAATGACTTTGGACATCTCCCCCTGGCTCTGAAAAAATGCCGGGTTCAGATCCAATCATCTGTATAAAGATGAATCCTAACATTTTGATGGGGAACTCCCTATCCCAATCGTGACTCAGGAAGACGAAATGAGACGTTCTATTTGGATATTGTTGCTGTTTTGGTGCAGTCCCGTGGCATTTGCAGCATCGCAGGTGCATGAGTTTCAGCTGGATAACGGCATGAAGGTGATTGTGAAGGAGGATCACCGCGCACCGATTGTGACCTCGCAGGTCTGGTACAAGGTTGGCTCCAGCTACGAGCACCGGGGTATCACCGGGGTCTCCCATGTGCTGGAGCACATGATGTTCAAGGGGACAGAAAAGTATGCGCCGGGTGAGTTCTCGCGCATCATCGCTGCCAATGGCGGGCGGGAAAATGCCTTCACCGGGCGGGACTACACCGCCTATTTCCAGACGCTCTCCAAGGATCGGCTGGAGGTCGCTTTCGAGATGGAGGCGGATCGCATGCGCAATCTGGTTCTGCTGCCGGAGGAGTTTGCCAAGGAGGTGGAGGTGGTGAAGGAGGAGCGCCGGCTGCGCACCGAAGACAAGCCCACCTCGCTGACCTATGAGCAGTTCAATGCGGTGGCCTTTCGCAGCTCGCCCTACCGTAACCCGGTCATCGGCTGGATGAATGATCTGGATAATATGACGGTGGATGACCTGCGCACCTGGTATCGGCGCTGGTATGCCCCGAATAACGCCACGCTGGTGGTGGTGGGCGATGTGGATGCCAAGGCGGTGCTGGCCCTGGCCAAGAAGCATTTTGGTGCCTTCAAGCCAGAGAAGATCAACGGCTCCAAACCCTCAAAGGAGCCGCCCCAACTGGGAGAGATCAGGCTGAAGGTGCATGCCCCGGCGCGCCAGCCCTATCTGCTGATGGGGTATAAGGTGCCGGCGCTGGGGACGGCCGCACAGGCATGGGAACCCTATGCGCTGGAGATGCTGGCAGCGGTGCTGGATGGTGGCTCCAGCGCCCGTTTTGCGCGTAACCTGGTGCGTGGGCAGGAGATCGCGGTTTCAGCCGGTGCGAGCTACGGTGCCTTTACCCGGCTCCCCAGTCTGCTGCTGCTGGATGGATCACCGGCAGAAGGGGAGACGATAGCAGATCTCGAGGCTGCGTTGCTGGCCGAGCTGGAGCGGATCAAAACCGAGCCGGTTACCCGCCAGGAGCTGGAGCGGATTCAGACCCAGGTGGTGGCCAGCAAGGTCTATGAGCAGGATTCAGTCTTCTATCAGGCGATGCAGATCGGCGTGCTGGAGACCATTGGCCTGGATTGGCGGCTGAATGACGAGTATGTCGACCGGCTCAAGGCGGTCACGCCAGAGCAGGTGCAGGCGGTGGCCAAAAAGTATCTGGTAAAGGATCAGCTGACCGTTGCCGAGTTGGTGCCACTGTCGATGGCGATGGCAGCGCCGGTAAAAGCGGCTGCGGGAGGTCGTCATGGTCATTAATAATAGAGGAGACGCCGTTGTGAGAATCTGGATTGCCGCTGCGGTTTTTATCGTATCACTCTCATCCTCAGCCCTGTTTGCGGGGCCAAAGATCCAGACCTGGCAGACGACAAATGGGGCAAAGGTGCTGTTTGTACCTGCGCCAGAGCTGCCGATGGTGGATATTCGAATGGTGTTCGATGCAGGCAGCGCCCGTGATGGTGACAAGCCAGGGCTGGCGCAGCTGACCGCGGCCCTGCTGCGTCAGGGTGCAGGCGGTTGGGATGCCGATCAACTGGCCGAGCGGATGGAGGGCGTGGGTGCAAATTTCAGTACAGGTTCCGCACGGGATATGGCCTGGGCAACGGTGCGCAGCCTGACCGAACCCAAGGCGCTCAACACCGCGCTGGAGACCCTGTCGGCCGTCGTGGCCCAGCCACGTTTTGATGCGGCGGATTTTAACCGGGTGCGCGAAGCGATGCAGGTTGGTCTGCGTCAGAGTGAGCAGAACCCTGGCTCTGTGATTTCGAAGGCTTTTTTCGCTACGCTGTTTGCGGGGCACCCCTATGCCTCTGATCCGGGCGGCACCCAGGAGTCCCTGGCGGCCATGCTGCGGGAGGATCTCATTGGCATGCACAAAACCTACTATGTGGCACGCAACACAGTGGTGGCGATAGTGGGTGCGGTGGATCGAAAACAGGCAGAAAAGATCGCCACGCAGCTCACGGCCGGTCTGGCAGAGGGAGAGCCCGCCCCGGCACTACCGGAGGTTGCGGCGCTGACCAAAGCGGTGACAAAGCAGATCAATTTCCCCTCTTCACAGTCGCATATCCGGCTGGGACAGCCCGGCATCAGCCGGGGTGATCCAGACTATTTTGTGCTCTATGTGGGCAACCACATCCTGGGCGGTGGCGGATTTGTTTCGCTGCTGACCAATGAGGTGCGCGAGAAGCGTGGTCTCTCCTACAGCGTCTACAGCTACTTCAGCCCGATGCGTATGGCAGGCCCGTTTGTCATGGGGGCGCAGACCAAGAATGCGCAGGCGCAAGAGGCACTGGCGGTGATGCGCAAGACGCTACAGGAGTTTATCGACCAGGGGCCGACCCAGCAGCAGCTGACCGCCAGCAAGCAGAACATCACCGGCGGCTTCCCGCTGCGCATCGCCAGCAACAAGGATATTGTTGGATATCTGGCGATGCTGGGCTTTTATGATCTGCCGCTGGACTATCTGGACACCTTCGTTGGCAAGATCGAGGCGGTAACGGCGAAGCAGATCAAAGAGACCTTTCAGCGGCGATTGCAGCCGGATCGCTTCGTTACGATTGTGGTGGGCAGTGCTGAGTGAGGCTGAAACGAAAAGGATTGAACCTAGATTCCGCAGTTGACCGCTACGAGGATAGATCAACATATTGATATGCATAATATTTTACACCTTTATCTAACTCACCTGCTGGGTGAATTACGCTACGGGGCGGATTGCACGCTTGCGGGGGCGTATGGCCGCGTTGCAACTCCTTGGAATAGAACAACTATTCTACGTCGTTGCGCCTTGCCATACACCCCCGCAAGCGCACACTCCACCCCGTCCAACTGCGGATTCTAGGTTGAACCAGGTTCGCATCATTGGCGGGCAGCACCGGGGTCGCCGCCTGACCTTTCCTGATCTGCCCGGACTGCGTCCTACCGGGGATCGCATCCGCGAGACCCTGTTTAACTGGCTGCAACCCCTGCTTCCAGGTGCCCGCTGCCTGGATCTCTTTGCCGGCAGTGGTGCCCTGGGGTTGGAGGCGGCATCCCGTGGGGCGGGAGAGGTGCTGCTGCTGGATCAATCCCCGCAGGTTGTTCAGCAACTACAGGGGCATATCGCGGGTTTAGGGCTAAATCAGGCCAAAGCGGTGCAGGCCGATGCGCTGGGCTGGCTGCAAGCCGCCCCGCCAAAATGCGCTTTTGATATTGTCTTTATCGACCCGCCTTTTGGCGCAGGGCTGCTGCAACCCTGTTGCCAGCAACTTGCATCGAGTGGCCTGTTGGCAGAAAATGCGCGGGTGTATCTTGAGACGGATGTGGTAGAATCGCTTCCTTTTTTTTCGCGAGAGTGGCAAATCTTACGTGAAAAGAGGAGTGGACAGGTGGCCTACTATCTGCTTGCCTGCCCATAGCGCAGGGCAGGGAGTTTGTCCTTCAGCCAATCTGGAACTATTATCTGTTCCATTGTGAAAAGAGAACGGTATGACCACAGCGGTTTATCCAGGGACGTTTGACCCCATAACCAATGGTCATAGTGACATCGTTATGCGTGCAGCCATCCTGTTTGACCGGGTGATTGTCGCAGTAGCGGCCAGCCCTGGAAAACGGCCGCTCTTCTCGGTTGAGCAGCGGGTGGCACTTGCCAGTGAGGTATTGGCCGATCTTGATAATGTTGAGATCAGCCCGTTTGACACGCTGCTGGTGGATTTTGCCAGCCAGCATGATGCAAAGGTGATACTGCGCGGCCTGCGGGCGGTATCGGATTTTGAGTACGAATTTCAATTGGCAGGCATAAACCGCCGGTTGGCGCCGGATGTGGAGACGCTGTTTCTCCGGCCGGCGGAGCAGTACGCTTACATTTCGTCCAGTCTGGTGAGAGAGGTTGCCGGGCTTGGAGGGGATGTATCGGAGTTTATTCATCCTGCAGTTCAGGCCGCATTGAAGCGCAGGAAATTATAAATTTTTATCCATTGTTAGGAGGAAAACCATGGCTTTAATGATTACTGATGAATGTATTAACTGTGATGTGTGTGAGCCGGAGTGTCCCAATGACGCCATCACCCAGGGTGACGAGATCTATGTGATAGATCCTGACAAATGCACCGAGTGTGTGGGTCATTACGATGAGCCTCAGTGCGTTGAAGTCTGCCCGGTTGACTGCATTCCAAAGGATCCTGCTCACGAAGAGACAGAAGAAGAGCTGCGTGCAAAGTTCGAGCGTCTCACTGCTTGATCAGGTGATTTCCGGTCTGTTACCGGCTATGAAAAAGGCTCCGTTCAGGAGCCTTTTTTGTGCCTTGGTTTTGTCTCTGCTGTGGCCGATGGCTGCGGCGGCGCAAAAGCCTCCTGCTGCCGCTATTGCCAGCGCCCATCCGCTGGCTACTCAGGCTGGGCATGAGATTTTGGCAGCGGGTGGCAATGCGTTTGATGCTGCGGTGACCGTCAGTGCCGTGCTGGCGGTGGTGGAACCCTATAGTTCAGGCATGGGTGGTGGTGGTTTTTGGTTGCTGCACCGAGCCAAAGATGGTTTTGAAACCATGCTGGATGGCCGCGAGCGGGCACCATTGGCGGCGCATCGGGATCTATTCCTAAATAACCAGGGCGAGGTTATACCCAATCTCTCTATCAATGGCGCACTGGCGGCCGGTATTCCGGGACAGCCTGCGGCGCTGATTCATCTGGCTGAAAAATATGGCCGACTCCCTTTAAAACAGACCTTTGCAGCGGCCATTCGGCTGGCTCATGAGGGATTTCTGGTGGATGACCACTATCGACGTATGGCGCAGTGGCGACTGGATGCGTTACGCCAGTCACCCTCTGCGGCGTCGCTGTTTCTGGTGGATGGGGATATCCCGCAGGTGGGGCATAATCTGCGCCAGCCTGAGTTGGCCAAAACATTGGAGCTGATGGTTGAGCAGGGGCGGGATGGTTTTTATACCGGCCGGGTGGCGCAGCAGTTGGTAGCAGGGGTGCGTGCCAATGGTGGCATCTGGACGCTTGATGATCTGGCACAGTACCAGCCTGTTGAACGGGCCCCGGTGCGCGGTGAGTATCGTGGGATGACCATCACCAGCGCCGCACCGCCCTCATCGGGTGGCGTGGTGTTGTTGGCAATGCTGAATATGCTCTCCCATTTTGATCTGGATGGCTATCCTGAAGCAACACGCAAACACCTGCTGATTGAGGTGATGCGTCGGGCCTATCGTGATCGGGCTGAATATCTGGGCGACCCTGATTTTGTGGATATGCCGATTGAGCAGCTGATTCATCCGCTCTATGCAGCAGGGCTGGCCAGAGATATCAGGCTTGACCGTGCTACCCCGAGTAAAGCGCCACGTACAAAGCCCCTGATGAGTGAGGGGAGAGACACAACCCATTTCTCGATCCTGGACAGGGAGGGCAACCGGGTTGCTGCAACATTGAGTATCAACTACCCCTTTGGCTCGGGCTTTGTCCCGCCGGGTACCGGGGTTCTTCTTAACGATGAGATGGATGATTTTTCTGCCCGCCCCGGCGTGTCAAATGTCTATGGCCTGATTGGTGGAGAGGCCAATGCCATAGCGCCGGGTAAGCGTATGCTCTCAAGCATGACGCCGACCTTTGTTGAATCAGCAGAGGGTGTTGCTGTTTTGGGAACGCCGGGTGGCAGCCGAATCATAACCATGTTACTGCATGGCATATTGGCGCTTCAGGCGGGTGGTGGGCCTGATGCATGGGTCGCTGTACCGCGCTTTCATCACCAGTATCTCCCCGATGAGGTGCAGTTTGAGTCAGGGGCTTTGACAGCAGATGAGATAACGGCGCTTACCCGCCTGGGCCATCAGCTTAAACCACTGAAGCGCAGCTACGGCAACATGCAGGGGGTTTACTGGAATAAGAACAAAGGGAGCGTCTCAGCAGCCAGCGACCCGCGTGGTGTAGGTCAAGCGCTTGTGCGCTAGTTTTTTTTGGGTCTATGCCATATCGAGTGGTTATAATGAACAGACACAGAGACCACTGAGGTCACAGAGCATGGAAGAGTGTAGTAAGGAGCTGTCAGAAACAGTGGTAGGTTGTGCCATTATAGCTCTGTGTTCTCAGTGGTCTCTGTGTCTGTGAAAAACAGCTGCACTCCCCACTCAATATGGCATACCCTCGTTTTTTCCTGATCAAAAAAGGCAGCGCAAAAAAGATATTGATATTGCTGGTGATCGGTCTGTTTTGGGGTGATGCCGAATTCAGTTCCTGAATTACAGGAATGCAGTTCGGTGATTTCTGTAATGCTGAGCACCTTTTGATGGGCATCTGTGTCAGCCAGCCCGTGGTGGGAAATCAATAAACGCTGCGGTTAGCCTGATGCCGATGATAACCTTAAAACCCCATGTATTATATGGGATCAGGGCGGTTTACAGGCTGGCCAGTTATTCTGTTTTACTGTCTGTGGCTATAAAATCAGCCGGGATATGCCTCGATGCTGGGAAATAAAGTACTGAAAAATATCCAGATTTTGACATGCTTGTTCCAGAGTCTGCTTCCTGGCAGGGTTAAAGCTGCCAGGGGTTGAGTCGCTAAACGTAATGGGATCTATAGACGTGCCGCAGTGGCGGTTTGTGCTTATTATTTAAGATTCTAATGTTGAAGTTATTTCGTGGTCGTTCCTAAGGTACATATTGGGCGTGCTCTTTATCGGGGAAGATAGCTGAGCCATGTGGCCAGATCGAGTGGATGTGATACTTTATTGGCAGACTGACAGCATGCGGGGCGGGTGGGGTTTTATATTATGATGGCAAAAACAGAAGGCAAAAGAGATAAAGAGCAGGCTGGCCTGACAAGACCATCGGTGCTGACCACTGCGAGTCGAATGGCAGGTTACAACATGCATGCGGTGATGGTGCAGTCCCTGCTGTTGCTTATCTGTTTACTGCTGTTTCTCCCCAGCCCCTCCTCTGCGGCGCTGCCGACCTTTGAAACGCTCCCTCCTGTTACCGATCATCTGAAGCTGCCATCCGGGGTGGCGATTGGGGATGATGAGGCGATCCATGTCATAGAATCCAACCTGAACCAGATGCATCTGTTCAATAGATCCGGGGTGTATCAGCGCTCTCTCTATGGGCTTGATGCCCCGGTGGCGGTAGCGGTGGGTGTTGCAGGAGAGATATATATTGCTAATGTTGGAAAAGGCAATGTTGAGGTCTATGCGCCGGATTTTTCACCTGTCGGCAAGCTGGGGCAGGGTGATGGTGAATTTCAGAAGCCGGTCGGGATTGCCGTAGACAGTGCAGGCTTGATCTACGTAGTTGATGGGCGTGAGCACAGGGTCAAGATCTATAACGCTGATCGCAGTTTTAAATCATCTTTTGGCAGTATGGGAACCGGTAATGGCCAGTTTCAGACCCCTACCGCAATTGTTATCAATGAGGTTACCAGCGAGATCCTGATCCCTGATCTGGTTGCGCTGAGCACTTCGGCCCGGGTGCAGGTGTTCGACCTTAATGGCGTGTTTCTGCGCAGCTTCATTACCACGGGCACCAATGAGCAGGGTGAAACGGTTGCCTTTATCCGCCCCTATGGCATTGCAGTCGATACCCTTGACCGGATCTATGTCACGGATGGTTACCAAAATGTCGTAACCGTATACAACACGCATGGAAACTATCTGGGCAAACTCTATGACAGCAACCGCCTGCTGCGTAACCCGCAGGGCATTGCATTTGCACCCGGTACCAGTCGGCTGTTTGTGGCCTCCCTGAACTCAGGAACAGTAGAGACATACGGTATTGATAACGTCTATGGCAACATTGCGGCCTCACCCCCATCACACGATTTTGGCACGCTTGCCGTCAATGCTGTGCCGATAAGCCAGAGCTTTGAACTCTCTAACGATGGCAGTGGGAATCTTGCGGTGGGAGCGGTCACGTTAACGGGCGCTGATGCCTCCGAGTTCTCTATCATCGCTAACGATTGTGCAGAGAGAACCCTGGCACCGGCGGCGGGCTGCACGATAGATGTGCAGTTTCAGCCGCTCACGGCAGGCAGCAAAAGTGCATCGCTCTCTGTCGCCTCTGATGATCTCTATCTGCCAGAGATGGAGCTGGCACTGAGTGGCAGTGCCGATCCCCAGCAGTACCGATTGACCATTTCTAAGAATGAAAGAACCGGAGCAACGGGCGTGGTGCAGGCTTCCGGGATAAATTGCGGCACAACCTGTAGTGCAGAGTATGCAGAAGGCACAGTGGTTACCCTCTCTGCGTTACCAGATGGCGAAGCTGTCTTTGTTGGCTGGTCTGGTGGAGGCTGTTCGGGTACGGCAGCATGTGCTGTCGCTATGAACCAGGCGGTTACGGTAACCGCAACCTTTGACTTTGTGGTGTCAGCCTTTGCAGATACCTACTCCATAACTGCCAGTGCTGGTGCTAATGGCAGCATCAGCCCAGCGGGCACGGCAACTTATGATGCAGGTGCCAGCATGGCCTTTGCGATTACAGCGGATGCCGGTTACAGCATATCAGACGTACTGGTTGATGGTGGTTCTGTGGGCGCAGTGGGCAGTTACAACTTTGAAAACATAGCTGCGGATCACACCATTGCCGCTGAATTTACGGCAATAAGCGACACCCTGTTGCTCTCTTCCATCGAGATGGGCGAGGTGGGTGTGGGTGATCAGTGGCAGCGGGTTGAATTCAGCAAGAGCTTCGTCGACCCTGTGGTCGTGATCAAGCCGGCTAGTCTGAATGACCCCTCGCCTGCTGTGGTTCGGGTACGCAATGTTGGTGCACAAGGCTTTGAGGTGCGCATTCAGGAGTGGGAATACCTAGAGATATTGCTGGACAACAGTCCCGCCCATGCGGAAGAGCAGGTTGGGTATGTGGTTATGGAGAGAGGAAGTTACATGCTGGAGGATGGCACACGGATCGAGGCCGGCTGGTTTGATACGAATACAACCTCCAGTTTTGGAACCATTAGCTTTGCCCAGCCATTCACGGTTCCCCCTGTTGTGATCTCAAGTGTTGTCACCTATAACGACGAAGGCATGATTGATGAGGCGGCAGTTATTGGTCGAATGGGCAATATAGATGCCACTGGCTTTGGTTATATGTTGCAGGAGCAAGGGGTAAACGGCCAGACGCATGTGACCGAGCGCGCCTCCTTTATTGCCTGGGAGCCATCACAGGGTACACAGAGTGGCATCAGCTTTGAGGTCGGCAGGATCAATGACGTGTTGACGCAACAACCCAGGGTGCTCGAGTTCAGTGGCTACCAGAGTCCGCCGCTGTTGATTGCAGATCTGCAGACAACCCATGGCGGTACCGTCAACCTGCGCTGGAGCGACAAGAGCGCCACAGAGGTTAGCCTGCTGCTTGACCAGGAGGAATCCAACAGTGCTTTTAATGCCATACCCGATAAGGAATTTGTTCCTCCAACACCCTCTACAGAAGGAGTGGGCTACCTGATTTTGTGGTCAGCTGACCTGCTGCCACAGACCCTGACAGTAGAGAAAACCGGCCAGGGCAGTGGTCTGGTGCAGGCGCAGGGTATTGACTGTGGTGCAGGCTGTAGCAGCAGTTACAGCAAGGGAACCGAGGTGACACTGACCGCCGTAGCGGAGAGTGGCTCATACTTTGCGGGCTGGTCTGGTGGCGGGTGCAGTGGCACAGCAAGCTGTGTGGTCACCCTGGATCAGGCGGTTACAGTTACAGCACAGTTTGATGTGGCTCTGCCTGTCACCTACACCATTACCGCCACGGCCGGGCCAAACGGCAGCATCACTCCACAGGGCGAGACGGTAGTGAATGAAGGGGCAACGCAGGGCTACAGCATTGCTGCGGATGCGGGCTACCACATTGTTGATGTTACGGTAGATGGTGTATCAAGGGGCGCTGTAGAGAGCTACCAGTTTGTCGAGCTGGACAGGAACCATGAAATATCCGCCACCTTTGCGGTCAATATGCATCTCTTGACGGTAGAAAGAACAGGTCTGGGCAGTGGTTCAGTGCAGACGCAGGATATCGATTGCGGTGCAGACTGTAGCCGCAGCTACAGCCATGGGGCCGAGGTGACACTGATTGCGGTAGCGGAGAGTGGCTCACTCTTTGCCGGCTGGTCTGGCGGGTGCAGTGGCACAACAAGCTGCGTGGTCACCCTGGATCAGGCGGTTACGGTTACGGCGCAGTTTGATGTGATTCCGCCTGTCACCTACACCATTACCGCCACGGCCGGGTCAAACGGCAGCATCACCCCGCTGGGCGAGACGGTAGTGGAGGCAGGGGCAACGCAGACCTACAGTATTGTTGCGGATGCGGGCTATCACATTGCCAATGTCATCGTGGATGATGAGGCAAAAGGCATTATGGATAGCTTCCGGTTTAAGAATATTGCCGCCAGCCACTCCATATCGGTCACCTTCGCATCCAGCGTCTTTAAGTTGACCGATATAGCCATGGGTGAGGTGAGTGTAGGCCATTCATGGAAGCCGGTAACGCTGGATCGCTTCTTTGCAGATCCCATAGTCGTTGCCAAGCCTGCCAGTCAGAATGAGGTGGATCCTGCGGTTGTAAGAATCCGCAATGTAACCACGCGGGGCTTTGAACTCAAGATTCAGGAGTGGGAATACCTGGATGGCGAGCACGCGGATGAGCGGGTGAATTACATCGTTATGGAGCGCGGCAACCATGTCCTGAATGATGGGACACGGATTGAGGCCGGCCAGTTTGAAGCCAGCAATACAGATGCCTTTGAGAGCGTGCTGTTTGTCCGGCCCAAAGCCGTTCCGCCCGTGATTCTCTCGAGTGTGGTCAGCTATAACGAGGAGGATGCGGTAACCGGCCGCATCAAAGAGATCGACGAGGAGGGCTTTCAATATCTGCTCCAAGAGCAGGCAGACGGTGCCGCAGGTCATGCCACAGAGACGGTCTCCTATATTGCCTGGGAGGCCTCAATAGGCAGGCAGGATGGGATCAGCTTTGAGGTCAGCTGCAGGGGCGATGCTGAGGTTCAGCAGTTTCAGAATATTGGATTTATCAGTAGCTATGCCCCGTCGCTGCTGTTCGTTGCAGACCTGCAAACGGCAGAGGGCAGCCAGGCCGTCAATCTGCGCTGGAGAGGAAAGGATAAAGAGAGTATTGAGGTGCTGATTGATCAGGAGCGATCACAGCCCAGCGAGTCTACCTCAGCTTCGGTAGAAGAGATTGGCTATCTGGTACTCTCTGAGCAGGCAGACGCCTTCTGCACCAGTGAGCCGGGAAGTGACTGTGATCGAGATGGCCTGACAGATGAGGATGAGATCAATATATACGGCACAGATCCGTACCTGGCAAACACGGATGGCGATTTTTGGGATGATGGGCGTGAGGTGAACTACTGGATGGGGCGTTGGGATCATGATGATGACAATGATGGAGTAATCAACCTTTTGGATATTGATTCAAACGGTGATGGTGATTTTGATGGCTCAGCGTTTGCTGGTAATAAATCAGTAAAGGCCAGGGGCTGTGGCGGCGCAGCCGCACTATCCAAAGGAGAAGGCAAAGGCGAAGCTAGCAATAGTCGGGCATTCAACAGGGAGCAGCGTACATTTGATAAACGCAGTGGCTTTGATGCGGCTGGCCGCACTTTTCAACAGCGTCCAGGTTTTGACTCCCCGGCAAAAGATTTCGACCAGGATGGAACCAGCAGGGGGTTCAACAGGGAGCAGCGCACTTTTAAAAAGCCGCGTGGGTTTGCAGCACCCGAGCGCACTTTTCAGCCGCGTTCAGAGTTCCGTGCCCCGGTAAGTGGTTTTGATCGCCAGATAGACTTTGACTAAGAGAATCCGCCCCGCAGGCGGCGCGCTGTCGCACAGCAAACAATTTCTACTTTCGGAAGTGGGACTTCAGTCCCGCAGGGCGTTGGTAACTCTAGCGGGACTAAAGTCCTACTTCCACGTTTCTATTCTCGGACAGCCTCCTAGGAGGCTGTCCGAGAATAGGAATCATGGTGAGGGGAAGCTGGTTTGAGTCAGGTTTTTTCATTATTTGAGGCGAATATTGGGCATATTTAACGAAAATAATGGAGAAATCTGGCCAAATCCAGCTTTTTCTCACTGTGGTTTCTATTCTCGGACAGCCTCCTAGCCCCGGCAGACCGGGCAGTCGGGGTCGGCAGAGAGTTTCAGGCTGCGCCACTGCATCTGCAGGGCATCCAGAATCAGCAGTCTGCCCTTGAGCGGTGTGCCGGCTCCGGTCAGAACCTTTATCGCTTCGGCAGCCTGGATGCTGCCGATAATGCCGACAACCGGTGCCAATACGCCATTTTCAGAGCAGGTCTGCTCGACCTCAATGCTGTCACCGTATAGGCACCGATAACAGGGGTCTCCGGGCGTGCCGGTAAAGACAGAGACCTGTCCCTCCATGCGTATAGCCGCGCCGGAGATGAGCGGGGTTTGCGTGGCTACGCTGGCCTCGTTCAGGGCAAAGCGGGTGGCAAAATTGTCGCTGGCATCAATGATAAGATCGGCCTTCGCCACCTGCTCAGTCAGTCTCTCCCCCTCCAGCTGCCGGTTGATGCAGTGTATCCGGCACTCCGGGTTGATACCTGCCAGGGTATTGCGTGCCGATTCCACCTTGGGTAGGCCGATGCTCTCGGTGGTGTGGATGATCTGCCGTTGCAGATTGCTCAGATCGACCCGATCAAAATCCACCAGTACCAATTCGCCGACCCCAGCTGCGGCCAGATACATGGCCGCAGGTGAACCCAGACCGCCCAGCCCTATGATTAAAACCCTGGATTGAAGCAGTTTTTGCTGTCCTTCAAAACCGATCTCCGGCAGCATGATCTGGCGGCTGTAGCGCAGTAGTTGTTGATCTTCCATCGGTTAACCCTAGAATCCGCAGTTGGACGGGGTGGAGTGTGCGCTTGCGGGGGTGTATGGCACCAAAAGTAGGCGCTTTAGCGAGGCGCAACGACGTAGAATAGTTGTTCTATTCCAAGGAGTTGCAACACGGCCATACGCCGCTGCAAGCGTGCAATCCGCCCCGTAGCGTAGTTCACCCAGCAGGTGAGTCGAATAAAGGTATAAAATATCATGCATATCAATATGTTGATCTATCCTCGTAGCGGTCAACTGCGGATTCTAGGGTCAAAGTTGCCCCATTGTTATGCGATCCTGCCCTGTCAGATCCTGTTGAGTGCTGACCTGTTTAAACCCATGGGTTTTAAACAATGCATGCACCTTTGAGCCTTGATTATAACCATGTTCGAGCAGCAGCCAGCCATCGGCAGAGAGATGGTTTGGTGTCTGTCTGATGATGCGGCGGATATCATCCAGCCCATCGCGGCCTGAGGCCAGCGCCTCTCTCGGCTCCCAGGGCAGATCGCCCTGTGCCAGATGGGGATCACTGTCCGGGATATAGGGCGGGTTGCTGATGATCAGGTCAAAGGGCTGATTCTGGGGCAGTGCATCACACCAGCTGCCGCTGCGGGTCTGGATGTTTGCAAGATCGAGATGTTTGAAGTTGCCTCTGGCAACCTGGAGAGCAGCCTCAGAGAGATCAGTTGCAAAGAGGGTGCAGTCGGGGCGTTCAGAGGCGATGGCTGCGGCAATGGCACCGCTGCCGGTGCCAAGATCAGCAATGTTGAAGGCGCGGCCGGGTGGGATGAGCTCCAGCGCAAGCTCTGCCAGTAGCTCGGTCTCCGGGCGTGGAATCAGGGTCTCGGGCGTAACCCGCAGATCCAGCGACCAAAACTCCCTCTGCCCGGTAATGTAGGCGATGGGCTCCCCTTTGATGCGGCGCTTTACAAGGTCTGAAAAATGCCCCCACTGATCAGCTTCAAGTGGCCTCTCCGGCCAGGCGTAAAGGTGGCTGCTTGGCTTCTCCAGGGTGAAGCCAAGCAGGATCTCCGCCTCCAGCCTGGGTCTGGCCTCAGGCAGAACGGCGAGCTGTTGCTGGGCTTCCTGCAGGGCATCCTGAATTGTGCAGTGACTCAATCCTAGCTCTCGGCCAGGGCGGTGAGCTGCTCGGCCTGGCTCTCCCGGATCAGCGGTTCAATGACCTGCTTCAGATCGCCCTGGGTAATCTCATCCAGCTTGTAGAGGGTGAGGTTGATGCGGTGGTCAGTGACCCGATTCTGCGGGTAGTTATAGGTGCGGATGCGCTCTGAACGATCACCACTGCCGACCTGGAGTTTGCGTGCGCTTGCCTGCTCTGCCGTCTGCTTCTCCTGGGCGCTGGAGAGCAGCCTTGCCTGTAGCAGCGACATGGCGCGCGCGCGGTTTTTGTGTTGCGAACGCTCATCCTGACACTCGACCACCACCCCGCTGGGCAGGTGGGTCAGGCGAATGGCCGAGTCGGTTTTGTTGACGTGCTGGCCGCCTGCGCCGGAGGCGCGGAAGGTATCGACGCGCAGATCTTTACTGTCGATGACGATCTCGTCAATCTCGGCCGCTTCGGCCAGGATGGCGACGGTGCAGGCCGAGGTATGGACGCGCCCCTGGGATTCGGTCTCAGGAACGCGCTGCACACGGTGGGTGCCGGATTCAAATTTTAGCTGGGAGTAGACATTGCGACCGCTGATGCGGCAGATGATCTCTTTGTAGCCGCCCTGCTCCCCCAGGCTCTCGCTGATGATTTCGGCCTGCCAGCCCTGGGCTTCGGCATAGCGCAGATACATGCGGTAGAGGTCACCGGCAAAGAGCGCGGCCTCTGCCCCGCCGGTGCCTGCGCGGATCTCAAGAAAGACATTGCGCTCATCGTTGGGGTCGGGTGGAATCAGCAGCAGTTGCAGCTCAGGCTCCAGCTCGGCAAGGCGCTGCTGGGCGCTCTGAAGCGACTCCCTGGCCAGCTCCTCCATCTCCGGGTCGCTCAGCATCTCCTGTGCCTCGGCAATCTCATCCTCCAATCCCTGATACCGGGTGTAGCAGGTGACCAGTGGCTCTAGCTGGGCATACTCCTGGCTGAGACTGCGAAATCGGTTTTGGTCGCTTTGAACCTGCGATTCAGCCAGCAGCGCCGTGATCTCTTCGAAGCGCTCTGCCAGCTGCTCCAGCTTACTGCGTATGGAGGGTTTCATTCTTTGCGGGATCGGGGGCTATTGATCTGAAACAGGGTGTTGGCGGCTTTAAGCAGGTCGCGCTGGCCATCAAAACCTGCCTGGCGAATGCTGGCGCTGGGGGCGTGCAGTAGTTTATTAGTCAGAGTGTGTGCCAGAAACTGAAGCGCCTCTTCCGGGGATTTGCCGCTCCCCAGCAGGCGTTGGGCGCGCCGCAAGACAGCGTCCCTTGTCTGCTCGGCCTGGTTGCGGTAGTCCCGGATGATGTCGAAGGCATCGAGCGAGCGCAGCCAGCCCATGAACTCTTCGACGTGCAGCTCGATGATCTCGACAGCCTGCCCGGCGGCCTCCTGGCGTGAGCGCAGGTTCTCCTGGATCACTTCGTCCAGGTCATCCACGGTGTAGAGGTAGACATCGTCCAGATTGCCGACTTCGGCCTCAATGTCGCGGGGGACGGCGATATCAACCATAAACATCGGCTGGTGTCGGCGCTTTTTCAGGGCGCTTTCGACAGAGCCTTTGCCCAACACAGGCAGTGGGCTGGCGGTTGAGGAGATGACGATGTCCGCCTCGGCCAGGTGGGCGGGGATCTCGGTTAACGCAATGGCGTAGGCGTCAAACTGGCTGGCCAGGGTGTGCGCCCGCTCAACGGTGCGGTTGGCGACGATCATGCGCCCAATGCCATGCTGGTGCAGATGTCGGGCGGCCAGTTCGATGGTTTCGCCTGCGCCGATCAACATGGCGGTCTGGCTGGAGAGGTCGCTGAAGATCTGGCGGGCCAGGCTGACGGCGGCAAAGGCGACGGAGACCGGGCTGCTGCCAATGGCGGTATCGGTACGTACCTGCTTGGCTACTGAAAAGGTGTGCTGGAAGAGCCGCCCCAGCAGTTTGCGGGTGGCTCCGGCATCGCAGGCGGTCTGATAGGCGGCCTTTACCTGCCCCAAAATCTGTGGCTCACCCAGTACCAGTGAGTCCAGGCCGCTGGCAACCTTTAGCAGATGCTGTACTGCATCCCTCCCTTCATGCCCGTACAGATAGGGGCTGATGGTTTCAACCTCCATGCCGTGGAAGGCGGCCAGCCAGTTGTAGATCTCCTCTTTGTCCGCGCCTGCCAGCGCGCAGTAGATCTCGGTACGGTTGCAGGTGGAGAGGATGACAGCTTCCGTGACGGCCTGCTGCTCCAGCAGGCTGCGCAGGGCAGCCACGATTATATCCGGGCCAAAGGTCAGGCGTTCGCGAATATCTATCGGGGCGCTTTTGTGGTTAATGCCTAGTGTGAGCAGCTGCATCGGTTGGTGTCTTTTTGGGTGAATCTGAAATTGTGAATTATCAACGAGTTAAATTCAAGTATTAGTGTGCTACAACGGCAATATAAAGCTACAATCATCCTGGATCATGGTTGACTATGGCTGGCAGAGTCCGCTGGAGATCGGTAGGATTTAAAGACATCAATTTTGAAATGAGTGGGTTTAACAGGTGATGAAGGCAGTTCTGAGTCAATGGTTGGGATGTTTTGCGGTGGCTGTTCTGCTGGCTGGCTGCGGCACAACCGTGCACAGGCAAACGGCAGAGCCGCAGGTCGTTGTGCCGCATAAGGATGCAGTTGTAAAAGCGACCACCCCCGTCACGCTGCCGTTTCCAGAGCCGAAAGAGGAGCAGGACAAGAGCCTGACGCCAGATATCGTCTACAGCATTCTGGTGGCTGAGCTTGCCATTCAGCGCGGTGATCCAGAGCTGGCCTACTCCCACTATATATATGGCGCCAGCCTGTCGGGAGATGCCTGGGCGGCACAGCAGGCCACCCGTATTGCGACCAGCATGAGGGATGTGGATCGTTCTGTTGCTGCGGCAGAGCGGTGGGTTGCGCTGGCTCCCAATTCACCACAGGCCAGGGCTACTGCGGTGATGCTCTACCTGCAGGCGGAGCAGCTGGAGCCGGCAGCAGAGCATCTGGTGGCGTTTGTAAAGATCAACCAGGCGCTGGGGCAGGATGGGTTTATGCGTGCGGTTGCGGTGGTCAGGCGCTCGGTGAGTCAACAGCTGGGGCTGCAAGCGATGCGGCGTCTGGTCGATGCCTACCCGGATGAGCAGCAGGCACACTATGCGCTGGCACTGGTGGCGGTTGCCGCCAAGCAGTATGCAGTGGCTGAGAATGAGGCGCGGGGCTTGCTGGACTCCTATCCAGACCGGGCCAGGGTACATATCCTGCTGAGCACCATCTTCAATGCACAGGGCAACATGAAGGCGGCGGAACAGACGCTGGAGGATGCGCTGGCCGAGGAGCCGGAAAATCGCCTCCTGCTCACAGCCTATGCCCGTATCCTGATGGAGTCTAAAAAACCTCAGCGGGCGCGTGAGCAGTTCCAAAAGATTGAGCAGCTGACGCCGGATGACCCGGATCTGCTCTACACCCTGGGGATACTCTCTATCGAACTTCGGCAGCTGGCAGATTCACGCGCTTATCTGCAACGGCTGATAGAGAATGGAAGGGGGAGACGATTGGGGGATGCCGCCTATTTTATGGGGCGCACCTACGAGATAGAGGAGCAATCGGATAAGGCCATCACCTGGTATGAGCAGGTCTCCAGTGGGGATTATGTGACAGAGGCGCGCAGCCGGATCGCCCGGTTGCTGGCGCTTTCAGGTGAGCTGGATCGTGCCAGGGAGATGCTGCAACAGCTGCGGGTATCGATGCCGCACCATACGGAAGCCCTGTTTGTGGCTGAGGCCGAGATCCTTCAGGAGCTGGGTCGGCACAAAGAGGTCGTGGCTTTTTTGGGCGAGGCGCTGGAGCAGTTCCCAGAGAGCCAGGCTATGCTCTACCTCCGGGCGTTGAGTGCTGCACCGCTGAAGCAGCTGGATCTCTTGGAGCGGGATCTGACAAAAATCCTGCTGAAAAATCCTGAACATGCCGATGCACTGAATGCGCTTGGTTATACCCTGGCCGACCAGACCGATCGCTATCAGGAGGCACTGGGTTATATTCAGAAGGCGCTGGCACTGCAGCCGGATGCCGCTGCCATTCTCGACAGCATGGGTTGGGTGCAGTACCGTCTGGGCAATCTTGCCGAGGCGCTGCGCTATCTGCGCCAGGCAATGGAGAAGCTGCCAGATCCGGAGATTGCTGCTCACCTGGGCGAGGTGCTGTGGGTTTTAGGGGAGCATGAAGAGGCCAGAAAGATCTGGAAGGATGCCGTAGAGCAGCATCCAAAAGAGCGCTACCTGCTGGATGTGCTGGAGCGTTTTGACATCAAATTCTGAAGTTGAGATGGCCACATTGCAAAACAGATCCTGGCCTGCGCCGGCCAAGCTCAACTTGTTGTTACGCATCGTCGGGCGGCGGACGGATGGCTATCATCTTTTGCAGACCCTGTTCCAGTTTGTCGATATCGCCGATCAGCTGAGCTTCAATCTGCGTGCAGATGGTGTAATAAAGCGCGTCTCCCGGCTGGCGGGGGTGCCAGAGGATCAGGATCTGGTGGTGCGTGCAGCCCGCCTGCTGCAGCGGCTGACGGGCACAGCGCTTGGGGTAGAGATCAGGCTGGAGAAACGGCTGCCGATGGGCGGAGGCCTGGGCGGTGGCAGCTCAGATGCTGCGACGACACTGGTGGCACTGAACAGGCTTTGGGATATCGGGTTGAGTGAGGATCAGCTGGCCGGGCTGGGGCTTGAGCTGGGGGCGGATCTTCCGGTCTTTATCCGGGGATATGCGGCCTGGGCTGAGGGCGTGGGCGAGACACTGACCCCGGTGGATCTTCCCGAACCCTGGTATCTGATTCTGGTGCCACCCTGCCATGTCTCGACCGCTGAGATCTTCTCTGACCCAAAGCTGGAGAGAGACTCACCACCTATCACATTGAATGACTTTCTTTCCGGGTGTGTGGATAACAGCTGCCTGCCGGTTGTCTGTGAGCACTACCCCGAAGTGGCGGCTGCGCTGGAGTGGTTGAACCAACATGCCCAGGCGAGGCTTACCGGCACGGGCGGTTGTCTGTTTGCAGCCTTTGAGAGTGAAGCGAGTGCCAGGCAGGTGTTAAAACAGGTGCCGGAGCAATACCAGGGGCTGGTGGGGCGAGGCATGAATCGCTCACTGCTATTCTCAAATCCATGAAATAAAACAGTTGAGGGAAATCGCGCTTCTGGTATGATGCCCGACCCCATTGGCCCGTGGAGCAATTGGTAGCTCACCAGATTTTGATTCTGGGTGTTCCTGGTTCGAGTCCAGGCGGGCCAGCCATTTCTAAAACGCGGGGTTGCAAGCAGAGATTGCTTGCCTGGCCTTGCGATTTACAGCGTGTGATTTTCAGTCGGAGATTAAGGTGGTTGCCGTGCATGACAGCAGCATGATGGTCTTTTCGGGTAACGCCAATCCCGAACTGGTAGCGGAGATTGCAGGCCATCTTAACCTGCCGCTGGGCAAGGCGGTTGTCGGCCAGTTCAGCGACGGCGAGGTGATGGCGGAGATCCAGGAGGATGTTCGCGGCAAGGACATCTTTATCGTGCAGCCAACATCAGCGCCCACCAACGATAATCTGATGGAGCTGTTGGTGCTGATTGATGCCGTGCGGTGGGCCTCTGCGTGGCGCATTACGGCCGTGATTCCATACTATGGCTATGCGCGTCAGGATCGTCGTCCCCGCTCTGCCCGGGTGCCGATTACCGCGCGGCTGGCCGCTAAAATGATTGGCTGTGCCGGTGCGAATCGCGTGCTGACGATGGATCTGCATGCAGACCAGATCCAGGGTTTCTTTGATATTCCGGTCGATAATGTCTACGCATCACCTATTTTGCTGGGGGATGTCTGGCGTCAGAAATATCCCGATCTGATGGTGGTGTCACCGGATGTGGGTGGTGTGGTGCGTGCCAGGGCGCTGGCCAAGCGGCTGGATGATGCCGATCTTGCGATTATTGATAAGCGTCGTCCGCAGGCCAATCAGGCCGAAGTGATGAACATTATCGGTGATGTTGAAGGGCGCTCCTGTGTGATTGTCGATGATCTGGTCGACACCGCAGGAACCCTCTGTCAGGCAGCCAGGGCCTTGAAGGAGCACGGGGCGGCTCGGGTTGTGGCCTACTGCACCCATCCTGTGCTGTCGGGGCCTGCGGTATCCAATATCTCAGGCTCTGAGCTGGATGAGCTGGTGGTCTCCAACACGATCCCACTGCGCCCGGATGCCCGCGCCTGTGATCAGATACGCCAGCTCAGTGTGGCAGAGCTGCTGGCGGAGACGATGCGCCGTATCAGTACCGAGGAGTCGGTAAGCTCCCTGTTTGTAGATTGATTTGTAGTACCTAAATCCTGCAGGCAAGATCACTTGCAGGGTTTAGGTACTACCCTATTTAAAAGCGGGCTTATAGTTAAACCTGCTTTACTATAGTCGCCTCTCTGGTCGCGGATTGGCGGCGTTTTTTTAACCCAAGTCGTTTGGAGTGTAACCAATGAGCAACAGTTTTGAATTTAAAGCAGAGCTGCGTGATGATACGGGGAAAGGTGCGAGCCGCCGCCTGCGTCGCGCAGGCCTGGTGCCAGGCATTATTTATGGTACCCATAAGGAACCGGTGATGATTACGCTGCTGCATAACGAGCTGATCCACAACCTTGAGCAGGAGGCCTTCTATTCCCACATTCTTGGCATCGAGCTGGGGGGTAAGAAAGAGAAGGTGGTTCTGAAAGACCTGCAGCGCCACCCAAGCAAGCCCTTTATCCTGCATGTTGATTTTCTGCGTATTGATGAAAAAGAGGCCATCCGTGTGAATGTGCCGCTGCACTTCATGAATGAAGATATTGCACCCGGCGTTAAGGCTGGCGGTCGGATTTCGCATATGCTTACCGAGGTTGAGGTCAGCTGTCTGCCCAAGAATCTGCCTGAGTTCATTGAGATTGATCTTGCGGCAGTGGAGGTTGGAGAGGCGATACACCTGTCAGAGATCAACTTGCCAGAAGGGGTTGTGATCCCTGCTTTGGCCCAGACGCCCTCCCGTGATCTGGCAGTGGTCTCTATCCATGCGCCGCGTGCCGACAGCGATGAGAGTGCTGAAGCTGAAGGTGATGAAGAGACCGAGACCGAGAGTTAACTGTGTGATACCAAGGTGGGTGCCGGCCGGCAGAGTGGCTGGCTCCTGCCTTTTTCAGATCCATGAGCGGTAAAGATTCGTCAGGCATTGGGCTTATTGTTGGGCTGGGTAATCCAGGTGGCCAATATGAGGATACCCGCCATAACGCAGGTTTCTGGTTTGCTGAGCTGCTGGCGCAGCGGTTCGGCGGCAGTTTCAGGCGCGAGCCCCGCTTTCATGGTGCCGCCTGCCGTATCCGGGTGGGCAGCAGGGAGTGCTGGCTGCTAAAGCCGTCGACCTTTATGAACCGCAGTGGTCAATCGGTCTCCAGTCTGGCGCGATATTACAAGATTCCGGTGGAAAATATGCTGGTGGTGCATGATGAGCTGGATCTTCCGACCGGGGCATTACGCCTGAAGAGGGGTGGTGGCCATGCCGGGCATAATGGACTGCGCGACATTATGAGTGCTATGGGTGGTGATTTTTATCGGTTGAGGGTGGGGATTGATCATCCGGGTGACCGAAACCGGGTCTCTGATTATGTCCTCTCCCGCCCTTCCCGTGATGACCATGATGCGATCTGCACGGGGCTGGAGAAGGCGGTGGATACCCTCCCGCTTATTGTGGCAGGTGAGTTTCAGAAAGCGATGCATATTCTGCACAGCAAATCCTCATAGCCCCCCAACAGAGAGGGGGCTTGCCCGGTTTGTGCTGTGAAAACTAAAAGATACCAAAATTCAGTTGGCTATAGAGCGGAATTAAGCCAACTTCGCTGTTGACACTGGGCAGTGGGTCAATCAAAATAGCGGGCTTGTTTTTGGAGGGGTTCCCGAGTGGCCAAAGGGATCAGACTGTAAATCTGACGGCTCAGCCTTCGGAGGTTCGAATCCTCCCCCCTCCACCATAAAAATTTGGCGGCATGTGATTTAAGCGTCTGCACAGGGCCGCACAAAATGTTAGCGCGGGTGTAGTTCAACGGTAGAACCTCAGCCTTCCAAGCTGATGGTGTGGGTTCGATTCCCATCACCCGCTCCAAAGTTTACTGGCAAGTTAAGGCTGGCTTGCAGGTTTTTAGCCCATGTAGCTCAGTTGGTAGAGCACACCCTTGGTAAGGGTGAGGTCAGCGGTTCAAATCCGCTCATGGGCTCCAGGTTTTATTTTAGGTGGCGTGCGTGTTGTTACGCACGGATTTATCTTTTTATAAATGAAATTTCTTTAAATGCAAATTTTCGGAGATCACTCTCAATGTCCAAGGAAAAATTCGAACGCACAAAACCACATGTGAACGTCGGCACCATCGGCCACGTAGATCATGGTAAAACCACACTCACCGCTGCCCTGACCAAGGTCATGGCCGAAGTACACGGTGGAGAGACCAAGGCATTCGACCAGATCGACAATGCCCCGGAAGAGCGCGAGCGCGGCATCACCATCGCCACCGCCCACGTAGAGTACGAATCAGAGAACCGTCACTACGCCCACGTAGACTGCCCAGGACACGCCGACTACGTCAAGAACATGATCACCGGTGCAGCCCAGATGGATGGCGCCATCCTGGTCTGCTCCGCAGCTGACGGCCCCATGCCCCAGACCCGCGAGCACATCCTGCTCTCACGTCAGGTAGGCGTACCCTATATCGTCGTCTTTCTGAACAAAGCCGACATGGTTGATGACGAAGAGCTGCTCGAGCTGGTCGAGATGGAAGTGCGTGAACTGCTCGACCAATACGAATTCCCAGGTGACGACACCCCGATCATCATCGGCTCCGCCCTGAAGGCACTGGAAGGCGACACCTCCGAGATTGGCGTCCCCTCCGTGGTCAAACTGGTCGAAGCGATGGACAGCTACATCCCCGAGCCAGAGCGAGACATCGACCAGCCCTTCCTGCTGCCGATCGAAGACGTCTTCTCTATCTCAGGCCGTGGTACCGTCGTCACCGGACGAATCGAACGCGGCGTGGTCAAAGTGGGCGAAGAGATCGAAATCGTCGGCATCAAGGATACCGTCAAAACCGTCTGCACCGGCGTAGAGATGTTCCGCAAACTGCTGGATGAAGGTGTCGCAGGCGACAATGTCGGTGTACTGCTGCGTGGCACCAAACGTGAAGATGTGGAACGTGGTCAGGTGCTGGCCCACCCCGGCAGCATCACCCCCCACACCCACTTCGAAGCCGAAGTCTACATCCTGAGCAAAGACGAAGGCGGGCGACACACCCCGTTTTTCAACGGCTACCGTCCGCAGTTCTACTTCAGAACCACCGACGTAACCGGTGCCTGTGACCTGCCGGAAGGGGTCGAAATGGTCATGCCGGGTGACAACGTCAAGATGACCGTCAAGCTGGGCGCACCGATTGCAATGGAAGACGGACTGCGTTTCGCCATCCGTGAAGGTGGCCGCACCGTGGGTGCAGGTGTTGTTTCTAAGATTATCGAGTAAAAACCACTAAAAAAGCGGGGATCGGACGGCTGCGGCAGAGCAGTAATGCTGCTCAGGCTGTCTGATCCCCAGTTGTTTTTTTAGGCCAGTGGCTCAATTGGTAGAGCAGCGGTCTCCAAAACCGCAGGTTGGGGGTTCGAGTCCCTCCTGGCCTGCCATTTTTATGGCAAGAGTAGAGGCATCAAACGGCATGAATGCAAAAGTTGAGGTTGAAGGCAGCTCCGGGTTGGATACCGTAAAGCTGTTGGTGGCGCTGCTGCTGCTGGCGGCAGGCATTTTTGGCTTCTACTATTTTGAAGAGGAGTCTCTCCTCTATCGGGTGTTGGGGTTGCTGGCGATTGCTGGCATCTCGATTGCCGTTGCGCTACAGAGCAATCAAGGTCGCCGGACATGGCTGTTTGCCGTGGATGCGCGCACTGAGGTGCGCAAAGTGGTCTGGCCCACACGTCAGGAGACGTGGCAAACCACTCTGGTAGTGTTTGGTATGGTCTTATTGATGGCGCTTATTCTCTGGCTGGTGGATTGGGCCCTGATGGAAGCGGTACGTGCAATTACGGGGCAAAATTAATATGGCCTTACGCTGGTATGTCGTTCACGCCTTTTCAGGCTTTGAGGCTCAGGTAAAGCGTTCGCTGGATGAGCGTATTGCCCGTGCCGGTATGCAGGATCTGTTTGCTGATGTGCTGGTTCCCACCGAAGAGGTGGTCGAGGTTCGTGGTGGTCAGCAGCGAAAGAGCGAGCGTAAATTTTTCCCGGGCTATGTGCTGGTAAAGATGGAGCTGACGGATGAGACTTGGCATCTGGTTAAGGATGTCCCCAAGGTTATGGGCTTTATTGGCGGCACCGGTGACCGGCCGGTACCGATTTCAGATAAGGAAGCGGAAGCCATCCTGCAGCGCATTCAGGACGGTGTCGAGAAGCCGCGTCCAAAGGTTCTGTACGAGCCGGGAGAGGTTGTACGGGTCATCGACGGCCCTTTCAACGACTTCAATGGTGTGGTTGAGGATGTGGACTATGAGAAGAGCCGGTTGAAGGTATCGGTACTGATCTTTGGCCGCTCCACGCCGGTCGATCTTGAGTTTGGCCAGGTAGAAAAGGGCTGACCTCACTGTTATTGAGTGCCGGGCCGTAGTCGTGCATTACGGTAACTATCCAAATTTTCAAGTAACTTAGGGGAGCCAGGGTGAAAGCCCCTGGCGTTTGCACCCACAGGAGATCCAGAGATGGCAAAGAAAATACAGGCTTATATCAAGCTGCAGGTAAAGGCCGGTGAGGCCAATCCCAGTCCACCGGTTGGCCCGGCACTGGGTCAGCACGGCGTCAATATTATGGAGTTCTGTAAGGCGTTCAACGCACAGACCCAGAATGTTGAGAAAGGGCTGCCTATCCCGGTTGTGATCACAGTCTATGCTGATCGCAGCTTTACCTTTATCACCAAGACACCGCCCGCATCTGTGCTATTGAAAAAAGCCGCTGACATCAGCAGTGGCAGTGGCAGACCGAATACCGAAAAGGTGGGTACAGTGACGCGTGCGCAGCTTGAAGAGATTGCGCAGACCAAAATGGAAGATCTGAATGCTGCCGACATGGATGCCGCTGTGCGTACCATTGCCGGTAGCGCCCGCAGTATGGGTCTCAATGTGGAGGGTCTTTAAGATGGCAAAACTATCCAAGCGCGCTAAAGCGATCAGTGAAAAGGTAGATGCGAAAAAACAGTATGCGGCTGAAGAGGCCTTCGCCCTGCTGAAGGATCTCCCCGGCGCAAAATTCAAGGAGTCGGTAGATGTTGCGGTCAATCTGGGCATTGACCCACGCAAATCAGATCAGGTTGTGCGTGGCGCAACCCTGCTGCCAAATGGCACGGGCAAGACGATCCGGGTTGCGGTCTTTACCCAGGGCGCAAATGCCGAAGCTGCAACAGCAGCTGGTGCGGACATTGTAGGCATGGATGATCTGGCGGCTGATGTAAAGGCTGGAAAGATGGACTTTGATGTGGTTATTGCCTCACCGGATGCGATGCGCGTAGTGGGTCAACTGGGTCAGATCCTCGGCCCGCGTGGCCTGATGCCCAACCCCAAGGTGGGCACCGTTACCCCGAATGTGGCAGAGGCGGTGAAAAACGCCAAGGCCGGTCAGGTGCGTTACCGTACTGACAAGGCAGGCATCATCCACTGCCCTATCGGCAAGGTGGATTTTGAAGCCTCGGCACTGCGCGAGAATCTCGAAAGCCTGTTGACGGATCTGAAGAAGGCCAAGCCGAGCGCGGCAAAGGGTATCTACATACAGAAGATCACGGTCTCCAGCACCATGGGGCCGGGGCTTGCATTGGATCAAGCCTCTTTGGCGATCTAGCCATATTTGTGCAGCACACATCTGTGCTGCGCTGCCGCATTCAACTGTGCGGCATACCGACTTTGCGGGGTGCCGGGTCAACGACCCGGTTGCCGTCAAAGACCGTAGGTGCGCCCTCGGCGCTTAATATGCTCTATTCGCCTACGCAGGCGGTGCCCCAGCAGGAGATTCCTGGTGACGGCACTGTTTTAACTGAACATTTTTTGAATGTTCACTGGTGTCAACCTGGGCGGGTTTACCCGTCCAAACAACGAGAGGTGACGACAACATGGCACTAAACCGTGCACAGAAGGAGGCAATCGTCGCCGAGGTCGCAGAAGTAGCGGCTACTGCCTATTCAGCCATTGCTGCGGAGTACCGGGGTCTGACGGTTGGGGATATGACTCAGCTGCGTGTGGAAGCACGCAAAGCGGGTGTCTATCTTCGAGTGGTCAAAAACACCCTGGCGCGCCGTGCAATTGAGGATACTGAATTTGCCTGTATGCAGGAAGGTCTCATCGGTCCAGTGGTGTTGGCTTTTTCGCAGGAAGATCCAGGGGCAGCGGCTCGTGTAATCAACGATTTCTCAAAACAGAACGGCAAGCTGGTTGTAAAACTGGTCTCGATTGGTGGTGAATTACTTGAACCATCAAAGATCGAAGACCTGGCAAAGATGCCAACCTACGACCAGGCGATCAGCCTGTTGATGGCGGTGATGAAAGCGCCTGTAGAGAAACTGACTCGCACCATAAATGAGGTGCCTGGCAAGTTGGTTCGTACTGTTGCGGCTATACGCGATGCGAAAGAGGCGGCTTGATTTAGCCTTTTTCACCAATAATTTATTCAATTTATTTAAATCCAGGAGTTAACAATGGCCGTGTCCAAAGATGATATTTTAGAGGCTATTTCCAACATGACTGTGCTGGAGGTCGTTGATCTGATCTCTGCCATGGAAGAGAAGTTTGGCGTATCCGCCGCTGCGGCCGTAGCGGCTGCTCCAGCAGCGGGTGGTGATGCCGGTGCTGCTGCTGAAGAGCAAACCGAGTTTGACGTGGTGCTGACCGGTTTTGGTGGCAACAAAGTGGCTGTAATCAAGGCCGTTCGTAGCATTACAGGCCTGGGCTTGAAAGAGGCCAAGGGTGCAGTAGAAGGCACACCTACCACCTTGAAAGAGGCGGTCTCCAAGGATGAAGCCGAAGAGGTCAAGAAGCAGTTGGAAGAAGCAGGCGCTACTGCCGAGATCAAGTAACCCTTGGTCTTGAGTGAGCGCAACCCATAACGGGTCTGGGCTGGCGGCATTTTGTCGTCGGCCTTTTCCCGTTGTGTCGGTCTGAAGTTCTCTGCTCATATCGACACAGACGGTACAGCATTGTACCGAAATCATAATTTTTGAAGTCTTTTGAATCCGAGGGACGGCAACATGGCCTATTCTTTCACCGAGAAAAAGCGTATCCGCAAGGACTTTGGCAAACGCCCAATCATCCTTGATACGCCCTTTCTTTTGGCGACTCAGATCGATTCCTACCGGCGCTTTTTGCAGGATGGCGTAGCGATAGCTGATCGTGCAGACCTGGGTCTGCACGCAGCATTCAAATCCGTATTCCCGATTACCAGCTACTCTGGAAATGCGGCACTGGAATATGTCAGTTATCGCCTTGGCGAACCCGTTTTCGATGTGCGCGAGTGCCAGCTTCGTGGCACAACCTACGCTGCACCGTTACGGGTACTGGCTCGCCTGGTGATCTACGATAAGGAGGCGCCGGCCAACTCAAAGGTGGTGAAGGATATCCGGGAACAGGAGGTCTATATGGGCGAGTTGCCGCTTATGACCGATACCGGAACCTTTGTGATCAACGGTACGGAGCGTGTTATCGTCTCACAGCTGCACCGCTCTCCGGGTGTCTTTTTTGACCACGACAAGGGCAAGACCCACTCCTCGGGCAAACTGCTCTTCTCTGCCCGCGTGATCCCCTACCGTGGCTCCTGGCTCGATTTTGAGTTCGATCCCAAAGATTGTGTCTTTGTCCGGATCGACCGCCGCCGCAAGCTGCCGGCAACCGTGCTGATTCGCGCCCTGGGCTATGATACGGAAGAGATGTTGGATATGTTTTTTGAGACGGATGGTTTCCGCCTCAATAAAAAAGGCATAAAAATGGAGCTGGTGCCGGAGCGGCTGCGTGGTGAGATCCTGAGTTTTGATATTGTAGCCAAGGGCGAGGTTATCGCAGAGGCGGGTCGTCGTGTGACGCAACGGCACATCAAGGCACTGGAAAAAGCCGGTGTTAAAAGCCTGGATGTACCGCAGGATTTTCTCTATGAACGAGTACTGGCGCACAATATTGTCGATACCGAAACCGGAGAGATCCTCGCCAATGCCAATGATGAGATCACCGAAGAGACGTTAGAGCTTCTGGTCAGCAATGGCATCAAAAAAATCCGGACACTCTTTACCAATGATCTTGATCATGGTGCCTTTATCTCCAGCACCTTGCGCCTGGACTCATCCACCAATGACTTGGAGGCGAAGGTTGAGATCTACCGGATGATGCGTCCGGGTGAGCCGCCCACCAAAGATGCGGCAGAAAACCTGTTTAAAAATCTCTTCTTCAGCCCGGATCGTTATGACCTCTCTGCGGTTGGCCGCATGAAGTTCAACCGCAGGCTGAACCGTACTGATGCGGATGAGGGCGAGGGCGTCCTCTCCAAGGAAGACATCACGGATGTGCTCAAGGAGCTGATCAACATCCGCAACGGCAATGGTGTGGTGGATGATATTGATCACCTGGGCAATCGGCGCATTCGCTGCGTGGGAGAGATGGCCGAAAACCAGTTTCGTGTGGGCCTGGTGCGGGTCGAGCGTGCAGTGCGCGAGCGCCTGACGCTGGCTGAATCAGAAGGGCTGATGCCACAAGAGCTGATCAATGCCAAGCCAGTCTCGGCTGCGGTCAAAGAGTTCTTTGGCTCCAGCCAGCTCTCGCAGTTTATGGATCAGAACAACCCGCTCTCGGGCATGACCCACAAGCGCCGAGTCTCTGCACTCGGCCCTGGCGGTCTGGCGCGTGAGCGTGCTGGCTTTGAGGTGCGTGACGTACACCCGACCCACTATGGCCGTGTCTGCCCGATCGAGACGCCGGAGGGGCCAAATATTGGCCTGATAAACTCCCTCTCGGTCTATGCTAGAACCAACAGCTACGGCTTTCTGGAGACCCCCTATCGCCGCGTGATCAATGGCAAGGTGACCGATCAGGTGGACTACCTCTCGGCGATTGAAGAGGGGCGTTTTGTGATTGCGCAGGCCAATGCCACCCTGAGTGAGGCGGGTGAGCTGGTGGATGAGCTGATCTCCTGCCGCCACCAGAATGAGTTTACCCTCTCCACGCCGGACAAGATCGAATATATGGATGTGTCGCCGAAACAGATCGTATCGGTGGCTGCCTCGTTGATCCCGTTTCTGGAGCATGATGATGCCAACCGCGCACTCATGGGTTCCAACATGCAACGTCAGGCGGTACCCACATTGCGGGCTGACAAACCACTGGTCGGCACCGGCATGGAGCGCACGGTGGCGATCGATTCGGGTGTGGCGGTTATTGCAACCCGTGGTGGCGTGGTCGATTCGATTGATGCGGCGCGCATCGTTGTGCGGGTAAACGATAACGAGACCGAGGCGGGAGAGTCTGGTGTAGACATCTACAACCTGACCAAATACACCCGCTCCAATCAGAACACCTGTATCAATCAGCGTCCGCTGGTGAATCCGGGCGACACCATTGCCCGGGGTGATGTACTGGCGGATGGCCCTTCGACCGACCTGGGCGAGCTGGCGCTGGGTCAGAATCTGCGTATCGCCTTTATGCCGTGGAATGGCTACAACTTCGAGGACTCCATCCTCATCTCCGAGCGGGTGGTGGAAGAGGATCGCTTCACCACCATCCACATCGAAGAGCTGACCTGCATGGCGCGTGACACCAAGCTGGGGTCGGAGGAGATCTCCGGTGATATCCCCAATGTGGGTGAATCGGCGCTGGCCAAGCTGGATGAGTCCGGCATCGTCTATGTGGGTGCCGAGGTTAAAGAGGGCGACATCCTGGTCGGCAAGGTGACGCCGAAGGGTGAAACCCAGCTGACCCCGGAAGAGAAGCTGCTGCGCGCCATCTTTGGCGAGAAGGCAGCGGATGTGAAGGATACCTCACTGCGGGTCAAAACCGGCATGTCTGGTACTGTTATTGATGTGCAGGTCTTTACCCGCGATGGCGTCGAAAAAGATGCGCGGGCACTACAGATTGAAGAGGATGAGCTGGATCAGGTCAGAGCCGATCTGGGTGACCAGCTGCGTATTCTGGAGGATGATACCTTCCAGCGTGTAGAGAAGATGCTGCTGGGCAAAGTGGCCGATGGTGGCCCGAACTCGCTAAAGGCCGGATCAAAGGTTACCAAGGGCTACCTCTCCGAACTGGAGCGCGACCAGTGGCTGGAGATCCGCCTGCGCAACGAGTCTGCGGCACAACAGCTGGAGGCGATTGCCGAGCAGGTCAAGAGCCAGCGCGAAGATTTCCGGCAACGTTTTGAGGCCAAGAAGAGCAAGCTGACCAGTGGTGACGATCTGGCGCCTGGCGTGCTCAAGATGGTCAAGGTCTACATGGCCGTAAAACGCCGCATTCAGCCAGGCGACAAGATGGCCGGGCGTCACGGCAACAAGGGCGTCATCTCCAGCATCGTGCCGGTTGAGGATATGCCCTATTCCGAGGATGGCACGCCGGTTGACATCGTGCTCAACCCACTGGGCGTACCGTCACGCATGAACGTGGGACAGGTGCTGGAGACACACCTGGGATGGGCGGCCAAGGGTCTGGGGCAACGTATCGGCGAGATGCTGGAGCGACAGGCCAAAGTGACCGAACTGCGGGAGTACCTGGACAAGATCTACAACACCAGCGGCAAAAAAGAGCAGCTCGACAGCTTCAGTGACGAAGAGATCACCAAGCTGGCCGGCAACCTCAAAGGCGGCGTGCCGATGGCAACCCCGGTCTTTGATGGTGCAAGCGAAGAGGAGATCAAACGCATGCTGGAGCTGGCCGGGCTGCCTGCAACGGGGCAGACCACGCTGCATGACGGGCGCACTGGCGAACCTTTTGATCGTCCGGTGACCGTAGGCTATATGTACATCCTCAAGCTGAATCACCTGGTGGACGACAAGATGCATGCCCGCTCCACCGGGCCGTACAGCCTCGTAACCCAGCAGCCGCTGGGCGGTAAGGCGCAGTTCGGCGGCCAGCGTTTCGGAGAGATGGAGGTCTGGGCGCTGGAGGCATACGGTGCCGCCTATACACTGCAAGAGATGTTGACAGTCAAGTCAGACGATGTGAACGGCCGTACGCGCATGTACAAAAACATCGTCGATGGCAATCACCAGATGGATGCCGGTATGCCCGAATCATTCAATGTACTGGTCAAGGAGATTCGCTCACTGGCCATTAATATCGAGCTGGTGCGGAAGTAGTGCTGTTTTGAAACAGACCTATAACTACTTCCAACTACAGGAGATACGATCTTGAAAGATCTATTAAAGCTTATTAAACAGCAGGGGCAGTCCGAGGATTTTGATGCGATCCGGATCGGCCTTACTTCGCCCGACATGGTTCGTTCCTGGTCTTATGGCGAGGTCAAAAAACCAGAGACCATCAACTATCGTACCTTCAAACCGGAACGCGAAGGGCTCTTCTGCGCCAAGATCTTTGGTCCTACCAGTGACTATGAGTGCCTCTGTGGCAAGTACAAGCGCCTCAAGCATCGCGGCGTGGTGTGTGAGAAGTGCGGCGTCGAGGTGACCCTTTCAAAGGTGCGTCGCGAGCGCATGGGACACATTGCGCTGGCCAGCCCGGTGGCGCATATCTGGTTCCTGAAATCACTCCCCTCTCGCATTGGTCTGCTGCTGGATATGACCCTGCGTGAGATCGAGCGGGTACTCTATTTTGAGTCGTTTGTGGTGGTCGATCCCGGCATGACACCGCTGGAGCGGGGGCAGCTGCTGACCGATGAGCAGTACCTCGAAGCCATCGAGGAGAACGGCGACGAATTTGATGCGCGCATGGGTGCCGAGGCGGTCTATGAGCTGCTGCGCACCATTGACATGCCGGATGAGATCAAGCGCCTGCGTGAAGAGATTGATGCCACCAACTCAGAGACCAAGATCAAGAAATTCAGCAAACGGCTGAAACTGATCGAGTCACTGAATGCATCGGGCAACCGCCCGGAGTGGATGGTGATGACCGTCCTGCCGGTGCTGCCGCCTGAGCTGCGCCCACTGGTGCCGCTGGATGGTGGCCGCTTTGCGACCTCGGATCTGAATGACCTCTATCGGCGGGTAATCAACCGTAACAACCGCCTGCGCCGCCTGCTGGATCTGAATGCGCCGGACATCATTGTGCGTAACGAAAAGCGCATGTTGCAGGAGTCGGTCGATGCGCTGCTGGATAATGGCCGTCGTGGCCGTGCCATCACCGGCACCAACCGGCGTCCGCTGAAATCGCTGGCGGATATGATCAAGGGCAAGCAGGGTCGTTTCCGTCAGAACCTGCTGGGCAAACGTGTCGACTACTCCGGCCGTTCCGTGATTGTGGTGGGGCCGACGCTGAGGTTGCACCAGTGCGGCCTGCCAAAGAAGATGGCGCTGGAGCTGTTTAAACCCTTCATCTTCAGCAAGCTGCAGTTCCGTGGTCTGGCGACCACGATCAAGGCGGCAAAAAAGCTGGTGGAGCGCGGCAGTACCGAGGTGTGGGATATTCTGGAAGAGGTTATCCGTGAGCACCCGGTGATGCTGAACCGTGCGCCAACGTTGCACCGGCTGGGCATCCAGGCCTTTGAGCCGGTGCTGATTGAAGGCAAGGCCATTCAGCTGCACCCGCTGGTCTGTACCGCATTCAACGCCGACTTTGACGGCGATCAGATGGCGGTGCATATCCCGCTCTCCATCGAGGCGCAGCTTGAGGCGCGCAGTCTCATGATGTCGACCAACAACATCCTCTCGCCCGCCAATGGTGAGCCGATCATCGTGCCGTCGCAGGATGTGGTTCTGGGGCTCTATTTCATGACCCGCGACAAGATCAATGTGCAGGGCGAAGGGATGGTCTTCTCCAATGTCAAAGAGGTACACCGCGCCTATGAAGCGCGCCAAGTGGCGCTGCAGGCCAGGGTCAAGGTGCGTGTCCGTGAAGTAATCGCAAATGACGATGGTGAGATGATCGAGACGATTCGTCGAGTGGATACCACCGTCGGGCGCGCCATCCTCTCCGAGATTCTGCCGGATGGCCTTTCGTATGATCTGGTCAACCAGGCGCTGGGCAAAAAAGAGATTTCAGGTCTGGTCAATGCCTGTTACCGCCGGGTTGGTCTTAAAGAGACCGTCATCTTTGCGGATCAGCTGATGTATACCGGTTTCCGCTTTGCCACCCGTTCCGGCGTCTCTATCGGCGTCGATGATATGACGGTGCCGGAGGAGAAGGGGGCGATTCTGGCCGCGGCTGAGAGTGAGGTCAAGGAGATCGAAAATCAGTATGCCTCAGGCCTGGTCACCAATGGCGAGCGCTACAACAAGGTGGTGGATATCTGGTCGCACACCAACGACCAGGTCGCCAAGGCGATGATGAACAAGCTCGGCAAGGATCTGGTCATCGACGCGGAAGGCAATGAGGTTGAACAGGACTCCTTTAACTCTATCTATATGATGGCCGACTCCGGTGCGCGTGGCTCGGCCGCGCAGATCCGCCAGCTGGCCGGTATGCGTGGCCTGATGGCCAAGCCGGATGGCTCCATTATCGAAACCCCGATTACCGCCAACTTCCGTGAGGGGCTGGATGTGCTGCAGTACTTCATCTCTACCCATGGCGCGCGTAAAGGTCTGGCGGATACCGCGCTGAAGACCGCCAACTCGGGTTATCTGACCCGTCGCCTGGTCGATGTGGCGCAGGATATGGTGGTGCTGGAAGAGGATTGCGGTACCGAAGAGGGCATCATGATGACCCCTCTGATTGAGGGTGGTGATGTTGTCGAGCCGCTGCGCGAGCGCATCCTGGGTCGCGTGGTGGGTGCAGACATCTATAAACCGGGCACCGATGAGGTGATCTGTGAACGTGGCACCCTGCTGGATGAAGAGTGGGTGGATAACCTGGAAGAGGCGGGCGTGGATCAGGTGCAGGTGCGTTCTGCCATCACCTGCGCCTCCCGGGTTGGTGTCTGTAGTGCCTGTTATGGACGTGACCTTGCGCGTGGCCATGCGGCCAACATGGGTGAGGCGGTGGGTGTTATTGCCGCGCAGTCCATTGGCGAGCCGGGCACCCAGCTCACCATGCGCACCTTCCACATTGGTGGTGCGGCCTCGCGCTCTGCTGCGGTGAACAGCATTGAGGTAAAGACAAAAGGCAGTATCCGTCTGCACAACATCAAAACTGTAAAGCACAAGAGCGGGCATCTGGTTGCGGTATCGCGTTCAGGTGAGGTCACCGTGGTCGATGAGGTGGGTCGCGAGCGCGAGCGCTACAAGGTGCCTTATGGCGCAACCCTGATGATTGGTGACGGCGACAGTGTCGATGGCGGCCAGATGGTGGCCAACTGGGATCCGCACACCCACCCGGTGGTTACCGAGGTGGCCGGTCGGCTGAAGTTTGATGACTTTGTCGATGGCGTAACAGTACAGAGCCAGGTGGACGAAGTGACCGGCCTCTCTTCACTGGTGGTGATTGACCCAAAACAGCGGCCAGCCGCTGGCAAGGATCTGCGCCCCATGGTCAAGCTGATTGATGAAAATGGTGAAGATCTCTGCATTGCCGGTACCAAGATACCGGCACACTACTTCCTGCCGGCTGCGGCTATCGTAGGGGTGAGCGATGGCGCTGATGTGGGTGTGGGCGACGTATTGGCACGCATACCGCAGGCCTCCAGCAAGACCCGCGACATTACCGGTGGTCTGCCGCGCGTTGCCGATCTGTTCGAGGCGCGCAAGCCGAAAGATCCGGCCATCCTGGCGGAGGCAACCGGCACCATCAGCTTTGGTAAAGATACCAAGGGTAAGCAGCGCCTGGTGATTACCCAGCAGGATGGCGAGACGATTGAAGAGCTGATTCCAAAGTGGCGCCATGTCAATGTGTTTGAAGGTGAGCATGTTGCCAAGGGTGAAGTCATCGCGGAAGGGGAGTTGAATCCGCATGACATCCTGCGCCTGCGAGGCGTAACCCAGATGGCCGAATATCTGGTGCATGAGATCCAGGATGTCTATCGTCTACAGGGCGTGAAGATCAACGACAAGCATATCGAGGTGATTATCCGCCAGATGTTGCGCAAGGTTGAGATCGCTAAACCGGGCGATACCATGCTGCTGCGCGGTGAACAGGTCGAGCGTATACGCCTGGGTGATGTAAACAGCGCGGCGATAGCCGATGGAAAACAACCGGCACTCTATGAGCCCCTGCTGCTGGGTATCACCAAGGCCTCATTGGCGACAGAGTCCTTTATCTCGGCGGCCTCTTTCCAGGAGACCACGCGCGTGCTCACGGAGGCTGCGGTGCGTGGCTTGAGTGATGACCTGCATGGCCTTAAGGAGAATGTGATCGTAGGTCGGCTGATCCCTGCTGGAACAGGGCTTGCATCACACAAGGCGCGTCAGGAGCGGCGCAAGGCAGAGCTTAGTGCGGAAGTAGAGAGCGCCAAGGTTGAGATGGCGGCAGAAGAGGTGGAAGAGGCGATTAAACAGGCCTTGAATACCTCGGATATGTAAGCGGATCTGAGGGGGCTCTGCTGCGGTTCATTGCGTTTGATGCGCTGCAGCTGCCCTATTTTGTAGATTGGCGATAAAAAGTAGTGACGCTGTATTGACAGGCCGCTGTTGCAGGCATAGAATGCGCAGCTCTTTGACGGGCTGGCTTTAGCAGCGGTTCATTAAATCATATTAAGTGCGCGGCCTTACAGGTCGTTGAAAGCGTACCAAACCCTGAGTAAATGTTACTCCTTAGTGGTTGCGAATCTAAGGGGTAGGGTCTTCTACTTGGTTTTTTTGGTTCGCAGGTGCATATCCGGGAACCCCGGGAGACACAGATAGATGGCAACAATAAATCAGTTGGTGCGCAAGCCCCGCAAGCGCAAAGTAGAGAAAAGCAAGGTGCCAGCCCTGGAGGCTTGTCCGCAAAAACGTGGTGTCTGCACGCGTGTCTATACCACGACGCCCAAAAAGCCAAACTCTGCATTGCGCAAGGTGGCGCGTGTACGCCTGACCAATGGCTATGAAGTCAGCACCTATATAGGTGGTGAGGGGCATAATCTACAGGAGCACTCTGTGATCCTGCTGCGCGGTGGACGAGTCAAGGATCTGCCAGGTGTGCGCTATCACACGGTTCGTGGCAGCCTGGATACCTCCGGTGTCGAGAGTCGCCGTCAGGGGCGTTCCAAGTATGGCGCCAAGCGCCCAAAGAGCTGAGTGCCCGGTTAATTAGCGTTCGTTATTAAATTCAGGATTTGAGTAAAAGCCATGCCTAGAAGAAGAGTTGTAGCAAAGCGAGAGATACTTCCGGATCCAAAGTACGGGAATCAATTGCTGGCCAAGTTCATCAACATGGTCATGGTAAGCGGAAAAAAATCGGTTGCTGAGCGCATTCTCTACGGGGCGCTGGAGAAGGTCGCTGAGCGCTCTGATGAAGAGCCGTTGGATGTGTTGGACAAGGCGATGGAGAATGTTCGCCCAACCGTTGAGGTAAAATCACGCCGTGTGGGTGGTGCAACCTATCAGGTGCCTATCGAGGTTCGCCCCAATCGCCGCAACTCACTGGCCATGCGCTGGCTGATTGATGCGGCACGCAAGCGCAGTGAGAAGTCCATGGCTTTCCGTCTGGCGGGCGAGCTGATGGATGCGGCTGCCTCCCGCGGGTCTGCGGTTAAGAAGCGTGAAGATACGCACCGTATGGCTGAGGCCAACAAGGCATTTGCGCACTACCGTTGGTAATTGCGATTTGAAGTAGCGTTCAACACCAGTGTGATTGGAGGAATTGTGTCGTGGCTCGTGTGACTCCGATCGAACGCTATCGCAATGTGGGCATTATGGCGCACATTGATGCGGGCAAGACCACCACGACAGAGCGCATCCTGTACTACACCGGGGTCTCTCACAAGATCGGCGAAGTACACGATGGAGCGGCCACCATGGATTGGATGGAGCAAGAGCAAGAGCGCGGGATAACCATTACATCCGCTGCCACGACCTGCTTTTGGTCCGGGATGGAGAAGCAGTACCCTGAGCACCGAATCAATATTATTGATACGCCGGGGCATGTGGACTTCACCATTGAGGTGGAGCGTTCGCTGCGGGTACTGGATGGAGCCTGCGCTGTTTTCTGCGCGGTTGGCGGCGTGGAGCCGCAGTCAGAGACCGTCTGGCGCCAGGCGGACAAGTACGGTGTGCCAAGGATTGCCTTTGTAAACAAGATGGATCGAGTAGGAGCGGATTTTTTGCGGGTAGTGGATCAGGTCAAGGATCGGCTGGGCGCAAACCCTGTCCCCATTCAGTTGGCGATAGGGAAAGAAGAGGATTTTCGAGGGGTTGTTGACCTCGTCAGGATGAAAGGCATCATCTGGGATGAAGAGAGTCGGGGAGCTAAATTCCAGCTCGTAGATATCCCTTCCGAGATGATGGCGCTGTGCCAAGAGTGGCGAGAGCATCTGGTAGAGGCGGCGGCCGAAGCCGATGATGAGCTGACGGAAAAGTACCTGGAGACAGGTGATCTCAGCAACGAAGAGATCAAACAGGGTCTGCGTGCCCGCACACTGGCCAATGAAGTTGTGCCAATGATGTGCGGCAGTGCCTTTAAGAACAAAGGTGTGCAGGCCATGTTGGACGCCATAGTGGATTATATGCCGTCCCCGGTAGATGTGCCGGCAATTGTCGGTATTCTTGATGACGCGGCGGAGACAGAGGCAACACGTCCAGCGGACGATGATGCGCCGTTCTCCGCGTTGGCGTTCAAGATCGCAACAGATCCCTTTGTAGGGACGCTGACATTTTTTCGGGTCTATTCCGGGGTCTTGAACTCCGGGGACACGATCTACAACCCCGTAAAAGGGAAACGCGAACGTGTTGGGCGCATCCTGCAGATGCACTCCAATAATCGCGAAGAGATTAAAGAGGTAAGAGCCGGCGATATTGCGGCTGCCGTTGGTCTTAAGCAGGCCAGAACGGGCGATACCCTGTGTGATCCCAAAGCGATCATCACGCTGGAGCGGATGGATTTTCCAGACCCGGTTATATCGGTTGCTGTAGAGCCCAGAACGCAGGCGGATCAGGAGAAGATGGGGGTGGCGCTTGGCAAACTGGCGCAGGAAGATCCCTCCTTCCGTGTCGCAACGGATGAGGAATCCGGGCAGACCATCATCTCTGGGATGGGCGAGCTGCATCTCGACATTATTGTCGATCGCATGCGCCGGGAGTTTGGGGTTGAAGCCAATGTAGGCGCGCCGCAGGTAAGCTACCGGGAGACCATTCGCAAGACGGTAGAGCAGGAAGAGAAGTTTGTTCGGCAAAGCGGTGGCCGAGGCCAGTATGGTCACGTCTATCTGCGACTGGAACCGCAAGAGAGCGGTGCGGGTTATGAATTTGTCAACGAAATCGTTGGAGGCGTCGTTCCCAGGGAGTACATCCCGGCGGTGGATAAAGGCGTACAGGGGCAGATGCAGAGTGGTGTGCTGGCGGGGTATCCCGTCGTCGATGTAAAGGTAACGCTTTACGATGGCTCATACCATGATGTGGACTCCAATGAGATGGCGTTCAAGATTGCCGGCTCCATCTGTTTCAGAGAAGGCACCATGGCTGCAAGCCCGGTGCTGCTGGAGCCGATAATGAAGGTTGAGGTGGTCACCCCTGAGAGCTATATGGGTGACGTCATGGGTGACTTGAACAGTCGTCGTGGAATGGTGCAGGGTATGGGAGATTGCCCTGCGGGTAGACAGATTACCGCAGAGGTGCCGCTGGCTGAGATGTTTGGCTATGCGACGGATCTGCGTTCTGCAACCCAGGGTCGTGCGACCTACAGTATGGAATTTTGTAAATACAGCGAGGTCCCGGCGAGTATCGCCGAGGCAATTGTTAAGAAACAGTAGACAGGTATAGGGGTAGTTAAAGTGTCCAAGGAAAAATTTGAACGCAATAAGCCACATGTGAACGTCGGCACCATCGGCCACGTAGATCATGGTAAAACCACACTCACCGCTGCCCTGACCAAGGTCATGGCCGAAGTACACGGTGGAGAGACCAAGGCATTCGACCAGATCGACAATGCCCCGGAAGAGCGCGAGCGCGGCATCACCATCGCCACCGCCCACGTAGAGTACGAATCAGAGAACCGTCACTACGCCCACGTAGACTGCCCAGGACACGCCGACTACGTCAAGAACATGATCACCGGTGCAGCCCAGATGGATGGCGCCATCCTGGTCTGCTCCGCAGCTGACGGCCCCATGCCCCAGACCCGCGAGCACATCCTGCTCTCACGTCAGGTAGGCGTACCCTATATCGTCGTCTTTCTGAACAAAGCCGACATGGTTGATGACGAAGAGCTGCTCGAGCTGGTCGAGATGGAAGTGCGTGAACTGCTCGACCAATACGAATTCCCAGGTGACGACACCCCGATCATCATCGGCTCCGCCCTGAAGGCACTGGAAGGCGACACCTCCGAGATTGGCGTCCCCTCCGTGGTCAAACTGGTCGAAGCGATGGACAGCTACATCCCCGAGCCAGAGCGAGACATCGACCAGCCCTTCCTGCTGCCGATCGAAGACGTCTTCTCTATCTCAGGCCGTGGTACCGTCGTCACCGGACGAATCGAACGCGGCGTGGTCAAAGTGGGCGAAGAGATCGAAATCGTCGGCATCAAGGATACCGTCAAAACCGTCTGCACCGGCGTAGAGATGTTCCGCAAACTGCTGGATGAAGGTGTCGCAGGCGACAATGTCGGTGTACTGCTGCGTGGCACCAAACGTGAAGATGTGGAACGTGGTCAGGTGCTGGCCCACCCCGGCAGCATCACCCCCCACACCCACTTCGAAGCCGAAGTCTACATCCTGAGCAAAGACGAAGGCGGGCGACACACCCCGTTTTTCAACGGCTACCGTCCGCAGTTCTACTTCAGAACCACCGACGTAACCGGTGCCTGTGACCTGCCGGAAGGGGTCGAAATGGTCATGCCGGGTGACAACGTCAAGATGACCGTCAAGCTGGGCGCACCGATTGCAATGGAAGACGGACTGCGTTTCGCCATCCGTGAAGGTGGCCGCACCGTGGGTGCGGGTGTTGTTTCTAAGATTATCGAGTAATCAAAAATGGGCAACCAAAACATTAGAATCCGTCTCAAGGCCTTTGATCATCGACTGATCGATCAATCCGCAAAAGAGATTGTTGAGACAGCAAAACGTACCGGCGCCCAAGTGCGCGGCCCGATTCCGCTGCCAACGAAGAAAGAGCGGTTTACCATATTGATCTCTCCGCACGTCAATAAAGATGCGCGCGATCAGTATGAGATTCGCACCCACAAGCGGTTGATGGACATTGTTGATCCAACGGATAAAACCGTCGATGCCCTGATGAAGCTTGACCTTGCTGCGGGTGTCGATGTTCAGATCAAACTGAACTGAGGATAAAGAATATGACGATCGGAATTGTCGGGCGAAAGGCAGGCATGACTCGGGTTTTTACCGAGGATGGTGCCTCTATCCCCGTAACAGTGATTGAAGCAGAGCCGAACCGGGTAACTCAGCTGAAGACCCAGGATAACGATGGTTATCTGGCGGTTCAGGTGACCACAGGAACCCGACGGGCATCGCGTGTTCGCAAGCCAAACACAGGTCACTACGCCAAGGCAGGTGTTGAGGCGGGTCGCGGTCTGTGGGAATTTCGCCTTGCCGATGGCGAGGGTGAGAACATTGAAGTGGGTGGCGAGCTGAAGGTGGATATCTTCGAGGCCGGTCAGAAGGTGGACGTGAGTGGAACGACCATCGGTAAGGGCTTTGCAGGTGGCATCAAGCGACACAACTTCTCCATGCAGGATGCTACACACGGCAACTCGATCTCACACCGTTCCAATGGTTCCATTGGCCAGTGTCAGACGCCAGGTCGTGTATTCAAGGGCAAGAAGATGTCAGGCCACATGGGCAACGTCAAACGCACCATCCAGAATCTGGAGATTGTGCGGGTAGATGTTGAGCGTAACCTGCTGTTGGTGAAAGGCTCGGTTCCTGGCTCGCGTGGCGGTGATGTGATCATTACGCCCGCCATCAAGTTACAGAATAAGGGGTAAGCAATGGACCTCAATATACAGGCAGGCGAGAGCGGTGCGAACGAAACCATGCAGGTTTCAGACAGCGTTTTCGGCGCAGAATTTAACGAAGCCCTGGTGCATCAGGTTGTCACCGCCTACATGGCCGGTGCGCGAAGTGGCACCAAGGCACAGAAGACCCGCTCGGATGTGCGCGGCGGCGGTGCCAAGCCCTTCGCCCAAAAAGGTACAGGCAGAGCACGTGCAGGCACAACAAGAAGCCCCATCTGGCGCTCAGGTGGCGTCACCTTTGCAGCACGTCCGCGCAACTATTCACAGAAGGTGAATAGAAAGATGTATCGCAGTGCGTTGCGCTCGATATTGTCTGAACTGGTACGCCAGGAGCGACTGATCGCAGTCGATGACTTTACAGTCAGCGCACCCAAGACAAAAGAGCTTGCCTTAAAGTTGCAGGGCATGGCGCTGAATGAGGTGCTGATCATAGCAACCAATCCGGATGAGAATCTTTTCCTGGCCTCGCGCAATCTGCGTAATGTGGATGTGCGTGATGCGGCAGAGATTGAGCCGGTTTCACTGGTCGCCTACGACAAGATTGTAATGACCAAGGCGGCACTGGAGCAGATTGGAGAGCGTCTCTCATGAATAAAGACCGATTGATGCAGATCATCGTCAGCCCGATCATCTCTGAAAAGAGCACGCTCGCGGCGGACAACAACAAACAGTTTGTTTTTCGTGTGCTGAAGAGCGCCTCAAAGCCAGAGATCACACATGCGGTAGAGTTGATGTTTGAGGTCGAGGTGGATCAGGTGCGTGTACTCAACTGCAAAGGCAAGACCAAGCGCTTTGGCTCAAAGATGGGTAGCCGCTCTGACTGGAAGAAGGCTTACATCAAGTTGAAGCCCGGCCACGATATTGATTTTGGCGCTGGCGCCTGATTTGGCACATAGATAGAACGCGGATGCATTGAAATGGCTATTGTAAAGACAAATCCAACATCACCAGGACGCCGGTTTGTGGTCAAGGTTGTCACCCCAGATCTACATAAGGGTGCGCCTCATGAGCCGCTGCTGGCTCAAAAGAGCAAAACAGGTGGTCGCAACAACAAAGGGCGCATCACGACTCGTCACCGCGGTGGTGGGCACAAACAGCGTTACCGCATTATTGATTTCAAACGCAATAAGGCCGGAATCGAAGGGAGCGTCGAGCGGATCGAGTATGATCCCAACCGATCTGCCCATATTGCATTAATTTGCTATGCGGATGGCGAAAGAACGTATATCATTGCGCCCCGCGGCATTGCGGCAGGTGACAAGATCCAGGCTGGAGAGGATGCTCCAATAGCTGTTGGCAACTGCCTGCCGCTACGCAACATGCCGCTGGGTAGCACCGTTCACTGTATTGAGCTAAAGCCTGGCAAGGGTGCGCAGATTGCACGCAGCGCAGGTACCTCGGCTCAGCTAGTTGCCCGTGAAGGCAAACATGCAACACTGCGCCTGCGTTCGGGCGAGATGCGCAAGGTGCCTGTCGAGTGCCGTGCTGTCATCGGCGAAGTCAGTAACTCTGAGCACAGCCTGCGTTCATTAGGTAAGGCGGGCGCTTCACGTTGGCGCGGTGTGCGCCCAACGGTGAGGGGTGTAGCCATGAACCCGGTCGATCACCCGCACGGTGGTGGTGAGGGTCGCACTTCAGGTGGACGTCATCCGGTAAGTCCATGGGGCATGCCGACCAAAGGGTATAAAACCCGAACCAATAAACGTACGGATCACATGATTGTGCGCCGTCGTAACCACAAATAATCAGGCGAGGTAAGATTAAGGTGCCACGTTCAATAAGGAAAGGCCCATTTGTCGATCACCACTTGTGGAAGAAGGTCGAGGATGCAGTTGCCAGTAACAACAAACGTCCGATCAAAACCTGGTCGCGCCGCTCAATGGTGCTGCCAGAGATGGTCGGCCTGACCATTGCGATATACAACGGTCGTCAGCATGTGCCGGTGTTGATCAGCGAAAACATGGTCGGGCATAAGCTGGGCGAATTCTCCATGACTCGCACCTTCCGTGGCCATGCTGCGGATAAGAAATCGAGATAATAGAGGTTTTACCCATGCAAGCAGCAGCTAAATTAAGACATGCCAGGCTCTCGGCGCAAAAAGGGCGTCTGGTGGCTGATCAGATACGCGGCCTTCCGGTAGAGAAGGCGCTCGAAGTGCTGACCTTCAGTAACAAAAAGGCGGCCGAGCTGATCAAGAAGATACTGAACTCTGCGATCGCAAATGCAGAGAACAATGAGGGAGCTGATATTGACGAATTGCGAGTCTCTGCAATCCACGTTGATGAGGGGCCTACAATGAAACGAATTCGGGCGCGTGCCAAAGGGCGTGCTGCGCGGATCTTAAAGCGGACCAGTCACATTACCGTGACTGTGGCCGACGAATAAGCGGGCAAGAGAGGCCAAAATGGGTCAAAAAGTACATCCAATAGGTATTCGACTGGGCATCGTGAAGGACTGGACGTCCACATGGTACGCAAGCTCCAAAGACTACGCTGATATGCTGAATACAGATCTCGAAGTGAGAGATTATCTGAGAAAGAAGCTCTCTCAGGCATCAGTGAGTCGCATACAGATAGATCGTCCGGCAAATAATGCCCACATTACCATTCATACCGCCCGCCCCGGCCTGGTGATTGGCAAGAAAGGCGAAGATATCGATGCCCTGCGCAGCGAAGTCTCAAAGCGGATGAATATCCCTGTGCACATCAGCATCGAAGAGATTCGTAAACCTGAGCTGGATGCACAGCTGGTTGCGGAGGGGATTGCCCAGCAACTGGAGCGACGCATCATGTTTCGTCGCGCCATGAAACGCGCTGTTCAGAACAGTATGCGTCTCGGAGCGCAAGGCATTCGGGTAAATGTCGGTGGACGCCTGAATGGCGCAGAGATTGCACGCAGCGAATGGTACCGCGAGGGTCGCGTTCCATTGCATACCCTGCGTGCCGATATTGATTACGGCTTTGCCGAAGCCAACACGACCTATGGTGTACTTGGCGTAAAGGTGTGGATATTCAAAGGTGAGATTTATGCCGATGCGCTGAATCAGGAGCCTGCGCCTGTGAAGGAGAAGAGATCCGCATCAAGGGCAAAGCCAGCAGGAAAGAGGGCGTAACCCATGTTGCAACCAAAACGTACAAAATTCCGTAAGCAGCACAAAGGCCGCAACCGCGGTCTTGCTAATCGCGGCAGCACCGTCAGCTTTGGCGAGTTTGGGCTGAAAGCCACCGGCCGAGGCCGGATTACCGCACGCCAGATCGAGGCGGCTCGCCGCACGATTACACGCCATGTAAAGCGTGGTGGCAAGTTGTGGATTCGCGTCTTTCCCGACAAGCCGATCAGCAAAAAGCCGCTGGAAGTTCGGATGGGTAAAGGCAAGGGCAATGTAGAGTACTGGGTTGCCCAGATTCAGCCGGGTCGCATGCTTTATGAGATTGAAGGCATTTCAGAAGAGCTGGCGCGCGAAGCATTCAGACTGGCTGCAGCAAAACTGCCTATTGGTACAACCTTTGCAAAACGGATGGTGATGTAAATGAGTGCAACAGAATTACGCGGGAAGAAACCTGCGGAACTTGAAGAGGCACTGTTGGAGTTGCGTAAAGAGCAGTTTTCGTTGCGTATGCTTCGAGGCACAGGACAGTTGGCGCGCCCATCAGAGATGCGTCGGGTTCGTAAAGAGATCGCACGGGTCAAGACCGTTATGACTGAGCAGAAGACAGGTAATGCATCATGAGTGAGCAACAGGCAATCAACAGGACGCTCACTGGACGTGTTGTAAGTGACAAGATGGATAAAACCATTACAGTCCTTATCGAAAGACAGGTGAAGCATCCGCTGTATGGGAAATTCATCAAGCGCTCGACCAAGGTGCATGCACACGATGAGTCTAACGAGTGCAATGCAGGCGATACAGTAGTGGTTGAGCAGTGCAGGCCGCTCTCTAAATCCAAGACATGGCGCTTGGTTAAAGTTGTCGAAAAAGCCAGCTAAGCTGCTGCGCATTTTTATTAATATTTTTATAGCTGTAGTTGGGATAAACCAATGATCCAGATGCAGAGTAATATGACGGTTGCTGATAACAGCGGCGCCAAGCGCGTGCAGTGCATAAAGGTACTGGGCGGTTCGCACAGGCGTTATGCAGGTATCGGTGACATCGTTAAAGTGAGTGTTAAGGATGCCATACCGCGTGGCAAGGTCAAAAAGGGCGAGATCTATAACGCGGTTGTCGTGCGTACAAAAAAAGGTGTTCGTCGCTCTGATGGATCACTGATCCGTTTTGATGGCAATGCTGCGGTTCTGTTGAACGCCCAGCTGCAGCCTATCGGTACCCGCATCTTTGGGCCGGTTACTCGTGAGCTGCGTAGCGAGCGCTTCATGAAGATTATTTCACTCGCCCCCGAAGTCTTGTGAGGTATTGATCATGGCGATGCGAAAAATCAAGAAAGGCGACCAGGTTATCGTCTTGGCAGGAAAAGACCAGGGAAAGAGAGGCACCGTAGTGCGCGTAACGAATGATGACCGAATTGTTGTAGAGAACATCAATATGGTCAAACGCCACACCAAAGCGAACCCAAACAAGGGTGTAACAGGAGGCATTCTCGATAAAGAGATGCCGTTGCATATCTCAAATGTTGCGCTGTTTAATCCGGTAACAGAGAAGGGTGATCGCGTCGGTTTTAAAGTCCTGGAGGATGGCCGCAAGGTGCGTTTTTTCAAGTCAAATGGCGAAGTTGTAGATACAGATACTTAAGGCGGATAGGGTAATGTCAAGACTAGAGCAGGTCTATCGTGAGACGATCGTACCGCAGCTGCAGGAGAAGTTCGCGTTTAAAAGCGTCATGCAGGTGCCAAAGATCACCAAAGTCACGCTCAATATGGGTGTTGGTGGAGCGATTGGCGATAAAAAGGTAATGGAGCATGCGCTCTCTGATATGCAGATGATCGCAGGCCAAAAGCCGATCGTGTGTAAAGCGCGTAAATCGGTGGCGGGTTTCAAGGTGCGCGAAGAGTGGCCAATTGGCTGCAAGGTGACCCTGCGCAGTGACCGCATGTATGAGTTTCTGGATAGACTGATCAACATCGCTATCCCTCGTATCCGTGATTTTCGTGGCCTCAATCCAAGGTCGTTTGATGGTAGGGGTAACTACAGCATGGGAGTGACTGAGCAGATCATATTCCCAGAGATCGATTATGATAAAATCGATACATTACGTGGCCTGGATATTACGATCACCACTGATGCAAAGAGCGATGAAGAGGGAAAGGCCTTGCTTCAGGCTTTTAAATTTCCGTTCAAGAGTTGAGTAAAGCAGATGGCTAAGAACAGTATGATTGCACGCGACGTAAAACGCGCACGCATTGCAAAAAAGTATGCCGCTAAGCGCACCGCACTGCGGGCCACCATTAAGGATGTGAATGCAGCACCGGAAGAGAAAGAGGCGGCCGTTGTGCAGCTTCAGAAGCTTCCGCGTGATGCGAGTCCTTGCCGCCAGCGTAACCGTTGCCGGATCAGTGGGCGTCCTCATGGTTTTTACCGTAAGTTTGGGCTTTCACGCAACAAGCTGCGTGAAGCAGCGATGCGCGGTGATGTACCCGGCCTGGTCAAAGCCAGCTGGTAAAACGAATTCTTTTTTAATATCTGTGGGTATCGTGCCAGCTTTGGCAGACTGACCCGGAGGAGTAACCAAATGAGTATGTCGGATCCAATTGCGGATATGCTGACACGCATTCGTAATGGGCTGGCTGTGGGGAAAACCACAGTCTCCATGCCCGGTACCAAAGTTAAATCTGCTATCGCAACCGTACTGAAAGATGAGGGTTACATCTCCGGTTTTTCTGTGACGGATGAAGATGGAAAACCTGCGATTAATGTGGAGCTGAAATATTTCCAGGGCAAGCCGGTCATGGAGATGATCAAGCGCGTAAGCCGACCAGGTTTGCGGATCTACAAAGGCCGCGATGAGCTTCCAAAGGTTCGAGGCGGCATTGGCATTGCCATCATTTCTACTTCCAAAGGTGTCATGACCGATCGAGCAGCGCGTGCTGCGGGTCATGGCGGTGAAGTTATTGCGTACATTGCGTAAGAGGGTGAGAAATGTCTAGAGTAGCCAAAAACCCGATTACCGTGCCTGCTGGTGTAGAGGCCAAGATCAGCGGTCAGGATATCTCCGTCAAAGGAACCAAAGGCACGCTGCAACTCAATATTCACGATACGATCAGCGTAAGCCAGGCCGATGGTGTCTTGACGATTGCCCCTAATGACCAGGCCAACAAAAAGGCCTGGGCAATGGCCGGCACCACGCGTGCCCTGATCAACAACATGGTTACCGGTGTCAGCACAGGATTTCAGCGCAAACTCCAGCTTGTTGGTGTGGGTTACCGCGCCCAGGCAAAGGGTAAAGCGCTCAATCTTTCACTGGGGTTCTCGCATCCGGTTGACTATTCGGTTCCTGAGGGTATCACTATAGAGACCCCGGCTCCGACTGAGGTGGTGATTTCTGGGTGCTGCAAACAGCGTGTCGGACAAGTGGCGGCTGAGATACGTGCATTTCGCCCACCTGAGCCCTACAAAGGTAAAGGCGTTCGATATTCCGATGAGGTTGTGGTCCGTAAAGAGGCCAAGAAGAAATAAGGTGTTATGACGATGGACAAAAAGAGATCCCGAATTCGCCGTGCGCGCCGTGCGCGCGCCAAGATCAAAGAGCTGGGAGTGCACCGTTTGAGTATACACCGTACCCCACAGCACATGTATGCACAGGTGATTGCGCCCTGTGGGTCTAAAATCGTTGCCAGTGCATCGACCGTTGATAAGGCCGTGAAAGCTGAACTTGGCGGTGGTACAAGCAACAGTTCAGCTGCCGCAGCTGTGGGTAAAGCCATTGCTGAGCGTGCGAAAGCAGCAGGTATCGAAATGGTCGCTTTTGATCGTTCCGGTTTTAAATATCATGGACGGGTGAAGTCATTAGCCGACGCTGCCCGTGAAAACGGTCTTCAGTTCTAGGGGTTACTAGCATGGCGAATTACAACGCAAATCAAGACGGCGATGAGCTCATAGAAAAACTGATCAACGTTAATCGCGTGGCCAAGGTTGTGAAGGGTGGCCGCCAGTTTGGTTTCTCTGCACTGACGGTGGTAGGCGATGGCGAAGGCCGGGTAGGATTTGGGCAGGGCAAGGCGCGCGAGGTACCTATTGCGATTCAAAAAGCGATGGAAAATGCGCGCAAAAACATGGTGGATGTAAAGCTTGCAAAAACCACCCTGCAATACCCAATCATGTCACGGCATGGTGCAGCCAAGGTCTATATGCAGCCCGCATCAGAGGGTACGGGCATTATTGCTGGTGGCGCGATGCGTGCTGTATTTGAAGTGGTTGGAGTGCAGAACGTGCTGGCAAAATGTGTTGGATCAAACAATCCAGTCAATGTTGTCAGAGCAACCATCAGGGGTCTCTCTGAGATGACCGATGCGGAGAGTGTTGCTGCAAAACGCGGTAAGACTGTAGAAGAGATTTTGGGGTAAGGCATGGCTACCAAAGAGAAAGCAATGATGCGGGTCACCCTGCTTCGCAGCATGAATGGCAGGCTGAAGAGCCATCAGGCATGCGTGCGCGGGTTGGGTCTGCGAAGAATACATCAGACCGTTGAGGTTGAGGACACCCCTTCGACCCGCGGTATGGTTAATCAGGTTTCCTACATGGTCAGGGTCGAGGGGGCATAATGCGTTTGAATACACTGAAGCCTGCCGCTGGCAGCAAACAACCCAGAAAGCGCGTTGGCCGTGGTATCGGCAGCGGGCTGGGCAAGACCTGCGGGCGTGGACACAAAGGTCAAAAATCCCGCTCAGGCGGTATGCCCAAGATCGGTTTCGAAGGCGGTCAGATGCCTTTGCAGCGCCGCCTGCCTAAAGTCGGTTTTGTATCACGCAAGGCAAAGTATACGGCTGAGATTCGTCTTAATGAACTACAGTCTATCGAGGTCGATGTGATTGATCTTGCCGCGCTTCAGGCGGCCGATATTCTAGGTAATTCAATCAAGCGCGCAAAGGTCATCCTCTCAGGAAAAATTGAGAAGGCTGTGACTGTGCGTGGATTGGCTGTAACCAATGGAGCTCGCGCCGCTATAGAGGCAGCGGGTGGAAAGATCGAGGACTAAATGGCCGGTTTAGGATCATCTGCTGCCGGGTCGGGGCGACTGACAGAGCTGCGCCAGCGCATATTTTTTGTGCTGGGCGCGCTACTGGTGTTTCGTATTGGAACCTTTATCCCGGTACCTGGCGTAGACCCGACGGCGCTTGCTGCGCTGTTTGATCAGCAGCAAGGGACTATCCTGGACATGTTTAACATGTTCTCAGGTGGTGCCTTGTCCCGTGCCAGTCTTTTTGCGCTGGGTATCATGCCCTATATCTCTGCATCCATTATCATGCAGCTGATGACCTCTGTTGTGCCCAAGCTGGAGCAGCTGAAAAAAGAGGGTGAGGCCGGTCGGCGCAAGATCACGCAGTACACGCGGTATGGCACCGTACTGCTGGCCAGCTTTCAGGCGGTTGGTATTGCCATGTCGCTACAGTCGCAAACCGCAAATGGCATGCAGGTGGTGATTAACCCTGGCTCTGGTTTTATACTTACGGCGGCGGTTTCACTGGTTACCGGCACTATGTTTTTGATGTGGCTGGGTGAGCAGATAACTGAGCGTGGCATTGGTAATGGTATTTCGCTGATCATCTTTGCCGGTATCGTTGCTGGGCTTCCCTCTGCAGTTGGCGGAACACTGGAGCTTGCGCGCACAGGAGAGTTGAACGCAATCATAATTCTTACACTCTTTCTGTTGGCTGTTGCAGTGACCGCTTTTGTTGTCTTCGTTGAGCGAGGGCAACGCAGGATCACCGTTAACTATGCAAAACGCCAGCAGGGGAGAAAGATGATCGCCGGGCAGACCAGTCATCTGCCGTTGAAGCTGAACATGGCCGGCGTTATTCCGCCAATCTTTGCCTCAAGCATCATTCTGTTTCCCGCCACTCTTGGGCAGTGGATTGGGACGAGTGAAGATATGCGTTGGGTGCAGGATATTGTTGCCAAACTCTCTCCTGGCGAGCCGATCTATGTCATATCGTATGCAGTTGCGATTATATTTTTCTGCTTTTTTTATACGGCGCTGACCTTTAACTCAAAGGATACGGCAGATAACCTGAAGAAATCAGGTGCCTTTATTCCAGGGATACGCCCTGGCGCGCAGACAGCAAAATATATTGACGGTGTTATGTCTCGCTTGACACTGGTTGGTGCACTCTATATTACTGCGGTCTGTCTGCTGCCCGAATTTTTGATTGTTGCCTGGAACGTCCCCTTCTATTTTGGCGGTACATCACTGTTGATTATCGTGGTTGTTGTTATGGATTTTATGGCGCAGGTGCAGGCGCACCTTATGTCTCATCAGTACGAAGGGCTGATGAAAAAAGCAAATTTAAAGGGCCGTGGCGGCAGCGGAATGCTGCGCTGAGGCCGTAACCAAAATATTGGAGACTAAGCCATGAAAGTAAGGGCTTCTGTAAAGAGAATCTGCCGGAATTGCAAAATCGTTCGCCGCAAAGGTGTGGTGCGTGTTATTTGCAAAGATGGTCGGCATAAACAGAGGCAGGGCTAAGCGTTTGCCCTGCAGGGTTTTCGTAGGTTGTTATCAATCTGCGCTGCCCATAATTTATAGCGAAATGCTTATCCGATTGCGCCTCATTTATTCAGCAATTCCCAGGCCAATGACTGCTGGGGTGGCTTGAAATGACGCGGTTAAAGAGATAGAATTCCGCTCTTCACAAAAGTGAAATTACCAGATTCAGGAGATATACCAGATGGCGCGTATTGCAGGCGTTAACATACCGGATCGTAAGCATGCGGTGATTGCATTGACATCGATCTATGGCATCGGGCGTTCAGCCGCTGCGGAGATCTGTGCTGCAACAGGTGTTGCTCCCGATGCAAAGATACAGGCACTCACTGAAGGCCAGGTAGACGCGCTACGCAGTGAAGTCGCCAAATATCAGGTAGAGGGCGATCTGCGTCGAGAGGTATCGATGAACATAAAGCGCCTTATGGATCTGGGCTGCTATCGTGGTATTCGCCATCGTCGCGGTCTTCCGTTGCGTGGGCAGCAAACTCAGACGAATGCGCGCACACGTAAAGGGCCGCGTCGTCCTATTCGCAAATAATCTGTTGCCGGATTTCCGGTAATTCCGTAGCAAGGAACTGAAACCCAATGGCAAAAGATAGCAGCCGCAAGAAGGTAAAGAAGAGCATCACCGATGGTGTTGCTCATATTCATGCCTCTTTCAACAACACCATTATTACCATCACAGACCGCCAGGGTAATGCGCTGGCATGGGCGACCGCAGGCGGATCTGGATTTCGTGGCTCACGTAAGAGCACGCCATTTGCTGCGCAGGTCGCTGCTGACCGTGCCGGTAATATGGTTAAAGAATTTGGTGTAAAAAACCTCGATGTAAGTGTGAATGGGCCGGGGCCTGGTCGTGAATCTGCTGTCCGCGCACTCAATAATGCGGGGTTTAAAATCACCAGCATTACAGATGTGACGCCGATCCCACACAACGGCTGTCGTCCGCCTAAAAAGCGCCGCGTCTGATTTCGGAGTATCAAAAATGGCAAGGTATATTGGTCCAAAATGTAAACTGAGTCGACGCGAAGGCACCGATCTCTTTCTCAAGAGCCGTTCCCGCTCTCTTGATTCCAAATGCAACATGGAAAAGGTTCCGGGGCAGCAGACAGAGCGGCGTCGTCGCGTCTCAGATTACGGCCTCCAGCTGCGTGAAAAGCAAAAGATGCGCCGCCTGTATGGTGTTATGGAAAAGCAGTTCCGTAACTACTACAAAAAGGCCGCTCAGATCAAAGGCGCCACAGGTGAAAACCTCTTGCAGCTTCTGGAAAAGCGCCTGGATAATGTTGTCTACCGTATGGGGTTTGGCAGTACCCGTGCCGAAGCGCGCCAGTTGATCAGCCACAAGGCGATTGAGGTCAATGGCAAGGTGATCAACATCGCCTCTTATCAGGTCAGTGAGAATGATGAGGTTGCCGTCAGAGAGAAGAGTCGCAAGCAGATCAGGATTCAAAGCGCTTTGGCTATCGCTGAACAGTATGGCTTTGCCGATTGGGTTGAGGTTGACGCTAAAGCGATGAAGGGCATTTTAAAGCGAGTACCTGACCGTTCAGAATTGCCAGCAGAAATCACAGAACAGCTGGTTGTTGAGCTGTATTCAAAGTAAGGACGTTTCTAGAGGATCATCCATGGCGGACTCCGTTACAGAATTTTTAAAGCCGCGTCTGGTCAATGTTCAGGCGATAAACGAGCGACATGCAAAGGTCTCGCTCGAGCCTTTAGAGCGTGGCTTTGGCCATACCCTGGGTAATGCATTGCGTCGAATTCTTCTCTCCTCAATGCCCGGCAGCGCAGTTGCCGAAGTTGAGATAGAGGGGGTTCTTCATGAGTACACCACTATCGAAGGCGTGCAGGAAGATGTGCTTGATATCCTGCTGAACCTGAAAGAGCTGGCAATTACCATGCATGCCAAGGATGAGGCGGTACTGACACTTAAAAAGAAAGGGCCAGGCCCTGTCTTGGCGAGCGACATTGCGCTGGATCATGATGTTGAAATTGCCAACCCGGATCATGTTATCGCCAATCTCACCAAAGAGGGCGAGCTGAACATGACCCTGTATGTGATTCGCGGTCGAGGTTATCAGCCTGCGGCCACGCGTCAAAGCCTCTCTGGTGATGAGCGCCCTATTGGCAGGCTACAACTTGATGCTTCGTTTAGCCCGGTAAAACGTCTGGCCTATTCAGTTGAAGCCGCGCGTGTTGCACAGAGAACGGATCTGGATCGGCTCGTCATTGACATGGAAACCAATGGTACGATTGATCCGGAAGAGTCTATTCGGCGAGCTGCAACAATACTGCAAGATCAGCTTTCTGCATTCGTCCTGCTGGATGAAACAACAGTCAGTGAAGCAGATGCACCGGTTGCGGAGGCGCAGATTGACCCGATATTGTTGCGTCCGGTTGACGATCTTGAGCTTACCGTGCGTTCAGCCAACTGCCTTAAGGCAGAGAGTATATTCTTGATCGGGGATCTTATTCAGCGTACCGAGGTTGAGCTATTGAAAACGCCTAATCTGGGTAAAAAATCACTGACTGAGATCAAAGACGTGCTTGCAACACGCGGCCTCTCATTAGGCATGCGCCTGGAAAACTGGCCGCCAGAGAGAAGTGCGGGTGAGACGAATGTCTTGTCTTCAGCCATGCTCTAACACATCTACTTTTAACTATTTACCGTAGGAAGTTGACCTAATGCGTCATCGTAAATCAGGACGGCAGCTGAACCGTAATAGCAGTCATCGTAAAGCGATGTTTCGAAACATGACATGCTCGCTTTTGCAGCATGAGCTGATCAAGACAACGTTGCCAAAAGCAAAAGAGCTTCGCCGTGTCGCAGAGCCCATTATCACGCTTGCCAAGATTGACAGCGTGGCAAAGCGTCGCCTGGCCTTTTCACGGCTACGTGATGCGGAGGCGGTTAGCAAGCTGTTTTCTGAGATCGCCCCGCGCTTTGCCGACCGCCCCGGAGGCTATATCCGCATTCTTAAATGTGGCTACCGTGTCGGAGATAAGGCACCAATGGCTTATGTGGAGCTGGTTGACCGACCAGAGGTTGAAGAGAGCGAAGCTGTAGAGGCGTAATTTGCTTTCGATTTCGGCACAAAAAAACCGGACTTTGTCCGGTTTTTTTGTGCCTGTAAAAGATCTAATCTCTTTCTGCTGTTTTTATTAAAAGGGTATTTGCATGAGCCAGACTGGGGGAGAATTTGTTAGCCAGTTTGTCCTGATAACAGACTTTGGTTGTCATGGCCCTTACCTGGGACAGATGCATGCTGTGTTGAAGACCCATGCGGCGCACATCCCAATTATTGACCTCCTATCTGATGCGCCCTTATGCAATCCCCGTGCTTCTGCATATTTGATTGCGGCACTATCGAATTATATACCTGATGGTGCAGTTTTCCTCGCAGTTGTTGATCCAGGGGTTGGAGGAGCACGAGCCGGGATCATTGTAGAGAGTGACCGTCATCTGTTTGTTGGCCCGGATAATGGGCTTCTGTCTCAAGTAGTGCGCCAGTCAAGTGGGTGCAAGGCCTGGAAGATTGATTGGACTCCTCCACAATGCTCTTCCACTTTTCACGGCAGAGATGTATTTGCACCCATCGCAGCCAAGCTGGCAAACCGTGAGCCGTTCCGTAGAGTGCCAATTGGTGTGGACTCTATGGTGGGGTTTGATTGGCCTGAAAATCTACATGAGTGCATTTATATTGATCACTATGGGAATATTTATACAGGTATTAAGAGCTGCGGAATTGGAAGTGATGCGGTAATAAAAGTTGGTGCTCATACCATCTGCTGCGCAAACACCTTTTCAGACAGGTTGCCTGGTGAGCTATTCTGGTATGTTAACTCTTGTGGGCTGATAGAGATCGCAGCCAATCTCAATCGAGCCAGTGAGGTTCTTGATATGAAGGTGGGTGATGGAATAGCGCTGTAGCTATGAAGGTCTCTGTTTTGCCATTATTTTTATGAAGTGCTTGACCAGTTCCTGATCCCACTGGCCGTTATTGGTTTCACTTTCAAAGATGCTGAGAGCTATCTCTTTCTGCATCGCCTTTCGATATGGCCGGGTGGATGTCATGGCATCGTAGGTGTCTGCAATGGAGATGATTCTTGCACCTAAAGGGATCTCTTCGCCCATTAGTCCATCAGGCTTCCCATTGCCATCATAACGTTCATGGTGATGCTTTATCATTGGGATGATGTCAGACAGGGATTTTAGCGGCTGGCAGATTGTTGCGCCTATGGATGGGTGGGCGATTACATCTTCATATTCATCGCCCTGGAGGGCCCCTTTTTTCGATAGCACTTTTCCGCTTACACCGATCTTGCCAATATCATGGAGGATGCCGGCTTTATGAATGCGGTCTTGTGCGCGGTCGGATAGCCCGACAGCTTTTGCCAAATCAGTGGCCAATGCTGCAACACGCTCCGAGTGACCTTTGGTGTAGGGGTCTTTGGCTTCCAGTGCTAAAGCCAGTGTCAGTATAATATCCTCGCTGCTATCCAGGTCATCATGCAGGCTCTTGATTCTTAACAGCGAACGAACACGAGCCATCAATTCATGCTTGTTAAAAGGCTTGGAGAGAAAGTCGTCTGCGCCGGCATTCAGCCCTTTAATCTTATCCTCAATCTCGGTGAGTGCAGTGATCATGATAATAGGGATAAAACGGGTCTTTTCATTGTTCTTCAGTTGAGTGCAGACCTGGTAGCCGTCCAGCCCTGGCATCATGATGTCGAGCAAAAGCAGATCGGGTGCCTCTGTAATAGCCATCTCGAGTCCTGAGTGACCATTGTACGCGGTGATAACCTCATAATCAGCGGCATAAAGGTAGGCCTCCAGCAGTTCGACGTTGGTAATATTGTCGTCGATGACCAGTATTCTTTGTCTGCGGTTATGCATGAGGCTGGTTCTCATTATTGTGTAAAGGCAGCGTTAATAGGGCTCTAAGGTAAGCGGTGTATGTATGGGGATGGTAAAAGTGAAGCAACTCCCTTGATGTTGTCTGCTGAACACTGATATGTGGCCGCCGTGCATCTCAACAAACTCCTTGGTTAAGGCAAGTCCCAAGCCGGTTCCTTCATAGTTTCGAGAGGAGGAGCCATCTACCTGTCGGAAAGGTTTAAAGATGTTTTCGATGTGCTCATGTGGGATTCCTATGCCGGTGTCGCTTACCGATACCTTTAAATTGCTGTCGATTTGCTGGACAGTAACGGTTATGTTTCCACCCTCTGGAGTGAATTTGATTGCGTTACTTAGAAGATTGTACATGATCTGCCGAAACCGAACGCAATCAGCAATGATTAAATCGGGGGCTTGCTCAGTATGAAAAGAGAGTTTTACATTGGCTTTGGAAGCCAGCTGCAAGCTGAGGTTATGAACCTCAATAATGGCATCGGTAACGACCAGCTCCCTTAAATGAAGAGTCATTTTGCCAGCTTCAATCTTTGACAGGTCAAGAATGTCGTTGATCACTTCAAGCAGATGCTTTCCGCTTTTATAGATATTGTTTAAGTATCTGCGTTGCTTCTCATTAATTTCACCGTAGACCTCTTCTGTCAGCACCTCGGAAAAACCCATAATGGCATTTAGCGGTGTGCGAAGTTCATGCGACATGCTGGCCAAGAATTGTGATTTCAGGTGGCTGGCCTTTTCAAGCTCTTCATTGGAGGCCTTAAGTTCGAGTGTTCTCTCCTGGATCTTTTTCTCCAGATCGGCATAAGATGATTTTAATGCCGTTGTCATCTTGTTGAACTCTTCCGCAAGATCCTCGATTTCATCAGAAGATTGAACCTCAATTTTATGATCAAGATTTCCGCCTCCAATAATAGAGGCGCCTTCCTTTAGCGTGTGAATAGGGTTGATCAGTTTTTTTAGCAGTAAATAGATGATGAGTGTAAGCAGAAGTGCCAAAATAAATCCGGGTAATGCGGCACCGATCAACACGCTTCTTGTGGGTGCAATAAAGGCCTCAATAGCAGGCTGTGTGATAGAGACATACAGCTCATCAGTGCCGCTATAGATTAATCCGGTCTGATAAGCCAATGAAAGGGGTGTCAGGGTGTGGAGAGACTCAATGCCGTGCTCATCAATCTCTATGTTCCACTGTTTTGTGCCAGATGCAATTGCATCGGTGAGCTGTGTTGAAAAGGGTATGTTGCCAGTGGTAACGATAGGATCATAAACAAGCATGCCGGATTTCGTGAGCAGGTTAAAGTGCCCTGCTTCCACAGGGTTGCTGATTTGAATTCTGCTTAGCAGCTGGGGGATGTTCAAATATGTAATCATGCCCCCAATGACGCTACTGTTATTATCTTCAGTATGGCTGTGGATGGGGGTAAAGATCGGGATATAGAACCCCTTGCTGGTATGGCTGTTGATTGGGTCGCCAACCATTGAATTTGCAGTGATGTCGTTAAAAACAGAGAGCGCAAAGGTGCTTTTTGGAGGCGCCTCGATCTCTGCGCCTAACTGCAATATCAGATTGCCAGCCTGGTTGTAGATAAGATAGGTGGCATAGGGTTTGTGGTTTATCCCTTTGCTGAAACCGTTTTTTATTGAGGCGCTGAGTGGCTTCTGTTCGTCCGTTGTGCTGCGAACCAGGAGGTGAACATCGGGGTGTTGTATTATGAGCATCCCTTCCGATGCTTCTTTATCGAGGGTGGTGCGGATATTTGCTGCTATTTGATGGGTAAGGTGGATCAGACTTTTGCCCGTCGATTGCCGAAAAATATCCATCCCCCAGATGTAGATGGATGCGATGCCAAACAGTCCCGGAATGAATCCAATAGCCAGCATGCTGAGAAGGATTTTTGATTTGATATTGATGCGTTTGGTTAGCATATAAACTGTGGCTCTTTATCTGACCCAGTGGCTATAAAGTGGAGGATAGCTTGAAAGCATGAATTGGAAAACCATAAATGCTGTCAGCTGCTGTGATTCAGCAGGCCTTTAATTAAGGGGATAAAAAATGCCGCCCTAAAGGCGGCATTGTTAGCTATCCGTATGGAAGCTATTCAAATCTGGCAAGAATTTCAGCGGCTGGAATATCTGCAAGCTCTGGAGGCATACTGTTTGGAGAGACTTCCAGTTGTATCTCTTGCAGCGCAAGAGAGGGGGTGAAAAAATCATCCCTGTATGCGGTAGCGGGGTGCTCTGTCTGTATCGTACTGTTGCTACTGATCAACGCACCACTGGCCATATCAATCACAGTCATCATCACTCTTCTCCCGTCTACTGGCTCTTGCCTGTTCTATCGGCGGTCTACTGGATTACTTAAGGAGGGGGTTGATCAATCTCCCCCCTGAACCCGAGAGTTCCAAGGTTATCTTAGCGTGATGTGCAGTTGTATCATCATAATCATTGCATTGTACAGGCGGTTTCGCGATGATATTCGTTTCACCTCAAGAGCAGGGGGCAAGATGTGAGCTGGTGGGGAAAAGTAGTTGGTGGGGCCTTTGGGTTTATGGTGGGTGGCCCGCTCGGCGCACTGCTGGGTGCGGCACTGGGTCATAATCTGGACAAAGGGCTTAAGGGTCTGGATGGGGCGGAAAAGCTTGATCCTGGCGATCGTGAGCGGGTACAGACCGCCTTTTTTACCGCCACCTTCTCTGTGATGGGGCATGTGGCCAAGGTGGATGGCCGGGTCTCCGCAGATGAGATTGCGCTGGCGCAATCGGTGATGAATGAGATGGATCTGGCACCCCACCTGCGCCAGACCGCCATGCGCCTCTTTACCGAGGGGAAGGCGGCTGATTTCCCGCTGGATGATGTGCTGGATCAGTTTCGGCGTGAGTGCCATCGGCGCAATACGTTGATCCAGATGTTTGTTGAGATCCAGATCCAGGCGGCCTATGCAGATGGCCGACTGGCCCCGGCAGAGGAGGAGCTGCTGCTGCATATCTGCTCACAAGTAGGCGTCTCGGAATTTATCTACCGCCGCCTGGAGCAGATGATTGCTGCCGAGCGGGGGTTCAATGGCGGTGGAAGACGGCAGCGTGGCGCACCGCCCGCACAGCCTCAGGGGCTGTCGCTGAAAGATGCCTATGCCATCCTCAATGTCTCGCCGGATACCAGTGACAGTGAAGTGAAAAAGGCCTACCGCCGCCTGCTCAGCCAGCATCATCCAGACAAGCTGGTGGCCAAAGGGCTGCCGGAGGAGATGATGAAGATGGCCACACGCAAGACCCATGATATCCGCAAGGCCTACGAAAAGGTGAAAGAGACTCGCGGATGGTAATCCCCTTGAATTTGAGAGAGAACATGTCCAAAAATCTGATTGCCCCCTCCATCCTTGCTGCCGATTTTGCCAAGTTGGGTGAAGAGGTGGATAACATCCTGGCAGCGGGGGCCGATATAGTGCACTTCGATGTGATGGATAACCACTATGTACCCAACCTCACCATCGGCCCGCTGGTCTGTGAGGCGCTGCGCAAACATGGGGTGACCGCGCCCATTGATGTGCACCTGATGGTCAAGCCGGTGGATCGAATCATCCCCGATTTTGCCCAGGCGGGTGCCAGCTACATCACCTTCCATCCGGAGGGTTCAGAGCACATCGACCGCACCTTGCAGCTGATCCACAACGAGGGTTGTAAATCCGGTCTGGTGTTCAACCCGGCTACCCCCTTGTCATACCTGGAATATGTGATGGAGAAGGTGGATATGATTCTGCTGATGTCCGTGAACCCCGGTTTTGGCGGGCAGAGCTTCATCCCTGCCACGCTGGATAAGTTGCGTCAGGTGCGCAGGATGATTGACGCATCCGGGCGGAAGATCCGGCTGGAGATCGATGGTGGCGTAAAGGTTGATAACATCCGTGAGATCAGAGAGGCCGGGGCCGATACCTTTGTCGCCGGCTCCGCACTCTTTGGTGCCGCACGAGATGATGATCCCAACCGCTATGACAGCA